>Ga0208564_1001547_pt1 | contig 19256 bp, 19 predicted proteins | sample AD_UKC073_MetaG_FD_184439 | JGI IMG/M metagenome (GOLD analysis project Ga0208564, IMG submission 184439) | Active sludge microbial communities of municipal wastewater-treating anaerobic digesters from USA - AD_UKC073_MetaG (SPAdes) (version 2) | ecosystem: Engineered > Bioreactor > Anaerobic >... | reverse complement strand
CCGTCCGGCGAGGTCCGGGACGCCTGGATCGTCGATGGACGCCTGACGTTCAGCCGCGTCCCGGACGCCGTCACGGTCGCCACGGACGCCTGGATCCTGCCCGGCCTCGTGGACGCCCACTGTCACGTCGGCCTGGATCATCACGGCGCCGTCGATGAGGCGACGGCCGAGACGCAGGCCCTCACCAACCGTGACGCGGGCACGCTGCTGATCCGCGACGCCGGCAGTCCGGCCGACACCCACTGGATTGACGACCGCGAGGACCTGCCCCGCGTCATTCGCGCCGGACGCCACATCGCGCGTCCGAGGCGCTACATCCGCAACTTCGCCGCCGAAGTCGAGCCGGACGCCCTGGTCGACGAGGTCCGGACGCAGGCTGCTCGCGGCGACGGCTGGGTGAAGATCGTGGGCGACTGGATCGACCGCGACAAGGGTGACCTGGCACCCCTGTGGCCCGCCGACGTAGCCAAGGCGGCCATCGACGCCGCGCACGAGGCCGGTGCTCGGGTGACCGCCCATTGCTTCGACGAGCAGTCCGTCGCCGAGCTCGTCGATGCCGGCATCGACGGGATCGAGCACGGCACGGGCCTGGACGACGCCACCATCGCCGCGATGGCCGAGCGCCAGGTCGCCCTGGTGCCGACCATGGTCAACCTCGAGACGTTCCCCGACATCGCCGCTGCGGGCGAGGAGAAGTTCCCGACCTACGCCGCCCACATGCGCGACCTGCACGCACGCCGCTTCGAGACGATGAGCAAGGCCGTCGAGGCGGGCGTCCCGGTGTACGCCGGCACGGATGCCGGGGGCGCCCTGGCCCACGGGCTGATCCCGGACGAGCTGCTCCTCTTGGCGATGGTGGGCGGCAACGAGTTCGCCCTCGGTGCGGCGTCCTGGCGGGCCCGCGAGTGGCTGGGCGTCGAGGGACTGGACGAAGGGGCGTCCGCCGACCTCGTCGTCTTCGACGAGGACCCACGCTCCAACCTCGCGATCGTGCGCGAACCGAGACTGATCATCCTGCGCGGGCGCGTGAGCTAGCTCCCTGAATCAGGGCTGCATCAACATGATGCAGCCCTGAGAACGACCGTCGATGTGCGCTTCCAGCATGTCGTCGGAGACCGCGACGACGACGAGCCCGACGTCCGGACGCGCGCCCGAGAGGGGCAGTCCCGGGCAGCCCAGCCGCCCGGCGAGGGCGGACACGCGCGTCGGCGTCCGACCGGCGACCCAGCCCACCCGGACGCCCGCCGCGAGCGCGGCAGCACCCAGGGCGGACGCCACGCGGCCCGCTCCGACGAGTCCGATGCTGCTCGGCAGGGAGTCGCTCATGGCCGCCATGGTGCCGCCCAAGGCCCGACAAGCAGCCAGCCATCCCGGACGGCTCCCGGCGGCGGCAGTCCGGTTGGGTGTCCAAGCGAAAGGTGTGGAAGAATGACCGGCGCATCTGTGTCCGGATGGTGCCCTCTCTAGCCCTCCGGATGCGGTTCACCCGAGGACCCGCGTTCGGTACACCCACGCCGCACGAGGAGAATCACCCGCTCGCCCAGGCACGTGTCTGGGCTGTTCCAACAGGAGTAACCACAAACGTGGCTGTCAAGATTCGCCTGAAGCGGATGGGCAAGATCCGCTCCCCGCACTACCGCATCGTCGTCATGGACTCGCGCAGCAAGCGTGACGGCCGTGCGATCGAAGAGATCGGCATCTACCACCCGAAGAACGACCCGTCGGTGATCCGCGTCGATTCTGAGCGTGCGCAGTACTGGCTCGGCGTGGGCGCTCAGCCCACCGAGACCGTCATCGCGCTGTTCAAGGCGTCCGGTGACTGGCAGAAGTTCTCCGGCGACAAGTCGCCGTCGGGCATCAAGCCGCAGCCGGAGCCCGTCGACAAGGTCGCGCGCTTCAACGCCGCCCTGGCCGAGGCCGACGACGAGCCGGCGACCGGCGCCATCTCGACCAAGAAGAAGAAGGCCGCCGAGGCCGAGGTCGAGACCGAGGCTGTCGAAGCTGTCGCCGACGAGGCCTGAGATGCTGGCCGACGCGTTGGAGCACCTCGTCCAGGGGCTGGTTAGCCGCCCGGACGACGTGTCCATCTCTGATTCCGAGCGGCGTCGGGTGCGCACCCTTGAGGTGCGCGTCCACCCCGAGGACATCGGCAAGGTCATCGGACGCCAGGGCCGAACGGCCTCCGCGCTGCGGACGGTCATCGGCGCCCTGGCTGGGCGGGATCAGGTCCGGGTCGACTTCGTCGACGTCGACCGCGCCCCCCGCCGCCGGCACTGACGTACCAACTCTCGCGCCCCGCGCCCGGACGCCTCGTCCGGACGTGGGGCGTCTGCCGTTCACGAGGAATTGAGGACGCCCCATGGCCACACCGACCGAACGCGTGCTGATCGGCACCCTGGGCAAGCCGCACGGACTCCGGGGTGAACTCACCGTCTACCTGCGCACCGATGAGCCGGAGCGCCGGTTCGCGCCCGGGGCGTCCATCGAGGTCGGCCAGGGCGGCAAGCCGATGACGGTCGCCGCCACCAAGTGGCACTCCGGCGTGTTCCTGCTCTCGCTGACGGGCGTCAGCGATCGAACGGCCGCCGAGGGTCTGCGCGGAAGCGACGTTTGGGCGCGGGTCGCGTCCGATGAGGTGCCGGACGCCGACGGCGAGTTCTACGACCGGCAGCTCATCGGGCTGTCCGTGCGGGACGCGTCCGGGGCCACGGTCGGCACGGTGGCGTCCGTGCTGCACAACCCCGGCCAGGACCTCCTGGTCATCGACATCGCCGGCGACGAGCGGTTGGTGCCTTTCGTCGAGGCGCTCGTCCCCGTGGTCGATCCGGACGCCGGCTATCTGCAGGTCGCCGACGTCCGCGGCCTGTTGAGCGATGACGAGGACGCCTGATGTCCCCGGCCGCGCCCGTCCTCCAGCTGGACATCATCACGATCTTCGGTGACTACTTCGCCCCGCTCGAGCTGTCGCTGCTCGGCAAGGCGCGCGAGCAGGGGCTGCTGGCGTGGCGCGTCCACGATCTGCGTGACTGGACGCACGACCGCCACCGCACCGTGGACGACACCCCGTACGGCGGCGGGGCCGGCATGGTCATGAAGCCCGAGCCGTGGGGCGAGGCGCTGGACGCCGTGCTGGACGCCCACCCGGACGCGCGACCCACGATCGTGGTGCCCACGCCCGCCGGTGAGCCGTTCCGCCAGGCCACCGCCCACGAGCTGGCCGGCGCCGGGCACCTGATTTTCGCCTGCGGGCGCTACGAGGGCATCGACGCCCGCGTCCTCGAGTACGCCCGGACGCGCGCCGCCGTGCGCGAGATCTCCCTGGGTGACTACGTGCTCAACGGGGGAGAGGTGGCCGTCTTGGCGATGGTCGAGGCCATCGGGCGCCTCATCCCCGGCGTCGTCGGCAACCCGGAGTCCCTGGTCGAGGAGTCCCACGCGGCCGACACCGACGGCCTGTTGGAGTACCCCGTCTACACCAAACCGGCCTCCTGGCGCGGCCTCGACGTGCCGGAAATCCTGTTGTCGGGTCATCACGCCGCGATCGCTGCTTGGCGGCGCGAGTCCTCGATCGAACGGACGCGGCAGAGGCGTCCGGACCTGCTCGGCGAGGCGTCCGAACCGGACCCGACCGGGGAATAGCGGGCTCGCTGCCTCGGACGCCGTCGATGTTGTTCCATTACGCAGCGTCGTAGCCCGCGACGCGACTTCTTTGTCTAGGGTGGGCTCCGTGGCGACAACTACTCTGACCCCTCACCAGAAAGCAGTGCGGTCAACGGTCGCGATGAAGGCCCTCATGGCCGTCACCGGGATCATTCTGATCGTCTTCCTGCTCATGCACATGGTCGGCAACCTGAAGATGTTCGTGGGTGCCGATTCCTTCAACCACTACGCCGAATGGCTCAAGGGAATGACCGAGGACGGCGGCATTGCCTACCCGATCCTGCCCCAGGGCACGTTCATCTGGCTGTTCCGGCTGGTCCTCCTTGCGTGCATCGTGGCGCACATGGTGTCGGCCTGGCAGCTCACCGTGCGCGACCGCGCGGCCCGCGGCGACACGAACTACGTGGTCACGAAGCGCCGGGCGCAGACCTACTCCGCGCGCACCATGCGCTGGGGCGGCGTGATCCTGGCCGGCTTCCTGGTCTTCCACCTGCTGCAGTTCACGGTGAAGGCCATCACCACCGGCTTCAAGGCCAGCGATGACCCCTACACGATGTTCGTGAAGAGCTTCAGCGGTCCCATGAGCTTTATGGTGGTTGTGTATGCGATCTGGCTCGTGTCCGTGTGCATGCACGTCCGGCACGCCGTGTGGAGCTCCCTGACCACGCTGGGCCTCAACACCTCGGAGCGGGCCCGCGGCGTCCTCAACGCCCTCGCGATGGCCGTCGCCGTGCTGTTGTTCCTCGGCTTCATCGCCGCCCCCCTGGCGTGCGCTCTCGGATGGATTCACTGATGACGACTACGAAAATTGCTCCCGCCGCTGACTTCTGGACCGTCGGCGCCGACATCGAAGACACCAAGGCGCCCAAGGGCGTCCCGGTGCAGGAGAAGTGGTCCGAGCACAAGGCGCACGTCCGGCTGGTCAACCCGGCCAACCGCCGCAAGATGACCGTGATCATCGTGGGCACGGGCCTGGCGGGCGGCGCCGCTGCCGCAACGCTGGGCGAAGCCGGCTACAACGTGCAGAACTTCTGCTACCAGGACAGCCCGCGTCGCGCGCACTCGATCGCCGCCCAGGGCGGTATCAACGCCGCGAAGAACTACAAGAACGACAACGACTCCACGTTCCGCCTGTTCTACGACACGGTCAAGGGCGGCGACTACCGCGCCCGCGAGACCAACGTGTACCGCCTGGCCGAGGTCAGCGCGAACATCATCGACCAGTGCGTCGCCCAGGGCGTCCCGTTCGCTCGTGAGTACGGCGGCCTGCTCGACAACCGGTCCTTCGGTGGCGTCCAGGTGCAGCGCACCTTCTACGCCCGCGGCCAGACCGGCCAGCAACTGCTGATCGGCGCCTACCAGTCGCTCGAGCGGCAGGTCGCGGCCGGCACCGTCACGATGCACACCCGGCACGAGATGCTCGAAGTCATCCTCAAGGACGGCAAGGCTCGCGGCATCGTCACCCGCGACATGGTGACGGGCAAGATCGAAGCCTGGACCGGTGACGCGGTCGTCCTGGCCACCGGCGGCTACGGCAACGTGTTCTTCCTGTCGACCAACGCGATGGGCTGCAACAACACCGCCGCGTGGCGCGCGCACCGCAAGGGTGCCTACTTCGGCAACCCTTGCTACACGCAAATCCACCCGACGTGCATCCCGGTGCACGGCACCTCGCAGTCGAAGCTGACGCTGATGTCGGAGTCCCTGCGCAACGACGGACGCATCTGGGTCCCGAAGCGCGCCGAGGACTGCGGCAAGGATCCCCGCCAGATCGCCGAAGAGGACCGCGACTACTACCTGGAGCGCATCTACCCGGCGTTCGGCAACCTGGTGCCGCGTGACATCGCGTCCCGTCAGGCGAAGAACATGTGTGACGAGGGCCGCGGCGTCGGCCCGAAGGTGGCCGAAACCGATCACCACACCGGTGAGACGGTCATGCGGTCCCGTGGCGTCTACCTCGACTTCGCGGACGCCATCGGACGCCTCGGCAAGAAGGCCGTCGAGGCGAAGTACGGCAACCTCTTCGACATGTACGCCCAGATCACGGGCGAGAACCCGTACGAGACGCCGATGCGCATCTACCCGGCCGTGCACTACACGATGGGCGGCATCTGGGTCGACTACGACCTGATGACCTCGATCGAGGGCTTGTACGCGTGCGGTGAGGCGAACTTCTCCGACCACGGCGCCAACCGCCTGGGGGCGTCCGCCCTCATGCAGGGCCTCGCGGACGGCTACTGGGTGCTGCCGAACACGATCAACGACTACCTCGCGGATGCTCCGTTCCCCAAGCTGGCGGCGGACGATCCGGCGGTCGTCGAGGCGCTCGCCAGCGTCCAGCAGCGCATCGACAAGCTGCTGAGCATCAACGGCAACCGGACGGTCGACGACTTCCACCGCGCCCTCGGGCACATCATGTGGGAGTACTGCGGCATGGAACGCACCGAGGAGGGCCTGAAGTACGCCATCGGCGCCATTCAGAAGCTCCGCGAGGAGTTCTGGACCAACGTCAAGGTCACCGGCGTCAACGAGGACTTCAACCAGACCCTCGAGCGGGCCGGCCGCGTGGCCGACTTCCTCGAGCTGGGCGAGCTCATGTGCGTGGACGCCCTGCACCGTCGCGAGTCCTGCGGCGGCCACTTCCGGGCCGAGTCCCAGACCGAGGACGGCGAGGCGCTGCGCCATGATGACGAGTACCTCTACGTCGCCGCCTGGGAGTACACCGGCACCAAGCCCATCCTGCACAAGGAGCCCCTGGTGTACGAGGCGATCGAACTGAAGCAGAGGAGCTACAAGTGATCATCAACCTGCGTGTTTGGCGCCAGCCGAATGCCCAGACCCCGGGCAAGATGGTCGCGTACCGGGTCGAGGACGTGTCCGAGGACATGTCGTTTCTGGACATGCTCGACCTGCTGAACGAAGACCTGACGGTCCGCGGCGAAGAGCCGGTGGCGTTCGACTCCGACTGCCGCGAGGGCATCTGCGGCATGTGTGGCGTCGTCATCAACGGCTCGGCCCACGGGCGCGCGTCCTCGCACGGCAACGTTCCGACCACCACGTGCCAGCTGCACATGCGCAGCTTCGCCGACGGTGCGACGATCGACGTCGAGCCCTGGCGTGCGGGCGGCTTCCCGGTCATCAAGGACCTGGTCGTCGACCGGTCCGCGTTCGACCGGATCATCCAGGCCGGCGGCTTCATCTCGATCAACGCGGGCTCGGCCCCCGAGGCTCACTCGGTGCCGGTCCCCAAGTTGCAGGCAGACCGCGCGTTCGACGCGGCCACCTGCATCGGCTGCGGTGCGTGCGTGGCCGCCTGCCCCAACGGGTCGGCAATGCTGTTCACGTCCGCGAAGATCACCCACCTCGCGATGCTTCCCCAGGGCCAGCCCGAGCGGTACCTGCGCATCAAGAACATGGTGGGGCAGCACGACGCCGAGGGCTTCGGCGGCTGCACGAACATCGGCGAGTGCGCGGACGTCTGCCCCAAGCAGATCCCGCTCGACGCCATCTCGCAGTTGAACCGCGACCTGATCAAGTCGCTGTTCAAGGCGGACGGCAAGACGGCCTGACGTCTCGCTTCAAGCACGGCGGCGCCGGCTCCCTCGGGACCGGCGCCGTCGGCGTCCGCTGAAGAAACGATCGGACGCCGGCCGAGCCGTTGGCTGCAGGGCGGGCGGCGTCCGGATTGGCTCGGACCGGATGCCTTGTGGCAAACTTGGCCCTCGTTGTGCCGTGACGCTCCTGCCACAGGGGGTTCCGTGTCCGGACGACCACCAAGACGATTCCAAGGTGACCTGTGGCACCGGCGAGGACTGAACTGATGAACAAGCTGGTCTCCGAGATCACGCAGGCAGCGCTGCGCGACGACATCCCCGACTTCCGCCCCGGTGACTCCGTCAAGGTGCACGTCAAGGTTGTCGAAGGCAACCGCTCCCGTATCCAGGTGTTCGCAGGCAACGTCATCGCCCGCAACGGCTCCGGCATCGCCGAGGCCTTCACCGTTCGCAAGGTGAGCTTCGGCACCGGCGTCGAGCGCACCTTCCCGCTGCACTCCCCGATCATCGACAAGATCGAGATCGAGCGCCGCGGCGACGTGCGACGCGCCAAGCTGTACTACCTCCGCGGTCTGCGCGGCAAGGCTGCCAAGATCAAGGAGAAGCGGGACCACTAGCCCGCGGAATGCGGGAGGACGCCATGACGGACGCGAAACGTGCGCTGAAGAAGGGCGGTGGCGTCCTCGGAGCATTCAAAGAGATCGGCATCATCCTGGTCGGGGCGCTCGTCGCCTCGACCTTGTTGCGCATGTTCCTGCTGCAGGTCTTCGTGATCCCGTCGGGGTCCATGGAGAACACCATGCTCATCGGCGACCGGGTCGCGGTGCAGAAGGTGTCCGGCTTCCAGCGCGGCGACATCGTGGTGTTCAAAGACGATCTTGGCTGGCTACGCTCCACCACCAAACCGCCGCAGCAGTGGTGGCAGTCCGGGCTGACGTTCGTCGGCCTGCTGCCGGACGAGAGCCAGAATTACCTCATCAAGCGCGTCATCGGCACGCCCGGCGACCACATCTCCTGCTGCGACTCGGCGGGCCGGCTGGTCGTCAACGGGGTCGCGCTGGAGGAGTCCGAGTACCTGTTCAAGGACGCGTCCGGCAAGCAGGTACAGCCCTCCGAGATGGTCTTCGACATCGTCGTGCCGCAGGGCAAGATCTTCGTGATGGGCGATCACCGCAACGCCTCGTCGGACTCGCGCTGCCACCTGGACGCTACGTATAACGGCGTGGCCGGGGCGTCCGCCTTCGTCAGCCAGTCCTCGGTCGTCGGCCAGGCGGTCGCCACCGTGTTCCCCTTCTCGCGGATCGGCGGGCATCCACGCCCGGCCACCTTCGCCGGGGTGCCGGCGGCGACGGGTACCGCTCCCGCTTCGCCCGTCATCAACGGCCAGCCGCCGCCCGCCTGTTAGGGGCGCCATGGCGTTCGTGATCCGGCGGGCTGCCGGTCTGTACGGCTACGAGCGTGCGCTCGCCCGGGCCGGGTTCGTCCGCGTCGCGGGGGCCGACGAGGCCGGACGCGGGGCCTGCGCTGGCCCGCTGGTGGCCGGCGCGTGCATCCTGGGCAGCCGGGCTATCGAGGGCTTGGACGACTCCAAGAAGCTCACGGCGCCCGCCCGCGAGCGGCTGTACGACATCATCACGAAGCGCGCCGTGGCCTGGTCCGTGGTGAGCATCTCCCCAGCGGAATGCGACGCGCTCGGCATGCACGTCGCGAACCTGGAAGCCCTGCGCCGAGCGGTCTGGCGCCTCGGCGTCCAACCGGATTTTGTGCTCACGGACGGCTTCAGCGTCGACGGTCTGGGGCAGCCGTCGCTGGCGATGTGGAAGGGGGACGCCGTGGCGGCGTCCGTGGCGGCGGCGTCCATTCTGGCGAAGGTGACCCGAGACCGGATCATGGCTGATTATCACGCTGACTACCCCGATTACCGGTTCGACGTCCACAAGGGCTACTGCACCAAGCTGCACCAGGACGCGCTGGATGCGGTGGGGCCGTGCGCGATCCACCGCCTGAAGTGGGACAACGTGGCTCGGACTATTAGGCTGGGGGAGTTATGAGCGCCGAGGATCTTGAGCAGTACGAGAGCGAGCTGGAACTCCAGCTGTACCGCGAGTACAAGGACGTCGTCGGCATCTTCACCTACGCCGTCGAGACCGAGCGGCGCTTCTACTTATGCAACGCGGTCGACCTCAAGGTTCGCACCGAAGGCGGTGACGTCTACTACGAGGTGTCCATGGGGGATGCCTGGGTCTGGGACATGTACCGTCCGGCGCGCTTCGTGAAGTCGGCGAAGGTGTTGACCTTCCGCGACGTCTCGATCGAGGAGATCGCGCACGCGGATCTGAAGATTCCCGACGACCTCCGCTGAGCTTGAGCCGGGTAACTGAACAAGAGTTATCCACAGGCTGCAAATATTCGCCCTCCCGCGCCCAATGTGTGCGCGGAGGTGGCAGATGACACATGGGGTGAGTGACCGGCGCGAGACCGGCGTTTCGGGCGAGGACATCGCGGCCGTGCACCTGGCGCGTCGCGGCTGGCTGATCGTGGCCCGCAACTGGCGGTGCAGGTCCGGCGAGATCGACATCATCGCGAGGGATCCCGACGGCGTGCTGGTCGTCGTCGAGGTCAAGACGCGGCGCGGGCTCGGCTTCGGCGACCCGTTGGAGTCGTTGACCTACGCCAAGGTCCGCCGACTCAAGGGCCTGGCCATGGAGTGGGTCCGATCGCAGGAGGACGCCGTCGGCCCGGTTCGCCTGGACGCCATCGGGGTCTTGTTGGACGCCGACGCGGCTCCCCGGCTGCGGCACGTCCGCAACCTGGAGCAGCCGTGAGGCTCGCGCGGGCGTGGTCGATCGCGCTGGTCGGCATGGAGGCGACACTGGTCGAAGTCGAGGTGTCGATCGGTGGCGGCCTGCCCAACACGATGATCGTCGGGCTGGGTGACACGGCCGTGAAGGAAGCGAGCCAGCGGTGTCGGTCCGCGGTCGCAGCGGCCGGTTTCGCCTGGCCGCCGTCGTCGGTCACCGTCAACCTCACCCCCGCGGACATGCCCAAGAGCGGATCGCATTACGACCTGCCCCTGGTGGCGGCCACGATGGCCGCGTCCGGTGTGGTGCCCCGGCGCGCGCTGGAGGCGACGCTGTTCCTGGGCGAGCTGGGTCTGGACGGGCGGGTGCGATCGGTCCGCGGGGTGCTGCCGGCGGTGCTGGGCGCGAGCCGGTCCGGGTTCGAGCGGGCGGTGGTGCCGCTGGGCCAGATCCGTGAGGCGCAGCTCGTCGAGGGCATCGGCGTGGTGGGTGTGGAGTCGCTGGGGCACCTCGTGGCGGTTCTGAAGGGCGAGCCCTATGACGTGGACGTGGTCGATCCTGCCGCTGGCAGTGACGAGGTGGCGGGGAGCAAAGACCTGGCCGACGTCGTCGGTCAGCCCGAGGCGCGGTGGGCGCTCGAGGTCGCTGCGGCAGGGGGCCATCACCTGTCGATGGTCGGCCCTCCTGGGGTGGGCAAGACGCTGCTGGCCGAGCGGCTGCCGGGCATCCTTCCCGATCTGGCCGTGGACGAGGCTCTCGAAGTGTCGGCGATCCACTCGATGCTGGGTGCGTCCCTCGAGGGCGGACTCATTCGGCGGCCCCCCTATGCCGACCCCCACCACTCGGCGTCCCTCCCCGCGCTGGTGGGCGGGGGTCCGCACCTGGCACGTCCGGGAGCGGTGTCGAGGGCCCACCGAGGCGTCCTGTTCCTGGATGAGGCGTCAGAGTTCTCGCCGGCGGCCCTGGAGGCGCTGCGGACGCCGTTGGAGAAGGGGGTGATCGTGCTGGCGCGGTCCCAGGGGGCAGCCGCGTACCCCGCCCGGTTCCAGCTGGTGTTGGCCTCCAACCCGTGCCCGTGTGGCTGGTACAACGTGGCGGGATTCGCGTCCCGGTGCCGGTGCCAGCCGTACGCGATCAAGCGGTACTCGAGCCGACTCTCCGGGCCGATCATCGATCGGATCGACATCCAGCTGCGGCTGCAGCCCTTGAGCAAGTCTCACCTGCGGGGCAACCACCCCACCGAAGAGACCTCTGCCGTCGTGGCGCAGCGAGTGCTGGAGGCCAGGTCGCGGCAGCGACACCGCCTCGACCGGCACGGGTTCTCGCGCAACGCGGAGGTCCCCGGCTCTCTGCTTCATCGGGACCTGCCCAACCCGACCGGTGTGGAGGACGTCGACGCCGCCGTTCGGCGGGGCGTGCTCAGTTCGAGAGGCGTCGACAAGGTGCTCCGGCTGGCCTGGACGATCGCCGATCTCATGGGGCACGGGGTTCCCGATCGGGGCGACGTACACACCGCGCTGGCCATGAGACAGGGCGAGACCGAGGAGGTGAACTGTGCCTGACGAAGAGCGAGAGGCACGCAGGGCTCTCGCCTGCGTGGTGGAGGCGGGTGAGCCGCGGCTGGCGTCCGCGCTGGGCAAGGCGGAGCCGCAGGTGATCTGGGAGCGCGTCGCGGCCATGGCGGGCAGACGGCTGGAGGATGGGAGCCACGACCCTTGGGTGCGCCGGGCGTCCGCGATCGATCTGGACGCGGTCCGTGCAGGTGAGGTGGCCCATGGGCTGCGGTTCATCATCCCTGGCGACGACGAGTGGCCGGCTGGTCTGTCCGCTCTCGAGGGGTGCCCCGCGGTTCAGGGCATCGCAGGGGCGCCGATCGGTCTGTGGGTGCGTGGTCCCCGTCCGCTGGCGGCGTTGTCGGAGGTGTCGGTGTCCATCGTGGGGTCGCGGGCTGCGACGTCCTACGGGGAGCGGGTCGCGTCCTCGCTGGCGGGAGGGCTCGCCGAAGCCGGCGTCTGCGTGATCTCCGGTGGCGCGTACGGCATCGATGCCGCCGCGCACCGGGGCGCACTGGGGGAGAAGGGGACGACGGTCGCGATGCTGGCCTGCGGGCTCGATGATCCGTATCCGAAGCTCAACGTGGGACTCCTGGAGTCGGTGGCGCGGGCGGGGGCGTTGGTGTCCGAGTACCCGCCCGGAGCACATCCCACGAGACCCCGGTTCCTAGCCCGCAATCGCCTGATCGCGGCTCTATCCCAGGGCACGGTGCTCGTCGAGGCCGCCGCCAGGAGCGGCGCCCGCAACACCGTGAGCTGGGCGACCGGGTGCGGTCGCCCCGTGATGGCCGTGCCGGGGCCCATCGGCAATGCGACGTCCTACACGCCCCATCGGCTGATCCGGGAGGGCGAGGCGGTGCTGGTCAGCAGCGTCGACGAGGTGCGGGAGCTGATCGCTCCGCTCGGAACGGTCGCGCTGGGGCGGCCTCGTGCCGGACGCCTCCTCGACACGCTGACCGACGATCAGCGGTCGGTCTACGAGGCCCTTCCTGCGCGCGGAGGACGCACCGTCGACGACCTCGCGATGCGCGCCGGCCTGCGGATGCCGCTGTGCCTAGCGGCCTTGTCGATCTTGGGCGACGCCGGGCTGGCGACCTGCCGCTCGGACGGCCGATGGCGGCTCGGATCGGTCTCCGACCAGCCGGTCTTGATCCCCGACGTAGCGACCCCGCCGGCCCTGCAGCCCGGGAGTCGTCCAACCGAACCGACGATGGCGCGCTCGGTCGCGCAGAAGGAGCCACAGCGATGAGTACGTTCCGACCCAGGCCCCGACTCACGCTTCGTCACGCGGTGGTCTTCGTCGCACTCGTGCTGGTCTGGCAGCTGACCGGGGCGCTGGGCGCCCTCGCCTTGGTCGTGCCCTATGGCTACTCCGGCTACAACAGCATCGGCATCTCCGACACTCCGGCCGGCCAGGACCAGTCGTCCGCCACCCACATGGGCACCTTCTTCGGCCGCGTCGCGTCGAACGGGGGAGCTGGGACGGGCGCCGACCGCGTGGTGTGCATCAACGCCGACCGCAGCACTCCGACCTATCTCGATGCTCACAAGGACGTGTCGACCAACAGCCAGCTCGGCTACCTCGTCAACAAGTACGTCAACGTGGGAGACGACCGCACCCTCTGGACGCCAGGGGGAGCGGTCAACAGGAACCACCTGTCCTACCCGGCCGGAGGCGCCGCAGCGCTGCAAGCGGGGGCGCTGCAGTACATCCTTCGAAACGCCCTCGACTCGTCCGCGACCTGGACGGGGATCAAGGCCACGTTCGCACGCGGGAACCCCACGGCGTACAACGCGATGGTCGACCAGGCTGCCCAGCTGTCCGCAGAGGCGATCAGCATGACCTCACTCTCGGCGAGCCCGGCAGTGGCGTCCGTCAACGCGAAGCACTCGGGCGGCACCGTGACCGGCATCGGCGTCCGCTCGGGAACGGGTGACTACCTGGCGGGCCAGACCTACACCGCCAAGCTGGTGGCCACGCCCGAGGGGTCTGCCACGTTCCACGGCGGCAAGACGACCCTCACCGGTACGACATCCGCGACGCCCATCACCCTGGCGTGGGCAGTGACCGACCTGGCAGTCGGGACCAACGTGACGTTCGAGATCACCTATACGGGGCCCCTTATCGGTTCGCACTCGTACAAGGTCTACTCGTCGAACGTGGCTGGTCAGCAGGACATGGTGTCGGCCGGCGCTTTCGCCCCCTCCAGGCTGTCGGCGCAGGCGCAGGCGACCGTCGCACCAGTCGTTCTTACCCCCACGGTGGACTCCAAGGCCGCCGTCCGTGTCGACCTCCCAGGGGCCGCCTTGAGCGACACCGTGACCGTTGCGGGGCTGGAGCTCCTGGCTGGTCATGAGGTGGCCGTGGTCAACACGATGTACGGGCCGTTCGCGAGTCGTCCGCCCGCCGGCGGGCCAGTCCCGGACGGGGCGCCGGTGTTCGCGCGGCTGACCAAGACCGTCGTGCCCGAGGCGTCCGGTGCCGGCACGGTGACGTTCACGAGCCCGGAGGTGACCGCCAAGGGCGGCTACTACGTCTTCGTGGAGTCGGTTCCCGAGCAGCGGGTCGCCGGCTTCCTCGTGAACGGCGTGGTGGGGTCGTTTGGTCGGGACGCCGAGACCACCCTCGTCCGGGACGCCGAGGTCACGACCACCGTGTCGCGGCAGGACGCTGTTCTTGGACAGTCGGTCGCCGACGCCGTTGTCGTGAAGAACGCCGATGGACTCTCAGGCAAAATCGTGGCTCGCCTGTACGGACCCTTCCCCGGACAGGTGACAGCGCCGCCCACGGATGCGGACTGGCGCAAGGTGGTCGCGGCGGGTCTCGCCCCGGTGACCTCCGAGACGCTGGCCTTCCACGGAAGCGGCACCTACACGACCAAAGCGGTCAAGCTCAGCTCACCCGGCTACTGGACCTGGCATGAGACGTTGATCGTGCAGGAGACCGGCAGGAAACTCGAGACCGCGTACGGGGTTCCAACCGAGACGACACTCGTGATGCGACCGGCGCTGGCGACGAAGGCCAGCGCGCGGGTGGTGCTCATCCGCGGCGCCGCCGTCACCGACGAGGTCATGGTGACCGGGCTCGGCAAGCAGACCGGGCACGTCGTGGCCAAGCTCTATGGCCCCTTCCCTGGGAGCCGACCAGCAAGCACTGTCCAACCGACTGACACGGAGTGGCGCGACGCCATCAAGGCCGGACTAGCGCCCGTCTTCGTCACGTCGCTGGACGCCGTGGGTGACGGCACCGTGACGACAGCGGGGTTCGCGCCGCTGCTGCCGGGCGTCTACACGTGGTACGAGTCCATGACGGTCGAGGGGTCAGCTGAGGAGTTCGAGACCCCACTCGGTGTCAGCTCCGAGACCTTCAGCGCCGTTGAGCCGCGGCTCACGACCGTGGCGAAAGCGACCACGACGATGGTCGGCGGCCACCTCTCGGACACCATCGTGCTGTCGGGCACCGGTGGACAGCCCGGGACCATTCTGGGCGAGCTCCTGCACGCGGAGGGCGTCGACTGCACCCGCGTCGACTGGGCGACGGCGACCCGCCAGCGGATCAAGAGCATCACGACGTCAGGGGACGGAACGTTCCAGACCGAGTCGTTCACCGCCGATCGAGCCGGCTGCTGGACCTTCGTCGAGACCTGGACCGCAGACGTCGACCCGGCTGTCACGGTCGCCACGTCGCCGGGGGAGCCGTCCGAAACGGTGCGGATCTCCCCCAAGCCGAGCGCCGAGGGCGCGGGTGCCGCCACCGGCTGGTCGCCCGACGCGCCGAACGAGGTGCTCGTCGGGGTCGGCGCGGCCGCGGGCACCGTCGGGGTGGCCCTCCTCCTGGCTCCCAGCTTCCACTCCCGGCGGAAACCGTGAGGCGGGCACGTGGCCGGCGGGTGCTGGGTGCAGCCACCGGGCTCCAGTCTGCGGGACTCGGTCGAGCGGGGTGCCCTCCGCGACGGGCCGTGAGCGGCTGGCCGGTCCCGGGCCCGCCGAGGTGGGGACGGCTCATCCGGATGGCCGGCGTCGGACTGGTTCTGGCCGGTGCGGTGCTGGTCGGGCTGGGGCAGTGGTGGCTCAGGGCTCCCGGCATCAAGCCTCCCGCGCTGCCGTACGCCTTCGATCTGGACGCGTCCCAGTCCACGACGCCAACGACCGATGCCTCCCCGGCATCGTCGTCGCCAGAGGACGGGGCCAACGCCGGCATTGTCCAACCGACGCCATCGGCCGCGCCGGAGCGGATGTCGGTGAGCATCCCGGCTCTAGCGCTCAAGGCGAGAATCGTGCCCGCGGACTCGTTCGAGCAGGTCGGCGCCCTGAGTTCCCTGTCGATCCCATCGGACGCCAGCGCGGCGGCCTGGTTCAGCGGCGGCGGGACCGTGGCCAACCTGGGCCGCGGTACGACGCTTGTCGCCGGCCACGTGGTCAACGACGGACGGCGAGGGGCCTTCTTCTCGTTGTCCCTGGCCAAACCCGGCATGCTCGTCTACACCACGGACGCGGACGGCCGACGACGCGAGTGGTCCGTCGCCGGGTCGCGCCAGACCCCCAAGGCCCCGTTTCCCGCCGACTTCTGGTCGGGCGAAGGCCCGGCGCGACTGGTCCTGGTGACGTGCGGTGGCCGAGTTCTCCCGGACGGTCATTTCGAGGACAACATCATCGTGACCGCGGTGCCGACCGGACGACTCGAACCGGGCGCCGCAACCGGGGGGGCCTAGTGGACGCCGCAGCCGGGCTGTCGTCGCGCAGACTGGTCTCCTGCCGGCGGCGCGCCCCGCCCGCGGTCAGTACATCCGCGCGCAGGGATGGCTCTTCGGGCGACTCCACCCGGCTCATCCGCCGGCGATGCGTTGCTCAGCGAGGCGCGTCGGGTGGCGGGGGCCGATGCAAGCCACCACTGTCGCCAGGCGTACCGGGGCTTCGGCCAAAGAGCAGGCCTCAGTGTTCGAACTCCGCTGCCTCTTCGTTCGTGTAGAAGGTGACCTCTTCGGGCCCCGGCAACCGGTCGTCGGGAAGGGCGAGCAGGCGCTGTCGCCGCGCCTCCCGGTTGGTCGTGGCCAGCGCTTCGAGGGCGCGGAGGCGTCCAGGGACGTCGTTGTCGCGGAGCAGCGCCAAGCCCTCTTCATAGACCGCGGCGCTGCCATAGATCAGCTCCGCTTCGTCGAAGACCTTGCAGGCGACCATCGTGGTGAAGCTGTCGAAGGACGCCTGATCGGCGAGGCGAGCCATCGGCTTGATCACGTAGTCGACCTCTTCCCGAAACGCCGGGTTCCGCAGGTAGAGCCACTTGCGACCGAGCAAGGCCTCGTCCAGCACGGGCATCAGGGCCGCGGCGTCGGCGTCCCGAACGAGCACGATGATGTCGAGGTCGGAGCCCTCCACGACCGACTGCGTGCTGGTCTCCCGCCGCGCCACATCGTGCGACATCCCGTACACGATGTCCCCGGCGACCAGCGCGCAGAAGGCGTCCAGGTTCGCGCGTCCGTCTCGGACCAGTGGCCCGAACGCCTCCTGGACGATCCGGGTGGCGAGGCGGTGTTTGTTACGGCTGATCACGGTGATCCGAGCCTGCAGTCGTCGGGCCGCCTCGTCGACCGCGTCGGCATCGGACGCCAGCCCCACGATCGTGTAGGTCATGAACTCGCGCAGGATCGAGGGCGACAGGCGGGCGAAGCCCTCGATGGTGCGGTCGAGGCGGACGTAGCGGCGTCCCACGGTCTTCAGCAGCAATGCGTCAGCGGTCGTACACGCCTTCCACAACGCGAAGATCTCCCCGCCCACGGCCTCGTGCAGCTGAGCTCCGGTCAACGGACCCTGCTCAGCCAGGACCTTGAGCACGTCATCGATCGCCGCACCGGCCACGACCGTCAGCCGATCGCCGCGCGCACCACGTCCGCGATCTGCTCGGCGTAGCGGTCGGTGACGTCTTCGCTCGGCCCCTCCACCATGACTCGGCACATGTTCTGGGTGCCCGAGTAGCGCACCAGCACGCGTCCGCGTCCCTCGAGCTCCGACTCGACCCGGGCGATGGCGTCGGTGAGACCGGCGATGTCCTCGACGGGCGGCTTCGACGTGACGTCGATGTTGATCAGCTTCTGCGGGAAAATCGCCATGACTGTTGCCAGCTCCGACAGCGGACGGCCCGACTTCAGCATCGTCGCCACCAGTTGCAGCGCGCTCAGGGTGCCGTCGCCCGTCGTGTGGTGCTTGAGGAAGATCATGTGGCCGGAATCCTCGCCACCGAGCACTCCGCCGAGCCGCTGCATGTCCTCCAGGACGTTGCGGTCGCCCACCCCGGACGCGTGGTGCACTATGTCGAACGTGCGGCAGGCCTCGCGCAGGCCCAGGTTGCTCATCACGGTCGTGACGAGGAGGTCTTTGACCAGCTTCCCCTCGAGCTGCAGCTGACGGGCGCAGATCATCAGCACCTGGTCGCCCCGGATCTCTTGGCCGCGCTCGTCCACCGCGATCAGTCGGTCGCCGTCGCCGTCGAACGCGAGCCCCACGACCGAGCCGGTGTCCAGCACGACCTGGCGCAGCCGCTCGGTGTGCTGGGAGCCGCAGTTGTCGTTGATGTTGTAGCCGTTCGGCTCGTCGTTGATGACGGTCACGTCGGCGCCCAGCTCGGCGAACACGGCCGGCGCCACCTTGTAGGTCGCACCGTGGCCCACATCGAGCGCGATTTTCACGCCGTCGAGCGACAGCGATCGCGGGAACGTGTTCTTGAGGAAGACGACGTAGCGCCCCATGGCGTCCTCGAGCCGGTGCGCGCGGCCCATGTCGCGGGCATGCGGCACCATCGTCGACAGCTGCCCGCCCAGGATCAGCTCCTCGATGTGCGCCTCCTCCTCGTCCGACAGCTTGAAGCCGGAGCCGGAGAAGATCTTGATGCCGTTGTCCTGGAAGGGGTTGTGGGACGCCGACACGACGACTCCGGCGTCCGCGCGCATGCTTTCGGTGATGTAGGCGATGCCGGGCGTGGGCAGCACCCCGACCATCTCGACCGACCCACCCATCGAGGTGATGCCTGCTTCCAGCGCGCTTTCGATCATGTAGCCGGAGATGCGCGTGTCTTTGCCGACGACGACCCGGCCGTGCTTGCCCTCGTCCTTCAGGACCCTTGTGAGCGCCTGGCCGACGTCGAACGCCATCGTGGCGTTCATCGGGTACTGATTGGCCTCGCCGCGGATTCCGTCCGTGCCGAAGAGCTTGCCCATCGCGCCTCCCTGACTAGTGCGCTCAGCCGAACAGCCCAAGGTCAGGTGCGAGGGCCGCGCTGCGCGCACGCAACGCCGACACGATACCGGTCAACCAGGCGGTCCCGTCGGCCTTGACCGAGGGCTCGAGTGCACGAACGGCGTCGACATAGGCGAGGCCGCTCGCTGCGGCGTCCGATAGCGAGGCCACCAGCGAGACTGGAGCGACGGCGTCCGAGGGGTCGAAGAGTCCGGGCAAGTCGGACGCCGCAGCCACGAGTTGCGCGCGTCCAGGATCGCCGTCGGCGGGCACTTTCGCGATCATCGCCAGGAGCCGCTTGATGCGTTCCGCACGGCCGGACGCGAGGGCATCCAGGGCGCCCTGCAACACGAGCGGTCCGAGGTCGACGGCGTCGAAGAAGGGACGCCGCGCCGCCCGGTACCACGCGTCGAGGGCCACCAGGGAGGCCAGGTAGTCGACGTTGTGCTCCAGGACGC
>Ga0208564_1001546_pt1 | contig 19256 bp, 18 predicted proteins | sample AD_UKC073_MetaG_FD_184439 | JGI IMG/M metagenome (GOLD analysis project Ga0208564, IMG submission 184439) | Active sludge microbial communities of municipal wastewater-treating anaerobic digesters from USA - AD_UKC073_MetaG (SPAdes) (version 2) | ecosystem: Engineered > Bioreactor > Anaerobic >... | reverse complement strand
CAGGATGGCCTCGACACTGTGCGCCGGGATCGACAGCAGCGGCAGGCCGCTGACCACCGCCGCCAGGGCGGCTTCGTCGAACAGCGGGGTGTGGGTGAGCTGGGTGGCGTCCATCCGCAACACCCGTGCCTGGGGGAAACGGGCCGAGAGCATATGGGCGAAGTCCGCGCCGAACTCCACCAGGGTCAGGTCCTGCTCGGGCACGCCTTTGGCCAGCAGGGCGCGGGTGAAAACACCTGTGCCCGGACCCAGCTCCAGCACGGGGCCGGCCCCGGCCTCGACCTCGCAGGTCATCAGCCGGGCCAGCGAAGCACCCGACGGGGCCACTGCGGAAACCTTGAGGGGGCTGGCCATCCAAGAGCGGATGAACTTCACATAGTCCGAATGGGCAGTCAAAGGGGTCATCAGAGCGAGCCTATCCGCCAACAGGGGCTGGTTGTTATTCGTAGCAAAGCCGTGTGCAGGGCACCTGCCGGCCAGGGCGCCATATTGCCACGGACTGGTGTCAGGTCACCGTGCACCGGTTGTAAGCATACGCACCACCTGTGATGCAAGCCACGGGCCATGCCGGTGCCCGCGCACTTCTGGGGCACGGTCGTGCACAAACACCGTGCTTTTTGTACGCATTCTGGTGAACATTTTGTGTACAAAATCTGGCACGGGCTTTGCGTAGGGGTGTCACCATGAGCACCACCTCCACTTCCCCCAGCACCGCCATCGAGCTGATTGCCCTGACCAAGCGCTATGCCCAGGGCAGCGTGGCGGTGGACAGCATCAACCTGCGCATCGCCAGCGGCAGCTACTGCTGTCTGCTCGGCCCCTCGGGCTGCGGCAAGAGCACCACGCTGCGCATGATCGCGGGGCATGAGTCGGTGAGCAGCGGCGACATCCTGCTGGACGACCGCAACATCACCCACCTGCCCGCCTCCGGCCGCGGCACGGCCATGATGTTCCAGAGCTTCGCACTGTTCCCGCACCTCAGCGCGCTGGACAACGTGGCCTTCAGCCTGAAGATGAAGGGCGTGGACAAAACCACCCGCCTGGCCCGTGCGCAGGACCTGCTGGAGCGGGTGGCCATGGGCCATCTGGCACAGCGCAAGCCGGGTGAACTGTCCGGCGGCCAACAGCAGCGCGTGGCCCTGGCCCGCGCACTCATCACCCAGCCGCGGGTGCTGCTGCTGGACGAGCCGCTGTCCGCACTCGACCCCTTCCTGCGCATCCAGATGCGCGCCGAGCTGCGCCGCTGGCAGAAGGAGCTGGGCCTGACCTTCATCCACGTCACCCACAGCCAGGAAGAGGCCATGGCGCTGGCCGACACCATGGTGGTGATGAACCAGGGCCGCATCGAGCAGGTGGGCAGCCCGCACGAGATCTATAACCAGCCCGCCACCGAATTCATCGCCCGCTTCATGGGCGGGCACAACGTGCTCGACACCAGCGCCGGCAAGATCGCCGTGCGCAACGACCACATGCAGATTGCGCCCGCCTCGGCAGCGCCTGCGACCAGCACGCCCAGTGTGGACGCCACCATCACCGATGTGGAATACCAGGGCACCTACGTGCTGCTGGGCCTGCAGGCACAGAACGCTGGCAGCACCACCGGCGTGTCGGTCATGTTGCCCGAGGCCACCTATGCACAGCAGCCCTATGCCACGGGCGACACCGTGCAGCTGTCCTGGGCCCATGCGCATGCCCTGCGCGCCACAGCCTGAGCAGTCCAGCCACTTTCATTCCGTTTCCCTTCCTCCCAACCCTTGTTCCAGGAGTACATCACCATGTCCGAACCCATCGACCACCCCGCTGGCAGCCTGCAACGCCGCTCGCTGCTCAAAGGCACTGCCGGCATCCTGGCCACAGGCGTGTTCCCAGCCATCCACGCAGCAGATCCGATCACCCTGCGCTACCTGGGCACGGCGGTGAACCAGGACAAGGCCATCGCCGAGAAGTTCAAGGCCGACACCGGCATCACCATCCAGTACGTGGCCGTCACCACCGACGACGTGACCAAACGCGCCGTCACCGCGCCCAACAGCTTCGACCTGATCGACACCGAATACTTCTCGCTCAAGAAAATCGTGCCCACCGGCAACCTCAAGGGCATCGACACCAAACGCATCAAGAACGCCGACAAGATCACCCCCCTGTTCCTCAAGGGCGAAGTGGCCGGCAAGAAGGTGGGTGACCAGGGCACCGCGCCGCACAAGGTGCTGTACCTCGAAGGCGAAAAGAGCAAGGTCTTCGCCAAGGCCCCCACCCAGTTCATGAGCCTGATCCCCACCGTGTACAACGCCGACACGCTGGGCATCCGCCCCGACCTGATCAAGCGCCCCATCGAGTCCTGGGCCGAGCTGCTCAACCCCGAGTTCAAGGGCAAGTCCGCCATCCTGAACATCCCGTCCATCGGCATCATGGACGCCGCCATGGTGGTGGAGGCCAAGGGCATCCACAAGTACAAGGACAAGGGCAACATGACCAAGGCCGAGATCGACCTCACGATCAAGACCCTGATCGAAGCCAAGAAAGCCGGCCAGTTCCGCGCGCTGTGGAAGGACTTCAACGAGTCGGTCAACCTCATGGCCTCGGGCGAAGTGGTGATCCAGTCGATGTGGAGCCCCGCCGTCACCGCCGTGCGCAGCAAGGGCATCGCCTGCACTTTCCAACCCCTGAAGGAAGGCTACCGCGCCTGGGCTGCCGGTTTCGGCCTGCCCACCACGCTGAGCGGCAAGAAGCTCGACGCGGCCTACGAATTCATCAACTGGTTCCTCGACGGCTGGGCTGGTGCCTACCTGAACCGCCAGGGCTATTACAGCGCCGTGCTGGAGACCGCCAAGGCCAAGATGGAGCCGTTCGAGTGGGCCTACTGGATGGAAGGCAAGCCCGCAGAAAAGGACATCAAGGGCCCCAACGGCGACCTGCTGTCCAAGGCCGGCACCATCCGCGACGGCGGCAGCTACGAGGCCCGTATGGGCGGCATCGCCTGCTGGAACGCCATCATGGACGAGAACGAGTACATGGTGAGGAAATGGAATGAGTTCGTAGCGGCCTGACGGCCAACCCCAGTCTCCGCTGCGCTCCGCCAACCCCCTGTGAGGGGGAACACCCAGCGGGCAGGCATTGTCCGGTCCGAGGGTGCACTGGAACGGGCTTCGCTGCGCTTGCCGCGAAGCCCCCTTTGAAAGTCCTGCCATGAGTACATCCACCGCTGCCATTGCTGCTGAAAGTTCTCCCACACCCACCGTGAAAGCCTGGTGGCAGGCCGGGCCGTTCGCGGCGGTGTTCGTGGTGTTTTTCCTGGTGCCGCTGGCGCTGGTGCTGATGGTCAGCACCTGGGGCTTCAACGAGTACGAGCTGATCCCCGGCTTCACCCTGAACAACTACCTGAGCCTGTTCGAGGGCTGCGGCAGCCTCACCGACAACGGTGATCTGTGCGTCACGCTCAGCACCTACATATCCACCTTCAAGTTCGCTCTCATCGTGTGGCTGGTCACGCTGGTGCTGGGTTTCGCAGTGGCCTATTTCCTGGCCTTCCATGTGCAGTCGCCCACCTGGCAGACGGCGCTGTTCGTGCTGTGCACCGTGCCGTTCTGGACCTCCAACGTGATCCGCATGATCTCCTGGGTGCCACTGCTCGGGCGCAACGGGCTGGTGAACCAGTCGCTCATGGGCCTGGGCCTGACCGACCACCCGGTGGAGTGGCTGCTGTTCTCCGATTTCTCGGTGGTGCTGGCCTTTGTGCACCTCTACACCATGTTCATGATCGTGCCCATCTTCAACAGCATGATGCGCATCGACCGCCGCCTGCTCGAAGCCGCCAGCGACGCCGGCGCCAGCGGCTGGCAGACCCTGTGGAACGTGGTGGTGCCGCTGTCACGCACCGGCATCCTGATCGGTTCCATCTTCATCATCACCATCGTCATGGGTGACTTCGTCACCATCGGCGTGATGGGCGGCCAGCAGATCGCCTCCATCGGCAAGGTCATCCAGGTGCAGACCTCGTACCTGCAGTTCCCGCTGGCAGCGGCCAACGCCATGATCCTGCTGGCCATCGTGCTGATGATCATCTGGGGCCTCACGCGCCTGGTCGACATTCGCAAGGAGCTTTGAACATGCACGCCTCGTCCACCACCGCCCCGGGCTTCCGCCCGCTGGCCATCGTCTTTGCGCTGTTCGTGCTGTTCCTCTACGGCCCGATGATCACCATCTTCGTGCTCAGCTTCCAGGGGCCCGAGGGCGGCCTCACCTTTCCGCTGCGCGGCCTCTCGCTGCACTGGTTCTACAAGCTGGCCGAGGGCCTGGGCACGGTGGACATCGGCGCGGCCTTCCGGCGCTCGCTGGCGCTGGGCGTGGTGGTGATGCTGTGCACCGTGGTGCTGTCGGTGCTGGCCGGGCTGGCCTTCCGCAAAAAGCTCAGCGGCGGCAACACCCTGTTCTTCGTCACCGTGGCCAGCCTGATCATGCCGTCCATCATCGTGTCGCTGGGCATCGGTCTGCAGTTCCGCCTGATCGACTCCGGCATCAAGTGGGCGCTGACCGCCATGGATGCCACCGACCTGCTGGAAAACTACGGCACCTCGCTGGGCCTGTTCACCTCGGCCCTGGGCGCACACCTCACCTGGACCCTGCCCTTCGGCCTGCTCATCATGTTCGCGGTGTTCAACCGCTTCAACCCCGCCTACGAAGAAGCCGCCCGCGACCTCGGCGCCACGCCCTGGCAGACCTTCCGCCATGTGGTGCTGCCGCTGATCGGTCCCTCGGTGGTGGGCATCGGCATGTTCGGCTTCACCCTGAGCTGGGACGAGATCGCCCGTACCTCGCAAGCGATTGGCGACGTCAACACCCTGCCGCTGGAGCTGCAGGGCCTCACCTCCACGGTGACCACCCCGTCGATCTATGCGCTGGGCACCGTCACTACCGTGGTATCGCTGCTGGTCATGGCGCTGGCCCTGGGCCTGGTGCGCCTGCTGGGGCGGCGCAAGGGGTCGACATGAGCGCCACCACCACGGCCTTTCCTTCCTCTTCCCCTGCCTCATCCTTACCCACGGTCAGCGACACGGATATCTACGACCGTATCGTCTCGGCCATCCTCGACCACCACCTTCCCCCCGGCACCAAGCTGGTGGAAGACCGCCTGGCCACCGCCTTCGGCGTGTCGCGCACCCGCATCCGCCCGGTGCTGGTGCGCCTGGCCAATGAGCAGGTGGTGACCCTCACGCCCAACCGGGGTGCCTCCATCGCCCAGCCCACCGCGCAGGAGGCCCGCGAGGTCTTCGAGGTGCGCCGCCTGATCGAGCCCACGCTGGTGGAGCGTTTCATCCACCGTGCCACCGCTGCCGACATGGCCATGCTGGCGCGCTGCATCAGCGACGAAGAGGCAGCCCGCGCCGCCGGCGACATGCGCCGCGCCATCCGCCTGGCGGGCGACTTCCACCTGCGCATCGCCGACGTGGCCGGTCACGACACGCTGGGCCGTATCCTGCGCGAGCTCACCTCGCGCACCTCGCTGGTCCTGATGGCCTACAGCAGCGCCCACGCCCATGAGCGCCTGGAAGCCACCGCCTGCGGCTGCCGCGAACACCGCGCCCTGCTCGACGCCATCCGCCTGCGTGATACCCAAGAGGCCGCCCAGCGCATGCGCGACCACCTCTCGCGGCTGGAGGCGCAGCTGCAGTTCCACCAGCCCGATGCCAGCCCGCCTGACCTGATCAACCTGTTTGCGCCCCTCTGAGCCACCCATGCGCCACCTGCTGGTCATCAACCCCAACACCTCGCAAAGCGTGAGCACGCTGCTGCAGACCCATGTGCAGGCCAGTGCGGGCCTGCATGTGCAGGTGCACACCACCACCGCCCGTTTCGGCGCACCCTACATCTCCGACGAAGCCGGCTACGCCGTGGCAGCCCACGCCGCACTGGACGCCTGGGCCCATGCACTGGCCACCGGCCCCGCCCCCGACGCGGTGCTGATCGGCTGTTTTGGTGACCCCGGCCTGCTGGCCCTGCGTGAGAGCAGCCCGGTGCCCGTCACCGGGCTGGCCGAAGCCTCGTTCATCGAAGCCTCGCGCCACGGCCGTTTTGCCATCGTCACCGGCGGCACCCGCTGGGGGCCCATGCTGCAGCGCCTGGCCCAGGTGCTGGGGCATGCGCCGCAACTGGCCGGCATCCACACCGTGCTGCCCACCGGCGCGCAGCTGGCCGCCGACCCCGCTGCCGCCCGCGCGCTACTGGCGCAGGCCTGCTGCGACGTGGCCCGCCAGATGGGCGTGCAGGCCGTCGTGCTGGGTGGCGCCGGGCTGGCCGGCATGGCGGCCAAGATCCAGCCACAGGTGCCCGTGCCGGTGATCGACAGCGTCACCGCCGGTACCCACTGGGCCCTGCGCAGCCATGCGCCACCGGCCGAGCGCAGCACGCCGGGCTTCGACGTGGCCTGGGAAAACCTCTCGCCCGAACTCTCTGCACTGGGCCTTCCCCGCACCTGAAAACCCCCGGCGGACAGGGGCTGTCACGCCGGTTTCACAACAGGCTTCCACCATGGCGCTCTTTGCACGCCATGAGGAGAAGACCCGTGAGAACAATGACTGCACGCACCGCCACCAGCCTCGCCCTGGCGGTCACCACCGCCCTGCTGGCCGCCTGTGGCGGGGGCGACGGCCCGCAGCCGATGGACCTGACCATCCTGCACATCAACGACCACCACTCCAATCTGGACAGCAAGAGCAAGACCCTGCAGCTCAAGACCGCCACCGGCGCCGCTGCCAGCGCCGTGGCCGTGGATGCGGCCGGTTTTCCGCGCGTGACAGCCGCCATCGACAGCCTCGCAGCGTCGTCCAAGAACGTGCTCAAGCTGCACGCCGGCGACGCCCAGACCGGCACGTTGTATTTCAACCGCGCCGGTGCCAACGGCGAGGCCGATGCCGCGATGATGAACACCGTGTGCTTCGACGCCTTCACCCTGGGCAACCACGAGTTCGACAAGGGCGACAGCGGCCTGAAAAGCTTCATCGACCTGCTGCACAAGGGCAGCTGCAAGACCCCCGTGCTCAGCGCCAACGTGAACTTCGGCGCCAGCTCGGCCCTGGCCTCAGCCAATACCACCGGTGATGTGAACAAGTCCATCGTGGTGAAGCGAGAGGGCCAGTCCATCGGCATCGTGGGCCTCACCATCGCCGACAAGACCAAGGCCTCGTCCAGCCCCGATGCCGACACCACCTTCGAGGACGAGACCACCGCCGCCCAGCGCGAGATCGACGCCCTGCGCGCCAAGGGCGTCAACAAGATCATCGTGATGAGCCACATCGGCTACGACTACGACAAGACCGTGATCCCCAAGCTCAGCGGCGTGGACGTGGTGGTGGGCGGCGACTCGCACACCCTGCTCGGCCCCAGCACCATGACGGCCTATGGCGTGGGTTCCCCCGCCGGCGCCTACCCCACCCAGCTCACCAACAAGGACGGCCAGAAGGTCTGCCTGGTGCAGGCCTGGGAATACAGCCAGGTGGTGGGCGAGCTGAAGGTGTCCTTCGACGCCGATGGCAACGTGACGCAGTGCGCTGGCACACCGCATGTGCTCATCGGCGACAACTTCACCGTGGGTGGCAAAGCCGCCACCACCGAGCAAAAGACCGCCATCCTGGCCGACGTGGCCACCAGCGGCTTCCTGCGGGTGACCAGCCCCAATGCCACGGCCACCGCCACCCTGCAGCCCTTCAAGGACAAGGTGGACGTGTTCAGCAAGAGCCTGGTGGCCACCGTGCCTACCGAACTCTGCTCGCGCCGCGTGCCCGGTGGTGTGGGCACCACCGACTACAGCCGCTCCAGCGCCGCCTGCAATGCACTGGGCGAAGTCAGCGCGCGCGGCGGCGACATCCAGCAGCTGGTGGCCCAGGCCTACCTGGACGTGGCCAACACCAGCTACGGCGGTGCCGACATCTCGCTGCAGAGCGGTGGCGGTGTGCGGGTGCCGCTGCTCGGCCAGGTCACTGCGGCCAACGTGATCGAGGTGCTGCCCTTCGGCAACATGCTGTTCCGCCTGAACATCACCGGCGCGGAAGCCAAGAGCATGGTCGAGGACGGCCTGCAGGCGGTGTATGGCGCGGGCGGCTCCACCGGCCCCTACCCCTACACCGGTGGCCTGCGCTATGACGTGGATGCCAGCAAGCCCCAGGGCAGCCGCGCCAGCAACTTCGAGGTCTATAACTCCACCACCAAGACCTGGGGTGCCATCGACCCGGCCAAAACCTACAAGCTGTTCGTGCTGAGCTTCAACGCCACCGGCGGCGACGGCTACAAGACCCTGGCCGCCGTGCCCGCCGCGCGCCGGCTGGACATCGGCGTGCTCGACGCCGACGTGTTCCAGGCCTGGATCGACCGCCAGCCCAAGGACAGCGCCAGCGGCCTGCCGGTGCTGCGCAAGCTCGACGGCGCGCTCTACAGCACCAAGTCCTACGTCAAGCCCTGACGTCCTCCTTGCCCGGCGGCCCTGTGGGTGGGGCGCCGGGCGTATAGTGCCGGCGCAGCGGTGCTTCGCCTGCCGCTTCCCGACCCATGCCATTACCTTCCTCCCTCACCCCCCCATCCCCCCACCTCGGCATGGACGCCCTGGTGCAGTTGGCCCGCAGCGAGCCGGCCCTGCCTGACAACACCTGCCACAACTTCTACTTCCTGCGCCACGGCCAGACGGCCCGTAACGCGGCACGGGTATTCCAGAGCCGCGATGAGCCGCTCGACGGCATGGGCCAGCAACAGGTCCGCACAGCGGCCCAGCGGCTGGCGCAGGAACCCATTCGCAGTGTGCTGGCCAGCGACGTGCTGCGTGCCGCCCAGACCGCCAGCACGGTGGCCCACGCGCTGGGCCATCCATGGCAACCCCATGTGGGCCTGCGCGAACGCCATTTCGGGGCCTTGATCGGCACCTCGTCCGCCCAGCTCGACTGGGCCTGTGCGCCCGAAGGCGGCGAGACGTTGAACACCTTCGTGCAGCGCAGCTGCAGCGCCCTGGCCGAGGCCCTGGCGCAGCCCGCGCCCGTGCTGCTGGTGGCGCATGGCGGCACTTTGCTGGTGCTGGCTGCGTGGCTGGATGTCGCCTTGCCACCGGGTGCGATGGGAAATGCCCAGCCGTTGCATTTCACCCGCAGCGGCGCGGGCTGGCAGGCGCAGCGGTTGCTTGCAACCGCTGGGCAGCCGAGCCCATCCAACCTCGCCTGAGCCTCTTCAGTTCTTCATTGAACTTTACACAGCATCACGCAACAGCCAAGGACGCGATACATAACCGCCGCACACTTCCTCTCAACCCGATGCCTGTTTGCACCGGGGGATTTCAGTAAAGGAAGTCTCATGAAGCTAGTTCCCAAACAACTCCTCCTCGCCGGCATGCTGGCCTATGCCGGCCTGAGTGCCCAGGCACAAACCCCCACCGACGCCCCCAAGGGCCCACCGTCCGCCGGCCATGCACAACGCGGCGGCCCCAGTGGCCCCGGCGGCAGGTTCGACCCGGCCAAGATGCAGGAATTCCAGGCCAGGCGCCTGGCCGACCTCAAGGCCAAGCTCAAGCTGACCCCGGCCCAGGAAGGCGCCTGGACCACCTTCACCACCGAACTGCAGCCGCCCGCCCCCGGCCCGCGCCCGGAACGCGGCGAGATGGAAAAGCTGACCACGCCCCAGCGCCTGGACAAGATGCGTGAAATGCGCGCCGCCCATGCCGCCTTTGCTGACAAGCGCGACGCCAGCATCCGCACCTTCTACGGCACGCTGAACGCCGAGCAGCAGAAGACCTTCGACACCGAGTTCCGCCACAGCGGACCCGGCCCGCGTGGCGGCCACGGCGACCGCGGCCATGGCCCACGCCAGGGCGGCCCACGGGGTGATGCCCCCAGGGCCCCCGCGAACTGACCCCCGGCAGGAAGCAAGGGGAGTCTTCACCGGAAACGGCGCCTTGTGCGCCGTTTCTTGCTTGTGTCACGGCGTGCGCTGACACAACAGCCAGGCCCGCAGCGCATATGCTGTGCCTGCTCCTGTCTTCACATTCCTGACCGCCATGCCTGCACACGCCAGCACTGCCCCGTCCGCCGACGCCTTTTCGTTCAAGGTGCTGACCGTGAACATCCACAAGGGCTTCAGCCCCCTGAACCGCACCTTCATGCTGCATGACCTGCGCGAGGCAGTGCGCAAGGTATCAGCCGACGTGGTGTTTCTGCAGGAAGTCCAGGGCGCGCACCTGAAACACGCCAGGCACATCAGCAACTTTCCGCAGACGCCGCAGTACGAATTCCTGGCCGACAGCATCTGGCAGCAGTTCGCCTATGGCCGCAACGCCGCCTACGACCATGGCCACCATGGCAATGCGCTGCTGTCCAAGTTCCCGATCCGGCATACCGAGAACCACAACCTCTCCATCGCCGGCCCCGAAAAACGCGGCATGCTGCACTGCGTGCTGGAGGTGCCGGGCCGCTCCCAGCCCATCCACACCCTGTGCGTGCACCTGAGCCTGACGGACAACCACCGCCGCAAGCAGCTGGCCCTGGTGTGCCGCATGATCCAGCGCGACATCCCGGCCGATGCCCCCCTGCTGCTGGCGGGTGACTTCAACGACTGGCGCAACCGCGCCCACCGTTTCCTGGCCGACCACGCCGGCCTGCGGGAAATCTTCGTCAGCACCCACGGCGAAGCCGCCCGCACCTTCCCGGCCCGCCTGCCGGTGCTGCAGCTCGACCGCATCTACCTGCGCAACGCCACCGTGCACACGCCGCTGGTCCTGGCAGGGCAGCCCTGGTCCCACCTGTCCGACCACGCCCCGCTGGCGGCCGAGATCCACCTGTAAAAAACCAGGCCTTTGGGCATTCCTGCCCCAACTCCGTCCTGCCACTGGATAAACCTGTGGATAGTTGTCTGCACAAGATCGACTTATCCACAAAATTTGGCAACCCGCCGCAGTTGTTACCTGTCCGCGCCGGGCCAATCCCGGGTACTTGGCACAGGGTTGCCGGCCACCCAACTATTTGATTCTGCAAGGGAAAAGCAACTTATCCCCACAAAACGCGATGCTCTACTACTACCACTATGTATTAATAAGACATTAGAAGAACAACCAGAACCCCAGGTGCCCCATGCCTGGCGGTGAGAGATTGCAACCGCTGGGTGTGGCGGCGGTTGCATTGGTGTTCTGGGGGCATGCCGAAGGCCTTGGCAGCCTTATTGCGGTACCAAAAACGACTTTTGCAGCCCCCGGCCCCTGCTGGATGAGAACGGCCTGCTGTGGGCCACATCCCCGCCTTGGCCGTTTTTTCGCCCGGATGGGCCCATTTGGCCGAATGCAGGGCTTCATTTCGCGCGTTGCGCCGAGGCTTGCCGAAAAACCTGGGGATAGTTGCCGAACAAGTGGCTACTTATCCACAGAAAAGGGCGCAGCAGGCCAGTTGTTCGCGCAGGCAGTGCAGCAGCGCAACAGCTGCGGCACAGGCTTGTCATTGCGCCAAATGCCGGTGGCGCTTGCAAAAAATGGACTTGTCCACAAAAAAGCCGCGCCTCTACTACTACCACTATGTATTCATAGAACCATTAAAGAACAACCAGGGACAACCGGGGTCTTGCGCTGGCGTCCCTGCCTGTGCCCTGGTATGGGCATGGTTTTGCTATAAAAATAGAAGCTATAAGCCCGCTTTAATGCTGGGCTTAATGCCATTCATGTTGAAAAATTCAGGGGTTTTTCGTCTGGAATGCAGGCCGGTGCTTTGCCGGTCGCATGTTGCTGGTGGGGATGGGGCTTTCGGGGTACATACCCGGGTGCCCACCCTCTCGGGGCTGGTGTTGGCCACCGTTGGCCTGGGCAAACTCGAAGCCCTGCAGCGCCTGCGAAGTCTTGAGAGGCCCAGAATTGGAGGACTACATCCCCAGGAAGCGCTTCACCTCGGCCACCGTGCGCGCCGGGTCTTCCTCGTGTGGCACATGGCCCAGGTCGTCGAACACCACCAGCTTCGAGCCGCCGATGTCGCGGGCGAAACGCTCGCCGAATTCCAGCGGAATCAACCGGTCGCGCCCGCCCCACAGGATCAGCGTGGGCACCTTCAGCCGGCCCAGCGCCTGCGTGTCGCCGGTGTAGCCCTGCTCCACCCGGCGCACCAGCGCCTTGCGGTTGCCGGCGCGCAGGGCCATGTCGTAGTACAGGTCCACCAGCGGCGGGGTGACCTTGGACGGGTCTCCATAGACAGCCTTCACGCTTTTTTCCACCAGGCCGCGCGGCAGGGTGTTTTCCACCAGCGGGGCCAGCGGCTTGATGCGCGCCATCTGGAAGCCAATCGGCACGTCGATGGGGGTCTTGGCCGACTCGAAGGCGTAGCCGCTGGCGTCCACCAGGATCAGGCTCGCCACCCGCTGCGGGTGGGCCACGGCGGTGGCCCAGGCGATCTGCCCGCCCAGTGAGTTGCCACCCAGCACGAAACGCTCCACGCCGAGCTGGTCGGCCAGCGCGGCGACGAAGGCCACGTAGCGTTCGATGCTGTAGTCGTTCTCGGGGTTGGGGCCGGTCAGCGCAAAACCGGGCAGGTCCATACGGATCACCCGGCGCTGGCCGCGCAGCGCCTCGGCCCAGCCCTCCCAGGTGTGCAGGCTGGCCGACGTGCCGTGCAGCAGCACGATGGGCAGCGGGTCGTCGCGCGGCCCTTCGTCGCGCAGATGCACCTGCATGCCTTGCAGCGTGATGAACTGCGAAGGCGGCTGGGCCCATTTGGCGGTGAGGGCTTCGACCGGTTTGTCGGGTGCCCAGGTCAGGTACACCCCCAGCAGCCCGAAAAACACCACACCGGCCAGCACCAGCCCCAGGGCACGTTTGACAAGATCCATCCAGCGCTCCAGATTCATAAAGTGCCGACAAGGATAATCGGCGGTCACCCCTATGAGCCACACCACCACCGTATCCAGCGACATGGTCATCCAGAAGATCATGCAGCTGATTACCGACAACCACCTGGACCAGGCGGGTGCCATGCTCGAGGCCGTGGCCGCCTTTGCCCAGCAGGATCCGCGTTTCTACACTTTGCACATGATGCTGGCCGAGGCCCGGCAGCTGCCCGAGCAGGCGCTGGCGGCAGCCCGCACCGCCGTGCAATGGCTGACCCAGGCCCTGGCGCTGGAGCCCGGCCACCGCCTGCACCGGAGGCTGCTGGCCAGCGACCTGTCGGTGATGGGCGACAACACCCGCGCCATCCCGCTGTTCGACCAGCTGGTGGACAGCGACCCCGGGGATGAAGACGCCCTGCTGGGCCGCGCCCAGGCATTGCTGGCTGCAGGCCGGCTGGACGAGGCCCTGCGTGACTGGAACGCGCTGCTGCAGCGCCAGCCCGGCAACACCACCTGGCAGTATTACCGTGAGGTGGCCCGGGGCCAGACCCCGGCCACCCAGCCCACTGGCATGGTGGGCGAACTGTTCGACCAGATGGCCGGCACCTTCGACATGTATCTGGTGCGCCGGCTGCAGTACCAGTTGCCCCAGCAAGTGGCCCGGCTGCTGCTGCAGTGGCACCCCGACCGCCGACTGGCCGCGCTGGACCTGGGCTGTGGCACAGGCCTGCTGGGCGCGTGCCTGGGCCCTGTCGATGGCCCGCTGGTAGGGGTGGATGCCTCGGCCCGCATGCTGGAGCGTGCCGAACAACATGGCGTGTATGCCCAACTGCACCACGGCAGCATCATGGATGTGCTGTGCAGCACCCCCGAGGCCAGCTACCAGGCGGTGGTGGCGCTGGACGTGTTCATCTACGTGGGGGCACTGGAGGAGGTGATTCCCGCCTGCGCCCGGGTGCTGGCACCCGGCGGGCGGCTGGTGTTCTCCTGCGAGCGGGCGCTGGACGGAGAGCCACCGCTGGTGCTGCGTCCCAGCGGGCGGTATGCCCACCGGCAGCAGAACGTGGAGGCCTTGTGCCGTGCCGCCGGTCTGGCGCAGATTGACGTGCAGGACGTGGATGTGCGGCTGGAGGCCGGCGCGCCGGTCAAGGGCTTCCTGGTGGTAGCGCGCAAGCCGGGCTGATGCAGGGCTGCGCTGCCGCCAGGCGCAGCAGCGTGATCTCGCGGGGCGCACCAAAGCGTTTGGGCGCGCCCCAGCAGCACCGCACCGGCAACTCTCCAGCCCCGTTCAGGCTGCCAGTACGAACATGGCGACAAGGATGGGGGTGGTCTGCATGGTGGCGGGGTTCAGGAAAGGTCCACGATGGCTGCCGTGGCCCGGCGCACCAGCGGCAGCACCAGCAGCAACGTGGGGAAAGCCACCACCCAGGACAGGGCCCAGGAGCCCAGCCACATCTGCAGCATGCCTGGCGCCAGGCCGGTGCTGCGCAGGGGGCTGATCATCGAGACGATGAAGGTCATCAGGATGGACAGCAGCAGCGGCATCACCCAGGTGGCCGCCCGGGCTGGCAGCTTGCGCATGCCGAGGAAGGTGCGGGAAGCGTCAGTGGAGGACGAAGAAGAAGGTTTCATGGCGGGTTTACAGCATGGCAGACAGGGTGCCACTGTGTGAAGCAAAAAGTCGGCCCCCCCGATGCTAGTCCGCCGTGGCCACGGCACGACGCGCGCGCACGGCTGCGGCCAGCCCCTGCAGCAGGGGCACCGTCTGCTCCATGCTGATACACGCATCGGTGACCGACACCCCATGCAGCAGGGGCTGGCCCGGCACGATGTCCTGGCGGCCCTCCTGCAGGTGGCTTTCCACCATCAGGCCGATGATGCGGTGGTCGCCCGCACTGATCTGCCGCGCCACGTCGGCCGCCACCTCGATCTGGCGGCGGTGCTGCTTGCTGCTGTTGGCATGCGACACGTCGATCATCACCTGCTCGCGCAGGCCTGCGGCCTTCAGCAGTGCGCAGGCCGCGTCCACATCCGCAGCGGCATAGTTGGGCTGCTTGCCACCACGCAGGATCACATGGCAGTCCTGGTTGCCCCGGGTCTCGAAGATGGCCGCCTGGCCCATCTTGGTCATACCCATGAACGCATGGGACGCCTGCGCCGCCTGGATCGCATCACTCGCAACCTTGATACCGCCGTCCGTGCCGTTCTTGAAACCCACCGGGCACGACAGGCCCGACGCCAGCTGCCGATGGCTTTGGCTCTCGGTGGTGCGCGCGCCAATCGCGCCCCAGCTCACCATGTCACTGATGAACTGCGGCGACAGCAGGTCAAGGAACTCGGTGCCCACCGGCAGGCCCAGCGCCAGCACATCCAGCAGCAGCGCACGCGCCATTTCCAGGCCTTCGTTGATGGCAAAGCTGCCGTCCAGGTGCGGGTCGTTGATGTAGCCCTTCCAGCCCACCGTGGTGCGCGGCTTCTCGAAATACACCCGCATCACCACCAGCAGCGCGTCGTCCAGGGCATCGGCCTGGACCAAGAGCTGCCGGGCGTACTCCATGGCCTGCGCATGGTCGTGGATGGAGCACGGCCCCACCACCACCACCAGCCGGTCATCCACCCCGTGCAACACCCGCGAGATGGCCGCGCGGCTGCGCTCCACCAGCGCCTGCGCGGCCTCGGGCACGGGCAGCCATTCCTGCAGCAGCGCAGGGGTGATGAGGGGGCGCACCGCGCTGATGCGGGTGTCGTCGATGCGGGTGGTGTCGTGGGTGCTGAGGTGGGACGTGTGGGCGTGGGATTTCATGGAGGAAGATTGTCGCTGGGTGGGTTTACAAGCGATGAGCTGCTTCACAATGGAGCGGGTCACTGTCAAAAAGCCGCGCGAGCTATAGGATCGGGTGTGCCGGGTTTGATGCTATTTTTATTGAAGCAAACTATAAATACAGGGTAAGCGGAAATGCCTATTTTTATTGAAAATTTTTCCAGAGTGGATGGCCGTGTTTGCGATCTACATGGCGTTAGGCTTTTATGCGCAAAACTCAATTTGTCGCTGTTCTCTTCCTAGCCTTTTTCGCACTCGTAGGCGGTTGCCTCATTCTTGCCCAAGACGGGTTCACCACATCCAGCAAGCGGGGCCACTGGTCGATCTTCGTACCTGCCCCTCAAGCTTATGTGATGGCTGGCATCATGTTCACGCTATCTGTGCTGGGCTTAGTTTGGATGCTTCAGCAAGTTCGAGCTTCTCGTTTGATCCGTCTGCTGAGCGTCGTTGCCTATTGCGGTACGGCCCTTGCGATCACAAAAGCTTTGGCAACATATATTCAATAAATGCCACTCATCAATAGCAGCCATTTTCGGCATGTCAGTAGCCATGCTGGCATCAGCCAGATCACGGCCGCCTAAAACTCGCCCGCTGCTTGGCCCAGTAGTTCGACGCCAGCTGGTCCAGCCGCACCGTGCCGCCGGTGGACGGCGCATGCACGAAGCGTCCTTCGCCCACATAGATGCCTGCATGGCTGGGGCTGCGGCCTGCGCCGAAGATCACCAGGTCACCGGTGCGCAATTCGCTGCTGTCTACCGCCTGCCCAAACTCACCCAGCTGCGCCACGGTGCGCGGCGGGGCGACGCCCGCGCGGCTTTTGTACACATAACCAATGAGCCCGCTGCAGTCAAAGCCGCTGTCGGGCGTGTTGCCGCCATAGCGGTAAGGCGTGCCCACCAGGCCCAGCGCGTGGATGGCGATGTCGCTGGCCTGTTCGTGCGACAGGCGGGAATAGACCGCGCTGCGCGAGGGCGTGGATGGAGCAGACGGCGGGGTGGTGCTGCAGCCCGCCAGCAGCAGCGCAGCCGCCAGCGGCAGGCAAAGGAGTACACGGCGCATGGCGCGAGGGTAACGGATGTCCGGGGCGGTCGCATGCTCCGTCATGCCATTACCCCTGGTTGCTGCAGCAGATAGCGCTGCAGCGCCGTTACCGCCTGCCGAACCTTGGCCGGCTGGGCATCCCGCTGCGGGGTAACGGCCCAGATGTCCAGTGCCGGCAGGCTCCAGCCGGGCAGCAGGCGCACCAGGCGGCCGCTGGCCACGTCGCCAGCCACGTCGATGCTTCCCTGCAGTGCCAGCCCCAGGCCGGCGCTGCACATCTGCTGGATGGAGAGCTGGTTGTTGCTGGCGATGCGCGGCTCCACCCGCAGGCTGCGCTGCTCGCCGCCCGGGTCGTGCAGCTCCAGCAGCAGGTCTTCTGCGTTGTCGTGTGCGAAGCCCAGCCATTGGTGGGCCAGCAGGGCGTCGGGATGGGTGGGTGTGCCATGGGCGTCCAGCCAGGCTGGGGCGGCGCACAGCCACCGATCCAGCGCACCCAGCCGGCGCGCGGCCCAGGTGGAGTCGGCCAGCCGGCCAAAACGGATGGCCAGGTCCACGCGAGATTCGATCAGGTCGATGAGGCTGTCATCCACCATCAGCCGCAGGCGCAGCGCCGGGTTGTCCGCCAGCAGGCTGCCCAGGGCTGGCGCGATGTGCCGGGCAAAACCCACCGGGGCCGACAGCCGCAGCACGCCGCTGGGGGCCTCGCGCGACGCGGCCATTTCGGCGCGGGCCTGCTCGGCCGCCAGCACCATGGCGGCGCAGCGGTTGTGGAAGCGTTCCCCCGCCTCGGTGAGGGCGAGCTTGCGGGTGGAGCGGTGCAGCAGCGTGACCCCGCCTTCGCGCTCCAGCTGGCGCACCTGCTGGCTCACGGCGGATGCACTCATGCCCAGCGCGCGGCCTGCCGCGCTCATCGAGCGGTGCTGTACCACGCTGGCAAAAACAGCCATTCGCCTGAAGTCATCCATTGATTTGTAAGTCCTGCTTCAAAGATATAGCGAATTTAGCCATCTACCGCCCTTATTCGAAAGTAAATACCATTAAATCATTGCAACACACTTTGAGGAATCCACCATGCAGATCGCACTCATCGGCGCCACCGGCTTCGTCGGCTCTGCCGTGCTCGCCGAGCTGCTGCAACGCGGCCACCAGGTCGCCGCCCTCGCCCGCAACCCGGCCAAGATCGCCGCGCAGCCCGGACTGACCGTGGTGCAGGCGTCGGCGCAGGACGCCGCCCAGGTGGCTGCGGCGGTAAAAGGGCAGGACGCCGTGGTCAGCGCCTACAGCCCCGGCTGGGCTGAGCCCGACCTCTACAACCAGTTCCTGCAGGGCAGCCGTGCCATCGTGCAAGGGGTGTGCCAGTCCGGCGTGCGACGTCTGCTGGTGGTGGGTGGAGCGGGCAGCCTGTTTGTGGCGCCCGACCTGCAGCTGGTGGACACCCCGAATTTTCCCGTTGAATGGAAAGCCGGCGCCCTGGCTGCCCGTGATGCGCTGAACGAGATCCGCACCGTGTCCGCGCTCGACTGGACCTTCCTCTCGCCTCCCATCCTGCTGCAGCCCGGCGAGCGCACTGGCCAGTACCGCCTGGGCACCGACGCCCCCCTGATGAACGGTGGCCAGCCCGGCAGCATCTCGGTGGCCGACCTGGCCGTGGCCATCGTGGACGAGCTGGAAAACCCGCGCCACGTGCAGCAGCGGTTCACGGTGGCGAACTGACCAGCAGTTCCGCCTGCACCGGGTGGGCCTGTGCCCACTCCCGCAGCAGGTGCCCGATCTTGGGCTTCGCGCAACGCTGCAGCGCCACCAGCAGTGCGTGTGTCGGCTGCGCCACCCCCCAGCGATGCCGCAGGTCGTGCTGGATGTGCGCCAGCAGCGCGGCAGCCATCTCGGCGTCGGCCAGGGCGCGGTGGGCGCGGCCGGTGCGGGGCAGGTGGTGGTAGTCCACCAGCGCGCCCAGCTTGTGGCTGGGGGCCTGCGGATAGAGCCGGCGCGACAGCAGTACGGTGCAGGCAAAGGGCTGCGGCGCGTCCAGGCCGGCGTGGGCCAGTTCGGACAACCAGAACTTGCTATCGAATGCGGCGTTGTGCGCCACCATGGGGGTGTCGCCCACGAAGCGCGCGGCCTCGCGCATCACCTCGCGGGCATCAGGCGCTGCAGCCACCATGGTGTTGGTGATGCCGGTGAGCTGGGTGATGAAACTCGGGATGTAGACGCCGGTTTTCATGAGGCTCTGGAAGCGGTCCACCACCTGGCCGCGCTCCAGCCGCACGATGGCCACCTCGGTGGCACGGGCACCCTGGGCGGGGGTCATGCCGGTGGTTTCAAAGTCGATGACGGCGATGCTCTGGGGGCTTTCCATGCGGGGAATTGTCGGTGCAAACCGGCATGGCCCACCGCCCGCCACAGGATCTGGGGTTCATGTACCCGCAGGCCAGGCCACCCCAGGGCTGGCTACAGCTCGTGCAGCGCGTCGTAGTTGGATTCGATGCGGGCCAGCCGCTCGCGCTCCTGCGGGCCGGCCAGCTCCAGCACACGCGAGGCCAGCAGGTGGCACACGCGGATCACGGCGGTG
>Ga0208564_1001544_pt1 | contig 19259 bp, 15 predicted proteins | sample AD_UKC073_MetaG_FD_184439 | JGI IMG/M metagenome (GOLD analysis project Ga0208564, IMG submission 184439) | Active sludge microbial communities of municipal wastewater-treating anaerobic digesters from USA - AD_UKC073_MetaG (SPAdes) (version 2) | ecosystem: Engineered > Bioreactor > Anaerobic >... | reverse complement strand
TATTTATAATCTTTTACTGGAGATGTTTCAAAAAAGTTTCTCTCCCTTATCCGATAAAGCTAAAGTAAATCATAATGCAGAAGTTTTGGTTTCGAGATGGAAGGATCTGAAGAGTTTTGAGGATACTTTCAGGAAACTGAGTAAAAAGGTAGAGAAGGATCTAAGGATTAATGAGTTGCTTGATAGATTGACTCTTGCAGAGATTGTGGATGATGACTCATTTGAAACTATAGACAAACAGATTATTAAAGAGTTGGTTGAACGGATAGTTTCTTACTCAATACGTTTATCGGAGCTGGAAAGTATTATAAAGAAGAGGAAATCGAAGTTTTGGGCTTCTGAGTATTCATCTTTTTATAGTGCTTTGGAAACCGGACTAAAATTGATTGAGAGTGTAAAAAAGTATGGAAATATTGAGATTAAAGATTATACTGACGGTTTTAAACAATATACCTCAAAGTGGTACACTATTGATCAGTATTACAGGGAGTTTATTCAGTATTACAGGGAGGTGAAGCAAAACAGGGTATTATTTTCGTTGTATACTTTGGTGCACAAAATTTACTCAAACAGCTGGTTGTTTAATTTGAGCAACAAGTGGCAACAGCTGATTGATGAGAGTGATGGCTGGTATAATGGGGAGTTTGCTCAGACTAATTTCTTCGAAAGAGTGGTAAACAAATATTTTCGTGCTAAATCTAATTCAAAACTGTTTGTAATTATTTCCGATGGTTTCAGATATGAGTGCGGAAAAATATTGAACGATTACCTTAATGAAGAGAACAGATTTATATCTAATCTGGATTATCAGATTACAAATCTACCTTCTTATACTCAACTTGGAATGGCCTCTATGTTACCCCACAAAAAACTGAGTTTTGGAGAGGGTTTGAGTGTAATTGTAGATGGCATAAGCAGTCAGGGACTGAATAACAGGATAAAGATTCTTCAGGAGAAAAGTGGTTACAGGGTAACAGCAGTTTTAGCTGAAAATCTTATGCATATGAATACCAAAAGTGATGAAGCAAAACAGCTGGTTCAGGAGCATGATCTGATTTATGTTTATCATAATCGCATAGATACGATGGGAGATGATACAACTACTGAAGATAAGGTGATTGAAGCGTCTAAAGAGGAGATTGCTTTTCTGATAGATGTGGTGAAAAAGATTGCCAATATGAATGGTACGAATATGATTATTACGGCTGATCATGGCTTTATTTATCAGAATGAGGTGCTTGATGAAAGTGATTTTTCTGATGGAAAAATTAGTGGCGATATTGATATGGGTACTCGTAGATTTGTAATTGGAAGTAATCTTGAACATAACCAAAATGTATTTAAACTAAGAGCAAGGGATCTGAATATTGATTCCGATAAAGAAATATTGATACCAAAAGGGTTTCAAAGGTTGAGGAAACAGGGTTCAGGCAGCAGATATGTGCATGGTGGAGCTACTTTGCAGGAGACGGTGGTTCCGATACTTTCCGTTTCCAAGAAAAGGGTGGATACTGTGCAGAAAGTGGATGTGGATATTCTGAATAAGGCTAATAACAGGATTACTACAAATATTCACACCGTTAAGTTTTATCAGATGCAGCCTGTGAGTGAAGGGTTTATAGCCCGCACATTAAAAGCATATTTTGCAATAATCGAGAATAATGATAAAACGGTTATCAGTGATTCATTTACATTTACCTTCGACCTCACAAAAGAAAGAACCGAGGAGAGAGAGGTTTCCAACAGTTTTACTATTTCTACACCAATAAAAAGAAGTACGAATGTTTATCTGGTGCTTGAAGAGAAGGTAGATAAGTCAGATAAATGGATTCAGATAAGTAAGTTTCCTTATAGGTTATCATTGTTGATGGATAGAGATTTTGATGATTTTTAATCTTGTGTTTGTATGAGTGTATCAAATAAGAAGTTGAATGATCTTTTCCCGGGTAGAGTAGTAAGGAAGGATCTTACTAACAGAATAAAGGGGAATGCGAGTGTGCCAACTTACGTCCTTGAGTATCTGCTTGGTCAGTATTGTGCTACTGATGACACGGAAACTATCGAAGAGGGGGTAAAAATGGTAAAAGATATTATCAGCGCTCACTTTGTGCATCGTGATGAGGCACAGTTGATTAAGTCGACTATAAAAGAGAAGGGTTCGCATAGGATTATTGATAAGGTGTCGGTGAAGTTGAATGATAAGTTGGATAGATATGAGGCCAATTTTGCAAATCTTGGTTTAAATAAGATCCCTATTCTTAGTGAGTTTATTAAGTCTTATCCAAAGCTTCTTTCGGAGGGTGTTTGGGCTATTATTACCTTGAGCTACCAACCTGTAGAGGGTAGAGATTCATCTCCATGGAATGTAGATCAGTTGAAGCCAATTCAGATCTCTTCGGTGGATTTGGATGAATATAAGAATATCAGGAAGAGTTTTACCACGGATGAGTGGGTGGATCTTTTGTTACAGACAATCGGGTTGAATCCTGAGGAGTTTACAAATAGGTCTAAGTTATTGCAGATTGCACGATTGATTCCTTTCTGTGAGAATAATTATAATTTGATTGAACTGGGTCCCAAAGGTACAGGTAAGTCTCATGTTTACACTGAGTTTTCTCCCCACGGGATACTTATTTCCGGTGGTGAGGTTTCTAAAGCTAAGTTGTTTGTGAATAATAGCAACGGAGAGATTGGATTAGTGGGTTATTGGGATGTGGTGGCTCTTGACGAGTTTGCAGGTAAATCTAAACGTACTGATACCGGGCTGGTTGATATTATGAAGAATTATATGGCAAACAAGTCTTTTTCGCGTGGAACACATGTAATGCAGGCTGAGGCTTCGATTGTTATGGTGGGTAATACTGATCATTCGGTGCCTCATATGTTAAAACATACAGATCTGTTTGATGCTTTGCCAAAGGATTATTATAATACTGCTTTTTTGGACAGGGTACATGCTTATTTGCCGGGATGGGAGACCAAGAAGTTGCGTAATGAGATGTTTACCGATAACTTTGGATTTATTGTAGATTACCTTGCGGAGATACTAAAAGCTCTGCGTAAAGAGGATCAGACTAAATCGTATCAGAAATATTTTGAGCTGTCTCCCACTATTACTACTCGTGATAAAATGAGTATAGAGAAAACATTTTCAGGCCTTGTGAAGCTTGTTTATCCAAATGGCGAGTTTAGTGAAGAGGAGGCTAAAGTGTTGTTGGATTTTGCTATTGAGTGCCGTAAACGTGTAAAGGACCAGCTTCGCAAAATGGATGAGACTTTTAACGATGATCCTGTTAAGTTTGAATATAAAACAAGGGATGGAAAAGTAACTCAAATAGAGACTCTGGAAGTAATGGAATATGGTGATGCAAGGCTGGATATTTTACCTCTTGCGAAACGGCAGTTAAAGACTGATGTTGAGAGTACCTCATTCTCCGGTATTGGTATAGAGTCAAAAGCACCAAAAGAAAAACATCTGGAAGGTTTCCATCTAAGTATAAGGGATAATCAAACTAATATAAGCTATAAAAGTCTGTTTGGCGATTACCTTGTTGGTGCAACAGAATATGTGATAAGAGACCCCTATGTGAGGCTACCCTATCAGATACGCAACTTTGTAGAGCTGTGTCGCTTGATTGCAGAGCTTAAGCAGGAAGATGAAGAGATAACTATTGAACTTGTAACCTATAATGATGAGGAGTACCTTGAAAGCTCTCGACAAGCCTTTGATGAGTTGGGTGATTCTCTTGAAACATTAGGCATAACACTTAAATACACATTTAGTGAAACTTTGCACGACCGCTGCATCGAAATGAATAACGGTTGGAAAATAATACTCGGCAGAGGATTGGATATATGGCAGAAAACCTCCGGCCGCTTCGATATCGCCGAATTCTATCAAGAAAAACGATTGTGCAAGGAATTTGATATAACGGTGGTGAAGGTATAAAATCATATGAAAACATTAAAAAGTATTGTATATTTATCGCGTAAATAAGACTTTACCAACCATATTAAGGCGACAGTGCAATGAAAAAACTTTGGGACAACATAACAGCAAGTCACGTAAAAAAAGCAATAGAACTTTTTGACAAGACAAATGAAAATTATCCCGAGCCACGTAACACATTTCTAATTTATAATAACAAAAAATATCCTGCAAAACACATTCGGGGACTTGCTTACTTTATTGCCAACAAAAAAGAAATTTCAAAAAGTGAATATAGTGGCGGACAAGAAACAGCGACTTTTTTCAATAAGTTAGGTTTTACAGTTCAATACAAAAAGGACACACTTAAACCGACAGAAAAAAGCAAAACAACTCCCAAACAAACTGAACAAAAAAAACCACGGAGTTCAGTCACCAAAAAATTAAATGTTGTTAGTCAAAAAAATGCAATCCAAAAGTTATTACAAAAGCACTTCGGACACATTGAGACAGAGAAAAAGTTTGACTGGTTAAAAACTCCTAACCAAGAAAAATTGCCCAAAGAGTATTCTCAAATCGTAAAAGCATTATCGGAATACAGAAATCAAAACGGTTTTCAAAAATCAAACTACCAACTTCTTTGCGACATGGTTTTGGAAGACCATAAATTGATTATTGAGTATGATGAAAATCAACATTTCAGTAAAGCGAGAGAGATCACTTTAGAAAATTACCCTTCAACAATTAAACTCAATTTCTCAAAAGAAACGTGGATAAATGCTTGCCGGAAAATTAACGCAAAAGATAACAGACCAATTGACAGAGATGAAAAACGAGCTTTTTACGACACCGTAAGAGATATTGAAGCATTTAGACACGGTTACAAACTTGTAAGAATTAAACACGGAGATATAGATTGGGAAGCAGACGGAGCCGAAAAACACTTAAAGAAAATTGTTTCTGATGCAGACGAGCAAAATGAAACCCTCTCGAAACATAAAATTGCACGACTTATTGTTACAGGAAAGCAGTATGATAGATATGGTAATCCAAATTTTTCTAAACTTGAAAAATTGATTGAAAAATTTCTTGCAACAGAATATCAGAAAAGAACTTATGAGTTTATTTTAACTCCTGGTGGCTTTTTGACCTTTGACTTTCCTAAAAGTCTTCAATATGACCTTGACATTGCAAATGCAGAAAAGCAAAGTATAGCATTGCTTCAAAAGGAAGCAAATACCGTTATAGTTTCATTTTTTGAGAGTTTAAACCCTGCAACTTTCAAAAAACTTAAAGAAACTTCTGACTATTTCACGATTGGCATTGATGGTTTCAATCCTACCAACTATAAGCAGCATATAGAACTTGTTGCCATTTACAACTTACATAAGGAGAAAGTCATTAGATGGACAGGGAAATTTTACCCAACCGAAGGGCAGAAAAGGAACTTAATAAAAATAAACGACCTTGATACACATTTCATTGAGTTGAATAATCAAAGGGTTGTTATTCTCGGTTGTCACGACCTAAATGTATTCAGTCCTCGTGGACAAGCAACTGCAAACCCTGACGGTTGGAAAAAACAACTGGCCGACAGGTTTAAAATTCAATGCAGAAAGTTCAAACCTGAAATTATCTTTCATCACCCTCACACGACAGACACACCGAATATTTGGAACTTAGCTTGGCGGACAGTTGAGAAGGAACTGCCCTATGTAAAACATTTCGCAAGTGGAATTAAGTATTACAACAAAAATGGAGTTCGTGGTGATATAGACAAAGTTTTAGAGAAAACAAAAAAGGGGGACGTAGTAGACTTTTATTATGAATGAGAAAAAAAATACGGCTGGTAACACGGGTTTTGCGTCAGGCGGGGTGACGTGCAAACTTGGAGCTTTGTGCTTCAAGTTGTATCTGAATTCGAAATACAATTACTTTACATACCCGGAAATTGAAGTTTTAAAATGATAGCAGACAAAGACACAGATTTTATTTATCTATCTGATTTATTGCGAACAAAAAGCGAATTTTCCGCAACTTGTTCACGTATTTGCGATATCCTTGACAGATACGGCATAAAGTATGACTTTCTTAAAGGGACGAAAGATATTTGGGTGCGGGATTATATGCCAATCCAAACTGACAAAGACCGATTTGTACAATTCAGATATGAACCGACTTACCTAAAAGAATATTTGGAGCTTCAATCTGACCCAAAATCAGTATGCGAATTGAATAACATTAAACCGATTTTTTCAACAATAAACCTTGATGGCGGAAATGTTGTAAAATGGACTGATAAGGTTTTGATAACCGACAGGATTTTTTCTGAGAATCCACAATATTCAGTTAAAGCAACGTTGATTAATGAAATAGAAAACCTTCTGGAAACAGAAGTAATTATTATACCGCAAATTAAATCTGACTTTACCGGACATGCAGATGGATTAGTAAAGCTAATTGACTCAAAAACAATACTTGGTAACGACTTGAATTTTGAGTATAAATATTGGTCAAAGGCAATGCAGAAAATAACATCTGATAAAAACTTCGAATACATCAACATGCCAATATTTGAGTATAAAGAAAAGAATTTTCCAGATTCTGCAATTGGTTGTTATATAAATTATTTGGAAATAGGGAACTTGATAATTTTCCCGATATTTGAAGTAACCGGAAATAAGGACAAAGAAGCTGTTGATTTGATTACTGCGCTTTATCCAAACAAGGCAATTGAATTGATAAATATAAATCCAGTTGCAAGACAAGGTGGATTAATGAATTGTATCACTTGGAACATAAAAACCAAATAAAATGAGAAAAGTTTTAATCATGCAAGGATCGGTAAAGTAAACCGGTACCCCGGTAAGCGTTCTTTACCCTCCCTCTGCCATTTCGTGAGCCGGACGCCAAGAATAACCGCCTCTCTTGTTTTTGTTTCGTTTTAATTCTCTATACACGGTCGAGATGTGAACTTTTATTAGTAAAGCAATATCCTTTTTACTTATTCCTTCTTTCAGACCCAAATAAATTGCGTACTTTTGTTCCGAAGTTAACTGTTTGTATTTTTTCATAAGCAACATAATAGTTAATTTTAGGGAGACTTCGGTCTCCTTCTTTATTAAATTATGTTCCCGGTTGACGCTCTTTGGGAGTTTCGCACCCCCCCCACCGCTTGGCAAACCCCCGCGGTGTTTTTCATCGTTTTGTTTAAAAAACCTGTATAAAACTTAGCGGGAAATTCGCACTTCTAAGTTGAACTTAGCAGTATACAACTCCCCATTGGACGAAATCCTCGAAGTGAAAAGAAAAGAAGTAAATTTGGGGAACGGTTAAAGTCATTACAAAAAGCAGCGAAATAATTTCATTTATATGTAAAATAATCTATCTTTGTAATCCCTTTGAATAATGAATTGCAAACTCAAAAAAATAATTGAACTAAGCGGGAACAAAGCCTCTATTTATTCTGTTATAATAGAAAATGAACAAAAGACCCTTTTTGAAATATTCCTTGAAGAAAATATTATTTCATTTAAAAGTGAAATAGAAAATATTTTAAAACGGTTGGAAATAATAGGCAAAAAAACAGGAGCAAGAGATCATTATTTTAAGTTGTATGAAGGCAAATTAGCGGATGGTGTTTGTGCATTATACGATCTTCCGAATAAGAAATTGAGGCTTTACTGTATAAGATTTGGGACACAATTATTAATTCTTGGCGGAGGTGGACAAAAAAAGGTAAAAAAGTTACAAGATGACGAAAAGCTTAAAAAGGAATCTTACCTGTTACGCAAACTTTCTGAAGAACTGACAAAGAGAATAAAAGAAAAAGATATCAGATTTAGCAACGAAGGTAAGGATTTCGAAGGGGATATGGATTTCGATTTATAATTATCGACAAGATAACTCAAAATACAACAAAATAAAAAAAATGAAACAAAAAAATAACAATATTATTTCAGAAATTCTTGGCTCAATTTCACCCAACGAAGCGAAAAAAATAGAAAACAAAATGCTGTTGGCTGCCAAAATAGACGATGCAATGAAAGCAAAAGGCTGGAAGAAAAAAGATTTGATGAATGCAATGGGCAAAAAAAATCCATCGGAAGTTACGCGTTGGCTTAGCGGAACGCATAATTTTACAGTCGATTTGCTCACTGAGATAGGATTGGCTTTGGATACAGATTTTTTAAATTTGGAAACAACTTCGCCTAAACCTATCGTTTTTCATATAGAAATCGAAAATCAGCCTGCAATTTCTCCCCAACATAATTTGGTTAATGAAATTCAGAAAGGGTACAGTTATCGCAAAGAAATGTTATTAACCCGGAATTAATCTTTTTATGGAACAAAACATATCATTTCGGATTGATGGTATTGAATTGCTTGAATATGCTATTATTTCCCCAGATAAAATAATTGAACCTCAAACCATTTTCAAATTCGATATAAATATTGAACATCGGTTCAATCTGGAGAATAACCATGTATTCGTAATTGTTGCCATCCATATTTTTCTCCGGGAAACCGGGATTAAAGTCGGGAGTGCCAAAATCAGCTGCATTTATAAAGTCGAACAACTGAAAAATTACGTTGATGAGACAAATCAGGTTTCTTTTCCTCAGGATTTCATCATTTCACTAAATTCGATATCTCTTTCTACATGCAGAGGGGTAATTTTTGCGTTATTCAGAGGTACATTTCTTCACAATGCCATTTTACCTGTTGTTGATCCAAAAAGTTTTCAGATAGCTACTCCGTCAAAATAATTTTTCAACGCTGAAAATGGTCGCCTTCATAGCAACTACCCTTACATTCACACTGCTTATGGGATATCTCTCCTTCTTTTTAAGACCATTTTGGTCATTTTTTCAACTCAACAAGCAGCCTTATTTTGGGAAGTACCTCAAAGATCAAAGCTTACGCCCTCATAAGATCGTATACGCTTTAAATGAGTTGGAAGAAAGTTTAGCCGTCTCCATAAGGAAAACTACATGGTTGCCTTTGGATGAAGTATGGGAAATGCTTTTCGTCAATAATCCGCAAATTACAAGAAGTTCTGTTTACAGAACATTTTGTAGAAGTCATATCAATCAGGTTCCGCAAGAGGAAAGAGAAAAAGCCAAAAAGTTTAAAGAATATGAGCCCGGCTATCTTCATATGGACGTAACCTATTTACCTGCATTTGAAGGTAAAAAAACATATCTTTTTGTTGCCATCGACAGAGCTACCCGAAGTTTGTTTTATCGGATTTACGAGGCCAAGACAAGTGAAAATACGGAAGATTTTATGAATCGATGCTTGGAATTTTTTCCTTTTGAAATCTCTCATGTTTTGACCGATAACGGACTGGAATTTACGAATCGACTGATTAAATCCAAGAAGGGTGAACTCTGTCAGAAACCCTCTAAATTGGATGAAGTCTGCAAAACTAATCATATTGAACACAGGCTCACTCAGCCCAATACCCCAAAAACGAACGGCATGGTAGAAAGAGCCAACGGAATCATTAAAAAAGAAACCATTCTTAAAGAGAATTACGCAAATAAAGAAGAAATGAATGATGCGCTGATGGCTTTTCTTGTCTACTATATGCTTTATAGAAGACATGTGGGGTGAGAAAAGAACTCAATGTGAAAACTCCTTTTCAAGCAGTTGAAAAATGGTTTATGTTAAAACCTGAAATTTTTAAACAAAATCCTTGTGAATTTAAAAATAAAATTATACTTTTAAAGCCTATTGTAAATTCAAGTTTTCATAAACAACCTTGTGAAACTTGACATGTAAAAATATATTTTTGTTCACTATTATCCGACAAAACTTTCATTTAGTCGATATTTATACTTGTAACCCCTATTAACAGGACTTTTAATTTTCATTTTCAAAAGAGACCTCCCCTCAAAATTGCAGGTTCAGGGTTAGCTGACCTGTGAAAGGTGGAGCTTTTTGATTCTTTTCAAAGGCTCTTTTTGTTCCCCTGATCAATTCATAAACATCCAACAAGCTGATCAAATGTATCCGTACTAATGTTGCCACAATGGAAAAGGCCTTTTTTGTGTCGGCTTTTTTTTTGTAATACCGTCAATAACAGTTGAGCCATTAATGTACACCATATTTGGGTGCGTATTGCCGTTTCATTCTCCCCATAAAAGAAATGCAACCGGAAGTTTTGCTTCATTTTCTTGAAAAGCAATTCGATTCCCCAACGTTTTTTGTACAGAAAGGCCACCTCTTCTGCAGGTATCTCAAAGTTATTGGTCAAAAATACATAATATCGGTTCAATTCGTCTTGATGGCAAACCCTTCGTAAAGTAACCCGTTCCCGTTTTTTGTTTTGCCGTTTACCCGATTCATCTTCCGGAACGTATTCCAATTCGATCGTTTCATCTTTCAATACCATTGCAACATTCTTCACCCGTTCGTGTTTACGTTTGGTCTCCAATACCTCGTATCTCGCATTTGACTTTTGTCGGGTTACAAAATATACGTTGTTTTTCGTCCACAATGGATATAACGGTTTGATTTGTGCCAGTGATTTCGGTCCATGTGTGCCACCTTTTTCGGTTCAAACCGTGCCACTTTTCACGGTTCGATTTGTGCCACTTTGAAAAGATCAAGTTATCTTGTCCCTAAAAAAAGGATACGGTATGGCAAATAAACTTGATCCGATGGATATAAAACAAATTTTAGTTTTAATTAAAGACGGTTTTAGTAACCGCAAGATTGGTTCCACACTTGGTATATCTCGCAACACAGTAAATAACTATGTGCAGCAGTTTAACTCAAGTGGCTACAACATTGGTGAGCTTTTGAACTTTGATGAGAATCGTTTAAACGAACTTTTCACCGGTAAAACCACAATCGACACTTCCCGTCATGATGATTTAATGCGTTATCTTGAGCGTATCAATGCAGCCCGCAGTCATCCCGGTTTTACGTTTCAGTATCATTACAATGACTATGTAAACAATGTCAGCAACCCCTACAGCTACACTCAGTTCCTGGAGCATTTTCATCGTAAATACAGCAAGGCAAAGGGCTCTTTGAAGCTTGAGCACATTGCAGGTCATGAGATGTTTGTTGACTTTGCCGGCAAGAAGCTAGAGATAGTAGATAAAGATACGGGTGAAGTGAGACCGGTTGAAGTCTTCGTATCGATACTGCCCTGCAGCCAATATACTTATGTTGAAGCCTCGGCCACTCAGAACCGCAACGACTTTATAAGTTGCTGTAAAAACGCATTACATTTTTATGGTGGTGTTCCTAAGGCAATCGTGTCAGACAACCTAAAGTCAGCCGTTACAAGAGCCAGCAAACATGAACCGGTTATTAACCGCAGCTTCAAGGACTTTGCCGGTCATTACGGTTGTGTCATTAACCCCACAAGAGTGTATGCTCCGCAGGATAAAGCTTTGGTGGAAAATGCTGTACACCTTACCTATCAAAGAATCTATTATCCGCTTCGTGAGATGACATTCTTCTCGATTGAAGAGCTCAACAGAGAGATCCGGCGATTGCTTACAGAATACAACAAACTGCTCTTTAAGCGTAAAGAAGCCAGCAGACTGGAGCTGTTTCAAACAATAGAGCGAGGCTATCTGAAGCCATTACCCGCTGAGCAGTACGAGATAAAAGACTACCGAAGGGCAAAGGTTCAGAAAATGGGCTATGTCTATTTTTCACCCGACAAGAGTTACTATAGTGTACCATACCGTTATATAGGCAAACAAACACAAATACATTATACGCAGAAGCATATAGAGGTGTATTACAATCATCAGCGCATTGCCATACATCAAAGGAATCACGCTACAGGCAGCTATAACACTAACTCAGATCACCTGAGCAGTACGCATCAAGCATACCTGGGCTGGAATCCGGATTACTTTAAAAATAAAGCAGCAGCACATGGTGAACATGTTGTCAGTTGTGTAGAACATATACTTGCATCTGTAGATTATCCTGAGATAGGCTACAAGCGTGTAATCGGTCTTTTGCAACTCCATAAAGCTTACGGCTCGGACAGATTAAACAGAGCCTGTAGAATGGCTTTAAATGCAGGTATACCATCATATACCCGAATCAAAAATATCCTGAAGAATAACATGGATAAAGCAACAATCTTATATAATGAATCCGACAGTGCACATTCGCATATACCGCTGCATCATAATATAAGAGGAGCATCATCCTACAGTTAAACAAATTAGTTAATTATAAACCTATAATAATGAACAACAATCAAACAGTCGAAAGATTAAAACAAATGAGACTCGGAGCTATGGCTTCATTGCATTATCAGCATATCAAGGACAACAGGATAGAGAATGTGACAGCTGATGAATACCTGGCATTGCTAACAGATCATCAGTGGGAAGACCGTCTGAATAAAAAAATAGAGCGTCTTATCAAACAGGCTGGATTTAGAGAACAGGCCAGTATAGCAGATGTTGAATACAATCAGCAACGTAATCTGGATAAAAATATGTTTACACGTTTAGCCACTTTGGACTTTATTAAACGAAAAGAAAACATCATAATAACAGGAGCATCCGGCACGGGAAAAAGCTATCTTGCTCAGGCTTTGGGATATCAGGCCTGTTTAATGGAATACAAAGTATTATATGCAAACACTGCCAAGCTTATAGGCAGACTCAAACTCAGTAAAATAGATGGCACTTACTTGAAAGAACTCTCAAAACTAATAAAAACAGATATACTTATCTTGGATGACTTTGGCCTACATGCCTTTGACAATCAAGCCAGAGAGATACTGTTGGATATTATTGATGAGAGGCATAATCAGGCATCAACTATATTATCCTCACAGATACCGGTATCAGCCTGGTATGATCTGATTGGAGAACAAACAATAGCAGATGCAGTTTTAGACAGGATAGTAAACTCATCACACAGAATAATACTTAAAGGTGAGTCACTTAGAAAAGGAAAAATAAGTACAACTAAATAAAATTATTAACTTTGCCAATGATCTTTCAAAAAGGTAGAAAAGCTATGAATTATAGTGGCACGGTTTGACCGAAAAGAGTGGCACTATCAGACCGAAATACACAACAAGGCAAATTGATGATAATAGTTGTATGCCTTGTCAAAGACGATCATTGTATTGGTGACTAAATCCAACGATCTCAAAAAGTTTTTGTCGTGTACTTTGGCTTCCGTTATCTTGATAAATCTCCCCACAGACTGAACAGCATCTATGAGCATGTGAACTTTTAATCCGCCTTTCTTTTTACCGTCTCCTTTGGGGTTTCGCCCAACCCCTTTGAGAATGTCGCTAAACAACCTTATCGTGGTAGAATCAATCAAAAGAACCTCCTTAAAGGTCAATCCAAAAGTCCGGCTGTCCGACAAAAAACTCTCATAGTGTTTGACCAATGCAAAGTAAACATCTTCGAAAAACTTATCCGATCGGTTACGCAAACCATCACAAGCCGTGCTCTTTGCCGGAGAAGATTTCAACCCCAAATGATTCAGCTTCCCGCTCATGGCACGCATCCCTTCACAGATTTCTCCCATAGAATCGCAACGACTCAGAATACCGAACAGCATCGTTATTAAATGCGTTTTTGACTTAAAACTCTTGTAATAACGGTCTGCATCATGACGTTTTATAATGCTCTCTAAATTTATTGTTCCCAATAAATCGATAATTTGTTTGAAAATCGGCTGTCCGACTAAATTTATTTCCGTATTTTTGCCCATATAGTTTTTATGTTTGTGGAAAAACAAAAATACTATATGCCGGGGAAGTTATCAAATCCGGGTAACTTCCCTTTTTTATTCTAACCTATTCTAATTTTTTATCGGACAGTAGTGATTTTTGTTGTATATATGTCATACCAACTACCTATATACACCCAAAATGGATAGTATATAGTATTATGTAGTTTTATCACATATATATATAAACGAGTTGGCAGCAAGTGTAAAGGACGACCAACAAACTCATAATATCACAACAGACAGAATAACCTCAAAAAATGAATTGGAAAGCATTTGGTATAAAATACGATAAGCGAGAAACGTGGGCATTTGAACAAATGTGTTATTTGCTTTTCTGCGCAGAATTCAATAATCGAGTTGGACTATTTCGTTACAAAAACCAGACAGGGATAGAGACAGAGCCAATCGAAAAAGACGGAAAATATTATGGTTTTCAATCCAAATTTTATACTAACTCGATTGCTGAAAATAAAGACGACATTATTGATTCAATCAAAAAAGCTAAATCTAAAAATAAACAACTTGACGAATTACTTCTTTACATCAACCAAGAACTTTCAGAAAGCACTACTAAAAGCAAAAAGGAACCTCAATATCAATTAGACATTGAGAAAGCAGCTAAGACAGAAGGAATAAATATTCAGTGGCGAGTACCAAGTCATTTTGAATTACAATTGTCTTTACCTGAAAATAAATACATACATAACATTTTTTTCAGCATTGAACCAACCGAAGAAGATTTGCTTGATAAAATTTCTAAACACAATGAAAACATTTTACAAGCAATTCAAACAGAAATAACTTTTGGAGACAAACAAATTAAAATTGACCGAAGTTCTGTTATTGAAGCTATAGCTGATGCTTCTCAAAAGAGTAAAAATATAATTATTTCAGGCGAAGGTGGTTGCGGTAAAACCGCAATTTTCAAGGAGTTTTATAACTCTTATTATAAAAAAATACCAATTTGTGTTTTTAAAGCAAATGAACTTAATGTAAATCACATTAACGACATATTTCAGTTTGACCACAATTTTACATTAACACAGTTTCTCAATGCTTACAAAGATGAGCCACTAAAAATATTTGTAATTGATTCCGCAGAAAAACTTGCAGAGATTTCTAACAACGACATTCTTACCATATTAATACAAAAGTTAAAAGAGAATGCTTGGAATATCATCTTTACAACACGCTACGCTTACCTTAACGATTTAACTTTTCACATCAAGGAGAATTATCAGTTACCATTTGAGATGATTGATGTTTCATTGATAAGTGCTGATGAATTAAAATCGATAGCAGAGGAGTTTAAGTTCTCCCTTCCTGTTAATCGAAAATTCCTTGATCGTCTTAGAAACTTGTTTTATCTAAGAGAGTATGTTCAACAATATTCAAACATTGACAAAAAAGGTAATTATAAAGAGTTCATTGACTTACTTTGGAAAAAACGAATTCAAAATACAGTTCATAAAGACAACTTACATCTTGAAAGAGAAAGGTGTATTATCAATATTGTCAAACAAAGGTGTGAAACAGGGAGATTTTATATCAATGCTGATAATTTGCCACAATCAGCATTGTTTCAATTAAAGCAAGACGAAATACTTGGTTATGATGACACACATAATGGATATTTTATTACTCACGACATTTATGAAGAATGGGCGTTGGACAAAATAGTTTCCCGTAGTTTTTTAAATTCTTCAAATGTAAAAGAATTTTTTGACGATTTAGGAAATTCTTTACCTATTCGTAGAGCTTTTAGAATGTGGTTATCCGACCAGTTATCTGAAAATTCTAAGGGAATAGAAAGATTTATTCAAGAAGCATTTACAAATCTTGATGTTACACAATTTTGGAAAGATGAAATTTTAATTTCTGTATTATTGTCGAATTATTCAGAGGCGTTTTTTAAGTTTTTCGAGAAAGAAATCATTGCAGATGATTTTAAAATACTAAAACGTATTCTGTTTTTACTAAGAATTGCCTGCACTGATATTTCAGCACTTCAAAATATTGAAATTATAAAACCTAAAGGCAAAGGTTGGGAAGAAGTAATTGCCTTTATTTACAAACATAAACCTGACTTTTTCGACAGCAATTTAAAACTTGTTTTACCGATTTTAACTGATTGGTGCAACTTCAACAAAAAAGGAGAAACAACAAGATATGCAGGCATTTTAGCATTGAGTGTAATTAAAAAAACTGAAACCGAAGAAAACTTCTATATGCACGAAGTTGCAGAAGAAAATATTTTTAAAGTAATTTTCAATTCAGCCTATGAACTAAAATCAGAACTAAAAGAAATATTCGACAAAGTCATTGCTAATAAATGGACAGGCCACAGAGACCCATACGAAAGACTTTGCTCTAAAATCTTAGAGAAGCCATATATTGCAGTAAAATTAATTGAAACACTTCCACTATCTGTAATTCAATTGTGTGATTTATTTTGGAAAAAACAGCCGAGAAAAAATGACAGATTTTATTACAATAGGGATACAATGGAAAGCCGATATGGCTTAGCAGAAAAACATGAATTCAACTATTTCCCTTCAAGTGCCAATCAAACACCAATAAAATGGTTATTGCGAGTAGCATTCTATGAAACGCTTGATTTTATCATAGAATTTACGAATAAGGCAGTCGAATCTTATAGTCAGTCTGATTATGGAAAAGAAGATGTCGTAAAAATCACATTACACATTAATGGAAAGGAAGTAACTCAATATTTGAGTTGGGCAATTTGGAGTATGTATCGAGGGAACGGAACTCCTGTTGTTCCAAGTGTGCTACAATCAATACATATGGCATTAGAAAAAACTCTCTTAGAATTTTCTCAAATCTTAAAGTCAGAAATACTTCAGAACATACTTCTAAGAATTCTTATACAATCAAAATCCGCTTCTCTTACTTCTGTTGTTTGTAGCGTTGTACTTGCAAATCCTGATAAATTCTATGATATAGCTTTGATTTTATTTAAGACAATAGAATTATTTCATTATGACACAATGAGATGCACAAATGAGTTTCAAGCAAGATCGCTGTATTTAATAGGATATGGAATAAATAAAATTAAAGATATTTTATATACAGATGAAAGGTTGAAAACTTGTGAGGATAAACATAGAAACTCTAATTTAGAATCATTATTTTTGAACTATCAGCTTTTTGGCGTAAAAGGATTTACAGAAGAACAAAACACTGAATTCATAGAAAAACTATATAAGATAATTGACCAACATAAATCAAATACTTCAACAAGCAAATCTTATGGAATTTTGTTGGCAAGAATGGACAGACGTAATTTAATTCCTCATGTGTCAAAACAAGAAAACGACGAAATTTTAATAGAATTTAGTCCCAAAGAGCTTTCTGATGAACTTAAAAAAGAAAGTGAGGAAGCGTTAAATCAATACCAAGATTTTTTTAAATATTCTTCGCTTAGAATTTGGGCAGATTTTTTGATTGGTGCGAGAAATCAAACTAAAACCACAAAACAAGAGGAATATGACAACAATCCTCTTTTAGCTTTATCAGAAACAAAACAACTTGTTGAAGAACTGAAATCGGGACGAAAAGGAATAGGTATGCTTGATTATTCCATACCTGCATTTTCGTGTTCTAAATTATTGATTGAACACAAAGATAAACTTTCGAAAGAAGATAAGGCTTTTTGCAAAGAAATCGTTCTTTCAACAATATCAAATTTTTTTGCCGATAATTACGACTACCAAATTAGTGATGGAGTTGAGGCATCTTTCCATGCGATTCCAGCATTAATAAATGAATATCCAGAAGAAACAGAAGATTATGTTTCAATAATGGTTTTGGCACTTTTTGATGAAACACCAATTGGACAATATAAAAGAATATGCGATTACGTAATTGAATCAATTCACCAATCAAAATTATGGGAACAAAATTCAAAAGTCGCACAATCAATTTTATTCGGCTATATTAAACTAAGACCTACTTATAAAGACATTACTGCTCAAAAACGGAAAGAAATAGGTTGGGGTCGAATTTCTAAAAGTTCGATTTTAGAAGAATTAGAGAAGACAAATGCTGATTTCACCTTTGAAGAAATATCGTTTGACATAAACGATATTTCTTCACTTGACATTTATGATTTGGAAATAGTCCTTCAATTAATTCCTTCTGATACAAAAGATAAAATTCACTTAGATATTTATGCGAAATCGTTACCTTTATTGGCTTCACAGTTATTAAAAGATAGACGAAGTTATAAAGAAGATTCGAGAGACAATTCTAATATTTATTCATTACGTTTACGTGTTTTCAAAAGGTTTGCGTACTTTATTTTACAAAGAGATAAAACCGAAATTGACACTTTTCTTAAACCATTTATTGATTCATTTTCTTCAACAGAAGAAACAGCTTCTTTTATTGAAGAACTTGTTAGTGCTGAAGATTACCTTAATAACCATGAACAATTTTGGTACATTTGGAACAGCCTGTATCCAAAAATAAAAGAACTATGTGTAAATCCATGTGGATATCATTTAGAAAAAATCATAATAAATTACTTACTAGCATGCCAACGGTGGCGTGAAGGAATTGAAGAGTGGCATAGCTTAAAAAAGGAAAATTTGTCTCTATATGCTACTGTGTCTAAGGAAATAGGAAATATACCTTCTGTACTGTATTCTATAGTCAGAGTTTTGAATTCAATCGGAAGCAATTTTGAAGACGATGGTATTGAGTGGATTTATACAATTGTGTCAAACAACACATCTTTATACCTTGACGATTTAGAATCAAACACTTTATACTATCTAGAAAAGTTTTTAAGAAAGTATGTTTTCATCAACAGACAAAAAATCAAAGAAGAAATAAAATTGAAAAACAAAGTAATTCCAATACTTGACTTTATGATTGAACGAGGCTCTATACATGGTTATTTATTACGAGAAAGTATTCTGTAATGAAAAAAATGGCATTGACAAAATGAAAAACGAAACAACAGACAAGAAACACCAGCTGCCAACAAGCGGTATAGTTAATTGCCGGTTCAGTGCGTGTTCAAGCGACACAGCTCATATCAAAAGTAGTTGTAACTTGATAGGAAAGTGCTTCGAAATCGGCAACTAACCATACCGCCAAACGTTAGGACACATTAAAAAAGACACGAAATGAACGATACTTTAACAATTTTTAAGCATAACAAAAGAGAAGAATACCAATCCGATTTTGATAGGATTGCAAAAGTATTGTTGAATCATACCGAACTGATTACTAAGGAAAATACATATCGAATTAGAGAAATAGAGTTTTACTATTCTTCTGTTATCCATACGGATTTCTATTGTCATAAAAACGAAAGACAGCTAACAAATCAAAAGTTATATTTTCATCGTTTTAAAGACACTGAGAAATATGAGAGACTAAAACAAAAAGGTATTGATATTACGGTTGGGAACGGTGAATCAATTTTTGGTGGAATATAACCATTCGGTTTATTCCGAATTTTTAACAACAATTCTACTTCGTTCGCGTCAAGGAAACTCAAAATTGACCATTGAAAATCGATAAATAAAAAAACGTAAAACCTTGAAATTGA
>Ga0208564_1001529_pt1 | contig 19337 bp, 13 predicted proteins | sample AD_UKC073_MetaG_FD_184439 | JGI IMG/M metagenome (GOLD analysis project Ga0208564, IMG submission 184439) | Active sludge microbial communities of municipal wastewater-treating anaerobic digesters from USA - AD_UKC073_MetaG (SPAdes) (version 2) | ecosystem: Engineered > Bioreactor > Anaerobic >... | reverse complement strand
TCCTAATGCTCTATATTCCACCCCATCAGGACAAAGTTCCGTAATCAACTCATCTAACCTACTCATTTGCCCACCTCTATTTCTGCGATAATCTTGTCTATTTCTTCTCTTAATAGCTGCTCCCTTGCTACAATTCTTTCTATTTCAGCATTAAGGGCAACAATATCGATTTTCTCCCTTGTGTCTTCTTTTTCTACATAGGTTGAAACAGCCAGATTATAATCTTCTTCAGCAATTTCACTGTTTGGCACAAGCCTAGCAAAATGCTCAATGTCTTTTCTATCTTTGAATGCGTTAAGAATAGTTTCAATATTCTCCTGTGTCAGCTTGTTATTATTCGTAACCTTGACAAATTCTTTTGAAGCATCGATGAACAAGGTGCTGTTTTCTGATTTAGACTTTTTCAGTACCATAATGCAGGTAGCTATGCTGGTACCAAAAAATAGGTTGTCTGGCAACTGAATAATACAGTCGATATAGTTGTTGTCAATTAAGTACTGCCTGATTTTCTTTTCAGCGCCGCCGCGGTACATTACACCGGGAAAACAAACAATAGCCGCTGTTCCATTCGTTGCAAGCCATGAGAGGCTATGCATGATAAATGCAAGGTCTGCCTTAGATTTCGGAGCCAATACTCCTGCTGGTGAAAAACGGGGATCATTAATGAGAATTGGATCACTGTCACCCTTCCATTTAATAGAGTAAGGTGGATTTGATACAATAGCTTCAAAAGGCTCATCATCCCAATGTTGTGGATCTGTTAGCGTATCCCCAAGGGCAATATCAAATTTGTCATAATCAATATCGTGCAAGAACATATTGATTCGGCACAGGTTGTAGGTTGTGATGTTGATTTCTTGACCGAAAAAACCCTGACGCACATTCTCTTTTCCTAAGATTTTTGCAAACTTTAGCAGTAGAGAGCCAGAACCACAAGCGGGGTCATATACCTTGTTGACTTCAGTTTTTCCCACTAATGTTAGGTGGGTAAGGAGTTCAGAAACCTCCTGTGGCGTATAGTATTCACCACCGCTCTTTCCAGCATTGGAGGCATACATACCCATTAAGAATTCATAGGCATCGCCAAATGCATCTATGCTATTGTCTTTGTAATCTCCCAGTTGCATTTCTCCAACAGAATTAAGTAGTTTAACCAGCTTTTCATTGCGCTTTGCTACAGTGTTGCCTAGCTTATTGCTGTTAACATCAATATCGTCAAACAAGCCTTTGAAATTATCTTCACTTTCTGTTCCCTGCGCAGATGCTTCTATATTACTGAAAATCTGCTCCAGCGTTTCATTCAAGTTTTCGTCGTCCTTTGCGCGAGCTCGGACATTTTCAAAAAGTTCGCTGGGTAAAATAAAAAAGCCTTTTGTCTTAACTAAATCCTCTCGTGCCTGTTCTGCTTCCTCATCGGATAGCTTAGCGTAATCAAATTCTGTATTGCCAGCTTCCCATTCTCCAGCATTAATGTAAGCAGTGATATTTTCAGATATGTAGCGGTAAAACAACATACCGAGAACATATTGTTTAAAGTCCCATCCATCTACGCTGCCTCTTAAATCATTTGCCATATTCCATATGGTGCGGTGCAATTCTGCCCGTTCCTGTTCTTTTCTGTTGTGTTCCATAACCTACTTCCTTTCCTCAACAACCGTATTCGGCACTAATTCCATAATATCTTTAAAATCAACGCCAAGCGCCGTACAAACCTTTACAAGAACGTCCATGCTGACATATTCGTTTTTGGAAAGCTTTGAAATTGACGATGGACTTATTCCCGCAGCAGCTTGTAAATCTTTCTTCTTCATATCGCGGTCTATCAACAATTTCCAAAGCTTTTTATAGCTAACGGCCATCTTGGTCACCTCTTTATATACATATATATATTCTTTCCACAATAGTACATTTCCTTCAAAAATAACATGAAAACTCTGCATTCATGAAGGATTTGTACAATTTTAAACAATATGATAGGTCTATACCTTTCATTTTTTCCTTGTGTTTAAACGGTTTCAGCAGGAGCAAAAGCATTATATATGGAGAATCAAACGAACATCCGCACAACCAAATCTGCTATCGGAGGTGCGGTCTATGTGAAGGTATTTCATGTGCGAAGTTGCCTCCCTCCACATATGAAACAAAACTCATCGCTGTAACGTCTAATAGTTTTGTAGGGTGTCACTCCGCATGTAAAATCAACAGCAGTCAGGAATCAGTTAACAAAACTTGAATAGACCAAAAACCATGATGGAGGTGTTTAGCAGTGAAGAGATTTCGCGCTATAGCGGTGTGTTTGGCGTTATGTCTATCTATGGTCCTGCCATCAGCAGCCTTAGCAGAGCCTACTAGGTTGCAATTGAGAGCAGCCTGGACCATGGAGATTACCGCACCTACGGAAGTAAAAGCGGACCAGGAGTTTACCGCAAAAGTAACCAATGTGAAAGATGATAGCCCTGTAGAGGGCGCAACGGTTTACCTTGTCCCCAGGTACCAGCAATTCTCTGTAGACCCGGCGAAAGGTTACGAACGGCCCAAACTTGCTCCGAAAAAGCTTGGGACTACAGACAAAGAAGGCGAACTTGAAGTCAAGATTCCTGATGTTGGCCAGTATTTTCTAATGGCGGAAAAAGACGACACACGCAGCAATTTCCTGTCAATAAACGTAACGGAATCGGCAGGCCGGGTTACATTCACTACCACTAAGCAAGTGTTCAATCAGGCAGAAAAGGTTGTTTTCGTTCTCAGAAACGGCACCGATTACACTATTACCCTCTCACGAGGAGCCCCTTTTGAAATCACAAGACCAAATGGGACGAGGGTGTTTGAGCCAGTATCGACCGCTGCCATAGAAAGGCTCGCCCCTGGCGATGAAAAGACCTGGGAATGGAGTCAGAAAGACTACGATGGCAATCAGGTCAACCCCGGGGCCTACGTCGCTACAATTGAAACTTCGGCCGGATCTTTTGTTACCAAGTTCTGCATATCCGGCCTTAGGGTAGACAAAGAGAGACCCAACCCAGAACCCAAGATGGAAGGCAAGAGCCCCTTCAAGGACGTGACGGGAAAGGAACTATGGGGTGATCCCCATATACTTCACTTGTACAGAAAAGGTGTTGTTGAGGGTAAAACCAGCGATCGTTTTGATCCTGATAGCACTCTGACTCGGGCAGAGTTTTTGGCTATGCTGATGCGGGCCGCCGGTATCGAGCCAGAACCCAATGAAGGCAATGACGCTTTCTCGGACGTTTCCCCCAACCATTGGGCGTATGCGTACGTCTATAGAGCGCGAGAAATGGGCATCCTTACTCCGGAAGAATACCCCGAAGGATTCGGACCTGATATCCCCATAACAAGGCTGGAAATGTGCATCATGGCCGCGCGCGCTTTAGGGCTCGAACATGAGGCATTGAATAACGCAGGGGTAGAACTAGGTTTTGAGGACGACGATGATATTCCCCTATTATACAGGGGGTACGTAAAAGTGATGGTAGATTGGGGCGTAATAAAGGGGTATCCGGACAATACTTTCAGACCTGACAGAACCGCTACAAGAAGAGAAGCAGCTGTGATAATCCACCGGGTTATCACTGAAGACTGAATGAAATACCTGAAGTTGCTGCGATGTAAGTATTCGGCAACAAGCGACGGGTAAGTGTAAAAACGCATGACTAAGGGCGCAGTGCCAAAGAATATCACGCATAGGTACTGCGCCTGTTAGTTTCCTCCTCTTTCACGTTTTCTCAGAGAAACTGGCTAACATACTTATCGAGTTGCTCCCCTATTCCACAAGCGCTTGTCGTTACCTATTGTTTTTCCGATCTCCCATTGTTATCCTTAATGATAATGGTTGGAATATCACAGTTGGAGGGCACTATGGTATTTTGCTTTCGTTCTTTTGTATTTGCGTTTTTTCCCTATAGTTTTTGCCAGATCACCCAAGGGCTAACCTTGAAACCAAAAGGTAGCCAGGTGGCGAAACTCCTTGGGCTCGGCATAGTAGAGAACCTAGAGAAGCAAGGGGGACGGTACTTTCTGCTTCATGACTGAAGCAGAAAGTACCGTCCCCCTTGCTTCTATCCTAAATTCATTGACAAAGATTGAGGTACAGGGAGGTTTCTTATGTCACTCGGAAAGTGGATAACCATTTTTGTAGCGGGTATACTCATATGCAGTTTCTTTTTCGCCACCTTTAATGCCCTGGTAGATCCCTTTGGCCTTTTCGGGGATAGGCTCCTTAATTGGTGGTCATACAACATGACCCAGAACCCTCGCACTGCCAAAATCGGTTGGCTTGATAAACATCATGTCGAGTATGACTCTTACATTATCGGGTGCTCTAAGGCCAGTTATTTTCCAATGGAGCTCTTGAATAGGTATTATGACGCGAAGTTCTTCAACATGAGCATGTATGACGGAGATATGTACGACCTAGAAATGACAACCAAGTACCTCCTTGATAGATACGGAGCTAAACATATCGTGGCAGTCACAGGGTTTTCGGAATTAGTAAGTTACAATAACGAAGTCGATAACGTGAAAGGAAACCTTCACGCTAGGGTTGACGGGAGCAATCTCCTTCCTTTTTATGCTAGATACTTATTCGCCAATCCTAAATATGCGCTGGCAAAACTGTCCGCTTATCGAAATTCCACATACCTTGTAAATGCTGAGAAGGTATGTGAAGCCACTACCGGAGCCTACGACAAGTCTGTCCGCGACTCAGAATACATAGGCGCCTTAGATGATTACCTGGCCAAATATCCTTTCTTCAAGGAGAAAATACCCGCTTACGCATCTCTTCCTGATGTAGATGCGTGCGTCGAATCTGTTGAGCGCATGAAAAACATGTGCCAAGAAGCAGGATCTACTTTCACGTTGATAATATCTCCCATGTTCCACCTAGAGCTCGATACCTTCCCAAAGGAAGATCTCTCTGACTTTTACCGCAAGTTATCTCAGGTAACAGATTTCTGGGATTTTTCCGGCTACCACAGCGTGGCATTTGAACCTAGGTATTTCTACGATGTCTACCACCATAGAAACGCCGTAGGGGCTATGGTCCTTACTAAAATGTTTGATGCTGATACCTTGTATATGCCCGAAGATTTTGGCTGTTACGTAACTCTAGAAAACGTAGAAGCAAGGCTGGAAGAATACTTTAGCGTCCCTCCTAAACCCTTAGACAGCGAAAAGAAAGTGCCTATCCTTATGTACCATAACCTAACAGAAAGTAATGCGGAGGACTTCTGTGTCACATCAGAAACTTTCGAGGCCCAGATAAAGGCTTTACGAGATGCAGGCTACGAGGCCATATCCTTCTCAGATCTCATTGATTTCGTTGAACACGGGACAGACCTGCCGGAAAAACCTGTCATCATAACTTTTGACGATGGGTATAAAGATAGCGCAAGAATTGGAGCGCCTATCTTGGAAAAATACAATATGCGCGGAGCAATCAATGTTATCGGCGTATCTGTTGGAAAGACCACTTACAAGGATACAGGTGAACCAATCGCCCCCCACTTTTCTTTCGAGGAAGTAGCTCCTTGGGTGGAAAAAGGAGTCCTGGAAATTCAGAGCCACAGTTTTGACATGCACAATTCCCAAGAACTAGACCGAGACGACTATAGAAAGGGAGTGCACCAAAAGCCCGGAGAAAGCGAAGAAGAGTACATCGCAAAGTTTAGGGCAGATGTAGAAGCATCTCGCAGTGCCATAGAAGACGCTCTGGGCACTCGAGCAACTGTCTACGCCTATCCATTCGGCTACTATACCCAGCTATCGGAGGTGCTACTTTGGGAGATGGGAATAAAGGTCACCCTTACTGTGGAGGAAGGAGTAAACGTGGTGCTTAAGGGTTTGCCCGAGAGCCTTCGTGCTCTCAAGCGATGTGCAGTAGGAGAACACATGTCACCTGTAGAATTAGTAGATGATTTGGACGGATTGACCGGCAGTGACTAAAGAATAGATTTCTGAGTTCTTTACCGACCTGTTTAAGGGCGGCTTCATATAACCCAGTTATACATATGCACTTACCCTCGAAGAAATCGCACTGACACACTGCCCGAACCAGTTCCAGCTTTCAGAGAGCCTCTCGAATCCGCTTGTGCAAATCCTCTACTTATAGCCTTGTACCGTTTCATCCCGTAAGCTCCGCCTCTTTGATCTAGGATTGTGTCTGCATCCTCCATTCCGTCTACATGGATCCGCCCATCCCTAGTGGACAAGTCCACCTCAAATAAACCGGTCTTAAGTCCCTGAATGCTTACTGTAATCGATCCGTCCTTTGTCTTGAGCAACCAGTTCCCTATACCCATGAAGTCCGCACTTATGCTTCCATCCATTGTTTCGGCTGTTATATCACCTGAAAGGCGATCAATAACAATGCTGCCGTCGCCTGTACTTGCGTCTAGCATCTTCACCTTGCTTTCAAACACCTTTATGCTGCCATCTCCGGTCCTAGTTCTGCACTCATCTGCTGAAATCCCTTGGATGACGATGCTGCCATCACCAGTGCCTATCTCCAAAATTCCGAAATCGCTGTTTCCTACTCTTAAACTACCGTCCCCTGTAGCTGCTTTGCATAAAGAACCCGATACTCCCTGTATGGCTACACTGCCGTCCCCAGAGCGAAGATCCAAGCGAGCTTTTCTAGATGTAGGCAAAGTGAGTATAAAATCGACTGTCATGTTTCTACTCCTCAATGTACCCGTTGCTTTGGCCGTCGCGGCAAGTGACAGACCCTCCTGCTTGAATTCAACGCAACCCTCGAGGATCTTTTGGGCTTCTTCTTCGCTTGCTGCGTTTACTTTCTTTATGACCTCTAGACGATAGTGATCTTTCTCCCAAGTCTTTACCTCAATGGCGCCATCCATTGAGTAGAGCGTGACCTCGATTTCTCCATGTTCAGGGAATTCGCCGCAGAATTCGTCGGCATACATAAACTTTGGCCTTTGCCTCAGGCCCCAAGAGAACACATTCTCTGCCTTACTCGCTAAGTTCTCGGCAATCGCTTCGATGGTCTCTCCCATCTTTTCTATCTTCTCTTCTACCAGCTCTTCTACCAGCTCTTCTTCGCGCTGGACTTCATCCGAAGCCTTGTTATTCACGTCTGAAGGTGTTTCGAGCTGCTCCGGCGATCTCTCCAAAGCGTTGAGTAACTCGACACCTTGTTCTGATGTGATTTTCCCATCTCGCACCATCTCGATGATAAACATCTTCTCTTCTTTAGACACAACCCTACCCCCTAGTATTAGTTACAAAGGCTTGTCCCCAACGCCCGCCTGTTTCTAAACAGATTGATCTTTTCAATGTCAACATATGACATCCCTTTATAATTGTCAATACGTGTCTTAATAATATTAACTTTAGTATTAGATTAATTTACCCCGATGAGGTTTCATCTTACATGCATGTTCCTTCAATACGGCTATAGTCCAATACGATCGCGCAAGTATATGAAGCGCCGCCAGTGCCTTTGCCGAAAATCCTTTTCACAGCATATGGCCTCTGAAGCAAAAAGTACCGTCCCCGGTGCTTTATTGATCCAAAGATGGTGCAGCCAATTGATTGGGTCTGCACCATCTTATGCTACGTACTTGTAACCATTGTGTCACTTGCGAACATCTTTAACCTATAGGCAGCAAATTGCGCCGCCGGATTACATATCTGACTATTTTGACAGCATATTGTAAAGGACTTGCGCCATTTCTGCCCTTGTAGTCGTACTCGTCGGGAAAAGCTTACCACCGCTTCCGCTGATAGTTCCGGTTTCGACCAGAAGCGTCATTGCTTCCTTGGCCCAGGAAGCAATGTCATCCGTATCAGTAAAAGACCGAAGCGGTTTGCCGCCTGAACCTTCAGGCAACTTCCCAATGACCTTTAGGGCATTGTATAAAAGGGTGAACATCTCCTGGCGAGTGATTTTCTTATCAGGTGCAAACATGTTGTCACCAACGCCATTAGATATGCCTAAGCGTTTTGCTGCCGCCAGATAGCCAGTATAATAGGTGCTTCCAGCATCTGCGAAATTGTCCTCTATTTCTACATCGGGAAGTATCTCATATGCCCTCATCAGCATGACGGTAAACTCCCCTCTTGTCAGATCTGCGTCAGGGCTGAAATTCCCACTGCCGGTTCCTTTAGAAATCTCTCGTGCAGCGATAAAACTTATCGCCTTGCCATACCATGCGTTTTGAGGCACGTCCTCGAACCCAACCTTGTTGTAACCCACAGCATACAGTGAAAAATGTGTTGTTCTGAACATGAGCATTCCTCTGGCAAGATCGTAGGTACAATTGGGTATTACTTGGAGGCCGCCTGAATCGTTGATTCTGTACGCAACGATACAGTTGGTATCTTCGCCTTCGTTCGCAGCGTAGGGCACTGATACCAATACTTGCCCTCCAAACTCACCTATGGTTTTGTCGCCGGCGCTAACGCTGAGGTCAAGTACGGGTCTGTCGCCAACCTTTGTTTGCGCTTCGTGCGAAACAAAAGACGCATCTACCATGGATATGCTGACTTTGAGGTCGCCTTCTGCTTCCTTCGAAAGAGCAGAAATGGCGTCAGCGTCAAAATCGGTAGAGCCACAAGGCGTTGATATCGATAACACACCAATCCCGGCTTCCGAAACTTGGTTCACAGCTTCTTTGGGGATTGTCATTTCCACGCTTTCAGCACCGTAAGGATCTTCCAGCTTGATTTGTACCTTGGCTACCGCGCCACCGCCTTGTTTTCTAGCTTCCTCTAAGGCTTTTCTGATGGCATCGCTTACCTGTGTCAGGCCAACTTCGGTGTGTGCTGTTTTGCTTCCGTCCAAGGCAGCTGTAACTGTTGTGACAGCAGTCACTATATTTCCTTCAGAAGTTGTGCTTGTTCGTCCGCTATCGACGAATGAATCGTCGCTTTCATCTAGACTATCTCTACTCCATTGTGCATAAACTGTAATAGGAGCAGCAACTGGCGTCGTCGCAGTAAAGACCGTACCGCGTCCATCTGCCTGCGTGTTCCAGCCATTGAAGGTGTAACCTGATCTTGTAGGAGGTGCTGGCAATCTACCTACATTGCCACCTGAGATCACTTCTTTTGTAGAAGGATTTGCTTCAGTATCTCCGCCGTTTTTGTTGAAGGTAACCCAATAGGTGATTTGAGGAATCTTTGAGACAATCAGGCTGAAGGCTTTTTCCCTGCTTGCTCCGTTATTGTAAACTGTTGCAGTTAGGGTGACAGCAGCGTCCCCACTTGCGAACCCGGGACGTGTAACAACACCGCTACTGTTTACAACTGCTGTATTGCTTGATGTCCACGTGATAGTTGACCCATATACTGCTCCTACAGTTGCAAGAGTCAGATTCTGTGTAACCGACGAGGAACTATCTCCTGGTGCAAATTCAATGCCCAATGCCTCGATATCTGCCAAAACCTTCTTATCATCATCATTAACTGGTGTTGGCACATCTTCAAATTCCGCCTTCACAGTCACATTTGCTGCAGGCATGGTGAAACTGGTTCCATTTATAGGATAGTCTGTATTTCCGTCGTTATACTTCAGGCTTCCAGCCTTAAGTTGCTTTCCATTATCCGGCGTGATGGTAAGAGTTATAGTGTCTCCGGCTTGTGCTTCTATTGGAGAGACAGTGACGGTACCACCTCCCGGCGGGCTTATGTTGACCAAGATACTGTAATAGGAAGCGCCGGTTGTACCTGATTTTGAGGCTTCGGCTGTGTTGCCATAGCAACCAAGGTTGATGCGTCCTCCATTTGGCTCAGGTTCGTTCTCATAGTTGGAAAACGGATCGCCCGCGTCAATGCAGGGACTCGTGACATCGTCCGTAACCCACTTGCTCCCATCCCATCTACCTGCAGTAGACTTCAAATGGTAATCTCCGTTTTCGGTATCGGCAAATTTCGGGTCACCGCTCACACGATTGCTGTATGACGCCGCCTCAATTTTGCAGATTCTACCTAGGGAAGAATGGTCATGATAGTTCTGGGTGAACCCAAGTGAGGCGCCATCATTTGTGATAAGAGAGTAGGTTACACTCCCATTCCCTATTGTGACAGGATAGTTAGAGTCTCCGGATATATACACCTTGTTCGCAAAGTCAAGTTCCGCGTTGTGTGTAATAATGCTGTTTAGGATAAAAGCGCCGTACGCAGAAGAGGATGAAGAACTTCTGGAAAAAACAACGCCGTATATGTTTCCTGTGACGGTGCAGTTTTCGATAAGCGGCGCCCCGTCCACCAATGTCTTATACCTGTTCTCGATAACGTTGATGCCGCTCCCGCCAAATCCGGTTATAAGACAGTTTTTCAAGGTAACGGATTTGGTGGATTTAATGCCGACACCAGAGTCTGTGTTCTCCTCTTCGGAGGTGATGCGACATCCGTCTATCGTAATTGAATTTATTGAGTTGCCGCCGTCAATCCATATACCTTTTCCAATGAGACTGCAATTTTTGACCAAAACGTTGTATCCATTGAGGACCATTGGTTCCCTGGTATTTAGAATTGTGCAATTCTTCAACGAAATCGGGCCTGCCGAGGTGCTAGGCGATATTATCCCTATCCCTCTATTTAAACCATCCATGACGCAATGCTCTAGTTCCACCGATCCACTTAGACTGCTAGAAACCTGTATTTCGTTGCCGTACGTTGTACCCTCTTTTTTAGTGATAGTGATGGGGTTATCGGCTGTTCCTACCGCTTTCAGCACTCCTCTTGTTGTGAGGTTGTCAGCGCCCTCTCCATCGCCTAGGCAGACGGTCACTCCGGGTTCTATGGTCAGCCTGCTTAGGTTATTCGCGTCGGTTCCGGTGATCATAATCTCGCTTGCCAACAGATAGGGTATACCTGCGTTTCCCCATACTGCATTTCTGTGACGATCCAAATAGCCAACGCCCGTCGTAAGTTGTATATAGCGGTATGCCGTTGGGTAATCTGTGTCAAAGGTATTGTCAGCATCAGTACTTTGATTTTCGTTGATCCTACATCCCGCTCCAATCAAGACAGGATATATATTTGCCGTAGCGCCGTAGTTAAACCTGTTCCCGGTTAATGTCACCGTTTGTGGATGGCTTGTTGCTGAATATGTGTCAAATATAAGCACTGAACCGGGATGCTGTCCAACAAAGAAATCCTCAAATGTGCAGTTTGTCACGCTGGCCTCTTGTCCACCGTTTATCTCCAACGGACGCACGCTAATATTCGAAAACGTACATCCTGTAACCGTAGTCATGACTTCATCTTCCTGGTTATCAAGCACCTGCACGCCGCGTCCATAACCGGTGAAGGTCGAGTCTGACACCGATATGGTTCCGGTTCCCACTGTGTTACGTCCGTTATCATAGTGAATAGCCGTTGCGCCTGCTTTCGGATCCTTAAACGTACATCCGGCGACGGAGATGTTAACTTCACTGTTCTTTCCATTTGTCTGGGTTCCATACAGCGTTCCCGCATCGGAAAACCCACTGTATTCAAAAATGCAATCTGTAAATTCCAGGTTTGTAGGACCCTCAGATGAACCGATAGCCTCTATACCATTCCAACCGGCGTTGCGCCATGTTGTTTCACCTTGTATATCTGGAACAGTGGTAAACGTCACACCGTCTGCTATGAGAGAACCGTTTGTCACCGTTAGACTTGAGTACGGGCACTTCCCGCCGCTTTCAGGAATCTCCGTCGTAGTTTTTGTGCTGAAATACACCTTGGAGCCACTTTCTATGGTAAGCGTCGCCCCGTCTTTCACCACTGGTTCATTGCTGTCAGCAGTCTTGCAGATATAATAATCGCCCGCATGCCAGGTCGTATTTTCTGTAATGTCATAGTCAATGTAAACTCTAAGAGGCGGATCGGCCTTAGCCGTCGCCGGCAGGAGCGATACTACCATTACAACGCACATGAGAATAGCGCTCAGCTTTGACAATCTCATTTATCTGTTTCACCCCTTTTTTCGGCTAAATCACCGTTTCCTCTGCGATAATCTCCACTGCTGCTGAGTAGGGAACACTTGTCAGGGTCTATTCACCTACCACACAGGTTATGACTGTCAACGTGTTGGAAGATCCGTGTATTACAATACCGTTTCCCTCTGGTGGCAGGCCGATCATGGTCACAGAATGTATCTCCATAAGCGGTATCTCGCCAGAGACGTTGTCCGGTAGATGTGACAGATCAAACCGCAGAGTTGTCATGTCAATTGCCCCTTGGCTGAGACCCTCGCCTGCATAGATGTCCAGATATGCGTTTCCGGTTACGCGGTACTCTCCCGTAAGGGTAAGGGTAAAGTCGTTTAGGATGATCTCTTTTCCTCCATTAACTTCAATGCCGGTCATATCTACGGTCACATCTCCGGTTAGGATGACCGAAGCGTTGCCCGGCGTAGTGAGAGCGTCGAGCAACTCCACAGGGTCTGGTTGTCTAACAGCGCCCTCTGTACTCAGTTTGTCAAGCAGCGTGTCCGTTTTGCCCTTAAGCTTGGCTGAGAGCGCTGCTTCGGAAACAAGCACCACATCGGCGCGGAGAAAGCCATCCAAGTGAACGCCCGGAGGTAGGATTGCCACGGCTTCGGCCAGTGCCTCTGGCTTATCCCACGTGAACTCGCCACCCTCGGCGTCAGAATAACCAAGCGCGCGGAGAACAAAGGTCAGATACATTTGCGCAGAAGCTGTGCCGGTCCCGAACTCGGTGGCAGAAGTGCCTTTTGTCAAACCTTTGGTATAGGCATATCCCACATACTTGTCAGCCCATGCGGGAACGTCGGTAAAAGGATGCGTCCAGTCGCCATTTTGGGCTTCGGTCTCTTTGCCGAGCAGACGGATGAGCATAACCAAGGCTTCGGTGCGGGAAGGCGCACGGGCTAGATCAAAGTTCGTGCTTCCATCCGGGTTTGTACCAACACCCTGAAATAACCCTAAGGACTTGAGTCTCTCGGCTGCCCTGGTCTCCAAGGTAAAATCGCGTTGCCCTGGTCCTATGTTGCCCTCGAGCGCCGTGAGTTCGGGCACTCCGCTGGAGTTTCCTCTATGATCGATGGTGCCCAAAAGCCGGAGCGTTCCTTTTTCAACCATGACGCTGCAATCCTTATCTGTGACAAAGGCGTCGGTCACGGTCACAGTCGCGCCGTTTTCGATAAATAGCCTCCCGCGCTCTTGTATCTTCAGAGAACTGAATGTGACATCTTGACCGATCCTGACCTGATAATCCTTGCTTATTACAGCTTCGCCGCCTATGCTCTTGAGACCCGACTCATAGGTAAACGTGCCGTTGTTGGTAAATTTACCGTTTACTATGAGACCGCCGCCTCGTATTACTTTGAGGGTTGAACCTGCGCTTATAGTGAGATCATCGACGGTCAGAATGATGTCTTCTATAATTGCGTTGCCAGTGAATACGCCGTCCTTGACCACACCGTATTTCCGAGGCGTGCCACCCATGGATCGCTGGACGACGCTTTTCACATCGCCTCCGTTTAGCACGACGATACCATCCTCATGGAAGACACCATAGAAATTGCCAGTCACGGTGCCACCATTAATGTAAGCAATGCCACCTGTCATGCGAATGCCAGAATCTATGACTCCTTTGAGCGTGCCACCGTTAACAGTCAAAACGCCAAACTGGTTGCCCTGTTCAACGGCATAGCAGCCACCGATGATATTACCCGGACCGTTAATGGTCAATCCTTTGGTGTCAGACGTAGCCAACGGTGAACCATTGGGGTCCCCGTTACGTCCCGTGTAGTTGTACTCAATTTTGTAGCCGTTCAGATCAATGGTATAGTACCCTTCGCCAAGCCATACGCCGCAATCCTCGTCGGCGGCATTTGCCGTCGTGAAGATAATATCCTTAGTAATCTTGACGTGGGCGCCTGCGTTATTCTCCAGCGCCGTTTTCAGCTCAGCCACCGTTGAAACGTAAGTGACCGCCTCAGATGCCTCTATGGGTACTGGTAGCAGCGTAACCAACATCACAGCACACACAAAAAACGCACACAATTTCTCAATTTTCATTTTTCTCTTCACTCCTTCTGAGTTGATTTAGCCGTTTCATCCTTCCCGCAAGTTCATCCAGAATTACAGGGCCCCAAACTCTGGTAGAGTCCGCACTGACATCTTCGGGAAAGACCGCCACCTGGGTCTGGTTTTTGGTTATGTCAAACTGGACTGCGATGCGCATTTTGATTGTCTTCTCCATGTCTGAGACAATGAGCGTGCCTCGTGCGCTGTTGGAGCTGTCTAGAGAAAGCCCTAAAGCCTCAATGGTATCGTACAATCCGTTTATGACGATGCTCATCTCATACGGGAAGTAGCGGCTTTGCGTATCCATATTGTCCACCTCCAAGACCAATGTAAAGGGCAATAGTCTGTGTGGACAGTCCAGAAAGGGTGCAGTTGATCAAAAAGCAGGTACAGTTTTGGTATAGGTGGCTTTACGTATGTTAAATTAGAGTTAATATAGATGTAGTTGTCACTTCGAACTGGAGAAAACAGGATGATAAGAACCAGCTGTGCCGTAACGAAAAACAGACCTCTTTATTTTTCAGCCCTTATCGGCATGGGTTTCCTTTGGACTGGCATGGCGTATATTGCCCAGGCTTACCGGATGCTCGGTCTAATGGACGGCAGAACGGTGAATCTGCTTGTATGTGGGCTCTACTATGGGCTGCAAGCTGCCGGCATTGGCTGTGTGGCGCTGCTTTTTCTCAAGAGAACAAACTTGGCGGGCAGTCGGGTGCTTCCCTTATGCGCTTCTGTGGCCGCCCTTATTTGTACAGCGATATCTTTGCTTACACCATCTTTGGCAGTGATTATCCTCACCGGCGCATTGCTTAACATAGCGATTGGAATACTATCAGGCTGCTATCTGACAAGGCTTGCTACCGATGTCCCCCAAGAGCGCCGTGGACTTGTGTTTGGAAGTGCATACGCCTTCGGCAGCATAGGTACATGGCTTTTTTCCTTACCGATGGGAGGCCGTTTCCTGTGGCACAGCCACAGTTTCTTCGTCATAACCGCCCTGGCGATACTGTCGCTATTGCTTCTGCGGTGGCTATCCCCACCTACCTTTACAGGGCATGGCACTAACTTGCCCAGAGGCCTTGATAAAAGGGGTATTTGGCTTGCTGCGGCGGTTCTCTTTCTCCTGTCCATAGAGAACATGCTGGGCTTCGCTTTTCCACTGCAAAGCGCGGCAAACAGTATATACATAGAGTTCACCCGAATATTCTATGCTGTCGGCCTCCTTATTGCCGGAATCGTCAGTGACAAAGACCGCCGCTGGGGCGCAATCTGCTGTCTGGCCGCGCTGGCTTTTCCCTTTGCTGCGCTAGCGCTTGGAAGTAACGTCGCAGGAGAAACCCTCATGTGGATACTGGCATATCTGTTTTTAGGTTTCTTGTCGGTATACCGAGTTATTGTTTTCTCAGATATATCGAGCAAAACCGGATTGCCGGCTCTCGCCGTGTTTGGACTCATGTTTGGCCGTCTCGGAGAAGCCTTAGGGACGCTGTGCGTTACTATATTTTCCGGTACGCCGTTGATTGTGCTTTCCGGTGCAGTGTTCATGCTTGTGATCGGGCTTTTTTCATTGCTATATCACGATCTGTATAGTACTGCTACTAGTCCGGAAGAAGCAGAAGCACGCCGACAAATTGAGTATTCGAACCGCTTCGGCCTGTCTACCAGAGAGCAGGAGGTTTTAAGCCTAGTGATTCGGGGTATGTCCAATGCAGAGATAGCCAACGCCTTGTATATCACCGAAAGTACCGTCAAGTTCCACATTGGCAACATCTTCAAAAAGACTGGCTTCAGCAGTCGCCTTGAGCTGATCACTGATTACAAGATGGGCGATAAGGGTTTGTCCTATAAGTCACAGATTAAGTGAGGCCGTAGGTGTTGTCAGGTACAAGCTGCAGATTTGGATTGACGTATTCTCGGCGGTGCACGTCGTATTCACCATGAAAGCCAATCTCTACACGGCATATTTCCCCGTTTCGCTATCACAGAAGTGCCCATAGCCGGATCAAATCCATTTTTCGTCTATATGGGCTAGACTCCGAAATGTGCTAAGCCATCCTTGTTATACTTAAGTTTCTCATTTGCGTATTGGTCATACTTAATGTGTCTGTCTTTCTGGAGTTTGCCAATGAGAATGCAAGGAGGCATATTATGTTCTACACAGAACTGTTCGATGCAAGGCAACGAATAATCTCCTCGTTCGACAAAACTACGGTACTCTTTTGCATCGATCAAAACATTCGCAGCAAACTCGTCTGCTCGATTCTCTGCCTCGCCTCTTCCGGACTCATAATCAATTAGTTTGTCTTCAACGTCTCCGTTAACGATGTGTCCGATCTCATGAAAGAACGTGAACCAAAAGATGTCTGCGAATTTTCGCCTAACAGTCATGACCAAGCTTAACGTGCCATCATCGTTCTTTTGTATCACGCCCTGAACCGGAGCCCCCCTAAAATGTCTGACGATCGAAAACTTGATCCCACACTCGGCTAGGTATTCTTTCAGCTGGGACTCAATCTCAGTTATATCTTCTTTAAACACTAGTTCTCTCATCAAAGGTATTTTTTCTTTTAACTTCTCTGTATCGAGCTTTTGCTCAACCTTTTCTTCTTCTGTGATCAAATCGCACATCCTCAACCATGTAAGCAAAACATATGGATCTACCCTGGCAGATGTTTCTACACGATACACAACTGCTTGCGATAGCTTTGGAATTTGTTCCAAGTTGCTAACGTTCAGAAACTCCCTCAGCTCAACAACTAGGGGTGGACCATATGCTCCAGGATCCAGCAATCCCTTTTGTTTCAGGTATTTGGTTATATCCTTCAACTTGTCGAGGATCTCAATTTCATTATCCGAGATCATGTTTATGTCTTCGAAGTCAGCTAGTTCCTTATCGTAATTTGCTTGTAAATTAATCCAGAAACTAGTGTCGACACCCAAAGCATATTCTAGTTTTTTGGCAAATTTGACCGAAATGCCCTTTCTACCATTGATTACACTGCTCACATGCGATTCTGTAACACCTGTTCTTAGCGCTAGTTCTTTTTGGCTCATACACCTTTCATCAAGGATCTCTTTCAAAGTCTTCCCTGGATGAATGATGAACTCACGGGATAATCGACTCTTTTTTTCGGCCATGATAATCTACAAGCCCCCTTATGATAACCGAATCACACTTTTCGAAAGAAGCGTCATCCGACTCTTCCATATCCGGCTTAACAATAAGTCTAATATTCCCTGAAATAGCGATGCCGTACCACCCGTTCAAATCGCCAACCAAGGAATGCGGTTTTACCAATCCAGTTTTAAGGTAGATGGCAAAATTTTCAGCAGCTTTTAATTCGTTGCACCTTTTCTTTGTATTTCTGCTACCTCGATCCCTGTCTTCTTTTTCATCAATTCAAAATCCTCGAAATACTCTTTTACTGTTGCGTTTTCGTATTTAAACCTCACGCCCCACACCGCCACATAATTAACCATTCGGTTAACTTAACTTATTGGTTAATTATATTATATCGCGAATGCAAGTCTTTTTAAAGATGGCTAAAAATATTCGTCATAGGACAATCCAGATCATTCCTGAAAGGGTCTGTTGCTGGTTATGATTGCAGACTGGCGCTCGTATGCTTGATTGATTACCTGGAAGAAATGACTGGAAGCAGTTTTGTCCAGGCTAAGGAACCCTAATTCATCTATGATTAGGAGATGGTACTTGCCCAAACGCTCAAGGTCTCGTTAAAATGTGGCATCAGCTAGAGAAGCGTATAGTTGCGATGTCAGTTCTTGAGTGGTAATGAAAAGCACTTTGTAGCCTGCTTTAACCGCCTCATAGCCTAGAGCAATGGACAAGTGGGTTTTTCCAATTCCGCTGGGGCCGAGGAACAAAACATTTTCAGCAGAACGTAAAAAGTCTAGGTTGGCCAATGCTCTAATCTTAGCCTCGTCTACGGTAGGTTGTAATGCAAAATTAAAACCATCTATTGTCTTTATACTGGGAAATTTGGCCTTGTTTAAACCAGTTTCTCTAAGCATCTCTGGCTAAAACCTCTTCTTGAACCAGATATGAAATAAGTTCAACAGTCTTTGCGTTGTCAAGATACTGGCTCAGCTAACCAATCTGCCATACCGCATCACGTCCCAACACCGTTTAGGCATAATATCGCCTGCTTTAGTGCAATAAAAAGAGCCCTTAGGCCCCTATAATCCGAGTAACTGTTTTTTTCTTTTGCTCAAATTCTTCTTGAGTAATTACGCCGTCATCAAGCAACTCTTTATACCTTCTTTTCTCATCTGCAGGACTTAACTGATTAATTATATGACCCGTACGTTGTTGAGACATCAATTCTTCAATTTTCGATTTAATCTGATCAACCAGTTCATTATTTTTGCTGGTGAACACTACTGTATTCTCATCTAGTGTAGCATCGAGTAAACCTTTCTTGCTCTCAATGCCGTCAGGTACTGTAATCTGTATATACCCATTTGTCCATAGTGTTCCAGCAACAGACATAAACGCTATATCGTATGGTCTGACATCCTCCGATTTTAAGTGCCGTTGGCCGCCACATCTGTGCTCATGAAGGTTACGCGCAGTGTGATATCGTGGGCGGTATAGAGGACTTACAACCCCGCCGTGGCCATCGCCGCCTATTCCACGGCTTACGCTGTCGGGCAGATCTTCGAGTCTCCCTGCTACAGCCTCCAAAGGATGGGGCTCACGTTCGGCGGCAGCAAGCGGTCGGACCCGATAGTGATGCGAACGGGTTTCACTATTCTCGCGATCCTGGCAGCCGCCTACGCCCTCGCAGCCTGGACACCGCTCGTCTCAGTAGTCTTCAAAACTATAATGAAGGTGCCTGATGAGGTCTATCCCCTGGTTATGGCCTCGTTCAGAGTCTTAATCATGCGGCCTGTCTCGTCGGCCATCCGGTCCATTTTCCAGTCACGGATGGTCCTAGCCGGCAAAACTTACCGGGTGACGGCCCCCATGGGCATCCGCGTTCTGGTGATGTTAGCCGCGGTGTATTTCCTGCTGGGCTTGCGGCCGGAAGGCCCCGTCGGTGCTGCGATCTTGGTGGCTGGAATCAGCACCGAAGCGCTGTTGGCATGGATTGTGGCCCGGTTCGCTCTGCCGTCTCCTCGTGAGGCCGCCCACGATGAGCCGGCAATCACGGCAAGCTAAGTCGCAAAGTTCGGTTTGCCTCTCGCAATTGCCTCGATGATCCAGATGTTTGGCAGGCCGGTCCTAACGGCAGCCCTTTTGCGGACCCTCGACCCGACTACCACCGTTGCAGGCTGGCAGGTGGCCTCGAG
>Ga0208564_1001526_pt1 | contig 19357 bp, 10 predicted proteins | sample AD_UKC073_MetaG_FD_184439 | JGI IMG/M metagenome (GOLD analysis project Ga0208564, IMG submission 184439) | Active sludge microbial communities of municipal wastewater-treating anaerobic digesters from USA - AD_UKC073_MetaG (SPAdes) (version 2) | ecosystem: Engineered > Bioreactor > Anaerobic >... | reverse complement strand
AATACCCAGGAACCACGGCCAGTTTTCACGGGTTTTCGCGGCCATTTCACGCAGCGTCACCACTTCCCGCTCAGTGACACGACCCAGCATGGCCGCAGCCTGCGCCGCGCTGTCGGCGAGATCGGCGGCAGTCTCCGCCAGTCGCGGTCGCTCGCTGGCATCGGGCACGCCGTTGCGCAGCGCGGCAGCCAGCACTACGCGCTGCGTGCTGACCTGCTTGATGGCGGCGCGCTCGTCGTCCGCCAGCGGCAGGCTCTGGCTGCGAATCAAGGCTTGCTCAAGCTGGGCGTCGAGTTTGCGGTAGCCGTCGATCAGCGACGCGTCTTCGAGGACGATGGATTGCCGTACGGCGCGTTCGATCTTGCCGGTGACATCGCGCAGTTCGCGCGACGCTGAACTGGCGGCCTCCGCTTCCCGCACCGAAAGCTGCGAGCGCTTGGCCAGTGCGTCGAGGCCGAATGCCAGCTCGGCCAATGCCACCACCAGCGGCACGGCGGAAAGCACGAAGCACGCGAGGATGACGTTGGTCAGGGAGCGCGGGTAGTACACACCGGCATTTTAGGGCGCGCTGCAAGCATGGCCTTCAGGGCCACATGCCGGCGAGCGGCGCCGGCGTACGATTTGCTAGCCGTGGCGGATGACCACCGTCTTCATGACGCTGAAACCATACAGCGCCTCAAAGCCCTTTTCGCGCCCATAGCCAGACGATTTGACGCCGCCAAAGGGCAGCTCCACGCCGCCGCCCGCACCATAGTTGTTGATGAACACCTGGCCGCTTCTGATGGCGCGGGCCATGCGCAATCCTCGCCCGCCGTTTTCCGTCCACACGCCGGCGACCAGGCCATATTCGGTGCCGTTGGCGAGCCGGATGGCGTCTGCCTCATCCCGAAATGGCATTGCGGCCAGCACCGGGCCGAACACTTCATCGCAGGCCAGTGGCGCTTCCATCGGCACGTCGGCAATCAGCGTCGGCCTGGCGTAGAAGCCGGTGGCCGGGGATTCAGGCGCGATGCTGCCCTGGGCAATGCTGCGCATGGCGGACGCCTTGGCATCAGCAAGAAAACCCTCCACGCGCTGCAACTGGCTGGCACGGATGAGGGGACCGACATCAAAATCGAGCACGGCAGGGCCTACCTTCAGGGTGGCAATGCGAGCCCCCACCGCTTCGAGTACGCGCTCATAGGCGCTGGCCTCAACCAGCAGACGCGAGCCTGCGCTGCAGGTCTGTCCGGCGTTCTGGACAATGGCATTGACAATCACCGGCAGCGCGTCGTCGAGATTGGCGTCGGCAAACACGATCTGCGGGCTCTTGCCGCCCAGCTCCAGCGTCACCGGCACATGTCGTCTGGCGGCACTCTGTGCAATGAGGGTGCCGACGCGTGCCGATCCAGTGAACGAGATGTGATCAATACCTGCTGCATCGGCCAGTGCCTGCCCGGCTTCGTGGCCGTAGCCGGTGACAATGTTCAGGGCTCCATCCGGAAAGCCGCATTCAACCGCCAGCTCGGCGATGCGCAACAGCGACAGGCAGGCGTCCTCGGCAGGTTTCACCACGCATGCATTGCCGGCGGCGAGCGCACCACCCACCGAACGCCCGAATATTTGCATCGGGTAGTTCCACGGGATGATGTGTCCGGTGACACCGTGCGGCTCGTAGAAGCTCATCACTGCATAGCCGGGCGTATACGGAATGGTCTCGCCGTGCAGCTTGTCGCAGGCGCCCGCGTAGAACTCGAAGTAACGCGCCACCGCAGTGGCATCAGCTATTGCCTGCTTGACCGGCTTGCCGCAGTCACGCATTTCAAGATGTGCCAACTCGTCGTGATGTGCCAGTAGCGCGTCACTCAGCTTGCGCAGCAGGCGACCGCGTTCGACCGGTGCGAGGCGGCCCCATGTCCCGCCGTCAGCGGCCGCGCGGGCCGCGGCGACGGCACGGCGAATATCCTCCGAATTGCCGCGCGCGATGTGTGCAAACACCTGGCCGTCGCTGGGGTCGAGAACCGGAATGGTTTCGCCGCTGCTGCCAGCGACGCGGCGATTGCCGATGAAATGGGTGCTCATGGCTTGCGCGCTATTTGCCGACCGGTTTGAACATCCAGGCGAAGGTGTATTCGTCGGTGCGCGGGCTATAGCTCAGGTTCTTCTTCATCGCCCACACATTCATCTGGAAGTGCAGCGGAATGATGCCCTGATCGGCCATCGCAATTTCCGTCGCCCGCGCCAGCAGCGCCTCTCGCTTGGCGTCGTTGATGGTGACCAGTGCGTCTTCCAGCATTGCATCGAATTTGCTGTTCGAGTAGCGCCCGCGGTTGGCGTTACCCCAGCCTTTCTTCGCATCGAAAGTGCCAAGCAGAGGTCGCAGGCTGTCGGACATTTCACCCGAACCGGCCGACCAGCCCAGCAGCATCAGGCTGAATTCGAGTTTGGTTGCCCGGGTGAAGTAGACCGACGACGGCATCGCATCGACTTTCGTCGCGATACCGGCGCGACTCAGCATTTGCGCCACCGCTTGCGCGATCTGTTCATCGTTGACATAGCGATTGTTCGGCGCATGGATAGTGATGCCGAAGCCATCCGGATAACCAGCCTCGGCCAGCAATTTCTTCGCCTGCGCTGTGTCGAACTTGTCGGGCTTCAGGTTTTTAGACGTGCCGGGGTAGCCATCCGGCAGCGGTTGGCCGGCGGCGACGGCCTCGCCTTCCATCACGCGGCTGACGATGGCGTCGCGATTCAACGCCAGCGAAATCGCCTTGCGCACCCGGGCATCCTTGAGCGGATTTTTGGTCAACGGCTTGCCCTGCTTGTCGGTGACAAAGGGTGACACATCGCGATTGGAATCAAGGTGCAGGTAGATCAACCGGTTCGAGCCGACGCGGGCAAGAGAGAGGTTCTTGTCGTTCTTGAGCCGGGCCATGTCCGCCGTCGGCGCGTTTTCCAGCGCCTGGATGTCGCCTGACAACAAGGCGGCGACGCGGGCCGGGTCATTGGTCAGAATGCGCAGGGTCGCCTTCTCCCACGGAGTTTTGCCGCCCCACCAGGCATCGTTGCGGGCCAGTTCGAGGCGATCGCCCTTGGCAAAGCGGACCAGCTTGTACGGCCCGGTGCCGATGGCCGCCTTGCCGCTGTTGAAGTCATCGGTACTGGCGCTGGCAGCCGCTTTCTTGGAGACGATATAGACGGTTGACAGATCGTTGGGCAGCAGCGGATGCGGCTTCTCGGTCGTCATCACCAGTGTGTGGGCATCGATCGCCCTGATCGCCTTGATCGGCCGCACATAGGTGGAAAACGACGAGGGCGAATTGGGCACTTTCGGCACGCGGTCAAGGGTGAAGATCACGTCGTCGGCGGTGAAGTCACTGCCGTCATGCCACTTCACGCCTTTGCGCAGCTTGAATTCCCAGTTCAGGTCATCGACGGGCTTCCACGACAGTGCGAGACCGGGTTTGAGGCGTTGCTGTTCGTCCATCGCCACCAGGCGCTCGAACACGTGCGCTGCAGCTGAATTGTTCGGCCCGACGTTGTGATAGTGCGGATCGAACGCCGTGATGTCACCAGACAGTCCAATGGTGATCGATTGCGCAAATAGCGCGGCGCTGGCCGCTGCTGCGCCGCACAACACCATAATCCTGCGCAACCTTCCCGACACGATAGTTCTGTGTGAACGCATGAGACCCCCTGATCGTACGGCTGAAATGCAAAGCAACAGAATAACCGACCGCGCCGCCACACCCTGGCTCGCGCAGTAACGCAACGACACTCGCCGATGAACGCACGAATTGAAACTGCCTTTCCTGACATTCGCCCGTGGGCCGCAGGTCGCGCTGGCAACGAGCGTGACGAGGCTATTCCCCACGTGTGGACCTACACCGGTGTCGCGCCGGGGCCGCATGTGTGCGTGAATGCGCTGGTGCACGGCAATGAAGTCTGTGGCGCGATTGCGGGCGACTGGTTGCTCAGGGAGCTGGCAGCAGGGTTGCGTCCGGCACGCGGCGCACTATCTGTCGCGTTTGCCAACGTTGATGCCTATCACAGCTTCGACGCCGCGAAACCCTTTCAATCACGTTGCGTCGATGAGGACTTCAACCGCCTGTGGGATGTGGCTACGCTGAACGGCCCGCGCGACTCCCGGGAGCTGCGACGCGCCCGCGAACTGCGGCCGTTTTACGACACCGTCGATCACCTGCTTGACCTGCATTCGATGCTGGAGCCGGCACCGCCGATTGCGCTGGCTGGCGACACCGACAAGGGGTTGGCGCTGGCCCGGGCCGTTGGTACGCCGCAGCACATCCTGGTCGATTCCGGGCATGCCGCTGGCAAGCGGCTGCGCGACTACGCCGACTTCGGCGATCCGCTGCATCCGCGCAGCGCCTTGCTGGTGGAGTGCGGGCAACATTGGGAGGCCGCAGTCGGCGACGTTGCGCGTCATGTCACATTGCGTTTTCTGCGCCACTTCGAGGTTCTGGATGCGGCAGCGTTGGCGAAGCTCGCTTCAACGCTTGCATCTGTTGGTGAGTCGGTGCCCGTAGCGCAGCGCGTGATTGACATCGATGCCGTGGTGACCGTGGCCAACCCACAATTTCGATGGATCCGGCCGCTACTGGGGCTGGAGGTGTTTCCGTACGCAGGCACCTTGCTGGCCATGAATGGTGATGTTGAGGTGCGCACACCGCACGCCGATGCTGTCATGGTGATGCCGGTGCCGCAACCGAAGGTCGGACAGACTGCGGTGCGTATCGGTCGCTTCCGCGCCTGAATATTCGCGCTGACGGCCCCGCAGCGTTGCTATTCCAGAGGACGCTGATCGGCGGGATCAGGTCGATCCAGCCAGTAACGGCGGCGCACGTCGCGGTATTTGCTCGCGCTGGTGACGCCTTGCACCGAATCGAGCACGATTGCGCCATGCCAGTCGGTGCGCAGCACATCAATGTCGCGTTCGCGATAGCGCGCCAGCACTGCGTCGCGCGGATGACCGAAACGGTTGCGGTAGCCGGCGTTGATCAGCGCCAGCTTGGGTGCGACGGCGTCGATGAAAGCTGGTGTCGATGAGGTCAGGCTGCCGTGATGCGGCATCAGCAGCACGTCGCTGCGTAACATGGTGGACTGATCGGCGTAGCGCTCGACCAATGCCCGTTCGCTGAGTGCTTCGATATCGGCGGTCAGCAATGCGCTGAACTGTGCGCTGCTGACCTTGATGACACAGGAACGGTCATTCGTCTTCAGCTTTGCTTCGAGGTAGCTGTCCGCCTCCGGATGCAGCACCTCAAAGCGGACACCATCCCATTGCCAGGACTGCCCTCGGATGCAGGCAATCGGCGTCACCGAGCGTGAGCGGGCGACCGTCACGATATCGGCTTCGTTGAATACTGAGGTCAGCATCCAGTCCACCGGCAACATATTGAGCAGTGATCGCGCACCGCCGCTGTGGTCGATGTCGAGATGACTAACCACCAGCCCATGGATACGCCCGGCGCCGCTCCCGCGCAGATAAGGTGCAATCAGTCGCGAGCCGGCATCGGCGCTGTCGGTCCAGCGCGGCCCGGTGTCGTAGACCAGCGTGTGATTGGCAGTCTGAACGATGGCGGTGGTACCTTGCCCGATGTCGAGCGCCGTCAGACGAAACTCGCCTTCAGGAACCGCTGGCGGAACCACAGTGAAGAGCGGCAGACACCACAGCGCACCCAGCCACCGGTGCGGCCAGCCGCGTGGCGCCAGCATCACGACGCAGCCGGCAATCGCGAGGGCGACTGCCCACCACGGCGGCGCGTGCTGCATCCACAATGGGGCCGGCCAGGTCAACAACCACTGCAGGCCCTGCACCAGCCACAGCATGAGCTGGTGCGCGGCAAGCAGCAGGGCGTCCAGTGGAACTACCAGCCACAGCAAGGTCAGCGGCACTACCAGCAACGTCACCAGTGGAATGGCCACCGCGTTCGCCAGCGGCCCCACCAGCGACACCTGCTGGAACAGCGCCAGCGAGAGTGGCGCCAGGCCGAGCGTTACTGCCGCCTGCGTTGCCAGCACGGTATGCCACCAGGGTCGACCACCGACACGACCGACGGAGACGTACAGCAGGAAGGCCACAGCTCCGAACGAAAACCAGAAACCCACGGCGAGCACCGCCCACGGATCAATCGCCAGTACCACGGTTAGCGCCAGCACCAGAATCAGCCAAGGCGACAGCGTCCGTCGCAACATCAGGGCAAACGCCGCCGCGAGCAGCATGTAGCAGGTGCGTTGCGCGGGCACCTCGAAACCAGCGAGTGCGGCGTAGGCGACGGCGACTACGGCGGCGACCAGAGCAGCTGCCTGCTGTGCCGGCAGCCACGCCAGCAGTCGTGGTGAGCGGCGCCATCCGGCCATGGTGAGCCAGCCCATCCAGCCGGCGAACAGTGTCACGTGGGCGCCGCTGATCGAGAGCAGATGCGAGACCGCAGTGGCGTTGAACAATGACCAGTCTGCTTCGCTCACCGCGCGCTGGTCACCAATCGCCAGCGCGATCAGCACCCCGGCGTAGCGTTGCCCGGAAAGCGCCTGCTGCATGCGCTCGCGCAGCCGTTCACGCAAACGGTTGAGATGATCAATCGCCCGCCCGGCATTCGTTGCCAGCAGGCGATTCGGTTCGTCGTTGCGCACGCTACCGGTGGCGCGCAGGCTGTTTTCCAGCAGCCAGGCCTCGACATCGAATCCATTCGGATTGGCATAGCCATGCGGGCGCTTGAGACGAACCGTCAACTGCCAGCGCTCACCCGCGTGCAGTGTGGGCAATGGTTCGCTCTGCAGCTCACGCACGGTTGCCTTGTACCACCCCAGCGCGACTCGCGGCGGCACCACTGCAGTTGGCGTGAGTACGCGCTCGACCGCGAAGGCAAAACGTACACCCTGCTGGTCGGCCTGGGGCAGTTCGTCGATGACGCCGATCAGTTCAACGTCGCGGCCTTCCCATTCGCGCGGCAGTTCGCTGGCCATGCGCAGCTCGGCGCGCAGGCATGTGTAGCTGGCGCCAATGGCGATCGCGAGTATCAGCGCCACGAGCAACGGCGTCTGCGACTTGCGAAACAACAAGGCGATTGCCAACAGCGAAGCGCCGGAAAGCGTCACCACCGATACCCAGCGCGGTGGCAGTTCAGGCACCAGCTGCGCCAGCCCAACCGCGACGCAGCCCGTCAGCAAAACCAGCAGCGTGCGCATTGGCAATCCGGCCCGGCGATCTGCCGTCGCGGCGGCTATTCCGCCTGCCAGTGCCCCGACTTGCCGCCCAGCTTTTCGAGCAGACGGACATCGCTGATCGTCATGCCACGATCGACTGCCTTGCACATGTCGTAGATGGTGAGCAGGCCGACGCTGGCGGCGGTCAGTGCTTCCATCTCGACACCGGTGCGGCCAACGGTTTCTGCCGTCACGTCGATGCGCACGCCGTTGCGGGCGTTGTCGACCGCGAACTCCACGGCCACGCGCGTCAGCGGGATTGGATGTGCCAGCGGAATCAGGTCGGCGCATCGCTTGGCGCCCTGGATGGCGGCGAGGCGGGCGACGCCCAGTACGTCGCCTTTCTTGTGCGAACCGCTTTCGATCAGTGCCAGCGTGGCTGGCAGCATCGTGATGCGACCAGTCGCACGCGCGACGCGCTTTGTTTCTGCTTTGTTGCCAACGTCGACCATGTGCGCCTGGCCGGTCGCGTCGAAATGTGTAAGCGTTTGTAACGGTTCGGTCATGGCGCGCTCGAATTGCGGTCCGGTCAGGAACCGCTGGGGCATTTCAGCTATCTTAGCAACATGCGTTTCCCCTTCCCGGTTCTGGCCAAGCCTGTCGCAGCGGCTGTTGCACTGACCCTTTCATTGCCATTCGTGGCCACTGTCCTGCCTGCAGTTGCGCAGACCAATTTGCCCGAACTGGGCGACAGCTCGGGTGCTTTGGTGACTGGCCAGCAGGAGCGCAAGCTCGGCGCCGAAGCGATGCGCGAGATTCGCGCCAGCGGCGCCTGGCTGAATGACCCTGAAGTCAACGCTTATCTCAACGATCTCGGGCGTCGCATTCTCGATGCCAATCCGACCATTCGCGACAAGTTCGAGTTCTTTGCCATGGGTGACCCGGGGGTCAACGCCTTCGCCATGCCCGGTGGCTACATCGGCGTCAACCTCGGCCTGGTGCTGCTGACGCAGTCGGAGAGTGAGCTGGCCAGCGTGCTCTCGCACGAGATGGCGCACGTCACGCAGAAGCACTACGCGCGCATGATGGATGACCAGCGCAAGAACGCATGGATTGGCATTGCCGGGCTCGCTGGCGCCGTGCTGGCGGCGTCGAAAGGCAAGGGCGACGCCGCGCAGGGCGCCTTGCTGGGTACCCAGGCGGCGCAGGTGCAGAGCTACCTCAATTTTTCGCGTGACAACGAAAGGGAGGCAGACCGCATCGGCTTCCAATATCTCGCGCGCGCACAGTTCGACCCCGCCTCGATGGGCGTTTTCATGGAGCGGCTGCAGCGTTCCACCTCGCTCTCCGATACCGGCGTGGTGCCGGGTTACCTGCGTACCCACCCGGTGACCGTCGAGCGGATCGCCGACGCCCGTTCCCGCTCGGCCAACAGTGAATTCAAGCTGGCCCGCGAAAGCCTTGATTTCCATTATGTTCGTGCGCTGCTGCGCAGCTATGTGGGCGAGCCGAAAACGGCGGTGGCATTCTTCGAGTCCGCGCTGGAAGACCGCAAGTTCGCGTCGGAAGCGGCGACCCGCTACGGACTCGCGGCAGCGCTGCTGCGCGCGCGAGACTTCGAGCGCGCCAAGCGCGAGCTAGCCACGCTGGAGGCGGCGCGCGTGCATCATCCAATGATCGCCGCGATGCTTGGCCAGGTGCTGGTGCAGAACGAGGAAATTCCTGCTGCCGTACGCCACTACGAGCGCGCGATCGCCGAATTCCCCACCCACTGGCAGCTTCACTACGACCTGCCGGAAGTGCTGCTGCGGTCGAAAGAGCCCAAACGTGCGCTGACGTCGCTGGAGAAAAGTCTCGCCAAGCGGCCCGACGACGTGCAACTGCTGGAGCTCGCGGCGCGGGCGTCGGCCGAGGCCGGCTACAAGATGCGGCAGCACCGCTTCCTTGGCGAACAGTACGCCCGGCAGGGCAATCTGCGCGGCGCGATCGACCAGTTCGAGCTGGCATCGAAGGCTGGCGATGGCGACTATTACGAAGCGAGCTACGTCGAAGCCCGCGCTCGCGAGCTGAAGCGGGAAATGCAGGTCGCGCGACAGAACGAACGACGCGCTCTTTTTGAATGACTTTTCACTGGAAAGCCCATCAGCAATGGGCTCACGGGTGAAATTTGTGAAAAGTCGACTTTGGCAAGAAATCGCCCCAAGCCCAGACTGGATGGGCGAAAGCGCGCTGAGCTGACAAGAATCTGAGCAGAAGAACGCCGTATGTGGAACGCGGCGTAACGTAGGAAAACTATGGCTGACAACAAAAAGATGACCGGCGGGCGCTGGCTCGGGCTGGCCGCTCTGGTGGCCGTGCTTGCCGGTGGTGGCTGGTGGTGGAGCAAGTCGCAGGTTGACACCGGGGCTGACAAGGCTGGCGCTGACGGCAAGGCTGCAGCGGCTCCCGGCCAGGCCGGTCCGGGTGGTGCCGGCGGCCGGCGCAACATGCCGGTGCCGGCGGTGATCGATCAGGTCCGCGCTGGCGACGTGCCGGTGATGGTGACGGCGATTGGTACCGTGACGGCGCGCTCGACGGCCGCCGCGCGCGCCCGCGTTGACGGACTGCTGCAAAGCGTCTCCTTCCGCGAGGGGCAACTGGTACGTGCCGGTGACGTGATCGCACAGATCGACCCGCTGCCGTTTCAGGCGACGCTACAACAGGCGTTGGGCCAGTTGGCGAAGGATCAGGCGCAGCTCGACTCCGCCAAGCTCGACCTCGTGCGTTATCAGAAGCTGCTGGAGCAGGACAGCATTGCGCGGCAGCAGGTAGACGCCCAGGCGGCATTGGTGAAGCAGCTCGAAGGCACCCTGCAGGCCGACCGGGCGCAGGTCGCCACCGCCCAGCTCAACGTCGGCTACACGCAGGTGAAGGCGCCGATTACCGGCCGCACCGGGCTGCGTCAGGTCGATGCCGGCAATATGGTCCGTGCATCGGACACCAACGGCATCGTGATCATCACCGAAGTGCAACCGATCACCGCCGTCTTTGCGGTGCCGCAGGAGGTGCTGCCTTCGGTGCTGGCGCGGCTGAATGCGAAGACCGCCGAAGACCGTCTGAAAGTGCAGGCGATTGATCGCGACGGCCGCACGGTGCTTGATACCGGTGAGCTGCTCGCGGTGGACAACCAGATTGATGCCGCCACCGGTACTGTGAAACTGAAAGCCGTGTTCCCGAACAAGGCGAGCCGGCTGTTCCCCAATCAGTTCGTCAACGCGAAACTTGAGCTGGAGCAGCTCGACGGTGCGCTCACCGTGCCGCAAAGTGCTGTGCAGCGTGGCGCGCCGGGGACTTACGTCTACGTGGTGACGCCGGAGAAAACTGCCAGCCTGCGCAAGGTGCAGCTTGGCGTGACTTCGGGCGACCGGGTGGTCGTCACCAGCGGTTTGAAAGAGGGCGAAGCCATCGTCATTGATGGCGCAGACAAACTGCGCGATGGTGCTACGGTGACGACGGTGCAGGCGCCGCCGCCTGTACGCACTCGCCAGCGCGGTGACGGCAAACAGAGTGATGGCAAGGGCTCCGCGCCCGCGACCAGTGCCGCGACCTCAGCACCAGCTGCCTCAAGCGCAGGACCTGCTGCGGCGGCCAGCGGCGACGCGCCAAAAAAGTCCTGGGCTGATCTCAGCGATGTCGAAAAGGCGGAGCGTCGCAAGCAGCGGGAAGCGACGGGTGGCGCGCCAGGCAATACACCGCCAGCGGCAGCGCCGGCCAGTGCAGGGGCCACGGGTGACGCGCCGCGCAAAGCCTGGGCCGATCTGAGTGACGCCGAGAAGGCCGAGCGCCGCAAGCAGCGCGAGGCCGCTGGTGGTGCGCCAGGCGCCGGCAAACCCTGAGCGATAGCGGGCCAGAGCCAGCATGAATCCCTGCGAGCCGTTCATCCGGCGTCCCGTTGCCACCAGCCTCTTGATGCTGGCGGTGTTCATCATCGGCGTTATCGGTTACCGGCTATTGCCGCAATCCGCCTTGCCGCAGGTGGACTATCCGACCATCCAGATCACCACGCTCTATCCCGGCGCCAGCCCGGAGGTGATTGCATCGTCGATCACGGCGCCGCTGGAGAAGCAGTTTGGCCAGATGCCGGGGCTGGAACAGATGTGGTCCACCAGTTCCGGCGGCGCATCGGTCGTCACGTTGCGCTTCGCACTTGACTTGCGACTTGATGTTGCCGAGCAGCAGGTGCAGGCTGCGATCAACGCCGCAGCCACCCTGTTGCCGAGCGATCTGCCGGCACCACCGGTGTACAACAAGGTCAACCCGGCGGACGCGCCGATCCTCACGCTGGCACTGACCTCCGATACGCTGCCGCTGCCGCGGGTACAGGATCTCGCCGATACCCGCATCGCGCAGAAGCTTTCTCAGGTCAACGGGGTCGGCCTGGTTACGCTGTCTGGCGGCCAGAAACCCGCCGTGCGAATCCAGGTCAATCCGCGCGCTCTGACGCAGCTCGGTTTGTCGCTTGATGACATTCGCACCGCAGTCAGCAACCAGAACGTCAATCAGGCCAAAGGCAGCTTTGATGGTCCGTTGCGCGCCAGCACCATCGACGCCAATGACCAGTTGAAGGACGCCAGCGAATACGCGAAGCTGGTCATTGCCTACAAGAACGGGGCGCCGATCCGCATTCGTGACGTCGCGGCCGTGGTCGATGACGCCGAGAACATCCGGCTCGCGGCCTGGGCCACCTTTGATCGCGACGGCAAGCGCGTGCAGCAGCCCGGGATTGTGATCAACGTGCAGCGTCAGCCCGGTGCCAACGTGATCGAGACGGTCAATTCGATCAAGGCCATCCTGCCGCAACTGCGCGCCGCCCTGCCGGCGTCGGTCGAGCTGTCCACGCTGACCGACCGCACCATCACCATTCGCGCCTCGGTGCGCGACGTACAGTACGAGTTGATGCTCGCCGTCGCGCTGGTGGTGATGGTGATTTTCCTGTTCCTGCGCAGCATCCCGGCCACCATCATCCCCAGTGTCGCAGTGCCGTTGTCGCTGGTGGGAACGTTCGCGGTGATGTACGCGGTGGGCTTCTCGGTCAACAACCTGTCGCTGATGGCGCTCACCATCGCCGCTGGCTTCGTGGTCGACGATGCCATCGTGATGATCGAAAACATCGCGCGCCGCATTGAAGATGGCGAAGGGCCGTTCGAGGCTGCGATCAACGGCTCGAAGCAGATTGCCTTCACCATCATCTCGCTGACGGTATCGCTGCTGGCGGTGCTGATCCCGCTCCTGTTCATGCGTGACGTGGTGGGTCGCCTGTTCCGTGAATTTGCCATCACACTGGCCATCGCCATCATCATCTCGGCCTTCGTGTCGCTGACGCTGACGCCCATGATGTGCGCGCGGCTACTGAAGAGTGAGCACGAGCAGCACGAACCGCGCTGGCTCGCGGCGATCGGTCACGCCTTCGACCGCTTGCAGGCGAAGTACGCCGTCGCGCTGGACTGGGTACTGGCGCGGCAGGCATTGACGCTGATCGTCGCGGTCGCCACCGTTGCGGTGACTGTGCTGCTGGCCTGGTTCGTGCCCAAGGGTTTCTTCCCAGTGCAGGACACTGGCACTATCGCTGCCATCACCACGGCACCACAGAGCGTGTCGTTTGCGGCCATGAGCGAGAAGCAGCAGGCGGTGGTGAATGCGTTGATGGATGACCCGGCCGTGCGCAGCGTTTCCTCGATCATCGGAGTCGATGGCGTCAACAACACCATCAACAATGGTCGCCTGCAGATCGATCTGCAACCGCTGGAGAGCGGTCGTGTCCGCGCCACCGCGTTGATCGAGCGACTCAACGACCGGGTGCGCAACATCCCCGATATTGCAGTGTCGATGCAACCGGTACAGGACCTCACCATCGAGGATCGGGTCAGCCGTACGCAATACCAGTTCACGCTGGACAGCACTGACACCCAGGCGCTCGGTGAATGGACGCCGAAACTGGTCGAGCGCATGCAGCAGCTGCCGCAGATTACTGATGTTTCGACCGAGCTGCAGCGCAGTGGCTTGCAGGCCTACGTCGAGATTGACCGTGATGCCGCGTCGCGCGTGGGCGTGACGGTGGCCGCAATCAACAATGCGCTGTACAACGCCTTCGGCCAGCGGCTGATTTCGACCATCTTCACTCAGGCAAGCCAGTACCGTGTGGTGCTCGAAGCGCAGAAGCCGGTCACCGGATCCGGTAACCCGACCACCGGGCCAGAGATCATTGCGCAGATCTATGTGCCGGGCACCGTCGCTGGCGTCACCTCGCAGGTGCCGCTGTCCTCGATTGCCCGCGTGGCCGAACGCCCGGCCGAGTTGCAGGTCAACAAGCTGAACCAGTTCCCGGCCACCACGGTGTCGTTCAACGTAGCGAAGGGCGTTTCGCTCGGCGAAGCGGTGCAGGCGATTGAGGCGACCGAGCAGGCACTGGGCATGCCGGCCAGCATCCGCACACAGTTTCAGGGCGCGACACTGGCCTTCCGCGCCGCGCTTGCCAATCAGGTGTGGCTGATTCTCGCTGCCATCGCGACCATGTACATCGTGCTCGGTGTGCTCTACGAGAGCTACATCCATCCGATCACGATTCTGTCCACCCTGCCTTCGGCGGGCATTGGCGCGTTACTGGCGCTGATCGTATCGGGTAACGACCTCGGCGTGATCGCCATCATCGGTATCGTGCTGTTGATTGGTATCGTCAAGAAAAACGCCATCATGATGATCGACTTCGCGCTCGCGGCCGAACGTGACGAAGGCAAGGCGCCGCACGACGCCATCCGTCAGGCCTGTCTGCTGCGGTTGCGCCCGATCCTGATGACCACGATGGCGGCGTTACTGGGTGCCCTGCCGTTAATGCTGGGAAGTGGCATGGGCAGCGAGCTCAGGCATCCGCTGGGCTGGACGATGGTGGGTGGCCTGCTGGTGAGCCAGGTGCTGACGCTGTTCACCACACCGGTGATCTATCTGGCTTTTGACCGTCTCGCGCGCCGCTTCCGTCGCGAGGAACCGGTGCGAGTCGCCGCGGACCAGGTAGCACGGTAATGAATCTGTCTCGCCCCTTCATCGAACGCCCAGTTGCCACGACGTTGCTGACACTGGGCGTCGCGATCGCGGGTGCGCTGTCATTCCTGCTGATGCCGGTGGCACCGTTGCCGCAGGTGGAGTTTCCGGTCATCACGGTCACTGCCAACCTGCCCGGTGCCAGCCCGGAGACAATGGCGGCGACGGTGGCGACGCCGCTTGAACGCGCGCTGGGCACTATCGCCGGCGTCAACGAAATCACCTCATCAAGCTCACTGTCCTCAACCCGCGTCACGCTGCAGTTCGATCTCGGCAAGAACATCGACAGCGCGGCACGAGAGGTGCAGGCTGCGATCAACGCAGCACGGGTGACCTTGCCGAGCAGCCTGCCTGGCAACCCGGTTTACCGCAAGGCAAACCCGGCCGATTCGCCGGTGATGATCCTGTCGCTGACCTCGAAGTCGCTGACCCGCGGACAGATGTACGACGCGGCATCCACCGTACTGGCACAGCGCATTTCGCAGATCGAGGGCGTGGGCAACGTCAACGTCGGCGGTGGTGCGCTACCAGCGGTACGCGTTGCGCTCGATCTGCCCACGGTCGCCGCCACCGGGGTGTCGCTGGAAGAAGTGCGCGGAGCAATCGCCAACAACAACGTCAACCGGCCCAAGGGTGTGGTCGAAGTGGGCGACCGGCAGTGGCAGATTGGTGCCAATGATCAGGCCAAGAAGGCAGCGGAATATTTGCCGCTGGTGGTGAGCTGGAAGAACGGCGCTGCGCTGCGCCTCTCCGATATCGCGACTGTCACCGACAGCGTGCAGGACGCACGTAACATGGGCCTGACTGACGGCGAACCCTCGGTGCAGCTCATCATCTACCGGCAGCCGGGCGCCAACATTCTGGAGACCGTCGAACGCGTGAAGGACCTGCTGCCAAGGCTGCGCGCCACTATTCCTGATGCGATTGACATGGAAGTGGTGATGGAGCGCACCACCACCATCCGCGCGTCGCTGCGCGAGGTGGAACGGGCACTGGCAATCTCGATTGCGCTGGTGGTGATCGTGGTATTCGCCTTCCTGCGCAGCGGCCGCGCCACCATCATCCCGGCGATCTCGGTGCCGGTGTCGCTGCTGGGCACCTTCATCGCGATGTATCTGCTCGGCTACAGCCTGAACAACCTCTCGCTGATGGCATTGACCATCGCCACCGGTTTTGTCGTCGATGACGCCATTGTGGTGCTCGAAAACATCATGCGCTACATCGAGGAGGGCATGAAGCCGGTCGAGGCAGCGCTCATGGGCGCGAAGGAGGTAGGCTTCACGGTGCTGTCGATGAGCCTGTCGCTGATCGCGGTGTTCATCCCGATCCTCGCGATGGGCGGGATCATCGGGCGGCTGTTTCGCGAGTTTGCGGTGACGTTGTCGGTGGCAATTCTGGTGTCGCTGGTGGTTTCACTGACGGTGACGCCGATGCTCTGCGCGCGCTGGCTGCGGCGCGGCCGGCACGTGGCGGCAACGCACGACGACGGTTCACGCAAGCACGGCGGAGCGTTTGGCCTGATGCATCGCGGTTATGCCAAATCGCTGGGCTGGGCGCTCAATCATCCCGCCCTGCTGCTGATCGTGTTCGCCTTGACCATTGCCGCCAACGTCTGGCTCTACCGCGAAATTCCCAAGGGCTTCTTCCCGCAACAGGACACCGGCCTGATGATTGGTGGCATTCAGGCCGATCAGGCGACGTCGTTCCAGTCGATGAGCAGCAAGGTGTCGCAGTTTGTCGAAATTGTGAAGAAAGACCCGGCCGTAGCCCACGTCACCGCGTTCACCGGTGGCGGGCAGCGCAATTCGGGCTTAATGTTCGTGGTGCTGAAACCACTGAAGGAGCGCGCTGCAACGGCAGACGAAATCAGCAACCGGTTGCGGCCGAAGCTGGCGCAGGTGGCAGGTGCATCGCTGTTCCTGCAGTCGGCGCAGGACTTGCGCGCAGGTGGTCGATCCGGCAATGCGCAATACCAGTACACCTTGCAGTCGGACGATCTTGCGTTGCTCAGACAATGGGAGCCGGCGATCCGCGCCACGCTCAGCAATCTGACCGAGCTGACTGACGTCAACACCGACGCCCAGGACAAGGGCTTGCAAACCTCGCTGCTGCTGGATCGCGATGCGATGGCGCGCTTTGGCATCACGGTGCGCAATGTCGACGCCACACTGAACGACGCTTACGGGCAGCGCCAGATCGCCACCTTGTATGAGGCACTGAACCAGTATCGCGTGGTGATGGAGGCTGACGGCAAGTACCTGCAGGACGCCGAGTCGCTGAAAAATATTTACCTCACCGGCAGCGGCGGCAAGCAGATTCCGCTTTCACAGGTCGCCACCGTGTCACCCACCAACACGCCGCTGGCGGTGAACCATCAGGGCCAGTTTGCCGCGAGCACGGTGTCATTCAATCTCGCATCCGGGGTGTCGATCGGGCAGGCAACCGAGGCGATTGACACTGCGCTCGCCCGCATTGGCGTGCCCACCGGCATCACTGCGAGTTTTCAGGGCGGCGCCAAGATCTTCCAGCAGTCGTTGTCGAGCCAGCCACTGCTTATTCTCGCGGCGATCATCACCATCTATCTGGTGCTCGGCATGCTCTACGAGAGCCTCGTGCATCCGATCACCATCCTTTCCACTTTGCCTTCTGCGGGCGTCGGCGCGGTGCTGGCGCTGATGATGTTCAAGATGGAATTCAGCCTGATTGCATTGATCGGCGTGATCCTGTTGATAGGTATCGTGAAGAAAAACGCGATCATGATGATTGACGTCGCTATCGAGACCGAACGGCGGGAAGGGCTTGACCCGCGCGAGGCAATCTACCGCGCCTGCCTGCTGCGCTTCCGCCCGATCATGATGACCACCATCGCCGCGCTGTTCGGCGCCCTGCCGCTGGCGCTCGGCTCTGGTGATGGCGCCGAGTTGCGGCAGCCGCTGGGCGTATCGATCGTCGGCGGGCTGATCCTGTCGCAATTGCTGACGCTCTACACGACACCCGTGGTGTATCTCGCACTGGACCGCCTGCGCAACCGGGTGATGCGCAAGCCTACGCACCGGCCGCACGATACGGGCGTCGCAGTCAAACCTGCCCTTGAAGGAAACGATTGATGCAGCACACGATGAAGGTGCGTTCACTGCCAGCAGCCATTCGCGCCGCCCTGCTGGCGATTCCCGCGCTCGGGCTGCTGTCCGCCTGCGCGCCGCTAGGGCCCAACTACCTGCGCCCGGCGCCGTTGCCGAATGTCGTCAGCGAACAGGCTGCAGTTGCTGGTCCGCTGGCGCAATACAAGGAAGCGGCAAAGCTGCTGAAGCCGGCGACACCCGCAACCGGAACTACCGTTGCAAGCGACTGGTGGAAGGCGTTCGCCGATCCGAGGCTCGATGCGCTGATGACCGAGGTCGCGAACGGCAACCAGAACATCGCGCAGGCCGAGGCGCGTTACCGTCAGGCCACCGCGAGTCTGCAGCAGACGCAGGCGGGCCAGTGGCCAACCTTGAGCACCAATGCGTCGGCCGCGCGTTCGTCGCAAGCCACCACGGCGGGGCGCAGCACGGCGACTTCGCTCAGCACCAGCCTGGCGGCGAGCTGGGAGCTTGATCTCTGGGGGCGTGTCCGCCGCAGCATTGAGGCCGGTGACGCCAGTGCCGCCGCCAGCGCGGCAGACCTTGCTGCCACCACACTTAGCCTGCGGGCGCAACTGGCCACCAGCTACGGCAATCTGCGTTCGCTCGACGCCCAGCGCGCGCTGCTGGAGGATTCGGTCGAAGCCTACGAGCGCTCGCTGAAACTGACGCAGAACCGCTACGACGCCGGCGTCGTAGCGCGCTCCGATGTCGCGCAGGCGCAATTGCAGTTACTCAATGCCAGGGCGCAGTTGATTGACACGGACAACCAGCGCGCGGCGCTGGAGCACGCCATCGCGATCCTGCTCGGCCGCGTACCGTCCACATTCGCGCTGGAACGCAGCGAAACCTACGCCTTGAAACTACCCGCGGTGGCCGCATCGGTGCCCTCCGAGCTTTTGCGCAAGCGGCCGGACGTCATTGCCGCTGAACGGCGCGTCGCCGCCGCCAATGCGCAGATCGGTGTAACCGTCGCGGCCTACTATCCGTCGATTACTTTGTCCGGGTCGTTTGGTCAGCGCGGAGCCAATCTGTCGGACCTGCTGTCACTGCCCAACCGCTTCTGGTCGGTGGGGCCGGCGCTGGCGCTTTCGCTGTTCGATGGCGGCGCCCGCGATGCGGCAAAGGCGCAGGTGGTAGCGGCGTATGACCAGACGGTCGCCGCCTACCGGCAGACGGTGCTGACCGCCATCGGCGAAGTCGAGGACAACCTCGCTGCGCAGCGCATCCTCGCCGAGGAACTGGCGGTGCAGCAACAGGCCGTCAAGGCCGCGCAGGAATCACTGACCATCGCGCTGAATCAGTACAAGGCCGGCACCGTGAGCTATCTGAATGTGGTGACCGCGCAGACGGCTGAATACAGCGCCCGTCGCAGCGAACTCTCGCTGCGTGCCCAGCAGTTCACGGCCACGGTGGCGCTGTTGCGGGCACTCGGCAGCTAGCAGCCGGGCAGCGCGGCAATTTTCGGGAGCTGGCAAAACGCTGTTTCCCTGCGCCATGTCACGAAGCGGGCGTTGAATTCCCGCACAATCGGATCATGTAGCGCCAAGCCCATGCCGGGCAACATCGATTCAATCATGAATGGCAAGAAATTTTTTCTTCCGACCGCCCTGGTGGCGTCGGCTGTGTTGTTGGCACTCGCCGGATGGTGGTGGCTTGGCGACGACGGCGATGGTGCGCAGGTGAAGTATCGACTGACCAAGGTCGAGCGCGGCACAATCGTCTCGACGGTGGCCGCCAGCGGCACACTGAACGCAGTAAAGACCATCGCCGTCAGCTCGCAGATTTCCGGCCAGTTGAAGGATGTGCTGGTCGATTTCAACAGCAACGTGAAACCGGGGCAGGTACTGGCGCGCATTGATCCCGAGAGCTACCAGCTGCGGATCAGTCAGGCTCGCGCCGACCTTGATGCAGCGCGCAGCGCAGCGCTGGTGCAGCAGAACAGTGTGGCCGGCCAACGTATCGAGCTTGGCAAGGCGAAGATCGCACTGGCCGATGCCGATCGTGATTTGCAG
>Ga0208564_1001524_pt1:10000-19366 | contig 19366 bp, 12 predicted proteins | sample AD_UKC073_MetaG_FD_184439 | JGI IMG/M metagenome (GOLD analysis project Ga0208564, IMG submission 184439) | Active sludge microbial communities of municipal wastewater-treating anaerobic digesters from USA - AD_UKC073_MetaG (SPAdes) (version 2) | ecosystem: Engineered > Bioreactor >... | reverse complement strand
ATTGGGGCGCGGGCGAATCGAGACCCCCATGGAAACTGACCACACCGGCCACATCAGCTCCGCTGCGCGCCAGCTCCAACACCGTCGTGCCACCGAAGCAATAACCGATCGCGGCCAACTGATTCGAGGCCACGTGCGGCTGGGCCTTGAGCGCCGCCAGTCCAGCGGCGACGCGCGCCCGCAGCAGCGCCCGATCCTTCTTATACTGACCCGCCAGCGCACCCGCTTCCTGAGTATCGGCAGCGATCTTGCCGTCGCCGTAGATATCGGCGGCCAAGGCGACATAACCCAGCTCGGCCAATTGCTCGGCGCGGCGTTTGGCGTAGTCGTTCAATCCCATCCATTCATGCACGACCAGAACCCCTGGCCGCGCCGCCTTGAGATCCTTGGGATAGGCTAGATAGCCGACCAGCCGGGTATCGCCCTGCCGATATTCGAGCGTCCTGGTTTCGATGGCTCTGGGCTCGACCGCTCCTTGAACGAAAACAGGCGCCAGCGACAACCACAACAACGGCAACCATCTGAACATGGATCAATCCTCCACGGGTGAATGAATGAGATCGACTCCGGGAACAAGGGTCGCCCTGACTCGCAGCTTGCCTTTGCCCGACTAGCGCAAGGATTTGACCGCTTCGCGGATCAATGTCGGACCGCGATAGATGAAGCCCGTGTAAATCTGCACCAGGCTGGCGCCAGCCGCGATCTTGGCGGCGGCGTCCGCTCCGCTCAGGATACCGCCCGAGGCGATGATAGGCAGCGCCCCCTCCACCACTTCAGCCAATTGCCGCACCACGGCGGTGGAACGATCCCGCAGCGGCGCGCCGCTCAACCCACCGGCTTCGTCGGCATGCGGCAAGCCTTCCACCCCGGCGCGCGAGAACGTGGTGTTGGTCGCGATCACCGCATCAATGCCATGCCGGACCAACGCCCGTCCCACGGTCGGCACATCGGCGTCGGCGATATCCGGGGCGATCTTGACCGCCAGCGGGACGTAGCGGCCGTAACTATCGGCCAAGCGCTGCTGCTCCGCCTTCAAGGCGGCCAACAGCTGATCCAGCGCTGCGCCATATTGTAGATCGCGCAGGCCGGGGGTATTGGGCGAGGAGATATTCACCGTGACATAGCGCGCCCACGGATAAACCTTGCGCAAGCCGATCAGATAATCGTCGACGGCTTGTGCAACCGGAGTATCGGCATTCTTGCCGATGTTGATGCCCAACACGCCCTTGAACTGGGCCTGGCGCACCTGCTCCACCAGATAATCCACTCCTTTGTTGTTGAAACCCATGCGATTGATCAGAGCCTGGGCTTTCGGCAAGCGGAACATGCGCGGCTTGGGATTGCCCGGCTGGGGGCGTGGCGTCACCGTACCGATTTCGACGAAGCCGAATCCCAAAGCTGCCCATGCCCCGATACATTCACCGTTCTTGTCCAACCCCGCCGCTAACCCAACGGGATTGGGAAAATCGATCCCCATCACCTGCCGTGGGGCGCTGGGCACGTCGCTGGTCAGCAACCCACTTAGAGGCAACGCCGCCATCGAGCGTAACAGCTGCAACGTCCAGCAGTGCGCAGTTTCGGGGTCGAGTTGAAACAACAAGGTACGGATAGGATAGTAAAACATTCGACTCTCTGGTCAGGGTGACGATAGGACCATCAGCAGCACGCTTTTCGAACTATAAAAAAGAAAAGATAGCAATATGGTATACCATTAAGATTAATATCATATTATAAGAGCGGCTGACAGTAGACAACTATGTCATCCTTATGGATACTATGTTGTCAACGGTGGTGATACTTGATCTCCCTAATCGTATCAAAACAGGGAAGCAAGTCATCAACGAGCGTGATACTGGCGACGATATCGTCCGGTTCCAACGAGCCTATACAACGGATGTAGGCGGCTCATGGCGATAATTTGATGATATCGAGTTATAGCTGCTTTTTTATGGTACGTCAGTATCTGTATACTGTACCAACGAGGAGCGTCTATATTCTGGTGGCTATAACGCCTAAAAACACTACAATCGAATCCATCTGGAAATGCTGTAACGGCAAATCCGGGTCTATTAGGTACAAGGAGGCAGTAAGATCGCAATGCGAAAACTTCTTATTTTGAGCACGGCAGCCGTCGATGAGACACTGCTCCAAAAGATAACGGCGGCCGACTGGGAGATTTACTGGGCGCAGGAAGCCGGGATAGCCCGGACCTTGCTCACTGAACACGCCTTCGAAGTGGGGCTGGCCATCATATTCAGCTGCGAATCCGAGCGGTCCTTCCAGTGGGTGGCAGATCTGATTCTGGCGCGTCGCAAGATGCAATGGATCATGGCGTTATCCCATCAGTGCATCGATCGTAAATCCTTATCCGCCCTGATCGCCGAACGCTGTTATGACTATCATACTTTACCGATCGAGCCTCAGCGGTTAGTCGTAACGCTTGGGCATGCGTATGGAATGGCAACATTGACCGAAACGACTCTTCGCCAGCAACGAGAACTTGAATCGCAATATGGGCTGGTTGGCAACAGCCCCGTCATGCAGGCCCTGTTCCGCGGCGTTCAAAAAGCGGCGGAGGTCGATGTGCCGGTCTTGATCACCGGCGAAAGCGGCACCGGCAAGGAGCAGGCGGCCCGCGCCATCCACGAATACTCTTCCCGGGCGGCTGCGCCCTTCGTGGTGATGAATTGTGCAGCCCTGTCCGCCAATCTGATCCAATCGGAGCTGTTCGGACACGAGAAAGGGGCATTCGCCGGAGCAACCGAGCGCCATATCGGCTATATCGAATCCGCCAACGGCGGCACGGTGTTCCTGGATGAGATCGGCGATCTCGCTCCCGAATTGCAGGCCAACCTGTTGCGCTTCCTGGAGGAAAAGAAGATTCGACGGTTGGGCGGCGCTAAATCGATCCCCGCCAACGTACGGCTGATTGCCTCCACCAACACCAACCTTGAACAGTCGGTGCGGGATGGCCAGTTCCGTGAGGATCTCTACTATCGGCTGAATGTGCTGCACTTGCGGGCGCCGGCCTTGCGCGAACGCAAAGCCGATGTCGAGTTGCTGGCCCGCCATTTCTTCGTCAAATTCGCTGCAGAGACGAGGACATCGGCCAAAGGACTCGGTCGCGAGGCGCTGGAAGTCATCAGCCGCTATGATTGGCCTGGAAACGTGCGGGAACTCATGAATCGCATCCGCCGAGCCGTTTTGTTGAGCGAAGGGCCTTATATTACTCCTAATGATTTGGAGCTGGAGCGGCGTTCGCTGAATCGCGGCTTCATTACCCTGGACGAAGCTCGCATGGCGGCCGATCGCGAAACGATTCATGCCACCTTGTTGCGCACCCGTTTCAACATCGCCAGGGCTGCCCAAGAGCTCAGCGTTTCGCGCATGACACTGTACCGCTTGATGGAGAAATACGACATCCGGCGCGATAGCATCTAAATTTGCCCGTTTCGAAACGAAACAACGATCGCCGGCTTGACGCCGGCGATTTTTTTGGGTAATCGCGCCGATATGCAGAAAAATTGAACGGCATCCCACAATCGACATGGCCGCTTTCGACGCCAAAACCTTTCTCAAGACCCTCACCACACTGCCAGGCGTCTACCGGATGTTGGATGGACAGGGTCGTGTGCTCTATGTGGGCAAGGCCCATAATCTTCGGCAGCGCGTCGCTAGCTACTTCCGGGAAAATCATGCCTCCGCCAAGACGCGCAGTCTGGTATCCAATATTCAGGCCATCGAAGTCACGGTTACCCATACCGAAACCGAGGCTCTGATCCTGGAAAACAACCTGATCAAGGAATTCCAGCCTCGCTACAACATCTTGCTCCGCGATGACAAGAGCTATCCCTATATTCATCTTTCCGCCGATCCATTTCCTCGCCTGACCCTCCATCGTGGCGCCAAACGAGCGCCTGGGCGCTACTTCGGACCATATCCCAACGCCAGCGCTGCCCACGACACCTTGAATTTATTGCAAAAAATATTTCGCTTACGCGGGTGCGAGAACAGCTTCTTCAACAACCGCAGCCGGCCTTGTCTGCAATATCAGATCAAGCGTTGCACTGCTCCCTGCGTCGGCTTGGTGGATCCACCGACTTACCAACATCAGTTGCGCGAAGCGACCTTGTTCCTGGAAGGCAAGAGCGGACAATTGATCGATGAACTCGCGCAACGGATGGAAGCTGCCGCCGCCGCGTTGAACTTCGAAGCAGCAGCATTCTGCCGCGACCAGATCGTCGAGCTGCGGCAAATCCAGCAAGCCCAGCATGTGGAAAGCGCCAGCGGCGATCTCGATGTGATCGCCTGTGCCGTGCAAGGCGAAGTCGCCTGCGTGCAAGTGTTTGTCTTTCGCGATGGCCGCCTGCTGGGCAACAAACCTTTCTTTCCCCGCTTACCCGAGCACGCCGACGCTGGAGCCGTGCTGAGCGCTTTTCTGGCCCAGCATTATCTCGACCAGAACGAGCCTCCGCGCGAGTTGCTGGTTAGCCACGAATTGGCGGACCTTGCCCTGCTGAGCCAGGCATTCCAGGAGCGGCTCGGTCAACGAATCGCCATCACCAGCCGTGTGCGCGGCGAACGGGCGCGTTGGCTGACCATGGCCCAACACAATGCCGAACAGGCCCTGGCGGCGCGGCTCTCCAGCCAGGCCGGCATGCAGCATCGCTTGGAAGCCTTGCGGGAAGCCTTGGGGTTCGATCATGCCCTGTCACGCCTGGAATGCTTTGACATCAGCCATACCCAGGGAGAGGCGACGGTTGCCTCCTGCGTGGTGTTCGGCGCCGAAGGACCGCGTAAATCGGATTATCGACGCTACCATATCGAAGGTATTACGCCCGGCGACGACTATGCCGCCCTACACCAGGCGCTCAGCCGGCGCTATTCCCGCCTGCAGGAGGAGAAGAACGCTCTGCCCGATGTGTTGTTCATCGATGGCGGCAAAGGACAATTGGCGCAGGCGCGTGATGTGCTGGAAAAGCTGGATATTGTCGGCGTCATGACGATCGGCGTCGCCAAAGGACCTGATCGCAAACCGGGATTGGAGACCCTTTACTTGTTCGAGGGAAACCGCCCCTTTATACTGCCTGCAGGTTCAGCCGCCCTGCACTTGGTGCAGCAAATTCGCGACGAAGCGCATCGCTTCGCCATTACGGGCCATCGCCAGCGGAGAGCCAAGTCCCGCACCAGCTCCGTGCTCGACCGCATCTCCGGTATCGGCCCCAAACGCCGACAGGCGCTGCTCAAGCAGTTTGGCGGCCTGAAGCAATTGGGTCGAGCTGGGGTTGAGGATATCGTTCGGGTGGATGGAATCAGCGTCGAATTGGCCCAAAGAATTTATGACACCTTCCACGGTGAAGGCTGATCGTGCATCGACCATGCAACTAAACCTGCCCACCCTACTGACTCTGCTACGCATCGCACTGATCCCGGTTTTCGTGGGCGCATTCTTCCTGCCGTTCCGCAGCGCCAACGTACTGTGCACCGCACTTTTCGGCTTGGCAGCGCTGACCGACTGGCTGGATGGCTATCTGGCGCGGCGACTTGGCCAGATATCGGCCTTTGGCGCCTTTTTGGATCCAGTCGCCGACAAATTGATGGTCGCGACCGCTCTGGTCTTGTTGGTGCAGACCATCGCCACGCCGCTGATGGCTGTAGCGGCGGTCATCATCATCGGTCGCGAAATCGCCATTTCGGCCTTGCGAGAATGGATGGCGCAGATCGGCGACCGCAGCCGGGTGGCGGTATCCATGGTGGGAAAGACCAAGACCACCGCCCAAATGGTCGCCTTGCTATTGTTGCTGTACCGGGAGCCGCTGGGTTTCTTCCCAACCCTGGAAGTTGGCCTGGGGTTGCTGCTGATCGCGGCGGTGCTGACGCTCTGGTCCATGTTCCACTACCTGGCAGCCGCTTGGCCAGCGCTCCAACAGGATACGCCGCCTTAAGCGGAGCCGATCCTGGCTGTTTCGCTGCGCCAATACCATCGCACCATAAGAAATTGCGGCCACAGCCGCATCAAAGCCTGCCCATTGCTGTGTTTTCCCACTTGCAAGAGCACTCATCGATGCCACAGCCTGTCCATTTCGTTCTCCACCAGCCGCTCGCTTTCATCGGACGCGTTCTGCATCGTTTCCGGCGCAATCAAGGGATCCTGCTCGCCGCTGCGATCGCTTACTACTCTCTACTATCGTTGGTCCCCCTCGTCATCTTGCTACTGGTCGTCCTGTCGCATGTCATCGACGAATCCCAGCTTCTGGCCCTGTTTCATCGCTACCTGGAACAGCTGTTGCCAGGCGAATCGGAGCTGATCCTCGGACAGGTGGCGCAGTTCCTCGGGCATCGCAGCGTGGTGGGCTGGACCATGGCGGGTACCTTGCTGTTCTTCAGTTCCGCCGCGTTCAATACCCTGGAAAACGCCATGGCGGTCATCTTCGCCTATCGCCATGCCGTCCATAGCCGCAATCTCCTGACCTCGCTACTGCTGCCGTATTTGTACGTGTTGTTGCTGGGATTCGGGCTGCTGGCCGTAGCTTTGGTCATCGGGGTGATGCAAACCCTGATCGCTGGCGATATCCAGTTATTCGACTGGCGCTTTTCATCGAATGGTCTGTTGGTGGCTCTGCTCTATCTGATTGGTCTGCTGAGCCAAATCGGGGTATTGACCCTGATCTATCGGCTGATGCCAACCGGCCAGCTACCTTGGCGGCATGCCCTCATTGGCGGAATTGCGGCGGGGCTGCTATGGGAAGCCGTTCGCTACGGGATGGTCTGGTATTTCGCCAACCTGTCGGCGGTCAATGTGGTTTATGGATCACTGGCTGGAGTGGTGATCGTGTTGATGACACTGGATGTGATCGGCATCATCATTCTGCTGGGGGCGCAGGTGATCGCCGAGTATGAGCAGCTGTTGCCGGAATTCAGCAACGAGAAATGAAATAGCCCCTAATCCATGATTAGGGGCTAAGCGATTAGGAGCCTGGCGGTGACCTACTTTAGCATGAGTACTCTCACACGATCATCGGTGCGACGCGGTTTCACGGTCGAGTTCGGGAAGGGATCGGGTGGTTCCCGCGTGCGAAGCCGCCAGGCGAAAGGGGGTGGCAGGTGCGATTGAGCGACGGGGCGCGAAGCGCCCAAGGCTTGGGTGTTGGCGAATCAAGCCGCACGGTCGATTAGTACGGGTCGGCTGCACGCGTTACCGCGCGTCCACCGCCACGCCTATCCACGTGGTGGTCTTCCACGGACCTTTAGGAGTCTCAAGGACTCGGGAGTACTCATCTTGGGGGGGGCTTCCCGCTTAGATGCTTTCAGCGGTTATCCCGTCCGGACGTAGCTACCCGGCAGTGCCACTGGCGTGACAACCGGTACACCAGGGGTCCGTCCATTCCGGTCCTCTCGTACTAGGAACAGCTCCCCGCAATACTCCAACGCCCACGGCAGATAGGGACCGAACTGTCTCACGACGTTCTAAACCCAGCTCGCGTACCACTTTAAATGGCGAACAGCCATACCCTTGGGACCGACTACAGCCCCAGGATGTGATGAGCCGACATCGAGGTGCCAAACACCGCCGTCGATATGGACTCTTGGGCGGTATCAGCCTGTTATCCCCGGAGTACCTTTTATCCGTTGAGCGATGGCCCTTCCATTCGGAACCACCGGATCACTAAGACCTGCTTTCGCACCTGCTCGACCTGTCCGTCTCGCAGTCAAGCACCCTTGTGCCTTTGCACTCACTGCGCGATTTCCGACCGCGCTGAGGGTACCTTCGTGCTCCTCCGTTACTCTTTGGGAGGAGACCGCCCCAGTCAAACTACCCACCATGCACGGTCCCTGAACCCGATAGGGGTCCGAGGTTAGAACCTCGAGCGTTCCAGGGTGGTATTTCAAGGTTGGCTCCACCAGGACTGGCGTCCCGGTTTCACAGCCTCCCACCTATCCTACACAAGAACGCTCAAAATCCAGTGCAAAGCTGTAGTGAAGGTTCACGGGGTCTTTCCGTCTTGCCGCGGGTACGCTGCATCTTCACAGCGATTTCAATTTCACGGAGTCTCGGGTGGAGACAGTGTGGCTATCGTTACGCCATTCGTGCAGGTCGGAACTTACCCGACAAGGAATTTCGCTACCTTAGGACCGTTATAGTTACGGCCGCCGTTTACCGGGGCTTCGATCCAGAGCTTCGCTTGCGCTGACCCCATCACTTAACCTTCCGGCACCGGGCAGGCGTCACACCCTATACGTCCACTTTCGTGTTGGCAGAGTGCTGTGTTTTTAGTAAACAGTCGCAGCCACCTGGTCACTGCGGCCCGCTTCCGCTCCACCCGCAGGGGTTTCACGTAATGCGGGCGCACCTTCTCCCGAAGTTACGGTGCTAATTTGCCGAGTTCCTTCACCCGAGTTCTCTCCAGCGCCTGAGGATTCTCTCCTAGCCCACCTGTGTCGGTTTCGGGTACGGGTGACGTAAACCTGAAGCTTAGAGGCTTTTCTTGGGAGCTGGGCATCAACCACTTCGGTCCAAGGACCTCGTCGTCCGGTCTCAGGATTGAAGATCCGGATTTGCCTAGATCTCCTCCCTACACCGTTAAACCGGGACTACCAATCCCCGGCTGGTCTAGCCTTCTCCGTCCCCCCCTCGCAGTTTCCGTCAGTACCGGATTGTTAACCGGTTTCCCATCGACTACGCCTTTCGGCCTCGCCTTAGGGGCCGACTCACCCTGCGCCGATTGACGTTGCGCAGGAACCCTTGGGCATTCGGCGTGCGGGGTTTTCACCCGCATGATCGTTACTCATGTCAGCATTCGCACTTCCGATACCTCCAGCAGACCTTACGATCCACCTTCATCGGCTTACGGAACGCTCCCCTACCATGCCTTACGGCATCCGCAGCTTCGGTATGCGGCTTAAGCCCCGTTGAATCTTCCGCGCGGGCCGACTTGACCAGTGAGCTATTACGCTTTCTTTAAAGGATGGCTGCTTCTAAGCCAACCTCCTGGCTGTCTGGGCCTTCCCACTTCGTTTCCCACTGAGCCGCAATTTGGGGACCTTAGCTGGCGGTCTGGGTTGTTTCCCTCTTCACGACGGATGTTCGCACCCGCCGTGTGTCTCCCGTGATTGCACTTCCTGGTATTCGGAGTTTGCAACGGGTTGGTAAGCCGGGATGGCCCCCTAGCCGTGACAGTGCTCTACCCCCAGGAGTGAGACACGAGGCGCTACCTCAATAGCTTTCGGGGAGAACCAGCGATCTCCGAGCTTGATTAGCCTTTCACTCCGATCCACAACTCATCCCCGGCTTTTTCAACAGACGTGGGTTCGGCCCTCCAGTGAGTGTTACCCCACCTTCAGCCTGGTCATGGATAGATCGCTCGG
>Ga0208564_1001524_pt1:0-5000 | contig 19366 bp, 12 predicted proteins | sample AD_UKC073_MetaG_FD_184439 | JGI IMG/M metagenome (GOLD analysis project Ga0208564, IMG submission 184439) | Active sludge microbial communities of municipal wastewater-treating anaerobic digesters from USA - AD_UKC073_MetaG (SPAdes) (version 2) | ecosystem: Engineered > Bioreactor >... | reverse complement strand
TCGGTCAACCGGGCGTACAAGGTCGCGTGGATGCCCCGGATCATCGGCGTCAGGTGCGGCACGAACACCAAATCTACCGGATCGGGCGTCATGGCAGCCAAGCCCTGGCGAATCTCCGGCCAATGACGATGCGCCGGAACGTTGTAAGCCTTGAAATTGTCGCCCGCCTCGCATAGCAGGCTGCCGACTGCGGCTTTGCGCCCGGCGCCACTGACTCCGGACTTGGCGTCGGCGATCAAGGATTGCGGATCGACCACGCCCGCGGCCAACAGCGGCAGGAACCCAAGCTGTACTGCCGTCGGATAACAACCGGGGTTGGCCACCAACCGCGCCTGACGGATAGCCTCACGATTGACTTCGGGCAGGCCATAGACGGCTTCCTCCAGCAAGGTCGGACAGGCATGCGGCATGGCGTACCACTGCTCCCAGTCCGTCGCCTGCCGTAGCCGGAAATCGGCAGCCAGATCGATCACCTTGACCCCGGCCTCCAGCAACGTCGGCACACTTTTCATGGCAGTGCCGTTGGGGGTGGCGAAGAACACTACGTCACAACTCTTCAGCACGGCGTCATCCGGCTCGACGAACGCCAGCTCCACCCGGCCGCGCAGATTGGGAAACAGCTCGCTGACCGCCACGCCTTTCTCGCCGCGCGAGGTGATCACGGCCAGCTCCACCGCCGGATGCGTGGCCAGCAGCCGCAACAACTCGACCCCGGTATAACCGGTCCCCCCGACAATGCCCGCTCTGATCATGGCTTTGGCCCACCTATACTCGGTAACGATTCGGAATGGCGCATCATACGGCCTTCCCTATCCGACGAAAACCAAGCCTTGGCCGACATCGTATAATACCGCTCCGCGATTTGGCGGGCGGCGTGGTCCAATCCTGCAGCGCGGTCCCGCCCTCCGCGGATAACAAGCTCTGGAGGTTCCTGTCGTGAAATTAAGCAAAGAAATCATCATCGCCGGCATCGCGGTGATCGTAGTGATGGCGTGTGCCACCGTCTGGTTGATGCCCACCGGCTTGCGCCAAGCGCCGCCGCTAGTCGGCAAGACGCTCGATGGCCGCACTCTGACCTTGCAGCAATTTCGCGGCAAACCGGTGCTGGTCACCTTCTGGGCGACCACCTGCCCAGGCTGCATCGAGGAAATGCCTCATCTGATCGATCTGTACCGCGACCTGAATCCCAAGGGGCTGGAAATCATCGGCGTGGCCATGGCCTACGATCCGCCGGAGCAGGTGCGGACGCTGGCCGCGCAACGGCAAATCCCCTACCCCATCGTGCTGGATACCCAGGCGCGCATCGCGCGGGAATTCGATAATGTCCAGCTGACCCCAACCTCGGTATTGATCTCGCCGGACGGCCGCATCGTCGAATATCGGCTCGGCGCGCTGGACATGCCGAAACTGCGCCAAACGATCGGCGCAATGCTGTAAGCGCCGAACGGCGAGCGGAGCACCGCCGTTCGGGGACGCCTCAGCGGAAATAGGAATTGGCTCGATCCAGGGACTCGCAAGCCTGGTCGAGATCGGCGTGACAACGCATCACCCAAGCGTCGCCCCAGAAGAAATTGCAACTGGTCTCAGCGCGCAACACCCGCCAGCGCGCCTCTTCGAGCAAATCCAGCAATTCCGGGCTGTTGGAACCGATGTGAGAGGCGTTGCGCAATGCGCCATGCACAGCTTGGCTCACCTCGCCCAACCGGGTCAAAGCGTCTTTCTGGGCCTGTGTCCCAGTCCACTGCACAAAATCGCGGCCGTGATGCCAGCCGGTATTCCACGCTCCCGGTCCGACCGTCACCTCGCCCAGAGCCCCGAACCGATCGAGATAGTCCTTGATGAAAATCGGCTGGATGGTGTTGCCCCCCGAGCGCGCCCGTTCCATCAAGGGCTTGTAGAAGGCATCCCAGAAATTGCTGCCAGGCGTGACATTACGGAACCAGCCGCCAATCTGGCCATCGGAACAGGTGGTCACCAGGGGTGAAAAATCGCAATTCTTGGTTCGTTCCCGCACTTCCCGCGCAAACCATTCGAACTCCATGCCCGACTCCTGGGCATTGGACAGATCGCGATCGCGCACGATCACGATGATTTCCTCGCCGCCGAAGCGGGCGATATGCGGGCGATAGCGGATCTCATCCCAGCGCATGGCCGTCACCGGCTGCACATGCTCGCTATCTACCAGGACAAAACGATAGCCGAACCGCCGCAGCAACGGGATCATTTCCATGCAGAATCCCATTTCCGGCGGCCAGAAACCCTGCAGATCACTGTTGAAAAACTGGCGGTGGGCCATGCCGCGCCAGCGCTGCAGGTGAGTTTCCCAATCGCTGGGAGGCACCAGCGGCATCACGGGGTGATAATAGGCGGTGCCGAGCATGTCGATGACGCGAGTATTGCGCAACTGCCACAGCAGCGAACCACAATCGACGATACCGTAGACCTTGCTCTGGAATTCAGAATTGGTCAGATCTTCCAACAGGGTTCCGGACAACGCCAGATGAACTCGGCCGATGTCCTGATAATCCTGTAGCGAGCGGGGAATCCGATCGATTGCAAACAGGATTTCCTTGGCTTCCCACTCGTTGTGCCGCAGCAAATGTTCCAGATTGCCATGAGGTTGATGCAGATTCAGTACCAAGGCGTGATAGAGGGTGTCCGTCATGCTTCAGCTTCCTTCTGTCATAGATCGTGGCGGCGGAAGGCGGAACGATCCCGCCACCCGCCGCCGCCCTACGGATATACATTGATAAAGCGTGAACCGATGCGGCTGAATGGCCTGGAAAATTAAAAATCAGCCTCGGCGATACTACTGGCTCGTCGACAGATTTCGCGTCCGTAATCGGTCCACAACCCTTGTCCCCAATACCGATAGCAGCTGGTTTGCGAGGACATCAGATGGAACAGGGCGTTGCGATAACGTGGATCACTGGTCGACACACCAGGCTTCAACACTTTCTCGTGAAAGAGCGAGCTGGATTTCTCCATCGGCCCCAATACGTTATCGTAACCTCGCACCCAGGAAATATCGTTGGTCCAACTGCCGCCCTCCATATGGAAACGACCGTCTTCCTTCTTGAGTTCGGCAATGACAGCTTCCAGCTTCTTCGACCCGTCGCCAGGCTTCATCCGGTCCCAGATCCGCTTCTGGAACAGCGGCTGCAATGTCGGTAGGTCGGCCTCCCGCACCCCCGAGGCGAATAGATGTTCGAGATACTCGGTGGCGTTCATCATCGGCACATCCGAGCCGGCGGCCTCGCGCGCCACCTGGAAGAACATGCCTGGAAATTCGTTCATCATGACCCCGCCGTTCTCGCCGTCGGCAATCTGGGTCACCAGGGGCGGCACCGATTTGCCGGCCAGCTCCCAGCGGGACAGGCCCTTGGCCTCGTAGTAGGGCTGCATCTGCGCCACCAGCTTGGTGTCGCTACCCTGGGTCTTGACGATAGCGATGATGCTGACGGTTTCGCCATCGGAGTTGGTGCAAACCAGTCGGTGCGGCAGGTGCTTCTTTTCAGGCCCCCCACCGTTTTCGGGCTGTTCCACCGTGTGCTCCTGCACCAGCAGCCACTGATAACCGCAGTCCCTCAGGGTCTTGATGTAGGCATAGGCGGTATCGGGATGGTTGGGCAGCGCCATTTCCGATGGCGAGAACCCGCGCACCCGTCCCAGTGCCTCCAAGCCGAAAATGGCGGCGAAATGATGCTGCCAGGCTTTGACGTGCAGGCGGAAATCCTGCGCTGGAGTCGAAGGCGCCACCGCGTGGCCCCATGGACAACCCAGCCACTCCACCGCGCGCCGATAAGCTGGATTGCAGGTGACGTTCTTGAGCGTGTCGAATACGTCGTGCAACCCCATCGCCCGCAGGCCGTGGAACAGCGTACCGGAGTATTCCAGCATCACCCGCGGTTCCTTGCCCTCGTTGATCAGTTGCGGGACGAACTCCCCGATCCGCTTATAGCACCAATGGAATACCGGCGCGTTGTAGTTGTCGCCGATCCCCTGGTTGTCCATCATGTATTTGAGATTGCTGATGATCGCCGCGGTGGACAGATCGCCGCCGCCAGCCGGAATCAGGGGCTGGTGCATATGCAGGGCGATGGCGCAAGCAGCCCGGATCCGCCCGAAATCGACCCGGCTTTCCGGCAAGAACACGGGCTTATCCTGAGCAGCGCGTATGGCTTCTTCGACGAGCGGTTCCGAACCGCAGACATTCGGCAAACCATCAATGTATTCCGGAAGCTGAGTCATGCAGATCATTCTCCTGTGCAGTGGTGGCCTTCGCCAAGGTCATTCGGAACGGATTCGCTCGTAAAAATCGCCATCCGGCGGGATTGCGCCTATTTGCAGCGGATGTGATCGTAGATGTTCAGATAGTCCTGGCCGGGCCGACACCACGAATAGTCACTGTTCATACCGTGGGTCATCAACTGGCGGAAATCGTCCGGATAGGCGAACCACAAGGCGATGGCGCGCTGCATAGCGGACTCGACGCCGGAGTGGTCGGCCCCCTGGAACGCATAGCCATTGCGCTCTTCCCAGGGCTTGTGGGAATAGTCCTTGTCGAACACCGTGTCCTTCAGGCCGCCCACTTCGCGCACGATCGGCACCGTGCCGTACTTCAGCGCAATCATCTGGGTCAGCCCGCAAGGCTCGAACAGACTGGGCATGATCACCATATCCGCTCCGGCATAAATCAGATGCGACAACTCCTCATCAAAACCCAGTTCCAGATGGCAATCCGGGCTGTCGTTGAGATGCCGCTTCAAATTCCAGAACTGCTGGTTGATGTGCGGATCCGGGCTGGAGCCGAGCAGCACGAACTGGGCGTTGTGGCGCAGGGCGTAGAAAATGGCGTGATGGATGAGATGAACGCCCTTCTGGCTGTCCAACCGGCCCACGTAAGCGATGAGCGGCTTGAAATCCTTGCGTAGCCACAACCGGTCGCGCAAGGCGTCCTTATTCTCGTATTTCCGCTCTAGGGTCTCGACCCCGTAACG
>Ga0208564_1001521_pt1 | contig 19405 bp, 14 predicted proteins | sample AD_UKC073_MetaG_FD_184439 | JGI IMG/M metagenome (GOLD analysis project Ga0208564, IMG submission 184439) | Active sludge microbial communities of municipal wastewater-treating anaerobic digesters from USA - AD_UKC073_MetaG (SPAdes) (version 2) | ecosystem: Engineered > Bioreactor > Anaerobic >... | reverse complement strand
GCGCGGCGCCCTAGAATCAGCCGGATGCGTTCACTCGTGTACTCGCCAAACCGACGGTTACGTTGCGCCGCCGCGCATGGTCACGCCACCGACAGCATCCGGCAGATAGCGCCATGACGCTTATCAAATCAAGACAACGCATCGCTGACCACGGCGAAGTGTTCACCCCTGCGTGGATGGTGGACGCCATGCTTGATCTGGTGAAGCACGAGACCGAGCGGATCGACTCGCGCTTTCTGGAACCTGCCTGCGGCAGCGGCAATTTCATCGTGCGTATCCTGCAGCGCAAGCTCGCGGCGGTCGAACTCAAATACGGCAAGTCCGATTTCGAGCGCAGGCATTTTGCGCTCGCCGGGTTGATGTGCATCTACGGCGTTGAATTGTTGCCGGACAACATTGCCGAGTGCCGCGCCAATGTGCTGGAGATTTTTGCCGACTACCTCGCCATTGACGAGGCGGACCCGTTCTATCTCGCCGCCACATTCGTGCTCTCGCAAAACATCGTGCACGGCGACGCGCTCACGATGCGCATGCACACGGGCGAGCCGATCACTTTTGCGGAATGGGGTTACCTTGGCAAGGGCAAGTTCCAGCGCCGAGATTTCCGCTTTGACGTGCTCACCGGCTCGTCCAAGTTCAGTGGTAGCGCGAGCGACCCGCAAGGCTCGCTCTGGGCCAATGTCGGCAAGCACGAAATCTTCACGCCGGTTCGTGAGTACCCGCCGATGACTGTCGCCGAACTTGCCGCGCTTGCCGACGCGAACGCGGACGCCCCGCAATTGGCCGCACAGCCATGAGCCGCAACGCAACAGCCCCGGCAGCGCCGCAGGCCGATTTTGTGCTGCGCGGGCGCAACCCCGATGTGCTCACCTGCATCGCGAATTTGTCCAACGACGAGGTGTTCACCCCGCCTGAGTTTGCCAACCGCATGCTCGACACGCTGGCTGAGGCGTGGGCCAAGGATCATGGTGGCAAGAGCCTGTGGGCCGACCCGACCGTGCGCTTTCTGGACCCCTGCACCAAATCCGGCGTGTTCCTGCGCGAGATCACGCGCCGCCTGACCGACGGGCTCGCCAACACGATGCCGGACTTGCAGCAGCGGGTGAACCACATCCTCACCCGGCAGGTGTACGGCATCGGCATCACGCAACTCACCAGCATGCTCGCGCGGCGCAGCCTGTATTGCTCGAAGCATGCCACGGGCAAGCATTCGATTGCGAAGGGGTTTTCCAGTGATGCGGGGAATGTGTGGTTTGAGCGTACCGAGCACACGTGGCGGGATGGCAGTTGCAAGCACTGCGGTGCCAGCAAAAGGGCACTAGACCGTGGCCGCGACCGCGAATCACATGCCTACGCGTTTATTCACACCGACAACATCAAGGCGCGCGTCGCCAAGCTGTTTGGAGACGACATGCAGTTCGACGTCATCATTGGTAACCCGCCGTATCAGTTGAACACAGACGGATTTGGCACGCAGGCAAGGCCCATCTACAACCAATTTGTGGAGCAAGCAAAGGCACTTGACCCTAGATATCTTTCTATGGTTATCCCTGCCCGATGGTTTTCTGGTGGTATGGGCTTGGACGACTTCAGAGACTCCATGTTGGGAGACAACCGGCTACGGTCGATTTCAGACTACCTCAACGCCTCGGACGTGTTTCCCGGAGTCGGACTCAAAGGAGGTGTTTGCTTTTTTCTCTGGGAACGCGATCACCCTGGTGCGTGTCGCGTCACCACACACTACAAAGATTCACCACCGTCGATAGCGGATCGTTCGCTTCGGGAAGAGGGGATCGACGTTTTCATTCGCTTCAACGAAGGCTTGTCGATCCTCAAGAAGGTGGCGGCAGTCGAAGGCGAAGGCAATTCGTCGTTCGCACTTCCGGAAGCCAAGCGTTTTATGCGGTTGGTGAGCTCAATTGGGGCATTTGGACTGCCGAGCACATTCCGCGGCAACGCGAAGAAGTCCGGAAATGATCTAACCGTATACCGCAATGGTGGCGTAGGGTACGTCGCAAGGTCTGAGGTAACGAAGGAGATTTCGGTCTTCGACAAGTGGAAAGTCTTCATAGGACGTGCTGCTCCTGGGACTGGAAATAAAGATACCTACCCGCACCGCATCATCAGCACGCCCTTTATTGGGGAGCCCGGCAGCATCTCATCGTGGACCTACATGTACATCGGCCCGTTTGATTCGAAGAGTGAGTGCGAGAGCGTCTTGTCTTATCTGTCTTGTCGATTTACGCGCTTCCTAATTCTTCTGCACAAACCATCGCAAGACACGACTCGCAAGGTCTATACGTTCGTGCCAACACAGGCGTGGAATCGCGTGTGGACAGACGCGGACCTGTACTCAAAATATGGCCTCTCCGCCAGCGAAATCGAATTCGTTGAGAAGATTGTGCGGCCGATGGATTTGACGAGCGATCTTCTCGGCGATGTCACGGTCGACGACGAAAGCGACGATGAGTAAGGCTGGCATCGACGACATCCTCCCGCCCAAACCCGTCGCGCGTCCGCGCATCTACGCGTACGCGATTGCGGATGAAGCGCACAAGGGCTTACTGAAAGTCGGCCAGACCACGCGTGAGGTAAAGGCGCGCGTGGCGGAGCAGTTGAAGACGGCTGCGATCAGGAACTATCGCATCGTGCTCGATGAACCGGCCGAGCGGGCTGATGGCTCGATCTTCAGCGACCATGAGGTGCGCGCCTCGCTGGCCCGCAAAGGCTTCAAGAAGGCACAACTGGAATGGATGCACTGCACGGTGGCAGACGTGCACACCGTGCTCACCGAGCTCGCCACCGGTCAGCGACTCACGGGTACGCATCACCAGACCTTCCCCATGCGCCGCGAACAGGCGGACGCAGTTAAGCTGACGCTGGCCTACTACCAGTCGCGCTGGGCGGAGGACCGCGACGCGGTGCCGCGCTTTTTGTGGAACGCGAAGATGCGTTTCGGAAAAACGTTCACGACGTACCAATTGGCCAAACAGTTGAACGCCCGCCGTGTGCTGGTGGTCACCTTCAAGCCTGCCGTGGAAGACGCGTGGCAGACCGACCTGGAAAGCCACGCCGATTTCGACGGCTGGCAGTATTTGTCCCGCAGCAGCGGTAGCGACCCGACGCAAGTGGATCGCAAAAAGCCGGTTGTCTATTTCGGTTCGTTTCAGGATTTGCTCGGGCGCGACGCTGCGGGCAACATCAAGCCGCGCAACGAATGGCTGCACGCAGTGAACTGGGATTTGGTGGTGTTCGACGAATACCACTTTGGCGCATGGCGCGACTCGGCGAAAGAGTTGTTTGAGGGCGAGGAAGACGCCTTGGCGCGCACCGAAGCCGCGCTTGAAGAAGCGGTGCGAGACAGCAAACGCTACCGCGAGCGCGTGGCTGACCGTCAGCAGCCGCTGGAGAGCGAGCGCGAGTTTCTGCCAATCACCACGCGGGCGTACCTCTATCTTTCTGGCACGCCGTTCAAGGCGCTGGCCACGGGCGAGTTCATCGAAGAGCAAATCTTCAACTGGACCTACACCGACGAGCAGCGCGCCAAGGCGGAGTTTGCCCGCAAGCAACCCACAAAGTTGAACCCGTATGGCGCGCTGCCGCAGATGCGGCTGTTGACCTACCAGATGCCCGACGAGCTGCTGGCAATTGCCAGCGCGGGCGAGTTTGACGAGTTTGATTTGAACGCGTTCTTCGAGGCGTCTGGCGAGGGGAAAAAGGCCAAGTTCACGCACAAACGCGATGTGCAAAAGTGGCTGGACATCATTCGCGGGCAATACGCGCCGCGCGCCGTGGAAAGCCTGAAGACCGGCACGCGACCGCCGTTTCCGTACTCCGACATTCGCCTGCTGCCGTATTTACAGCATTCGTTCTGGTTTTTGCCGAACGTGGCGGCCTGCCACGCGATGGCGAATCTGCTCGCCGAAAAGCACAACGTTTTCTGGCACGACTACACGGCGGTGGTCGCAGCCGGCGCGTCAGCCGGCATCGGGCTCGACGCGCTCGGGCCAGTGCGCAATGCGATTGGCAGCGGATTCGACAGCAAGACGATTACGCTCTCGTGCGGCAAGCTGACCACCGGGGTGACGGTGCCGCAGTGGTCATCGATCCTGATGCTGCGCAATCTGAAGTCGCCGGAGACGTACTTTCAGGCGGCGTTTCGCGTGCAGTCGCCGTGGTCGATCAAGAACCCGAACGGCGATAACCCGAACGAGGAAGAAATCCTCAAGCCCGCGTGCTTCGTGTTCGATTTCGCGCCGACGCGGGCGCTGCGCCAGCTCTCGGACTACGCGATTGGTTTATCGCCGAACGAACTGAACCCGGAAAACGCCGTGCGCGAGCTGGTGGCGTTTCTGCCCGTGCTCGCCTACGACGGCGCCAACATGACGCAGATCGACGCTGGCGGCATTCTCGACATCGCGATGGCGGGCACCTCGGCCACGTTGCTTGCCCGCAAGTGGGAAAGCGCGCTGCTGGTGAATGTGGACAACGACACGCTGCAACGCGTGCTCGACAACCCCGAGGCGATGGCCGCAGTGGAGCGCATCGAAGGCTGGCGCGCGCTGGGCGACAACGTGATACAGACCATCATCAACAAGAGCGAAAAGGTCAAAGACCTCAAGAACAAGGCCAAGGAAAAAGACTTGACCGCGAAGCAGAAGGCCACGTTGACCGACGCCGAGAAGGAATTCCGCTCCAAGCGCAAGCTGGTGCAGGAAAAGCTCATCAAGTTCGCCACGCGCATCCCGGCGTTCATGTATCTCACGGACTTTCGCGAGAACACCTTGCGGGACGTCATCACCAAGCTGGAGCCAGAATTATTTCTGAGCGTGACCGGGCTCACGGTGAAGGATTTTCACCTGCTGGTGCAACTGAAAGTGTTCAACACCGAGCAGATGAATCAGGCGGTGTTTGCCTTCCGCCGCTACGAGGACGCGTCGCTCTCCTACACCGGCATCGAAAGTCACGCCGGGCTGTCGCGCTACGGGCTTTATGACACGGTGGTGGCGCGGGAGGCCGCCTGATTCGAGTTACAGCAAGGCGTCGCCGTTGGTCAGCGTCAGCACCCCAAGCACGGCAAAAATCAGTGCTGCAACAATGTGCACCGGCCGCACCGGGAGTTTCTCGGCGAGCCGGTGACCGATGAACACGGCGGGCGCGTTGGCCAGCATCATGCCGAGCGTGGTGCCGGCAACGACGGCGGTGAGGGACGCATATTTGGCCGCAAGGCCGACGGTGGCGATCTGCGTCTTGTCACCCATCTCGGCGAGGAAGAAGGCAATCACCGTGGTGCCGAAGACGCCAAATTTTGCGCCGCTGCCGGCGTTCGCCTCATCCTCGTCAATCTTGTCCGGCACCAGCATCCACGCGGCCATCGCGATGAAGCCGAGGCCGAGGATCCAGCGCATGGCATCCGGCCCGATCAGACGCATCAGCCACGCCCCAACGGCGCCGGCGAGTGCGTGATTGACCAGTGTCGCGACCAGAATGCCGAGCACAATCGGCCACGGCTTGCGGTACTTCGCGGCGAGGATGAAGGAAAGCAGCTGCGTCTTGTCGCCAATTTCAGCGAGCGCAACGATGCCAGTGGAGATGAGAAAGGCTTCCATGTGGAGTAATCCGGCGCCAGAAGATGAACCGATGACTGCACGGCATCCCCGGCGCAAGCGGAGGCTGTGCAGTCAAAGGTCTTGCCAGACGCAGAGCCAGGCCCCGCTGCCGCACGCGCCATGACCGGATGGTCAAGTGTGTTGACGCGTACCCCGCTCGCTGCGCCACGCTGGTGGCGCTGGTGGGCGGCTACTCCCCGATGACCAATGCATTTTACGCCGAACCGAAAGCGCATCAGCCCGGCGCGGCTGCATTGCTCAGGCGTCGTAGCGGATGCGATAGAGATTGTCAGCGCTCGCCGTCAGCACCGCGTTCTTCTGCGCGCTGCCCGGCGCGTTGATCGATTCGATCAGGCCGATCACGCTGAGCGCGACGGCGTCGATTTCGACGCGGGCGCTGCGACCTGTGGCCGGGTTGCTCACGTGCGCCACCGCGATCACGGTCGATGGCGACGATTGCGTTTCGATGCACTGCGCGGCGCAACGCGTCTGCCATTCGATGCCCTGCTCCATGCCAAGCCGCAGGGCATCGACGGACGGACCTGCTGCGTCCACATAGGCCATGGCCAGCGCTTGCCCGCTGCTGCCGATCACGCTCGCGACTTCGAGCCCGATGCGGCCGCCCAAGGCGTGCAGCAGATCACCGCTGACAGCTGGCGTAACCAGTTCATCACCCAATGCTGCAGCCATTGCGCCAGGCGCAGTGGCTAGCGCGGCAACGCTGGCGACGGCAACTCCGGCGCGCGCGCCGTTGAGCATGAAATCACGACGAGATTCAACAAAGGACATGGCGCAGCTCCTTGAGCGAAAGCGGTGGTTGCCGCAAAGAGCGTTGCGGCGGCGGGCAGGTAACGACGGGCCGATGCCGGTGGTTGACAGACAAGTCTGCTGCCCATATCCACGGTGCGGGGCCGTCGGAGCCGTTTGCCATAGCGCTGCCAATCGCAATTTGGCAATTTGGCCAGTTGACTCTCTTGGCGAATTGAGCAGAAGGCCTGAACTCCCGTTTGTCAGACAGGCAACTTTTCTCCATAAGGGCCGTTGCAAAAGGGCCAAAGACGATAAATCGCCATTGTTGACTTTCAATCGATTACTGCGCTGAGCCCTTTGCCAGTGGTCGTTTCACGAAAAAGCTGATGGGACGATCAGTCCACTTTGTGACGCGGTTGCTCTCACTCGAAGTCGTGGTGACAATGCCCTGCAGCGGTCGATACCGACTCGCGGACAACCAGGGGACACCATGATTGAAGTGAACGCAACACGCTGGCAACGCACATCACGGCCCCTGCGGCGATACGCGGCGGCAGTGCTGGCAAGCTGCACCGGACTGGCGCTGGCGCAGCAATTGGCGCCACCACCGGCCCCCGCTCCCGCCAGCGCGCCGCACAATGTGATCCCCGCCGTCTGCCTGCAACCGCTGTCGGCGACCAACCTGCAAGGCGTTGCCAACTTCATCTGGTCGGCCTGCCCGCAATTGCTCAACTGGCCGCACGACAGCACACCGCGGATGACCGGGCCATCGCCCAGCGGCAAGGGCTCGGTGCACGGTTTTGTGCTCAATTACTACGCACCCTCTGTGTATGCCTGGCTCAAGGCCGGCAGGCCGGACGGCGGCATTCCGAGTGGCGCGCTGATCATCAAGCAGATGTACAACGACAACAACGGCCAGCCCGGTGCGGTGAACGGCTGGACCATCATCGTCAAGAAGAAGGACGCCTCCTACGACGGCTGGTTCTGGGGCTACGTTGATCCGCAGAAGCAGAACGGCGGCGACGGGCTTTACGGCGGCCAGTTCTACGACCCGAACTGCGTGGGTTGCCATGCGTCTGCCAGCACGCGCGAGTTGACCTTCTCTTCGCTGGTCAACATCACCGGCAACTTTGGCGGCACCGCAATGCCGCAACGCAACGGCCTTTCCGGCGGTTCGTTGCATGCGCGGGTGATGACGCTCGCCAGCGCCACCGATGCCGCCAAAGCAACAGCCACATCGGGGGGCGCAAGCAGCCTCGTTCCCGGCGCGCCGCCGGTGATCCCCACCGACATCCCGCCGCAAAGCGCGAGCAAGGTGATCGTCGGCGCCGCCGGGCCCACCGGCTTCGTCAGCTCCGACGTTTGCTCCGGTTGCCACGACGCCAGTAATCTCGCGTTCGGCATTCAGGCCAACATGACCTGGCCGCAGAACCTGCCGCCGTCGAAGTTCCCGACCACGCCGCTGCGCAACTTTTCACCCTTCGGCGAATGGGGCGCGTCGATGATGGGGCTCGCCGGCCGCGACCCGGTCTTTCAGGCGCAGCGCGAATCGGAAACGCTGACCTATCCCTCGGTCGCAAAGGAAATCGACAACACCTGCTACACCTGCCACGGCGTCATGGGCAAGCGGCAACTGCTGACCGACAAGCCGGACGCCCTCTTCACTCACGCCGACTTCATCGCCACCACTGGCCCCAACGCCACTTACGGCGCCCTCGGCCGCGACGGCATCTCCTGCCTCGCCTGCCACCGCATGACGCCCGAAGGTCTGGGCACGGAGGCGAGCTTCACCGGCAACTTCAAGGTGACGGACCCGAAGACGGTGTACGGTCCGTATCAGGACGTGGTGACCTTTCCGATGAAAAATTCGATCGGCATGACGCCCACACACGGCGCGGCGATCACCGATCCGGCGATGTGCGGCTCCTGCCATGTGGTCGAAACTGAAATCCTCGACAAGACCAAAACCTACACCCGCGAGAGCTTCTACAAGCAACCGAAATCGCACGAGCAGACCACCTACCTCGAATGGCTGAACAGCCGCTACCAGACCAAGGCGCCACCGGGGCCTGGCGCCACGCCGCAGACCTGCCAGCAGTGCCACATGCCGCGCACGATGGATGGACAGCAGATCACCACCAGGATCGCCAACATCCAGGACAACACCTACACCGACGCACAAGGCCAGCCGTTCCCGAACACTGCGCCGGCCGCCGACATCACGATGAAGCCGCGCAACGAGTTTGGCCGCCACACCTTCGTCGGGGCCAACGTCTTTGTGCTGGAAATGTTCAAGCAGTTCGCGCCGCAGCTCGGTCTCACTGTCAATGATCCCAACTACGACACCAGCACCTTCAAGTTTGTGCCGGCACTTGATCTGTCGATTCAGGAAACGACGAAGCAGGTGCAAAACGCGACTGCGAGCGTCGCCATCGTCGCCCAGCGACGCAGCGCCAGCGGCCTCGACGTGGACGTGCAGGTGGTCAACAAGACCGGTCACAAGTTTCCGTCGGGTGTCGGCTTCCGTCGTGCCTTCGTCGAGTTCACCGCGATGGATGCCACTGGCAAGGTGGTCTGGTCGTCCGGGCGCAGCACCGACAAGGGCGTACTGATCAACGATCAGGGACAGACGCTCACCACCGAGTTCAGCAAGACGCAATGGCAGCCGCACTGGCGCATCATCACCGGCAGCAATCAGGTGCAAACGTATGAGGTTCGCACCAAGGACCTGCAGGGCCTGCTCACCACCAGCTTCCTTGGCCTCGCAAAGTCGGTGAAGGACAACCGGCTGATGCCCGTCGGCTGGTCGCCAAACGGCGCCTACGCAAGCTGGACCGCCCCGATTGCAGTACCCGCCACCGGCAGCCCCGGCTACTACAACGGCAGCGGCAGCGACCTGATCACCTATCGCATGCCACCCGCCGTCGCCGTACAGGTGAAGACGGTGCGGGCAACGCTCAACTACCAGTCGATCCCGCCGTACTACCTGCAGGATCGCTTCACCATCGGTGGCAACAACCCGTCTACTGCGACGCTGCGCGCGCTGGTGCAATACGTCGACTACTCGAACACGGCGGCAAAGGGATGGAAGCTGCCGGTGGCGAGCGCGGCGGTTGCCATCCGCTAAATTCGGCGGATGATCATCACCATCCGCCAACGCTGGCTTGCCGCGCTCGCCCTGTTTGCGTTCGTGCTGCCAGCGTGCAGCGCGTGGGCGAAGGAGCCCGCGCTACTGCTCGCCAACGTGCTCGGGCCGCATGTCGATGTCACCCAGTATCTGGTCAGCGAAAAGTTCGATGGCGTGCGTGCAGTGTGGGATGGCAAGACATTGCGCTTCCGCAGTGGGCGCGACGTGCCTGCGCCGGCGTGGTGGCTGGCGAAACTGCCAGCGACGCCACTCGACGGCGAGCTGTGGCTCGCGCGCGGGAAGTTTGATGAGCTGTCCGGCATCGTTCGCACCTCACCGGCCGTCGATACCGACTGGCGGCGGGTTAACTATCTGATCTTCGAGTTACCGGATGAAGCCGGTGCCCTGGGAACGTTTGAACAGCGCTACAGCCGCATTCGGGAGGTTGTCGCCAAGGCTCAGTGGGCTTCGCTACAAGTGGTCGAACAAACCCGTGTGGCTGATCGCGCGGAGTTGAAGCGCCGGCTTGATCGCGTGGTGAAGGCCGGCGGTGAGGGCCTGATGCTGCATCTGGCCAATGCGCCTTATGTGACCGGCCGCAGCGACGTACTGCTCAAGCTGAAACCACTGCTCGATACCGAAGCCACCGTCGTCCGCCACATCCCGGGCAAAGGCCGCAACGCCGGGCGGCTGGGCGCGCTGGAAGTGCGCACCCGTGACGGTATCGTGTTCCGGCTGGGCACCGGTTTCAGCGATGCGCAGCGCGACAACCCGCCGCCGGTCGGCAGCCTGGTTACCTACACCTATCGCGACGTGACGCCCAGTGGCAAGCCACGCTTCGCGAGCTTCCTTCGTGTGCGCGACGATCCCTGAGCAGCGTCACTCCGCCGCGCAGAACGCGACGCCTTCATCTGCCCAGCCAAGTCGCGTCACCATGTCCTGATGTTGGGCGAGACTGGTCGAGAAGCGATGGTTGCCGTCATCCACGTAGCGCGGCGGCCCCTTGAAGGCGCGGTAAATCGGCGCCGTACCCGCAGGGCATTTGCCGGTGGCATCGGGTAGCACGGCGTAGCCCTCGACCCCTTCAAGAAACGGCTTCACCGGTTGCGGCTGATTGGTCGGGTTCAGCCCGCTCAGGATCAATTGGTCGCTGGCCAGCGCCGTGAAGAAGTGGGATCCGCGGGTGCCGCCACGCGCGACCTCGGCGAAATAATGGCGCTCCAGCGGCGACGTCCGCAAGTTCGGCGTGGCAAATACCCTGATCTCCTTGCCGGTGCGCGCCCAGGCCGGCACCTGGTCGAGTGCAGCCTTGTCACCGTCGCGCCCGGTCAGGAAGTAGTAGTCGAGACCGGCGTGGTAGTACTCGGTCAGCGCCCGGGCGACCTTCTGGCCAGCCGGCAACACATCCAGCGCCACCGAATTGCTGTTGACCGGGCAGCCCACCGCGAGCGGGTTGTAGACGTAGACCGGCAGGCGCCCCACAAACGGCAGGCTGGCGCGGGTAAGCGTGATCTTGAGCGTGTTGGCATCGACGTACTGCGGCGTCAGCAGCACACGATTGATCGACACCCGCGTCTCTGCCGAGAAGCCAGTGCCGCTGAGCGTCAGGGTTGACGTGGCCGCATCGTCGCCAAAGTTCGACGGCGTGATGCTGGTCAGTGTGAGCGCTACGGGCACCGTATTGAAGGTCGCCACAAACTCGGGCATCACGTCGCCGATGGTCGCACCGCTAGTCAATGCACGGCCCGAGGCGATCCCCGACCAGCCGAGAAAGTTGGCGCTAGTCACCCCAACCACCGGAGCCAGCGTGGCGCTGACCGTGCTGCCGTAGCGCACGTAACTGGCGGTGTCGCTCAGCGTCATGGTTGCTGCGCAGGACGGGATAACCTGACGATAAGTAACCCACTCCTTGTGCGCCCGTATGGTCACAGTACGCGAACCACCCGTCGGCATCGCCACTTCACCAGTCGCTGCGTTATCGAGACCGTCGATACCGTCGATCGCATAACGGCTGGACAGGGTCAGGGGCTGTGGTGTTGACGCGGTGACGCGCCAGGTGCCTGCCGTATCACGCAACAGGCGGGGCACGATGCCGCCGCTGGAACCACCGCCCGGCGGAGAAATGCTCGCCACCACGCCTTCGAGCTGGCCATCGGCCTGCACATCCACCGCAATGGAGTTGCCAGCGTGGAAGGCGGCGCCAATGGTGTTGTCCGGGGTTGGGAACAGCAGCAGCGATGCATCGGGGCGCACGCCGGTACCGCCGCCGAAGACATAGGCCGAGCCGCTCGCCGTGAAGTAGTTTTTGTAGCCGGGTGCAGCCACCGCACGAATATCGAAGATGCTGTATTGCGGGTAGAGATTGCTGGTGCCGCGCCACGGCGCCGCGCGGGGCGTGACCGTGACGGTGCCGCCGGTCTGCGTCGCAGCCGTGCTGCTCACTCGGGTCAGCCGCGAAAAGTTGGCAGTCAGCACGGTGGTCAAAGGAGCACTCACCGGCGCACCGAGCGTGCCATCGCCGGCGATCACCTGCCACGTCAACAGCCGCGATGGCGCAGCGCTCGCGTCCTGGCTCCAGCGCGCGAAGCCGAACGAAAAGTCGTTCTGCGTCTGCAGCTCGTCCGGCGCCCACAGGCGATGCACCGACCCGATCGGCCATTGAAAGGTGACCGGCGTGGTAACCCGCACGCCGTCGATGACCACATCGAGACCAGCCGGATGAGTGACCACGGTCGTGGCCATCGGCGCCGTGGCGTACAGTCGCGCGAGCGCATCAACGTCCGCCGTGGAATAGGTAACCCGGCTGCCGACATCAATGCCGGCCGGTCGGGTTTCCATCGTGATGAGGTCGGTGTAGGCGTTGAACCCAAAGCGGCTGTAGTGCATGATCGACGCGTAGTCGTAGCCATTCAGCGTGCGCGAATAGAAGGTCTGGTCGCTCTGCGAGCGCCACGTCGGTGGAATGCGGCTCAGCCGGGTCTCGATGAACGGCGCCGGATCAACGTCCTGCTGCACGTGCAGCAATCCCATTGCGTGCCCCATCTCGTGCAGCAACACGCCGGCCGGACAGGCTGGTTCGCCGACAATCGTCTGCCGCCCGCCAGCGCGGCCCAGCGCGCTGGCACATGAGCCGGCACCGGGTGACGCCAGATTGAACGCAACGTAGTCCGTCTCCGCTGCGCGCGGCACCCAGCGCACGATGCCGGCCAGCGCGCGGTTGGCCTCGGTGACGGCGGCAGCGATCGCGGCGTTGTCGCCCGCCTCGATGGTGTAGGGCACCTCGACAATGCCTGATGCGGCCTTGCGCCAAAGCCCCAGATCAGAGTCAACCGTCAGCGCCTTGATCGACTCTGTCACAGGAACCGTTACCCCGCCGGCGTTGGCCAATCGCTGGCGCAATGCCAGCGTGTCGGCTTTCACCCGCTCGGCACTACCAATAATGATGTCGCCTTCCACCACGGCATAGCCAGCACGCTCGACATAATTGACCCAGCGCCCGCGCCAATGCGCCTGCAATAGTTCGTCAGCGGTGGCAACACCGGTGGGCAGGATAGTCCCGATCAGTGCCGCTGCCATCAGCAGTCGCTTCATTCATGTCTCCGAAAGTTAAGGCGCGCCCGTAGTAGCGCAACACAGACAAGCTGCATTCTAGGAAGGGACGGCCATTCGGCGCCGCAGCTTGCAATCACCAAAGCGACTGACGGCAATCCGTGCCAATTTGTGCCATCGGGTGCAGCGCGACGTGGATGGAGCGCCACACCCGCACCGTGCTCATGATGCAGCGCAAAACACAACACGAGTTGGCCTACCTACAATGGGCTGGAGGGAAGCACTGAGCAAGTCTCCGCATCCCCATGAGTTGAGGACTTGCCCAGCGATTCCCTGTTGGCCGCAACAAGGGAGTCGTCATGAATACAGCGAGCAGCAAGATCCGCACCGTAGCCCTGGTGGGCCACGGTGCGGCCGGCAAAACCACGCTGGCCGAGAGCCTTCTCGCGGCCAGCGGCGCCATCAACAGTCGCGGAAGCGTCGAACGCGGCAACACCCTGCTTGACTTTGACCCACTGGAAAAGGAAATCGGCCATTCACTGCAGGCGGCGATGGCCAGCTTCCAGTGGACTGGCGCCCAGGTTCACCTGATCGACACACCGGGGTACCCCGATTTCATGGGCCAGGCGATCGGGGCGCTGGCGGCCGTGGATTGCGCGCTGCTGGTGGTCAACGCGCAAACCGGGATTGAGCTGGCCACCGAGCGCATGTTCAACCTCGCGGGCGACCGTGGCTTGTGCCGCATGATCGTCATCAACAAGATCGATGCCGACAACGTGGATCTCCCGGCGCTCGTCGCCAATGTCCGCGACCGCTTCGGCAAACAGTGCCTGCTGCTCGACTTGCCGGTACATCACGGACAAGAGGTCGTGGAGCTGCTCGGTCATGACAGCGGTGAGAGCGACTTTGCTTCCATAGCCGCCGCACACCGCGCACTGATTGACCAAATTGTCGAGGAAGACGAAGACCTGATGGCGCGCTACCTCGAAGACGGCACCGACCCGAGCCCCGAGGCGCTGCACGAACCGTTCGAGCGCGCGCTGCGGGCGGGGCACTTGATCCCCATCCTGTTCGTCTCCGCCCGCACCGGTGCCGGCATCCCGCAGTTGCTCGATGCCATCGCGAAGCTGGCGCCGAACCCGGCCGAAGGCAATCCGCCGCCGTTCTATCGCGGCGAGCCGGGGCAACCGCATGAATCGTTCTCCGCCGTGCCCGATGACAGCAAACATGTGCTGGCGCATGTGTTTCAAGTGATCGTGGACCCCTTCATGGGCAAGCTCGGCGTGTTCCGCGTGCACCAGGGGACGGTCCGCAAGGATTCACAGCTCTTTGTGGGCAGTGGCAAGCGCGCGTTCAAGGTGGCGCATCTCTATCGCCTGCACGGCAAGGATTACGTCGAGGTACCGCAACTGGTGCCCGGTGACATTGGCGCCGTGGCCAAGGTGGAGGAGATCGAGTTCGACTGCGTGCTGCACGACTCGCACGACGAAGATCACATCCATCTGCAGGCACTGGAATTTCCGCAACCGATGCAGGGGCTCGCGGTCGAGACCAGACGCAAGGGCGACGAGCAGCGGCTGTTTGACATCCTGCACAAGCTGGAGCTGGAAGACCCGTCGTTCCGGACCGAGCGGCACCCCACCACCAACGAGGTGGTGATTCGCGGTATCGGCGAGATGCACCTGCGCTCGAAGCTGGCCCGCATGCAACAGCAGTACAAGCTGGAACTTGACACCAGCCCGCCGCAGATCGCCTATCGCGAGACCATCACCGGCAACGCCGAGGGCCACTGCCGGCACAAAAAGCAGAGCGGCGGCGCGGGCCAGTTCGGCGAAGTGATGCTGCGCATCGAGCCGCTCCCGCGTGGCGCCGGCTTCGAGTTCGTCGATGTGGTCAAGGGCGGAGCGATCCCGAGCGTGTTCATGCCTGCCGTCGAGCGCGGCGTGCGGCAGGCGCTGGCGACGGGCGTGGTTGCCGGCTTTCCGCTGCAGGACATTCGGGTCACGGTCTACGACGGCAAGACGCATGCGGTGGACGGCAAGGAGATCGCCTTTGTCACCGCCGGCCGCAAAGCCACCATCGACGCCGTGCGCAAGGCCAGTCCGATCCTGCTGGAGCCGATGGTGACCGTCGAGGTGGTGGCGCCGGATGTATCGATGGGAGACCTGACCGGTGACCTCGCCGGGCGACGTGGCCATGTCACCGGCACCCAGACGCGGCTTGCCGGCACCGTATCCATCAGCGCGCTGGCCCCGCTGGCGGAGCTGGAGAACTACCAGGGCCGACTGAAATCGCTGACCGGTGGCAAGGGCGCTTACAGCATCGCATTCTCGCACTACGCCCAGGCGCCGGGTGCCGTGCAGCACGAACTGGCGAGCAAGTACAAGGCGGTGGACATCGACGACTGAAGCCACGTCGCGCCCCGGTCAGGCCCTGAAAAATCCGTGACGGCAATGACGGGTCAGGGCTAAACTCGCCCCGCATTTGCCACTGTCGATAGCGCAGCCTCTCTGCGCTACCGCAGCAACATCGGATGGAGCAGCGTGAATTCACCCAATCGGATCCTGCGCGACCTGGTACCTGACGGCTCGCGCGTGGCGGCTGGCGTTGTCGCGCTGCTGATCATCGTCGCTACCGTGCTGCTGCTGCCGGTCGCTGAACAACCGCTCGGCGAAGTCAAGCCGTTTCTGCCGATGTTTGCCACCACCGTGGTGATCACCGAGTACCTGACGGCGTACATGCTCTACACGCACTTCCGTTCGTCCCGCATGGCCTATCTCGCCGCACTGGCGAGCGCCTCGGTGTTTGTGGCGATCATGGCGGCGGTGCAGGTGCTCATCTTTCCGGGCGTGTTTTCGGAGACGGGCCTGCTCGGCGCCGGCGCGCAAAGCGCGGTGTGGATCTGGACGTTCTGGCACGGCGGCTATCCGTTCTTCGTGTTGCTGGCGCTGTTGCTGCTGACGCCGGCGGTGGCACGGCGCCGCGCCGGCGTCCTGTCTGGCTGGGCGCATGCCGAGCTGGCGCTTGCGGCAGGTGCCGCGATCACGCTGGCAACATTGGCGGTTGCTGATGGTGGCCAGCTGCCGCCACTGATCGACGGCGCGGCCTACACGCGGCTGATTCACTCCCCGGCTGCGCCCGTGGTGCTGGGCATCAATGTGCTGGCGCTGCTCGCCTGTCTCGCCATCACGCGGCTGCGGGACCTGCTGAGCGCCTGGCTTGCGGTGGCGCTGCTCGCCAGCCTTGCTGATGTCGCGCTGACACTGGTCGCCGGCGCCCGCTACAGCGCCGGCTGGTACGCCGCACGCTGCCTGAGCATGGTGTCGTCGTCAGTGGTGCTGGGCGTGCTGGTGTGGCAAACGTCAAACCTCTATCGCCAGCTTGCACGTGCCCACGAAGCACTGGCGGAACGCGCGGTTCGGGATGCGCTGACCGGCGCCCATAACCGCGGCCATTTCATCGACCAGTTTCCGCGTGACCTGCGCCGTGCCTCGCGGGAGCGCCTGCCACTGGCAGTCCTGATGGTCGATATCGATTACTTCAAGGCCTATAACGACATGTACGGCCATCAGAAGGGTGACGAGTGCCTGCGCGCCGTGGCGCACGCCATGCAGCGCGTGCTGCGCCGGCCTGGCGACTATCTGGCGCGCTACGGTGGCGAAGAGTTTGTGGTGGTGCTGCCGAACACCGATACCAGCGGCGCCCTGCATGTGGCGGCCGCTGTCCGTGAGGCAGTCGCCGCGCTGGCGATCGTCGGCGCGCAGGCTGCCGATCGCAATGTCACCATCAGTATCGGCATTGCCACCTTCAACCCCGACTTCGACACTTTTGATGCCGACGTGTTGGTACGCCGTGCCGACGATGCGCTCTATCGGGCCAAGCGTGAAGGGCGCGACCGCGCCGAGCTGTTCGACAGCAAGCGGCCGGATTTGATCACCGAGCTGCGCGATCCATAGTCACCGTGCCAGCTCAATCCGGCCGGTCGTCGCCCACCCCGCCATCGGGCTGCACAGTCGGCGCATCGCGCCCCCTTTTTCTACGCTTCAACCTGCTGTTTCAGCGCAGCGAGCCCGGCGTCAAATTCGCGCGCCATCATCTTGTCCATATTGAGCACCGTGCTGATCAGCTTCATCAGGTAAGTAGTATTGCCCTCCATCGCCCAGCTCACGCGGGTGCCGCCGCCTTCAGGCGTCAGGGTAAACGCCACCTGATTGTCAGCAGCGAACGGCGCCTGCATCAGCAGGTGCATGTGCACATAGTCGCTGGCGCGGCTGTCAGTGATTTCCACCGAGCCAGTACCGACATCCTTATTGCCGACAAAGGCATAGCGGGCGCCAACGCCGGCGGCCGGGCCGCTGAGCTCACCACGGATGTTGGGGTCTTTCTTGACGAACGGGTTCCAGGTCAGCGATGCCGCCATATCGTTGATCAGCGGAAATATTTTCTCTGCCGGCGCATTGATCAGCAGTGAACGCTCAAAGCGGCCACGGTCCGGTTTCGAATTGACGTACAACAGGAAGGCGACGATCAGCATGCATAGCGCGACGATCCAGGGTGTCAGTGGCATGTTGGGCTCCTTGCAAACTACAGCGTGGCGGCCAGCGCGGCCATCTGTTCGGCGACTTTGCCCCAGCCTTCGTGGAAGCCCATCGCCTCATGAGCGGCGCTGTCCTCTGCGCTCCAGTGCAGCGCACGCGCCGTGTAGCGCGTCTTTCCGCCTTCGTCCTCGAAGGTGATGATGCCGGTGAAGAACGGTTTGCCGGACGGCACCCAGGCCGACGTATACGCGTCGGTGAACACGATCTTGCGGTTCGGGATCACTTCCAGATACACGCCACGATTGGGCATCTGGGTCCCGTCCGGCCCCTGCATCACGATGTAACTCGCACCACCGGGCCGCACATCGGTCTCGACGTGCACGGTCTTCCACGGCGGTGGTGTAAACCATTGCACCATCAGCGCCGGCTCGGTCCAGCAGCGATAGAGTTTTTCGGCAGGCACGTCGAACACTCGGGTGATCGACAGCTCGTGCGAGCCGTTCGCATCGGTAAAGCAGTTCTGGGTGTCGTCGGACATGGTGGACTCCGTTTTGAAATTGGGCGTTGCAGCGGACCTGCGCGCGGCCAGATTTGTTCAGGCCCGGTTGACGATCTGGAAGCCGCCGAAAATCATGCGCTTGCCATCAAAGGGCATCTGGTGCTGCTCCGGCTGAAAGCGGGCATCCGTCTGCATCTTGCCCCACGCTTCGTCGCGCACGCCGCGCGATGGCCAGGTGATCCAGCCATAAGCGATGGATTCGTCAGGCTCGCGCTTGACCGCCATGGTGAACGAGGTCAGTTTGCCCTCCGGCACATCGTCGCCCCAGCAGTCGACGACCTCGAGCGCACCGTACTCGCGGAAGATCGTGCCGAACTTCTTTGCATAGTCGATGTAGGCCTGCTTGTTCTGGTTGTTGACGGCACAGACAAAGCCGTCAACGTACGTGGAATCGGTCATGACTGTTGTTCCTCAAATGTTGTGAACGTGCCGGTCAAAGTCGATGTCATTGCGCGTTGCTGGCGGCCGTGCGCAGCGTGGGTTGCTGCGCGCAGAGGCCATCCGGCGCCCCGAGCAGGGTGGCGATGTAAGTGCGCAGTTGAGCAATGCATTGCGCGGCGATGGCAGCACTGCCCTGCGCCTTGGCAAGAATGAAGGCGCCCTGGATCACTGCCTGGGTGTAGAGCGCGACCATCTCCGGGTCCCAGTCGGCGTCGGCGGCGTACTGCGCCTTTGCCGCAGCCAGATGAACCGCCACCGTGTGTGCGTGCGACGCAATGCCGGCGTTGCAGGCATCACGCACGCGCGGATGCGTGTCGAAGGTCTCCTGCACCATGGTGCCCAGCAGACAGGTGAAATCGGGCAATTCGCCCTGCAGCAGCTCGGCGCGCAGATCGATATAGGCAAGCACGCGATCACGCGGGTCGGGCAGCGTCTGGTATGCCGACTGCGCAAACAGGCCGCCCGTCATCGTGTTCCAGTGCTCGACAGCGGCGAGAGCAAGGTCTTCCTTGCTTTTGAAGTAGTGGAAGAAGCTGCCCTTGGTCACCCCGGCTTCGGTACAAATGTCGTCAACCGTGGACGCCGAGTAACCCTTGCTGCGAATGACATGCAATGCGGCGTCCAGCAGCCGGGAACGGACGTTGAGTGCGGCGGCGTTCATGGTTGGATGCGGTGTGCGCCGGTCAGTTTGGCTATCAGCATGGTCAGTCGGGAATCACCGGTTCCACCAGTTGCGCCAACTGGACGAGCGACTCCTGCCAGCCGAGGTAGCACATCTCGACGGGAATCACTTCCGGAATGCCGGTCTGGACGATGTCGATCTCGGTGCCGC
>Ga0208564_1001515_pt1 | contig 19431 bp, 13 predicted proteins | sample AD_UKC073_MetaG_FD_184439 | JGI IMG/M metagenome (GOLD analysis project Ga0208564, IMG submission 184439) | Active sludge microbial communities of municipal wastewater-treating anaerobic digesters from USA - AD_UKC073_MetaG (SPAdes) (version 2) | ecosystem: Engineered > Bioreactor > Anaerobic >... | reverse complement strand
GTGCGGCTGCCAGCCCCAGGCCGCGCCCCAGCACAAACATCTGCCGTGCCAAGCGCAAACCGGAGACCAGTTCCGACCAATCTTGCGCCCACGCGGCGCGCATCGCGTCGGGCAGGGCATCGACCGCGGCCAGCAGTTTGGCATCGCCACTCCAGCGTGCGGTCAATTGCAGCAATGCGGCCAGCGAGCACAGGTAACTCTTGGTCGCAGCCACGCTGTTTTCGGGGCCGGCGTGCAGCGGCAGCACGGTGTCGGCGAGTTTGGCAAGCGGCGAATCCACCACGTTCACCAACGCCACCACAGTGGCACCACCGGCCTTGGCGATTTCCGCATTGCGCAGCAAGTCCGGGCTTTTGCCCGATTGCGAGATGGCAACAAACAGCGCGTCTTGCATCTGCGGCTGCACCGCATATACCGAGCCCACCGAGGGCGAGGCCGACGCCGTTACCAGGCCGAGTGCGGTTTCAAACAGATATTTGCCATAGGTGGCGGCGTGGTCGGAACTGCCGCGTGCGCAGGTGACGATGAAGCGCGGCGGCTGCGCGCGCAGGCGTTCCACCAAGGCGTCGATGGTGGCCGCATTGGCGGCAAATTGACGGGCAACGGCGGTGGCCGCTTCGGCGGCCTCGGTGTACATCCAGGTACTGTCGGGGGCGGGCATGGGGGTGTGCTTGATGGGGGGTAAGAGGTCAGGAATTGGGACGCGGCGGCGCGGTGGAACCGCGCACCACCAGTTCCGGGTTGATCCCGGTATTGGCTTGCACGGTCAGTGCTTGCTCGCGGATATCGGCCAGCAGGCGGCGTGCAGCCAGCCGGCCGATGTCTTCGGTAGCCTGCTTGGCGGTGGTCAGGGCGGGCCAGCTCTGTTTGGAGAACGGGCTGTCTTCGAAGCCGGCAATCGACAGGTCATACGGCACATTGAGCCCGCCGGCGCGTGCCGCCGCCAATACCCCGGCGGCGATTTCGTCATTGCTGCCAAAGATCGCCGTGGGCCGCTGCGCCAGCGCCAATAATTTGCGCGCACCCCGGAAGCCGTCGTCGAACGAATAATCGCCCTCCACCACCAGTGCGTCATCCAAAGCGATGCCGTAATCGGCCAGCGCATCGGCATACCCGTTGTAGCGCTCCCACGATGAGCCATGGGATTTTCCACCCCACAAAAACCCGATGCGCTGATGGCCCAATTGAATCAAGTGCTCGGTGATGGCGTAGGCGGCGTCGCGGTCATCCACATAGATGCAAGCGCTGCCGTCTTGCGGGTCCTTGGCGGCAGAGACAATCCGCACCAGGCGAATGCCATGCGCCGCCAGGATCTCCACCAGCGCCTGGTTTTCTGACATCGGCGGGGCCAGCACGATGCCAGCCAGCCGCGCATTGGCCACCAGTTGCACAATCTCGTTGGCCAGCGTGGGTGAGGTGGCATCGCACGGGTGGATCTGCAGGCCGTAGCCGGTTTCGCGGCAGACCGAGAGCACGCCGTTTTGCATCGCAATCACGTAATACGGATTGGGGTTGTCGTACAGCAAACCGATGGCATAGGACTGCGCGCTGCGCAGACTGCGTGCCGATGGATCCGGTTGGTAGGCCAGCTCGGCGATCGCCTTGCGCACCCGTTCGCGGGTGCGCGCGTGCACGCCGGTTTCGTCGTTGATCACCCGCGACACGGTCTTCAGCGAGACCTGTGCGCGCGCGGCAACATCCTTGATGGTGGATTTACGCACGATGATTCCTTAGCGCCGGCCCACGTTATGGCCACGTGTGCCGAAATACAGAATGTAGAGGTAGCACGGCACCATCAGCAGCGCGAACACCAGCTGGAAGTGCAGGGTTTCTTTCAGGTGCACGAACAATTGCGGGATCACCGCGCCGCCGGAAATACCCATGATCAACAAGGCCGAACCGCGCTCGGTAAAGCGCCCCAGTCCTTGAATGGCCAGCGGGAAAATCGCCGGCCACATCATCGCATTGGCAAACCCCAGTGCCGCCACGCAGGCCACCGAGGCCATGCCGGCGGTGGCATACGCCGCAATCGTCAACGCCACGCCCAGCAGCGAGGACAACGCCAGATAGCGCGACTGCGAAACGAAGCGTGGAATCACCAGCAAGCCCACCACGTAGCCCAGCAGCATGCCGAACAACGTGAATGAGGTGAAGAATTTGGTTTGATCCGGCAACAAGCCAAAGCCGGCGCCATAGGTGCCGATGGCATCACCGGCCATCACTTCCGCGCCCACATACATGAAGATGCACAGCGCACCCAGCCACACATGCGGGTACTGGAAGATGCTGGATTTTCTGGAGGTGCTTTCGGTTTCCGAATTCACATCTTCCGCGCGCAGCTCCGGCAATGGCGAGAAAAAAATCCCCACCGCAAGCAGCGCCAACAGACCCGCCAATGCCATGTACGGGTCATGCACGCGCGCGGCAAATTCGTTGAGCAACTGTTCTTTGCCGGCAGCATCGGCACCGGCCACTTGCGCGGTGAGATCGCCCATGCCGTGCATCACCAGGGTGCCGATGACGAACGGCGCCGCCATGCCCGCCAACTTGTTGCAGATCCCCATCACCGCAATGCGCTGCGCGGCACCTTCAAGCGGGCCCAAAATACTGATGTAGGGGTTGGATGCGGTCTGCAAAATCGCAAGCCCGGCACCGATGATGAAGACGCCCGTCACCGCACCGGCATACACGCGACCGGTGGTGTATTGGCCAAACACGAAGGCACCTACCGCCATCACAAACAGGCCCAGCGCCATGCCCTGCTTCATGCCGGTCTTGCGCAAGATGGCCGATGACGGCAGCGCGAGGAAAAAGTACGACAAGTAGAACGCGCTGGGGATCAAGAAGGCCAGCGTGTCATTGACGTTGAACGCCAGCTTGGCGAACGCAATCAGCGGCCCGTTGAGCCAGGTGACAAAGCCGAAGATAAAAAACAGCGCGCCAACAATGGCAATTGCACCGTAGTTGGTTCGCACGGGAACCGCAGTGGACACAGTGGGCATGATGACGGGCGCTCCGAGGGCAATGCGGACGATAGCAGTGGACAAGGGTTGTCCTATCCGACAATGAATTGACGCGCGAGACAAGTCAAGCACCAGGATTGTGCGGTATGCGTTTCCCGGATCGACATCCATAGAGGCCACGGAAAGCCTCTCGCACACACACGCCAAGCAGTCATATCACCTTGTTCTTAAATGTGAATGGGGGATATTTTCCTGAATACGGCGGTTTTGTGAAAATCTCATGGCGCCCTGTTGACAACGTTGTCTAATTGCATGCAGAGTCGACACCCAGCACGAGGGGAAGACGGGCATGGGTGAGGCAGCAGGCATTGCAGGGGACAGGATGATGGCGACGATGGCGTGCGCCACGCGGGCCGTTGCACCCGCACAGCCGTGCTTTATTGCCGCCGATGTGGGCGGCACCAATGCGCGGGTCTCGCTGGTGCGCACCGATGCCAATGGCGCACTACAGGTCTTGTCCTGGCAGCGCTATCCCTGCGCGGATTACCCCAGCTTGGCGGCAATCCTGGCCGAGTTCGTGGAAGGCCATCCGGCGCGTGAAGGCATCGACTGCATGGTGATTGCCAGCGCCGGGGTGGTGCTGGATGACGAGGTCATCAACTCCAATCTGCCGTGGCGGATCAAGCTGGCCGAGCTGCGCGACAGCCTGCATCTGCGCGAACTGCACGTGGTCAATGATTTCGCTGCCGCCGCGCATGGTGTGGGCCGCTTGGGCGCAGCAGACACTCGCCTGCTCACACCGGGCGTGATCGCTGCCACCACCATCGGCCCGGCACTGGTGGTGGGTGCGGGCACCGGCCTGGGTGCGGCGGTGTGCATCCCCACCGGGCACGGCGTGGTGGTGCTGCCCACCGAAGCCGGCATGGCGGCCTTCGCGCCGGGCAATGCTCGCGAGATGGAAATCCTGGCGTGGTTGCGCAAGCAGGGCCATCGCCATGTCTGCACCGAACAGCTGTTGTCCGGGCCGGGGCTGGTGAATCTGTATCGCGGGTTGGCCGAGCTGCACGGCACGCTGGCAACCCTGCAAACACCGGCGCAGATCGTGCAGGCCGCACAGCAAGACGAAGCCCTCGCACTGGAAGCCGTGTTGCTGTTCTGCGGCGTGCTGGGCAGCGTGATTGGGGATCTTGCCATGATCACCAGCGCCCACAGCGTGTATGTGGCTGGCGGGGTGGTGCCGCAACTCATCGACTTTCTGCCGCGCAGTGAATTTCACGCCCGGCTGGTGGACAAGGGCGCCATGCGCGCCGTGCAAGAGCGCATTCCGGTGCGCTTGGTAGAAAACGAAAAGCTCGGCGTACTCGGTGCGGCGAGCTGGTACCTGCAACACCTGCACGCACGCGATCACCGAGAACAGGCCACACCAAGACCGGCCACCACCAACTGACCCAATGCACCAGGCCCGAAGGAGAGCGGGATCTGGTGCCACCACTGCCCTGGAGAGACAACCATGCAAGTCCGCAAGAACGTATTGACGTTGAGTATCGTGGCCGCACTGAGCGTGTCCGGTATCGCCGCAGCACAAGACAAGCCGGCCGATCAGAAAGCCAAAGACCTCGATGCGGTGGTGGTCACCGGCATCCGTGGCGCGATGGAAAAATCACTCGATGTGAAGCGTGAAGCAAAGGCGCATGTCGAAGTGGTGAGTGCCGAAGACATCGGCAAAATGCCTGACAAGAATGTGGCCGACTCCCTGCAACGTCTTCCCGGTGTGACGATCAGCTCGGCAGGTGCCAGCGAAGGCGGTTTCGACGAGAACGACCGGGTGTCGATGCGCGGCACCAACCCCAGCCTGACGCTGACCCAGATCAATGGACACTCGGTGGCATCGGGTGACTGGTTCGTACTCAATCAAAGCGATAACGCCGGTCGCAGCGTGAGCTACACCCTGCTGCCTTCCACCTTGGTCAATCAAGTGATTGTGCACAAAACCTATCAAGCCAAATTGCAGGAAGGTGGCGTGACCGGAACGGTGGATATCAAAACCCGGCAACCGGTGGAATTTGCCAAACAGTTCACCGGCAATGTGTCGATTGGTGGCGTGTATTCCGACCTGCCCGGCAAGACCGACTCACAATTCAGCGCACTGCTGAACTATCGCAATGCCGCCTCCACCGCTGGCATCTTGCTGCAGGTGTTCGACGAAAACCGCAGCCTGCGCCGTGACGGCGTGGAAGTATTGGGCTATGACCAAATTTCAAACAAAGCGGGCGACCCCACCAAGCCGGTTGCTGACGCCCACCCCGACCTCAATGGCGTGTGGTATCCACGCATGATTGGCGCGGCGCTGTTCGAACAAAAGCGCGAGCGCCGTGGTGGTTTGCTGGAGGTGCAATTCAAGCCCACCGACAACTTCAGCATTGACCTGTCCGGCTTTGTCTCCAAACTCAACGCCTCCAACTACAATCGCAATTATCTGCTGTACAACCCGCGCACCATCGGTGCGGGCATTTCACCGGCAGCCGGCTATGTGGTGCGCAACAACACCTTGGTAAGCGCCACCATTCCGGGTGCAGCAGGTACCCAATACGGGCTGTACGACATGATTGCGCGCCCGGATGAAAAGGCCAGCACCACCTACCTGGCGCTGGATGCCGATTGGAAGGCCAGCGATGCGTTGAGCCTCAACTTCAAACTGGGCACCTCCACCGGCCATGGCGAAACACCCACGCAGGATGTGGCGGAGTGGCGCGTGGGTGGCACCGGCGCATCGTGGGGATTGAACGGCATCAAGAATGCCGCCTCGTTCTCGCTCAATGAATCCACCGCTGCACCGCAGCCCAATCTGGCGCTGGACTGGATTTTCGGCCTGCAAAATCTCGACATCGTGGACAAGGACAAGTGGGGCCAGATCGATGCCGAATATTTCGTCGACAAGGGTGCGCTGAGTTCACTCGAATTTGGTGTGCGTTTCACCAATCACGATCGGTCCTCGGAAAACGTGATTGCACAGGGACCGGCGTGCATCGACAGCAGCGGCAATGTGGTCGGGTTCGACTGGTCACAGACTAACTGGTGTCCGGTGGGTACGCGCTCGCCGGCGGATCGGGCCAACTTCCCATCGACGTTCCAGAACTACCCGGGCGGCTTCGGCAGCGGCTTTGGCGGCAGCTTCCCAAGCAATGTCTGGTACTACTCCGCCAGCGATATGCACGCCTACAACCAGTTGACCACACGCGACCCCGTAGGCCGTCGCTATCCGGTGTATGAATTTGGCTTGAAGGAAAAGACCAAGGCCGCCTACCTCCAATTCAATCTGGAAGGTGATCGCTGGAACGGCAATATCGGCGTGCGCCTGGTCAAGACCAGCCAGGACGTGCTGCAATACTTGGCCGGCGGCAGCGCCTCGACCACCGGTTCCATCAATACCGCGTGGGGCTACTTCACCCCGCAGCTGGTCAGCAACAACTACACCGACGTACTGCCCACGTTGAACTTCAAGTTTGACCTCAGCGACACGTTGGTGGCGCGTGTGGCCGCGACCAAGACGATTGCACGCCCGGATTACTCGGCGCTTGCCGGTGGCCTGAGCTTGTCCCCCCCAGCCAGTCCGAATGACGTCGGCGGCGGCTCCTCCAGCAACCCCAACCTGCGTCCGATCCGCTCCACCAATTTCGATGCTGCGCTGGAGTGGTACTACGCACCACGTGCCCTGCTTTCGGCAAGCGTGTACTACATGGATTTGAGCAGTTACATCGGGCAAGGCCAGAGCACGCAGCAATTTCTGACCTTCGATCAAGCCCATCCGAATGGCTATATGGGTAACTACCTTGTCACCTCACCGATCAACACCAAGGGCTCGGTGAAGGGCTTGGAATTGGCGGTGGAGCAGCCGCTTGGTGAAAACTTCGGCATCAATGCCAACGTGTCGTTTACCGATGCCGCAGAAAGCAATGGCAAGCCCTTGGTAGGCGCATCCCGCAATGTGTTCAATCTGGTGGGCTACTACGAGAACAGCCATTTGAATGCACGCATCGCCTACAACTATCGTTCGCATTTCTTCAACGGGCTGGATCGGCGCTCGGCGTTCAATCAAGACAACACGCAATCGGTATCCGCATCGGTGGGCTGGACCTTCAATGACAACTTCAGCGTGTCGCTGGACGGCATGAACCTGACCAATGAAAAGCTGCGCTACTACGCCGACAACAAGGATCAGCCGCGTGGCATCTACCAGAACGGCCGCCAGTACTACCTGAACTTCCGCTTCAAGTTCTGATCGCTTTCCCTGTTCCATTGGCGTAACCCTCCCTTCGGGGCCCGCAACCCGGGCCCCTTTTTTTGCCCGCTACACTCGCTGTATCCCGCAAGGAGTCCACCATGACCACCCGCACCGCTTGCTTGAACTCCGCGCTTGCACTGGCCCTGTTGGCCGCCGCGCCAACACGTGCCGCCGATGCCGGCAGCGTGATTCCCAAGCTGATCCCGCAGCCCGCGCAGATCGTGCAACTGCAAGGCAGTTTTGTGGTGACCGCACAAACCGCTGTGCGCACCGGCGATAGCGAAGTGGAGCGTGCAGTAGGCGCTCAATTCCAAGCGATGCTGGGCGATGGCTGGCCATTGCCGCTGGATTTGAGCCAGGACGGCAGCGGCCAAGGCAAGATTGCATTTGCCCTCGATCACAGCCACACGTGGGGATCACCCGATGCCTACATGCTGGATGTGGATGCAGCTGGCGTGCGCGTGCGGGCAGGGTCTGACAAGGGCTTGTACTACGGCGCCGTCACCTTGGCACAACTACTGACCTCCGGCACGGTCGATGCCCGCCGTGTGCAATTGCCCGCCCTGCATATCGACGATACCCCGCGCTTTGGTTGGCGCGGGGTGATGCTGGATTCGGCGCGACATTTCCAGAGTGTCGATGACATCAAGCAATTGCTCGATGCAATGGCGCAATTGAAGCTCGACACCTTTCATTGGCACCTCACCGACGACCAGGGCTGGCGCTTGCCTGTACCGGGCTGGCCGAAGCTGACCTCGGTCGGTAGCTGCCGCATGCCTGCCGGCGATGGCGGCGTGGATGCCGTCACCGGCGCACCGGTGCCGTATTGCGGCTTCTATACCGAAGCACAAATCCGCGACGTGGTGGCCTATGCCGCGTCTCGCCATATCGATGTGGTGCCGGAAGTGGATATCCCTGGCCATGCCACCGCGGCCATTTCCGCCTATCCACAGTTGGGCGTCTCCGGCGCGCCGATCGCGGTCTCCAACGAATGGGGCGTCAACAAAAACCTGTTCAATGCCGATGCGAGCACGATGCAGTTTTTGGACGACGTGTTGACCCAGGTGGCCACCCTTTTTCCCGGCAAGTTTGTCCATATCGGTGGCGATGAAGCGGTGAAAGACCAATGGAAGGCTTCACCCAGAATGCAGGCACGCATACGCCAATTAGGTGTGAAAAATGAAGCTGGCTTGCAAGCCTGGATGGTGGCGCGGCTGGAGAAGACACTGGCTGCGCGCGGCAAACGCATGATCGGTTGGGATGAGATTCTGGAAGGCAAATTGCCGGCATCAGCCACGGTGATGAGCTGGCGCGGCACCAAGGGCGCTATCGACGCTGCCGAGCAAGGCCACGACGTGGTGATGACGCCCGCGGACACGTTGTATCTGGACTATCTGCAAACCACATCCAGCGATGAACCGCCGGGCCGCCCCGCCACCATTCCACTGGCGCAGGTGTATGCCTTCGAACCGGTGCCCAAGGCGCTGAACGCAAAGCAGGCCACGCATATTCTGGGCGTACAGGCCAACGTGTGGACCGAGCACATGCGCAGCATGGCGCGCGTGCAGCATGCGTTGTTCCCACGCATCGCCGCCTTGGCGGAAGTGGCGTGGTCCCCCGCACAAGCACGCGACTACGCAAACTTCCTGCAACGCCTGCCGGCCATGTTGCCGCGCTGGCAACACGCGGGCATCGCCTATGCGCAAACGCCATTCCAGGCACAGTCAGAGCTCCAGCCGGGTACGACAGCCAATACCGCGCAGGTCGCGCTGCAATCGCCACTGGGCTACACCCTGCGCTACACCACCGACGGCAGCGCGCCCAGCGCCAGCGCGCCGCAGTACTTCGCCCCGCTGCAACTGCCGCTGCCCACCACACTCAGCGCGCAATTGTTTTTCGACCAGCACGCACTGGCGCCGGCCACCACTCTGCAACTCACCCGCGCATCGCTGTTGACCCGCAGCGATGAAGAGGTGGCGATGTGCACCGGCCAATTGATGCTGCGGCTGGAAGACGACGGCCCGCGCACTGGCCCGCGTGCGGTGTTCAACGTCGATATTTTCAACCCATGCTGGTCATGGCGGCAGGCCACGTTGGCAGGCATCAACACGATTGAAGTGCGCGCCGGACGCATCCCGTATTTCTTCCAACTGGCCGGCGACGAATCACACCGCACCTTCAAGCCCGCAAAAAACAAATACGGTGAGCTGGAACTGCACGCCGGTTGTGACGGCCCGCTGCTGGCCAGCGTGCCACTGCCCGCCCAGCCCGATGCCGATGGCTTTGTCAGCTTGCACGCACCCTTGCACAACCCGCCAGCCCGCACCGACATCTGCGTGTGGTTTACCGGCGATACCCGCCCCGCGATGTGGGTGCTGGATCGGATCACGTTGAAAAGCGACGGAGACGATTAAGCACGCTTGATGCCCTCGGCCTCCTTCAGGGTTCGTTTCGGGTTGCAACAAAGCCCGCTTGCGCGGGCCTTGTTGGGTCTTCGCGGCCGCCGGGCTTATTTCCTGGCGGTCAAAATCGGCGTCAGGTAATCCGGCTTGCCGGGGATGCGCTCCAGGTGCGGATAGCGCAGGCCGCCGCGGTAGTCCAGCTTGACCGTGCGGTAGCGGTCGAATTCTTTCAGCATCAACTCGATCGGGGCCTTGCCGTCCTTGGCGGCTTTCACCGCGTCTTCCAGCAGATCCTTGTCGTAGGCCTGGCCATTGACCGCCACCACGGTGGCCCCGCTGCCGATGCCGGCATTGAAGGCCGGGCTATCCCAGCGCACATCCCCAATGCTGCCGTCCTTGCCGATGCTCAGGCCCAGCGAGTAGACAAAATCCGCACCGCCCCAACGCGCATTGGCCTTGGCGAAGGCGCTGGGGGTGTCCTTGTACACCAAGCGCCAACCGGCGGCTTCAATGCCATCGGTGAGGCCGTGTTTGCCGTCCAGACGCTCGCGCAGGAAGCTGGCCCAGTCATACGGCAACACGCCGTTGAGCGTGGCCACCACATCCTCGAAGGTGTAGGTGTTCTGCTGTTCCCACTCGCCGTTGTTAACGCCGAAGAAAGCGCGGGCGAAATCATCCAGCGACTTCTTGCCGCCGGTTTTGGCGCGAATCAGCGCGTCGGCTTCCAGCCAGATCATCTGCCCACCGGAGTAGTAATCCTCGCTCATTTGATAGTTGCGATACGCACGCGGCGCACGACTGGCGATGATGGGGTCGTTGGTGGTGTCCTGGATGTTGCGCCAACGCAGGCCCGGGCGGTTTTCGGCATAGGTGGCGGCCACCAATGCCAACGCGTCGATCGATGCCGGCAGCGGGCGCATGCCGCTGCGTGCGGCCAACACATTGCCCCAATATTGGGTTTGCCCCTCGTACACCCACAACAGGCTGTCTTGCATCGGCGTGTTGAGATTGGGCACCCACAAATCCTTGCCACGGCGATATTTGCCGTTCCAGCTGTGGGTGTATTCGTGCGCCAGCAGGTCGGTGAAGCCGGTCTTCTCGTTCCACCCGGTGAAGTAGTCGGTGCCCACGCCATTTTCGCTGGAGCGCTGGTGCTCCAGCCCGTTGCCACCCATCTGGTCCGACAGCGAGAACAGGAATTGGTAGTGGTTGTAATGCTGCGCGCCGTACAACTTCAGCGCTTGTTCGACCATCGCCTTGTGCTGTTCGATCTGCTTGGGCTTGGTTTCCAGATATTTGGCGGCATCGGCCACCACACCCAACTTCACCGGCACCGTGCTGCCGGCCGGGGTCAGGTCGATGTTCCTGGTGTAGCGGCCGGCGTACACCGGCGAGTCCACCAAAATATCGAACGGCACCGCCTTGTAGTTCACGGTATCGCCGCTACGGCCGGCTTCATCCAGCGCGGTGAACGCGGTCCAACCCGCCGGATAGGTGACGTGCGGATCCATCATGATCTGATGCATGTAATGCCCGGCCGGGTACAGCACCGTGGACAGGAACTGCACGTTCAGCATGTTCGGCGTCATCACCACCCGCCCCTGCGCACCGCTGGTGGGCGTCAGGAAATCGAACTCGGCGGTGATCTCGGTGGCCCCCGCCGGCACGTTGATATGGAAAGCGGCCACGTCCAGTGTGTCGCGCTTCCAGTCCAGTGTCTGGCCATTGGCCTTGAAAGTGATGCCGGCGATCTTGTCGAGCGCATTGCGCGGCGTGTGCCCACCCGGCACCCACATGGGGTACAGCAGGGTCAGCGGGCCGGCCTGCGCGGGGATGGTTTCCTTGACCCGGATGATGCGCTGGCTCAGGTTGCTGGCATCCACTTCCAATTTGATGGTGCCGGGATAGGCCACATCCTGCGGCGCGGGGATATTCGGTGAGCCGCTTTGGGCATATGCGCCCCCAGCCAACAATACAGACGACAGGGCAAGGGCCAGCAAACGGTGCTTCATCGACAACTCCAGAACGCAGGGTGGGCTTGCATCGTACCGACCCGCCCGCCCGCGCCCACCTGCCGAAAGCCATGCCCACTCCTTGCAAATCAGGCCGTCGGTTCCACTTTCGCAGTCTCTGCACGCGGTTGCGGGGTAGCCGACAAATGCGCCGCGTCGGTAAACCGCCAAGCCACGAACACCGCGACTGCCAGCAGGGCCGAGGCGATCAGGAAGGCAATTCCAGGTAAATGCACGGGGGTATGCGGGCCGATGAAAAAGCCGAACGCAGCGGTATAGGCCAGCGGTGCAACGACGCCGGCCAACGACACCAACCCGCTCATCGCACCCTGGATGCGGCCCTGCGCATCGGCCGGGACTTGCCGGGTAATCAACGCCTGCGTGGCCGGCCCGGCGATGGCCCAGAGCGCGCTGATCGGCATCCCGATCAAAAACAGCCAGCCCACTGGAGCCAGGCCATACACCAGAAAGCCGGCTATCCCGCAGCACAAGCCCAATAGCAAGGCGCGGCGCTCGCCCAAGACCTTGACCACCCGCCCAATCAGCCCGACATTGACGATGACACTGAGCACGCCGACCAAGGCCAGCACATAGCCGGCCTGTTTTTCCTTCCAGCCATAGGCGGCATCGGCAAACAGCACGAAGGTACTGGGATAGACGTAATGGGCGAAATTGGCAATGAACACTACCGCCACCAGCCCCCAGATGCGCGGGTTTTCGCGCAGCAATTGCACGCCGCCCAGCGGCTTGGCGTGCTTCCAATCAAACCTGGCGCAGCGTTTTTCCGGCGGCAGCGATTCGGGCAGCACAAACAGGCCGTAGCAGAAATTCAGCAACGACAAACACGCCGCAAACCAGAACGGCAGGCGATGGTTGATATCGCCCAGCACGCCGCCAATCAACGGGCCCACGATAAAGCCCAGCCCGAACGCCGCGCCGATCATGCCGAAACTTTTGGCGCGCTGCTCGGGTGCACTGACATCGGCGATATACGCATTGGCGGTGGTGAAACTGGCGGCGGTGACGGCACTGATCAAGCGCCCCACAAATAGCCATGCCAGTGAAGGTGCCAGTGCCATGAACACGAAATCGGCACCCAAACCCAAGCACGACAACAAGATCACCGGCCGCCGCCCGAACCGGTCAGACAGCGCGCCTTGAATGGGCGCACTGAAAAACTGCACCAACGCAAAGGTGAAGCTGAACAACCCGGTCCAATACGCGGCGGTGGACAGATCGCCACCCACGAATTGCTGCACCAGATGCGGCAGTACCGGGATGATCACGCCAAATGCCAGCACGTCGATCAACACGGTGATGAAGATGAACATCAGCGCGGCTTTGCGCGCGCCGAGGTGGGGGATGGCGTTCAATTGGGGGTCCGATGCATGGGGCGATGTGTTGGCGATGACTAAGCGATTGCCCGGCGATTTCCGGTGTCATCACACCTACCCAGCAAACGCATCCACCGAAAGTAAGCTGACGTGATCGCGCACATCATCCGGCCACGACTGGATGAGCACCTCAAAGCGGTGGTTATCGCCGGCGAACAAGGCGCGGGCAGCGTCTTCGAAACCGGCTTCATTGCCGGCCATCACCTGCATGAAGCGGTAGGCAGCTTCTTGCGAGGCGCGGCGCTGATCCTCTGCGGACAACACCTTGCGCGCCGCTTCCACCAGTTTGCGCAGAGCTACCGACGCACCACCCGGTTGTGCGGCCAGCCAATCCCAATGGCGCGGCAACAAGGTCACTTCGCGCGCCACCACGCCCAGTTTGGGCCGGCCCGGTTTGCGCGGCGACGCGGGGGGTTCGGCCTGGCGCAGCAACGGCTGTGCGACCAACCGCAACAGATCAGCGGCGGGCAGTTCCAATGGCAGATCCAGTTGCCCGCCGCTGGCATCTTCAAAAATCAGCACCGGTCGTTGCGGGTGCAAGTCGAATGCCTGTTTGGCCTTCAAGGCCACATGCCGCAGCTCGCCGGTGGCGATGCGGTTGGAGCCGGAAAATGCGGTACAGCGCAGGGATGGATTGAGCACGGGGCAGACTCCTGAATTCGGAGTCTATTATTACCCGGATAAATCAGAGCTGCAACCCCATCAACGCCCACCGGGCATTTCGATCAGCTTCAAGAACTCGCTGCGGGTGCGCGCATCCTCGCGGAAGCTGCCCAGCATCTTGCTGGTCACCATACTCACCCCACGCTTGTGCACGCCGCGGGTGGTCATGCACTCGTGCGCACCCACCACCACCACACCCACCCCGCGTGGTTGCAGCGCGCGCTGGATGCAGTCGGCAATTTGTGCGGTCATTTTTTCCTGCACCTGAAAGCGCTTGGCATAGGCCTCGACCACCCGCGCCAGCTTGCTGATGCCCACCACCTTGCCCGCCGGCAGATAGCCCACATGCACCTTGCCGATGATCGGCGCCATGTGGTGCTCGCAATGGCTTTCGTACTCGATATCGCGCAGCACCACCATTTCGTCGTAGCCGCCCACCTCCTCGAAGGTGCGCGCCATGTAGGCATCGGCATCCAGCGTATAGCCGCCAAACCAGTCCTCATACGCTTTGACCACCCGCTTGGGCGTATCTAGCAATCCTTCACGGCTGGGGTCATCGCCGGCCCATTGCAGCAGCGTGCGCACCGCCGCTTCGGCCTGTTGGCGGCTGATCTGGTTGCGGATGTCATCGGTCATGGCGGTGCAAACGGCGTGGCGGGGCGTGCATGATAACGCGGGAAACAAAAGGGGGCCTCATTCGAAGCCCCCTATGTATCTTGAAAATTCAACAAATACTAATTTTTACGGTAATCGGTGACGTAACCACTGAAAATTTGCATGATCGTAGTATTATTCATGCCGGGATGCGCCTGCGCAAAGTCATTGAAAATGCGGGTAGCACGGCGGTCACCCTTCGCGGATGCCGCAAAAATGGCACCCGCCAAATATTCTGGCGAGTGATCCGTGCTCAAGGAGTACTGCATCCTGCCATTCATATATATCGCAAAAGGATTATTACTGCCTCGTATTACCGCAGAAATCTCGACATAAACTGGCAGCGCAATCGCTGCGCGCGGATCATCACCATTGCGCAGTTTACTTTCATCTAATCCATTGATGGCCAAGATGGCTTTATCAAGCTGACGGTTGGGGTACAGCAGCTTGGCCATGGGGTCACCTGCATCGGCCATTGCCTTCAATTCCGAGTCATTCAGCTTGGCTGCCGCCAGAAAATCCTGGGGCAACGGCATCCCTAATTGACGCATCATATTTAGCTCTGCTGCATCGTTGTACGCCAAAATACCGAAATACTCGGCATTCAGGCGATCAAGGTAAGCCCGCTCATCCGGTGTCAATGCGGCCAACAAAGCATCCCAAGTCTCCGCCTTGAAGCGCGGATCATTGGCATAGCTTGCATCAAGAGCATGAGGGGACTTGCGCCCCTCCATGTTTGAATGTGCAACGGTCGCATCGTATTGAGCAGAAGTCTGCTTGATTGGCTTGACAACTCCCTCCGCCCTCCCTTGACAACCAACCATCAATAATGCGCACAGCGCCAGTGGAGACAATAAAGTCTTCATCATTTACGCCCTGCATCCATTACTGCGCATGTCTTTTGCAAATAAAGCACAGTTTCGATCCTCGACCGAGCTATTGTATGTTTTTTCCGCAGCACTCGAAACCTTAACAATACCGGCATACACATCAGCCCAGCCATCACAAAGTGCATCACCCCCACATTGGGCATACATATTGAGTTGAAATGCCGCGTCACAACCTGCTTTCCCCTCAGCTGCCGCATAGCACCGATCATGCTCATTGCAAGCGGAGAGAAAACTGATCCCATCGCGCGGCGCATCCAGTTCCCCGGAATAGTTGTGCCCTCCTGCAAAACCAGCAACCGCACTTAGTAGGGCATCCTTCCATCCACCAAGACCACAACCATTAGGCTGCCAGGCGGGTTGCCGAAATATTACGATACCAGGAGATGCGGGTGGCACAGCCAAATTACAATCGGAAGGCTTATCTTTGGCCAACTCCGCACAGAATTGTTCTTTGTCGATACTAAGTGATACGCCTCCGCCAGCTTCTCCCATTTCAGGCTGGTTGGTGTTGTACCGCATCGTGTTTCCGAAAACAATATTGCCGCAAGCCGAGCCTGAGCATATTACTTTCCAACCATCTATCGTAGTTCCATGCACAACTACTGAATTGAGGTTTTTTGGCCCATCCGCATAAGCTGATCCAACGCAACCGACCAACAGCATTACTAAAATTACAACCCTTATTTTCGAAATAATCATTGACTAGCCCCAAAAAGAAGGCGGAAAACTACCCCCCCCTCGAATATTCGTCAATATTGACAACAAAGCAGCTTCATGAATCACTAGCCAGTTCTGTTAGTTGTACGACGTTAAAATCAAGCTATTACAGTGGCGCGCCTCGCCCCACCCAGCAGCCGCGCCGGCAACATCAGCAGCGCCCGCAGAAATGCGAACAGCGCATGGAAGGTGATGCCCACCAACCGAAACGGCAATGCCAGCAGCCACAGCAGCGGCCACAGCACCAGCGCAAGCAGGGCCAGCGGCCAGCACAGCACCCATAGCAGGCACCACAGCAGCAGCAGGACAAAAGTTTTCATCACAGTCATTGCGCCTGTAGAACGCTGCACCTGCAGCGGTTTGCACGATGCAAGCGTGCGCCCGGCGCGGCAAGTGGTTTGCGACGAAGCCGGGATAGGTGCGACGAAGTGGCCCCGCACCTGTTGCAAGAAGCGCTGTCTTGGCACCGCGTTGGTTGGATACGGGAACGATGCGGGGTAAGAGGATGAATCACCCCCCCACCCGCGCCAGTGCCGCATCAATGCTGGTTGTCGATGCCAAGGTGCCGAATGTGGACGCATGCGCACCGCCCAAGCGGCTGGCGCACCAGTCGGAGGCCAGCGGGTTGTGGGCACGCAGCAGGGTTGCGCCTTGCAGCAGCAGTGCAAGGCGTTCGACCAAGCGGCGGGCATCGGTTTGCTCCACCTCGCCTGCCAGCAGCGCCATGCCGGTTTCAAATGCGGCATCAAAATGTGCATCAAGCCCTTTGGCCTGTTCCAACTCGGTGCGCAGTGCAGCCACAGTGTCCGGTTCACGCGATAGCGCGCGCAGCACGTCGAGGCATTGGATATTGCTGCAGCCCTCCCAAATCGCGTTGAGTGGCGATTGACGGAACAGCCGCGGCATCTGCGATTCTTCGATATAGCCGATTCCACCGAAACATTCTTGCGCTTCGGCAGCGACCAGTGATGCGCGTTTGCACACCCAGAATTTGCCGATGGCAGTGGCCACCCGCGCCAGTGCGGCTTCGTGCGGATCATGCGCGGCGCGATCCACCGCACCGGCCACGCGCACTGCCAAGGCGGTGGCGGCTTCGGATTCCAGCACCAGGTCGGCCACGACATTGCGCATCAGCGGGTGTTCGATCAGCCGCTTGCCAAACGCGCTGCGATGGCCAACGTGGTGCAGCACGCGACGCAGCGCCATGCGGATCAAACCGGCCGAACCCAGCATGCAATCGAGGCGGGTGAACATCACCATTTGCAGAATGGTGGCGACACCGCGGCCTTCGTCACCGATGCGGAAGGCCCATGCGTTTTCGAATTCGACTTCGCTGGATGCGTTCGACCAGTCGCCTTGCTTGTCTTTCAAGCGCAACAAGCGCAATGCGTTGACGCTGGCATCGGGTCGCCAGCGCGGCAGCAGAAAGCACGTCAGCCCCTCTTGTGCTTGTGCAAGCACAAGAAATCCGTCCGACATCGGCCCCGAGAAAAACCATTTGTGCCCGACCAGCGTGTATTCGCCCTGCGCTGCCAATGGCGTGGCGCGCGTGCTGTTGCTGCGCACATCGCTGCCACCCTGTTTTTCGGTCATGCCCATGCCAAGGGTGAGGCCTTGCTTGTGTTCCATCGGCACAAAGCGGGCGTCGTAATGCGGCGCAGCGGCCTTGCCCGCCCATTCACGCAGCGCCGGTTCGCGTTGCAACACCGGCACCGCCGCGTGGGTCATGGTCAGCGGGCAACTGCTGCCGGGCTCGGCCTGATAGTGCAAAAAACTGAGCGCCGCACGCGCAACGTGCGCGCCTGGGCCAGGCTGCGCCCACGACAATCCCGCGACCCCGTGTTCGATCGCGGCGCCCATGACCTGGTGATAGGCCGGATGGAATTCGACCCGATCCTGCCTGCGTCCATAGGCGTCATAGGCCAGCAGGCGCGGACGATCCCGGTGGGCGTCATCGGCCAAGTGCAACAAGCGGCCACCGGCGAGCGCGCCGTACTCGGCAAGATGCGTGGAAAACGCTGCGCCGCCTTCGCGCAACACCGCTTCGCGCAGCGCGGCATCGTCGTCCCAGAGATTGTGCGTGCCGAACGGTGGCGGCTGGTTGTCAACAAGGTGGGTGGCAAAATCCGCGTACATGTAGTGGCGCTCCAATGGATGGCGCATGACTGCTGCAGGATACGCCCGCAGTGTGATCCGCTGCGCGCACGTGACGGGTGCATCTTCACCTGATCTTGGCGATGCGTGATGTAGCCTTCGCGCCCGCTGCTCTGCCCGCATTTCCCTATGACATCAACCCCCCCTGAGCACCCCGAACACGCGCGGCTGCGTGAGGAATCGTCCAATCAAGCGCTGCCGCTGGCCCCCGGGCTGGGGGTGAGTCTGGAAGCCGCACGCATGCCGCGCCGGGCCAGCTTGATCGAGCCACGCGTGCTGTGGATCTGCGCTTTGGCCATCGTGCTGGGCGGCTGCGCGGCATTGATTGCGCGGGTATTGGTGGCGTTGATTGCGCTGGTGACCAACCTCGCGTTTTTTGGGCGCTGGTCACTGCAGGCGGTGTCACCAGCCGACCACAGCCTGGGCGTCTGGGTGATCGTGGTGCCGGTGCTGGGCGGCGTGGTGGTGGGGCTGATGGCGCGCTGGGGGTCGCGGGCGATCCGTGGCCATGGGATCCCCGAGGCGATGGAACAGGTGCTGCTCAATGAATCCAGGATTCCGCCGCGGATCACCTTCCTCAAACCGATCTCGTCGGCGGTCGCCATCGGCACCGGCGGGCCATTTGGTGCCGAAGGTCCGATCATTGCGACCGGTGGCGCACTTGGCTCGTTCATCGGCCAGATGCTGCATGTGACAGGCCATGAACGCAAAGTACTGCTGGCCGCCGGTGCGGCCGGCGGCATGACTGCGATTTTTGGTTCGCCGCTGGCCGCCGTGGTGTTGGCGGTGGAGTTGTTGTTGTTCGAATTGCGCGCACGCTCGCTGGTGCCGGTAGCGCTGGCCACGGTGGCGGCCGCCGGTGTGCGCTATGCCACGGTGGGCAGTGCACCGGTGTTTGCGATGCCGACGGTGGCCGAACCGGGCTTGGCGGCACTGGCGATGTATGTGCTGTTGGGCGCGGCGATTGGGCTGGTCAGCGTGGGCGTCACGCGCTTGCTGTACGCCATCGAAGACGGCTTTGAACGCTTGCCGATCCACTGGATGTGGTGGCCGGCGATCGGCGGCATTGCGGTGGGCGTGGTGGGCTACTTTGCACCGCGCACGCTGGGGGTTGGCTACAGCAATATCGAAGACATCGTGGCCGGGCACTTGGCGGCGGGCGCGTTGGCGTTCCTGTGCGTGATGAAGTTCATTTCGTGGTCGATCGCGCTGGGCAGCGGCACCTCCGGCGGCACCTTGGCACCGCTGTTCACCATCGGTGGCGCGCTGGGTGCATTGGCTGGCGTTGCGATGGTGGCAC
>Ga0208564_1001491_pt1 | contig 19556 bp, 15 predicted proteins | sample AD_UKC073_MetaG_FD_184439 | JGI IMG/M metagenome (GOLD analysis project Ga0208564, IMG submission 184439) | Active sludge microbial communities of municipal wastewater-treating anaerobic digesters from USA - AD_UKC073_MetaG (SPAdes) (version 2) | ecosystem: Engineered > Bioreactor > Anaerobic >... | reverse complement strand
GCTGACGATGCCGACGATGACGAGGAGGACGAGTGGGCGACGGAGGACGACTCCGACACCGACTCGGTGTACGACGACTACGGGAAGTGGGCCTCGGGGCAGCGATGAGCTGACCAGCCTCCTACCGACCTCACTGCGTCTCTCGCAGAAGCCACAGGGCTGTTCCGCAGCCCCATCGGCGCTGTGCCGCGCCCGTATGCCGGTGCGCCGGCTCAGCGGGCGAATTCCCCGACGATCTGGACGGTGCCGCCGTCGACCCCCTTGGCACCATGCACGACCTCGTATGCCGGGTCGACCGGTGCGTTCTCGGCGCCGGTCACCTCGCCGAGCAGCCACGCCGCGATGCCGCGCGACCGGCATACCGCAATCGCCGCACCGGACTGCGCCGCCGGCAGCACGGCAACGAAACCCACCCCCATGTTGAGGGTGCGTTCCAGGTCGAGGGCCGGAACTCGGCCGAGCTCGCCGATGGTGCGGAACACCGCGGGCGGGGACCACGACGCGCGGTCGACGCGCGCGAAGACGCCCTGTGGGAGCACCCGCGCGAGGTTGGCCGCGAGCCCGCCGCCAGTGACGTGGCTGAGCGCGTGGATGTCGATGCCGGGGGTGCGGATCAGCGCGAGCAGGTCTGCGGCGTAGACCCGCGTCGGCGTGAGGAGCTCCTCGCCGAGGGTGTGCCCGAAGTCGGCCACGTGCCGGTCGAGCGACCACCCGGCGGCGGCGATGACTCGGCGCACCAGGGAGAAGCCGTTGGAGTGCAACCCCGAGGAGGTCAGCGCGATGACCGCGTCGCCAGGCTGCACCCGATGCGGGCCGATGATGTCGGCGTAGTCGACGACGCCAGTGGCTGCGCCCGCCACGTCGTATTCCTCCGGCTCCAGCAGCCCAGGGTGCTCGGCGGTCTCACCGCCGATGAGGGCGACACCTGCTTGCTCGCACGCCGCGGCGATGCCCCCGACGATCGCGGCGATGCGCTCCGGGACGACCTTGCCGGTGGCGATGTAGTCGGTCATGAAGAGCGGCTCGGCTCCGCAGACGACGATGTCGTCGACGACCATGCCGACCAGGTCGAAGCCGATCGTGTCGTGCCGGTCCAGGGCCTGGGCGATGGCGACCTTGGTGCCCACGCCGTCGGTCGAGGTCGCCAGCACGGGGCGGGCCATCCGGGCCAGCACGCTCGCGTCGAAAAGCCCGGCGAAACCGCCCAGCCCACCGAGCACCTCGGGCCGCTGCGCCCGGCGCACCGACTCCTTCATCAGCTCGACGGCCTTGTCGCCGGCCTCGACGTCGACTCCTGCCGCGGCATACGTGATGGGGCCTTGCACCTGATCGCCAGTCACGCAGGCCACTGTATGCCGTGCCCGTCAGGGCAGGCGCAGGGCGTTCTCGGCGCCGCCGGAGACCCCGAGCGCCACGCCCTCGACGTCGCGGACGAAGCCGGTCGGTTCGGGGTCGACGTGGCGCTTGGACGGGGACAGATCGACCGGAAGGGTTTCGAACAGGTGCTTGCCGATCCGGCCGTCCTCGGGCAAGGGCACTGGGTAGGAGCCGGTGAAGCAGGCTGTGCACAACCGCTTGGCACCTTGCTCGGTCGCGTCGATCATCCCGTCGAGGGAGATATAGCCCAGCGAGTCGGCCCCGATCGAGGCGCGGATTTCCTCGACCCCCAGTCCGGTGGCGATGAGCTCGGCCCGGGTCGCGAAGTCGATGCCGTAGAAGCACGGCCAGTGCACCGGTGGCGAGGAGATCCGCACGTGCACCTCCGCGGCCCCTGCCTCACGCAACATGCGCACCTGGGCCCGCTGGGTGTTGCCCCGCACGATCGAATCGTCCACGACGACAAGGCGTTTGCCCTTGATGGTGTGGGCGAGGGGATTGAGCTTGAGCCGAATACCCAACTGCCGCAACGTTTGTGAGGGCTGGATGAAGGTCCGCCCGACATAGGCGTTCTTGACGAAGCCCTGCCCGAACGGGATCCCGGACTGCTGGGCATAACCGACCGCTGCCGGCACCCCCGAGTCGGGCACCCCGATGACGAGGTCGGCCTCGACCGGGTGCTCGATGGCCAGCCGGGCGCCCATCGCGACCCGCGCCTCGTGGACCACGCGCCCGCGGATGACCGCGTCCGGCCGAGCCAGGTAGACGTATTCGAAGATGCAGCCTTTCGGCTCGGGCTCGGCGAAATGGTGCGAGCGCAGCCCGTCCTCGTCGATGACGAGCAACTCACCGGGTTCGATTTCGCGGATGACCGCGGCGCCGACGGTCTGCAGCGCGGCGGTCTCCGAGGCGATGACCCAGCCGCGGTCGAGCCGGCCCAGTGCGAGCGGACGAATCCCGTGCCGGTCGCGGGCGGCATACAGGCTGTGTTCGTCCATGAAGACGAAACAGAAGGCGCCCCGCAGCCGGGGCAGCACGTCGAGCGCGGTGGCTTCCAGCGATCGGTCGGGATCGGACAGCAGCGCGGTGACCAGGGCCGTGTCGGTGGTGTTGCCGCGGCCGAGTTCGCCGGGGTGCCGGTCGGGGTCGCCATGCCGCTCGGCGACGAGCTCGCGCAACTCGGCGGAGTTGATGAGGTTGCCGTTGTGGGCCAGGGCCACCGTCGTCGTGTCGGTGCCGCCGAGGGTGGGCTGGGCGTTCTGCCAGGTCGACCCACCCGTCGTGGAATAGCGGCAGTGCCCGATCGCCACGTGCCCGGTGAGCGAGGCCAGCGCGCCCTCGTCGAAGACCTGGCTGACCAGCCCCATGTCCTTGTAGACGAGCACCTTCTGGCCGTCACCGGTCGCGATGCCGGCCGACTCCTGGCCGCGGTGCTGGAGGGCATAGAGCCCGAAGTAGGTGAGCTTGGCGACTTCCTCGCCCGGCGCCCACACACCGAACACCCCACAGGCGTCCTGCGGTGCCTTCTCCCCCGGCAGGAGGTCGTGGGTCAGTTTCCCGTCGCCGCGTGCCACGGGCGCGATTCTCCCACAGGTATGCCGGGCCCCTCCCGCCCCGCCCCAGCCGGCTCGCCCTCTGCCGCTCAAGCTGCTAGTTCGACGTGGAGCGAGGTGTCCTGATCTGACCCGTATCCGCGAGTAGCGCGTGAGTCCTCACGTGGTCGGTGCTCGGGCGTCCTGATGTGACCTGACTTAGGCCACTTTCCGGGATCGCTCGGGTCGGCTGGTCGTTGACCTGCAGGTTTGTGCTCGGATCGGCCGGGATTTGTGCACTAGCCGGGAGTCCTATCGTGTGCGGGTGGCTCCGTATGTCCGGACTGTGAAGACCTCGTCGGGGGCGACTGCGGTGCAGATCGTGTACTCGAGCCGGCGCGGGGCACGGAAGATGGAGCACCTCGGGTCGGGGTATGCCGAAGCTGAGGTGGGGCTGTTGAAGGCGGCCGCCCGGCAGAAGCTCGCGGCCGGGCAGGGGGAGCTCGACCTGGGTTTGAGCGGCCTCGGGCCGCGTGAGGGTGGGCCGTTGCCGATCACGTCCTCGCGGATGGGGCACCTGTGGGATGCGCTGGAGCACGCCTACCGGGTCCTGGGGTTCGAGGCGGCTGTGGGCGATCCGGTGTTCCGGGAACTGGTGCTGGCGCGGATCATCGAGCCGACCAGCAAGCTGGACTCGGCCCGGGTGCTGCAGGAGGTCGGCGTGCACGCGTCGGCGTACCGGACGGTGACCCGGCGCCTGCCCGTCTTCGCCACCGCCGACTTCCGCCGGGGTTTGGCCGCGGCGTGCGCGCGACAGGCCGGGGTCGGGCCGGCCAGCCTGGTCTTGTACGACGTAAGCACGCTCTACTTCGAGACCGACGCCGGTGATGGTTTCCGCGAGCCGGGGTTCTCCAAGGAGCGACGGCTCGAGCCGCAGATCACGATCGGGCTGCTGACCGACCATTCGGGCTTCCCGTTGATGGTCGAGGCGTTCGAGGGCAACAAGGCCGAGACGCTCACGATGATCCCGACGATCCGCTCGTTCATGGCCGCGCACGGCCTGCCGGAGGTGACGATCGTGGCGGACGCCGGGATGGTGTCCGAGGCGAACAAGCGCGCGATCGAGTCCGCCGGGCTGTCGTTCATCATCGGCGCGCGGATCCCCCAGGAGCCGTACGTCATCACCGCCTGGCGCAAGAAGCACCCCGGTAAGGACCTTCCGGACGGGCACGTGTTCACCCAGCCGTGGCCGGCCGGCCCGACCGATGGGCGTCGAGACCACACGTTCTACTACCAGTACAAGCACGACCGGGCCCGGCGGACGCTCAAGGGCATCGACGAGCAGGTCGCCAAGGCCGAGAAGGCCGTCAAGGGCCAGACCCCGGTGAAGCGCAACCGGTTCGTCACTCTCACCGGGACCCGTAAGTCGGTCAACCGAGCGCTGGAGGCCAAGGCCCGCTCGCTGGCCGGGCTCAAGGCGTACGTGACCAACCTTGACCCGGCCGTCGCGGACGCCGACTTCGTCATTGGCGCCTACCACCGGCTCTTCCAGATCGAGAAGTCCTTCCGGATGTCCAAGCACGACCTGCAGGCCCGACCGATCTTCCACCACAAACGCGAGAGCATCGAGGCGCACCTGACCGTCGTGTTCGCGGCGCTGGCGGTCAGCAGGTGGGTCGAGGACCAAACCGGCTGGAGCATCAAGAAATTCGTGCGGACCGCCCGCCGCTACCGAACCATCGAGATCCAGCTCGGCGAGCAGACCATCACCGCCGAAGACCCGCTACCCGACGACCTCGCAGAAGCCCTCAAGGCGATCCACCGCGTCCGCGTTGCGCACTAATTTGGCCGAACTCAGGCAGCCGGCTCGCCCTCTGCCGCTCAAGCTGCTAGTTCGACGTGGAGCGAGGTGTCCTGATCTGACCCGTATCCGCGAGTAGCGCGTGAGTCCTCACGTGGTCGGTGCTCGGGCGTCCTGATGTGACGTTCGGCGATGCGCGGACCTGGGGTGGTCTGTCGTTCGGGGAAGCCGGCCTGCGTGCGTCTCTTGTCGGCTCGGTGCGCGAATCAGCTGCGCTCAAAGCCTTGCTCGGGTGGATTCTTTCGAGCGTCGGCAGACCTTCGGACTGCGTGCATCAAAACGTCGTCGACGACCAGGTTCGTTGTTGGATCGAACGGTTTGTCAGGATGCTTCCTGTCGAAGTTGCCCCGATCCCACGCCAGCTTCATGGCCTCGAACTGCCGGCCAATGATCTGATCGGTTTCGGCTGTGCGGTCACCGGCGATGCTATGAACCAGAAGCTGATGTCCGTGATGGAGCCTTTCGAGGATCGCCGCGTACTTTGGCGTACTCAATGCCCGAGCTGGTTCGAACAAGGAGTAGTCCGAGTATGAGGTGTCTTTGCCCGACGTGGGCGCCCGATGAACAACTGGCTCGATGAAGCGCTGGCGAAATCGAACAACACCCGTGGCGGATTCGGCGGCATGATCGAAGATTGAGCGTCCATCTTGCGCCAGAAAAACTTCGTCAACATCTGATACCGTCACGGCCCGCGCCTCCTGCAAGAACCGGCGATATGCGTGTTCCCAAGCGACGTACTGGCCGAAGTCCGAGTCCCAAGGGTCGCCGGCAAATTTCGGCTTTACGCCATACTTGAACGGCCAATGCACGATCACGCTGCATTCGAGACCTGGGATCGCGACCAATACTTCGCGCAGTTCGGTCAGCGTATAATCGGTCGAGCGGAGATCGTAAAGGATGAGGGCGTCCACCTTGTTGACCGCCACATAGAGGCGCGCCCATTCCTCTATCCATCGCAGAGGGTTGTTGCGTTGCATTGCGACCAACACGTTGCGGCCGCGGAACAGGCTGTTCATGGGGGAGCGCACGGCTGCTTCCACGTTATATTCGCCAAAGTCGATGCGAAGAGAGTCTGCGTGCATCGCCGTGATTTGCGTCCGTTGTGCCCGGTTCAACGGGAAGGTCGACACAGGGAAGACCTGTCCATCAATCGTGTAGGTGGCCTCGAGGAAGGTCGATTCAAGATTAAGCAGAGGGGGTCCGATCATGGCGATCCCCGCGTCCGTGTTGAACACGTCACAGAACACGGTGTGAGAATCGAAGAGATCGTGGTAGTTCGACTGCTGGCGGTCGGGATTGCGAGGCGAACGCCGACAAATCGTCGCGTGCGGAGGGATCAGGACTTCGCTGGTCCGGACGACTCGATGTTGTCCTTTGGGTCCAAGGTGCTCCCCGTCAGTGTGGAAGCTCATGGCACTCTCCCGTCCTAGGCATCGGCCCTTCATGGGTGAGTGGCTGACACACCTTCTGGATGTACCAAAGCGCCTGTCCCGTCACGGGATGCTTGTGAATGCGACGTCGCAAAGACACTGCACGGGAAGGCCACTTGGTAGGTGAAGGGTACATCGTGGGCCACCCCGGCCAGGCCGCGTCGGGTCGAGAAGGCGCGGGCACGCACCCGGTCGCGGGTATGGGAGCTGGCTCGTGGGGTCCCGGCGGCCAGGGTCGCCGGCCGCACCCTGAACCCTGATCTGGGCTAGGAGGCGCGGCGGTCGGCGACGACGTAGGCGATCGCGCCGAGCAGGGTGCCGAGCAGGACCCCGATAGTGCCGAAATAGCCGAGCACCGACGTGACGGAGTAGCCAGGGACCCGGTCGCCGGTCACCGCGAGCAGCCCACCGACGGCGAAACCGAGCACCGCGCCGGCCAACAGGAACGGGACGAGGCGCGGGCTGCGGCGGAGCTTGCTGTTCACGGAGTCAAGGGTAAGGGCAGCCATGGGTCCAGCGCCGCCCGCTCCCCTGAGGCCGTGACCCGACCGGAGGCCAGCGCGTCATCCCACGACAACTGCCCGGTCGCGACCTCCAGCCAGGTCACCGGGTCGGTCTCGACGACCGACGGTGGGGTGCCGCGGCGGTGAACCGGCCCCGCGATGCACTGCACCGCGGCATACGGGGGCACTCGCACCTCGACCGAACGGCCGGGCGCGCGAGTCGCCAGCTCTTCGAGGGTGAACCGCACGGCGGTGGCGACCGCCTCCCGGGGCGCCTGCGCGAAGCCGGCCACACGGCATACCTGCAGGGCAGCCAACCCGGCGGCTGGGGAGGTGCGGCGGCGGGGAGGCACCCCCTCATGGTGCCACCCGGCACGGACGCGAGAGACTGGGCCCATGCGTGCAACGACGATCCATGGCGCCTTCGACATCCGCGTGACCGACGTGCCCGACCCGAAAGTGCTGCGGCCGACCGACGCCCTCGTGGAGGTCCGCGCGAGCTGCGTGTGCGGCTCGGACCTGTGGCCCTATCGCGGGATCAACGAGGTGCGGCCGGGGTCGCGGATCGGGCACGAGTTCGTGGGGATCGTGCGCGAGGTGGGGTCGGAGGTGACGACGGTGCGGCCGGGTGAGTTCGTCATCGCGCCGTTCGTGTGGGCGGACAACACCTGCCGGGTATGCCGGGCCGGCATCAACACCTCGTGCGAGAACGGCGGTTGGTGGGGTGCGCGCGACCGGGAGAAGCTGCCGGTGGACGGCGGCCAGGGCCAGTGGGTGCGAGTGCCGCTGGCCGACGGGACGCTGGTGTCGACGCCGGCCGTGCCTGACGACTCGATGCTGCCGGACCTGTTGACCCTGTCCGATGTCATGGGCACCGGCTGGCACTGCGCACGCGGCGCCTCGGTCGGGTCCGGCGACACGGTCGCGGTCATCGGTGACGGCGCGGTGGGGCTGTGCGCCGTGTTGTCGGCGCGGCTCATGGCCGCGGGGACGATCATCGCGATGTCACGGCATACCGCGCGGCAGGAGATCGCGACCGAGTTCGGCGCGACCCACATCGTCCCCGAGCGTGGCGCGGACGGTATCGCGCGCGTCCTGGAGATCACCGACGGGCTCGGCGTCGATGCTGCGCTCGAGTGCGTCGGCACCGACGAGGCCATGCAGACCGCGATCTCGGTGGCCCGGCCGGGTGGACGGATCGGCTATGTCGGCGTTCCGCACGGGATCGTGCTGCCGATGGAGACGATGTTCGGCCGCAACCTGCGGCTCGGCGGTGGGGTGGCTCCGGTGCGGCAATACCTGCCGGCCCTGTGCGACCTCGTGCTGGCCGGCGAGATCCACCCCGGCCGGGTCTTCGACCTCACCGTGCCACTCGAGGAGATCTCCGAGGCGTATGCCGCGATGGACCAACGCCGCGCGGTCAAGGCGATGGTGCTGCCGTGAACGCCGCCGGTGAGATCGCCGGCGCCCTCATCGCGCTGGCCTGGCTCGTCATGGGCTGGTGGATGGTCGCAGTCGGGCGACGGCGCTCGGGCGCGGCGTCGTCGTGGCTGCCGATGGTCGGCACGATCGTCGACAAACACGGCGACACCGACGGGTTGCTGCTGCGCAACCCGCACGTACGCTATGTCGCCCCGGACGGGTCCGAGCACGAGGTGCCGAGCAAGTCCCGCGGCGACATCTGGTCGCCCGGGCAGCCGGTCGACATCATGGTCAACCCCGCTGCGCCTGGGCAGGCGATGCTCGCGACCCACGCCGGGCGGGCCCAGGTCTATCTGGTCGTCGGGTGGTTCATCATCGTGGTCGCCGTGCTGACCTTCATCGGGGCCGCGCTGCTGGCCTGGGCGACACCCCATTAGCCAGATCGGCCCGAGGGCGGGTCGCGGCACGAATCGATCTGTCTCGGAAGGATTTTCGGATGGTCGGGTCCGTTTCGACGGGGATGACCACGGTGGGGTGACCGTCGTTGTCGACGGTCAGCCGCAGTCCTATGTGGCGCTCGACGATCCGCTGCTGCTGGCCTTCGACTATGTCGAGCACCTGGCCCTCGCGATTGACGCATGGTCCGGCGCTGCGGCTGCGGGTGGGGCCGTGGCTGGGGCTGGGGGGGCGGCTGGGGCCGGCGCGACGCTGCGGGTCACTCATGTCGGCGGCGCCGGCTTGACCTTGGCCCGCTGGATCGCGGTGACCCGGCCCGGCTCGCCCCAGATCGTGCTCGAACCCGACGAGGAGCTCACCGCAGCCGTCCGCAGCCGGTTGCCGCTGCCGCGTGGACATCGAGTGCGGGTGCGCCCGGTTGACGGCCGGTCGGGCATCCGCGCCCTTGCCGACGGCAGCGCGGATGTCGTCGTACTCGATGCCTTTGCCGGCGGCCGGGTGCCCGCCGACCTCGTGTCAGTCGAGTTCTTCGAGCAGGTATGCCGGGTGCTCACCTCCGGCGGGTTGTGTGTGGCCAATCTCGCCGACGAGCCGGGCTTGCGTCATGCCGCCCGCGTCGTCACAGCGATGGGTGCCAGTGGTTTGGGCGACGTGGTCCTCATCGCCGGTCATGAGGTGCTCAAGGGCCGACGCTTCGGCAACGTCGTGGTCGCTGCGGTGAGCGCTGGACCAGCCTCGACCACCGACCCGGCCGCGGGTGCCGACCCGGTCGCAGGTGCCGGCGCGGTCGCAGGTGCCGGCGCGGTCGTAGGTGCCGGCGCGGTCGTAGGTGCCGGCGCGGTCGCGGGTGCAAGTGCCGGCCCGGGGGCAGGTGCCGGCGCGGTCGCGGGTGCCGGCGCGGTCGCGGGTGCACGTGCCGGCCCGGGGGCAGGTGCGAGTCGGCTTCCAACTGCGAGGAACTTGACTGAAGGCCCCGGGGCCGACCGGCCTGCCGAACGCTCGGCTGCGGGCCTGGCCGAGCTGCGCAGGCGAGTGGCGAGCGCAAGCCGGCCCACCGGCATACGGGCCGGTTTGGAGGTGACCCGCTGGCTGGCGGGCGCGCGCCCGTGGACGGACGCCGACGCCGTGCCGTCCCCGGAACCACCCGACCCAGGCGCCTGGCGGCTGCGCTGAGCCCGGCCCGGCTGCCCCGGTCGCGTGGACGCCCCGGCCTCTCCCGTCTGCAGACCATCCAGCTCGCGAGAAGACACAAAGACGGGTTTCCCGGACCGAACCGGTCTCGAAAACGCCACCTTGTGTCAACTCACCATCGCAAGTGCCCGCCGAATCCTGGCTCGGAAGTCGGCCCGATCCCCCGGAGTGTCCAGATCCGCTGCGGTCATGAGAATGACCCGCCAGCCGAGATCCTGAAGTACTCCCAGCCGCTGCAGGTCAGCCCGCCACCGAGCGCGGTCAGTGCGGTGATGGTCGCCCTGGTATTCGACGATGACCCGCTGCTGCCGCCAGAGGAAATCGACGGTTGCGACCCACCTGCCGTCGTCATGGACTTCGACGTTGAGTTCCGGCTCGGGCAACCCAGCCTCCACGAAGGACAGCCGAGCCCGAGTCTCCATGGGCGACCAGCTACCTTCGCGGACCAGGGCGAGGGCCGCTCGGATCCTTGGGGCGCCCCGAGTGCCGACGCGCTTGGCGGCCTGATCGGCGAGAGCGCGCAGCGGCGTGAAGCCGGCCAGGCGATCGCCCGTCGATGCTCCGCGGGCCGCGATGGCATCACCAAGGATGACCGCCTCCGTCAGCGGGAGTGTGCTCGCCAGGTCACACCAGGTCGCGAACGGGTCGACGACGGGCATACCCCTGACCTGCACGATGGACCGACGCTCCAGGCCGGTCCGACCCCGCACGCCGGGGCGCCGCACGAGCCCGCACGAGGTGGGCCGCATGACGTGCAGCCGTTGTCCGGGTGTCCAGCCTCGGATCACGGGAAGCTCGAGCAGTTCCGCCGCAGTTTCGTGGCTCCACGCCCACGGTCCCTCGAGGACGACGGCCAGGGCGCCGGTAGCCTGCAATAGCGTCTGCGGAGGCCACGGCGACCGAGCGCCGAAGGCCGGACGAGCTACATCGCCGCGGCTCAATCGGTCCCGCGACACCCCCAGGGCACGTGCTTCACGGACGGAGAACGGTCGTCCCATCAGCTCAGGGGGCAAGGGGGTCAGCGGTCGGGGCGACATGAGCCCATCGTGGTCCGAGCGCGCGGAATGCGCCCTCGCCTATCCACAGGCTCGGCAGGCGCCGCGGCGTGAATCGACGAGAAGTAGGGATTCACACTGCTCCGAGCGCCGTGAAAGTCGACATCGTGTCGACTCACGGCGGAGCTTCGGCCAGCCGGACGAGCCGGACCAGCCGGACGAGCCAGCCGGACCAGCCAGATCAGCCGGATCGGCGGCCATTGTGCCGCCCCCGGCCGGGGCCACACCGCCTGTTCAGAGCGGGTGGTCGCCCTTGATGACGAAGTACGAGCCGCGGATCACGCCGGCGAGCTTGGACTTCTGCCGCGCCCATTTGAAGGCGGCCAACTCGTCGGGTGGCTCCATTCCCTCGGCGAGCTTGAATCCCACCGCGCGCTTGCCGCCGGCCTCGCGCGTCCACAACACGTTGACGCCCAGGCCCGACTCGTAGAACACGTGCACCCAATGGATGCCGTCGACCTCCGACACGGCGACCTGCAGCGGCCTCGCGGCGATGACGATGCCACGCTCGTCGGCCAGGATCCGCTCCACCCACGCCAACGTCTCAGGCGCGTCGGTGGCCGCGTCGACGGTGAAGACGTGGCCGTACTTCGTGTGGAAGTACCTCGCCTCGTTGGCGCGCAGCCCGGCCAGGGCGTCGGCCACCGGGGAACTCTCCAGGCCGGCCGTCGAGACGTGCGTGAAGTCCACAGGTGAGGTCATGGCCCAGGAGGCTACCTCGGCTCAGCTGAACCCGGCACCGCACCGGCACCCGAGGGCGATGCAGCCAGCGGCGAGCACCATGAGCCAGCGACATGAGCCAAATGGTCGCTTCGCGACCCGGGAAGCAACCAATTGGCTCAGGTCACGGGCCTGGGAGCGTCAGGCACCAAGCGGTCGGCCACGGCCGGCAGCCCGCTGAGCTCGTCGACCAGGGTCACCGCTGCGCCGTCGACCTGGCCCGGACGGGAGACCGCACCGACGAATCCGACACACGGCATACCGGCGGCGAGCGCTGCTGCGACCCCGTGGTGCGAGTCCTCGACCACCACACAGCGGGCGGGCGGCACCCCCATCTGCGCCGCCGCGAGGAGGAAGAGATCCGGCGCCGGCTTGCCCACCGCCACATCGGCCGCGGTGAAGATCTGCTCGTCGGTGAACCACCCGTCCAGCCCACAGCGGCGTAGCTTGCGCCAGGTCCTCTCGCGCCGGCCGCTCGTGGCTACGCACACCCGCCACCCCTCGGCGACCAGGCGGGCCAAGGCCTGGGCGACGCCGGGCACGGCTTCGAGTTCGGCGTCGAACACCGTGACATAGGCCTCGCCCCACCGCTGAATCCACTCGGCCGGCACCGGCCGCCCGATAACCGACTCGATGTCGGCCAGGGCATCGGCCTCGGATCGGCCCAGGTGGCGCTCGATGACCTCCTCGCGGGTGATCGGCCAGCCCAGCTCACCGATGGCCCGCACGTCGATCTCGACGGCGAGCCGCTCGCTGTCGACGAGCACCCCGTCACAGTCGAAGACGACCAGTCGCGGCTGCAGCGCGTTCATCCGATCCACCCGCGGGCGTTGCGGAACATCCGCAGCCACGGGCTGAACTCGCCCTGTCCCGTCGGCGCCCACGACCACTGCACCGACCGCAACACCCGCTCGGGGTGCGGCATGAGGGCGGTGAACCGCCCGTCCGCCGTGGTCACGGCCGTGAGCCCGTCCGGGCTGCCGTTGGGATTGGCCGGGTATGCCGTGGCGAGGCGACCAGCGTTGTCGACAAACCGCATCGCCCGCAGCACCGACCCCGCATCCCCCCGCTGCGAGAAGTCGGCCAAACCCTCGCCATGCGACACCGCGATGGGCAGCCGCGATCCGGCCATTCCGGCCAGGAAGATCGACGGGCTGTCGAGGATCTCGACCATCGACAACCGGGCCTCGAACTGCTCGCTGCGGTTGCGGGTGAACCGCGGCCAGGCCTGAGCGCCCGGGATGTGATCGGCGAGGGCGGCCAGCATCTGGCAACCGTTGCAGATCCCCAGCGCGAAGGTGTCGCCGCGGTGGAAGAACTCGTGGAACTGCTCGCGCAGCGCCGGGTTGAAAAGCACCGAACGGGCCCACCCCTCGCCGGCGCCGAGCGTGTCGCCATACGAAAAGCCGCCGCAGGCAACGAAACCCACGACATCGTCGAGTCGCGCCCGACCGCTCTGCAGGTCGGTCATGTGCACGTCGTAGGTCTGGAATCCCGCCCGGTCGAAGGCGAAGCTCGTCTCCACGTGCGAGTTGACTCCCTGCTCGCGCAGGATGGCGACCTTGGGTCGTGTGCGCAGCAGCGCAGGCGCGGCCGGCCGCTGCACCTCGGCAGCGTCGAACGTCAGCCGCACGTGCAGCCCCGGATCCTCCTGGGCCCCCACACCGGCGTGCTCCTCGTCGGCGCACGCGGGATTGTCGCGCAGCGCGCTGATCCGCCAGCTCACCTCGTCCCACGCCTGCGCCAGCGCACGCACCGGCTCAGCGAGCAGGGACTGCCGCCCGGCGGTGACGGTCACCGTGTGGTCGCCGGTCGGGGCCCCGAGCAGGTGGGTGCACTCCCCCAGCCCGTATGCCGTGAACGTCGCCATCGCAGCGCCCACGTCCGCTGCGGCGACCTCGACCACGATGCCGAGCTCTTCGGCGAAAAGGGCACGCAGAGAAGCGAACTCATCGTCCGGGTCGACGGCCTCAGCGACCAGCAGCGACGACAGGTCGACCGACAGGCCGGTGTTGCCGGCGAACGCCATCTCGCACAGGGTCGCCCACAGCCCACCGTCGGAACGGTCGTGATAGGCCAACAGCTTTCCGACCGAACGCAATTGGTTGACCGCGTCGACGAGGCGCCGCAGGTCGGCCACGTCGTCGAGGTCGGGCACCGCCCCACCAAAGCGCGCGCCACCGTCGACCACCTGGGCGAGGATCGACCCCCCGATCCGGTCGCGACCCCGACCGAGGTCGACCAACAGCAACGCGGTATCGCCCGCGCCAGTCGAACCACCAGCAGTCGAACCAGCAGCAGTCGAACCACCCTCGCCCTGGGACCGCGCAGCATCGCGAGCCCGCGCGCCCAGCACGGGCGTCAGGGTCGGGCGGACGTCCTCGACGGTCGCGAACGCCGACACGACCAGGCTCACCGGCGAGGTGACCTGCCGGGCTTCACCGTCGGCCGAGGTCCACTTGGTGCGCATCGAGAGGGAGTCCTTGCCGACCGGCACCCCGATGCCCAGCTCCGGGCACACCTGCATCGCCACCGCGCGCACAGTGTCGAACAAGGCGGCGTCCTCACCCGGCTCACCGCAGGCAGCCATCCAGTTGCAGGACAGCTTGACCCGGTCGAGGGTGATCGGTGCGGCGAGCAGGTTGGTCAGCGCCTCGCCGACCGCCATCCGGCCCGAGGCCGGAGCGTCGACCGCGGCCAGGGGCGCCCGTTCACCCATGCTCATCGCCTCGCCGGCATGCCCGTCGAAGGACGCCACGGTCACGGCGACGTCGGCCACGGGCACCTGCCAGGGACCGACCATCTGGTCGCGGTGCACCAGCCCACCGACGGTGCGGTCGCCGATGGTGACCAGGAAACGCTTGCTCGCGACCGTGGGGTGACGCAGCACGGCATACCCGATCTCGCGCAGCGAGCCCGCGGCAGGCTCCGTCACCCGCCCCGCCGAGCCGGCGGCCCTCGGCACCCGCGTCACGTCGCGGGTCATTCGCGGCGGCTTGCCGAGCAGCACCTCCATCGGCAGCTCGATCGGCCGCTCGCCGCCGGGGCCGTCCTCGAGCACGAGCAACGGCTCGCCGGTGGCGACTCCGACGACGGCATACGGGCACCGTTCGCGCTCGCAGAGTGCGGCAAACGCAGCCAACGACGCGGGCGCAATGGCCAGGACGTAACGCTCCTGACTCTCATTGCACCAGATCTCCTTGGGCGCCAGGCCGGACTCCTCCAGCGGCACCGCCCGCAGGTCGAACCGCGCCCCCAGGCCGGCCCCGTCGACGAGCTCGGGGAAGGCGTTGGACAGCCCGCCCGCGCCCACGTCGTGGATCGCGAGGATGGGGTTGTCGGCACCCAGCGACCAGCAGTGGTTGATGACCTCCTGCGCCCGCCGCTCGATCTCGGGGTTGCCCCGCTGCACCGAGTCGAAATCCAGGTGCGCGGCGTTCATGCCCGCGGCCATCGACGACGCTGCGCCGCCGCCCATCCCGATCCGCATGCCCGGCCCGCCGAGCTGCACGAGCAGGGTGCCGGCCGGGAAGGCGATCTTGTGGGTTTGGTCGGCGTCGATGGTGCCCAGCCCGCCGGCCGCCATGATCGGCTTGTGGTAGCCCCGGCGCACCCCGTCGACGGTCTGCTCGTAGACCCGGAAGTAGCCGCCCAGCCCGGGTCGGCCGAACTCGTTGTTGAACGACGCCGCGCCGATCGGGCCGTCGAGCATGATCTCCAGCGGACTGGCAATGTGGTCGGGTCGACCGTATGCCGTGCGCTCCCAGGGTTCGTCGGTGCCCGGCAGCGCGAGGTTGGACACCGAGAAGCCGGTCAACCCTGCCTTGGGTCGCGACCCCCGACCGGTCGCCCCCTCGTCGCGGATCTCGCCGCCCGCACCGGTCGACGCGCCGGGGAAGGGGGAGATGGCCGTCGGGTGATTGTGCGTCTCGACCTTCATGAGCACGTGCACCTCACCCGGCCGGGCGGCATACCGCGCCGCCTCACCCGTACCGGTGACGCCCTCGGGCAGCCAGCGCTCGGTGTGCCCGCCGCGCATGATCGAGGCGTTGTCGGAGTAGGCCACGACGGTCGCGCCCGGGTGGGTGGCCTCGGTGTGCCGGATCATCCCGAACAGCGTCTGCGACTGCACCTCACCGTCGACGACGAAGGTCGCATTGAAGATCTTGTGCCGGCAGTGCTCGGAGTTGGCCTGCGCGAACATCATCAGCTCGACATCGCTCGGGTTGCGTCCCAGCCCGGTGAAAGCGGCTGCGAGGTAGTCGATTTCGTCGTCGGACAGGGCCAGCCCGTATGCCGTGTCGGCCTCTTCCAGGGCGGCCCGCCCGAGGCCCACGACGTCGACGTGCTCGACCGCCTCGGCCTCCCGCTCGTCGAAGAGGACGGCCGATGCGGCGGTCGTGGTGAAGACACTCTCGGTCATCCGGTCGTGGACCAGGTCGGCGACGGCCGCCCACTGTTGCGGGTCGAGGGCGGCGCCGGGGCCGAACCCGGACCCGGACCCGGGGCCGGGGCCGGCGTCAGCACCGGACCCGGACCCGGCAGGGTCGAGGGTGAGGTGGTATTCGGTCACCCGCTCGACTCGGCGCAGGTCCAGGCCGCAGTTGTGGGCGATGTCGGTGGCCTTGGACGACCACGGGGACACCGTGCCGACCCGCGGCCCGACGACCACGAGGGCCGCCCCGGATGCCGGCGGACCGGCATACCTGGGGCCGTAGTCGAGCAGCCGACTGACCGTCGCCGTGTCCTCGGGACCCAGCGGTGTGGCCGTGGCGACCCAGTGCACGAAGCGCGCCGACACGCCGGTCACCTGGGGGGCGACCGCCTGGATGCGCGCGAGCAGCCCGGCGGCGCGGAAGTCGGACAGGGCGCTGCCGCCCGCCACGGTGGTGAGGACAAGGGCGGGCGAGGAACCCATGCGGGCAGACTCCTGGTGCGCGAAACGGCAGGCCGCGCGCGGCGGCCGGGTCGCTGCCGAGCCTACCCGCAGCGGGTCAGCGGCTCTGGAGAGCGTCCAGCGCGACGGCCATAGCGCTCGCGAGCCGCCAGTCCAGGTGCCGCCCCGAGATGGCCGGCACACTGATCTCGTAGACGTCGCGGAAGGCGGCCCGTTTCGTGCTGCTGAACACGACCTGGCCCCCGGGGGCCCGGAAGTCGAAGTGGAACAGGAAGGGGACCGGCAGGTCGCCGACGATCGGGATGAGTTCCCAGACCCGGCGCAGCACGGCGACCTTGGCATTGCGTTCCTGGCCTCGGGCGGTGAAGCCGTCGGGGATGCCCAGAGTCCACGTCGATCGAGCCAACGACGCCCCGAACTCCTTCTTGAACCATCCGATCGGTATGCCGTGTCCATCGGTTACGTCTGAGACCGCCCCGTGATCCATGACTTGGCGAGCCTTGAACCCGAACAGCGGGGTCGACTTGGCTGTGTCGCCGTAGAAGGTGACCTGCTCCTTGAGGGCCATCCGCTTCTGCTCGGCGAAGGCGACCAGGCCTCCCTCGACATCGGCAGCGTCGACGGCATACAACTCGTAGCGGTTGACCATCATGGTGAGCCGTTGGCGCATCCGCAGGGCCGTGATGGGTGGCGGTGTGGCACCGGACTGGTGGGCATGCGTGCTCATGTGAACCCCTGTTTCGACGAGCGCGGCCGACCATCGACAACCGGCCCACCCACAGCCTAAGTCGGCGGCCCCCGGCTACGGGTTCTGTCTACTTGTTCTGTGGAAAGCCGAGGTTAAGCCCACCGTGGCTCGGGTCGAGCCAGCGCTGGGTCACCGCTTTGGTGCGGGTGTAGAAGTGCACGCCTTCGATGCCGTGGGCGTGGCTGTCGCCGAAGAGCGAGTCCTTCCACCCGCCGAAGGAGTAGAACGCCATGGGCACCGGGATCGGCACGTTGATGCCGACCATGCCGACCTGCACCTCGTTCTGGAAGCGCCGGGCTGCGCCGCCGTCATTGGTGAAGATCGCCGTGCCGTTGCCGTAACGGTTGGCGTTGATGAGGTTCAGCCCCTCGTCGTAGGAGTGCACCCGCACCACCGAGAGCACCGGGCCGAAGATCTCGTCGGTGTAGATCGGCATGTCCGGCGTGACCCCGTCGAACAAGGTGGGCCCGACGAAGAAGCCATCCGGCCCGCCGTGGAACTCGGTCTCGCGGCCGTCGACGACGAGGGTCGCACCGGCTGAGACCCCTTGCTCGATGTAGCCGACGATCCGGTCGCGTGCCGCAGCGGTGACGATCGGGCCCATGTCACAGCCCTTCGCACCGTCACCGGTTGTGAGGGTCGCCATGCGCTCGGTGATCTTGGCGATCAACGCGTCGGCGATGGTGTCGACGGCGACCAGGACGGAGATGGCCATACAGCGCTCACCCGCCGAGCCGAAGCCCGCGTTGACGGCGGCATCGGCAGCCAGGTCGAGGTCGGCGTCGGGCAGCACGAGCATGTGGTTCTTGGCGCCGCCGAGGGCCTGCACGCGCTTGCCGGCCTGGGTGCCGCGCTCGTAGACGTATTTCGCGATGGGCGTCGAGCCGACGAAGGACACCGCGGCGATGCGCGGGTCGTCGAGGATCGCGTCGACGGCCTCCTTGTCGCCGTGGACGACGTTGACGACCCCGTCGGGCAGGCCGGCCTCGCGCCACAGCTCGGCGACCGCGTTGACGGCCGAGGGGTCCTTCTCGGAGGGCTTGATGACCACGGTGTTGCCACACGCGACCGCCACCGGCACGAACCACATCGGCACCATGGCCGGGAAGTTGAACGGCGAGATGACTCCGACGACACCGAGTGGCTGGAGGATCGAGTAGGTGTCGACCGCCGTCGAGACGTTCTCGGAGAACCCACCTTTGAGCAGGTGCGGGATGCCGCACGCGAACTCCACGACCTCCAGGCCCCGGGTGACCTCACCGAGGGCATCGGAGGTCACCTTGCCGTGCTCGGCGGTGATGAGCGCAGCGATGCGCTCCTTGTTGTCGTGGAGCAACTGCCGGAACGCGAAGAGCACCTGGGCGCGCCGGGTCAGCGAGGACTGGCCCCACTCGGCGGCGGCCGCCGAGGCCTTCGCGACGACCTCACCGACCACCTCGGCGCTGGCGAAGTCGACCCTGCCGGTCACCTCGCCGGTTGCCGGGTTGAAGACCTCACCGGTCCGCTGCGCTACGCCCTCCCACGGACGGTGGCCGATCAGATGGGTGATGCGACGCGGGCTGCTCATGCCAGGCTCCTCGGACCTCGGTGACGATGAGGACCTTACCCATGTCACGCACCGCGCAGGAGCGCTCACCGTCGCAGCCTTGCCCCTGTCACGGGTGAGGTTTCAGTGAGTCAGGCCAGAGCGCGGCCGGTGATCCGCTCGAACGCCTCGATATAGCGCGCTCGGGTCTGGGCGACGACATCCTCGGGCAGCTCGGGCGGGGCCTCGCCGGAAGCCTTCGACCACCCCGACGCCGGCGAGGTGAGCCAGTCACGGACGTATTGTTTGTCGAAGGACGGCTGGGGCCGCCCCGGCGACCACTCGTCGGCCGGCCAGAAGCGCGACGAGTCGGGCGTGAGCACCTCGTCGGCGAGCACGATCATCGGCCCGCCGGTGTGGTCCTCCTGGCTGCGGTCGATGCCGAACTCGACCTTGGTGTCGGCGATGAGAATGCCCTTCTTCGCGGCGATCTCGTTGCCCCGAGCGAGGATTCGCCGGGTCAGCACATCGATGCGAGCAGCCACTTGAGAACCGACCAGGCCTTGCACCTGCTCGATCGTCATGGGCTCGTCGTGCTCGCCTGCCGGGGCCTTGGTCGAGGGCGTGAAGATCGGCGCGGGCAGCTTGGACCCATCCTCGAGGCCCGCCGGCAGGGGCACGCCCGACACGGACCCCGTCGCGCGATATTCGCCGAGGCCACCGCCGGCGAGATAGGCCCGCGCGACACATTCGACGGGGATCATCTCCAGCCGGCGCACCAGCACGGCCCGCCCGGCGACAGCTGCCGGCACTTCGGTCGACACGACGTGGTTTTCCAC
>Ga0208564_1001488_pt1 | contig 19587 bp, 16 predicted proteins | sample AD_UKC073_MetaG_FD_184439 | JGI IMG/M metagenome (GOLD analysis project Ga0208564, IMG submission 184439) | Active sludge microbial communities of municipal wastewater-treating anaerobic digesters from USA - AD_UKC073_MetaG (SPAdes) (version 2) | ecosystem: Engineered > Bioreactor > Anaerobic >... | reverse complement strand
CGACCGACACCAAGAGGATAAAAAAATTTCGTATCGGCAAATGAAGAGCGAATTTCAACTTCCTCCTACAGCATACGGAACGAATTGTTGGTGGTGGTGGCTTAACGGTAACGTAAATCGGGCAGCCATCAGAAAGGATTTGGAAGCTATGAAGTCCAAAAACTTCCAGGGAGCCATGATTTTTGATGCCGGAGGCCATAATCAGCGGGGGAATAACGATATCCCTGCCGGTCCTCTGTTTGGTTCGGACGAGTGGAACAAGCTTTTTGTTTTCGCTCTGGACGAAGCAAAAAGATTAGGATTGGAGATGGGTTTTAATATTCAAAGCGGCTGGAATTTAGGAGGCCCCCCGGTTACACCGCAATACGCAGCAAAACAACTTACCTATTCCGAAACAAAAATTTCAGCAAACACGGTTGACGCTGTAAAACTTGCGTTACCTGAAACCAGAAAGAATTTTTATAAAGACATAGGGGTACTTGCCTTTCCGATTAATGACAATCAAAAAACGAAGGAGTTTATAAGCCATCTCGATCTGAAACTGGGTTACCACGAATTGGGAGGTTCGGCGCCGGATACGCGTTTGCATTTTTAGCCGACTTCAGGAAAACATTGGGAGACCTTGTAGCCCATAATCATTATGCCCGTTTTCAGGAACATGCGCACAAATACAATTTGGGCATTCAGCCTGAATCGGCAGGGCCGCATGCCGGTCCGTTGGATGGGATTAAAAACTATGGATACAGCGATATCGTGATGAGTGAATTTTGGTCGCCTTCACCTCATCGCCCCAACCCCGAAGACAGGTTCTTCCTGAAGCAGGCATCATCGGCAGCACACATTTACGGCAAACAAATTGTCGGAAATGAAGGCAAGGGAGTACTTGCTTTCAAAAGAAGTACCGACTGATTTTGACATTTTGAAAAACGACAGTAAAACCGACTTTGATTACATCCATTATACTGTAGGCGAAACCGATATCTATTTTGTCTCCAATCAGACCACCGAAAAGCAACAAATCCATGCATGTTTCCGTGTTTCAGGAAAACAACCTGAACTTTGGGATCCCTTAACCGGGAATATTCGTGAAGCCACCGCCTATGTTCAAAAAGACCAACAGACAACTGTTCCGCTTACGTTGGAACCTTACGGCTCTATCATCGTGGTATTCGAAAATAGCATAGATTCAACCAAACAGGGTACCTCTCAGCGAAATTATCCTGATTTTGAGACAAAAACCGAAATTACGGGAGAATGGACGGTTCACTTTGATCCGAAATGGGGTGGACCCGCTGAGGTTGTTTTTCCGAAATTAATGGATTGGGCCGAATATCCCGATGAGGGAGTTAACTATTACTCGGGTAGGGCAGTTTACCGCAAAACGTTCCACATCGATTTCGAACCGCAAAAGGACAAACACTATTTTTTATCCCTCGGCAGTGTAAAAGATGTGGGTATTGCTCACGTGAAGTTGAACGGAATAGATAAGGGAATCGTTTGGACTCCTCCTTTCAGGATCGATATAAGCGGGCAACTGCAAAAAGGAGACAATGTTTTGGAAATAAGTGTAGTAAATTCATGGTACAATCGTGTAGCAGGCGACCAAATATTCCCGATGAAAAAACAATACACCTCTACCAATATCAATTTAAAACACGATTTCAGGGGCAAGCCGATAGAAGAAATACCGTTGGAACCATCAGGATTGTTGGGGCCTGTCGCTATTCAGGAAGCAACAAATGAAATTCCCCGGTAACCGGCGGCTAATTTCATACCCTTCCAAGCTTCCCGACTGCGAGTGATAGGACATGCCGTTCCTTCGGAAAATGGGATTGGAACGCAAGATAATTTTATCTCTTTTCGGAAGACGAACGTTAACAATTACCAACTAAATTCCTCTGTCGGAAAATCCGACGGGGGAACTAAAAATTTTTATCCCCTATCGGAAAATCCGACGAGCACACTTTGGTGTTTTTTGTGCAAAAATAAGCGCATTCTGCAAGTAATTTTGCCTCCTTTGTTAAGGAATGTTGTCGGAAAATGGGGAAAACAATGTTTTTACGTCTATCGGAAAATCCGACGGAGGATAAAAAAACTTTTCGCTGTCGTCGGAAAACGATTTTCTATGTTTTTTGAACGTTTTTTATCGGCTACCGTTCATATAATCAGCAATTAAGAAGGAATCATAAAACATGTGACGGAATTCGATAGACGGAATTTGGACTTTTGTATCTATTAACAATAAAAGTGTTTATTTCTGTGAATTCGTAAAATCGAGCTTTTTTCGTCGGGAAAAGAAGGAAATCGGTGAAACCGGGAAAATTGGGAAAAGGGAGAAAAAAGAATGAAAATAATCCATGGGAAAGCAAAGAAAAATTGACTCGGAGAATGCCGAATATTTTGGAATACATCCGAAAATCACTACCTTTGAATGTTTTTAAACTGAAGAATTATATACACGGAAAAGCTTAACGAGGAATATAATAGAGGAATATAAATGAGCATGTCTTCCGACGAAATTTTAGACGACGATTTGGATAAAAGCAATAAAATACCGAAGCGATTGGATGCCGATGCACCCATGAGTCTTTCGAAAATGTATCAGACATGGTTTCTGGATTACGCTTCGTATGTAATTTTGGAACGTGCCGTGCCGCATATCGAAGATGGACTGAAACCGGTTCAGCGCCGCATCCTGCACGCCATGGAACGCATGGATGACGGCCGATACAACAAAGTGGCCAATATCATTGGGTCTACCATGCAATATCATCCCCACGGCGATGCTTCCATCGGAGATGCTCTCGTGCAGCTTGGGCAGAAAGATTTGCTCATCGATTGTCAGGGCAACTGGGGAAATATACTTACGGGCGATGGTGCCGCTGCGCCGCGTTATATTGAGGCACGTCTCTCGAAATTTGCTCTCGAGGTGCTTTTCAATTCCAAAACCACCGAATGGAAACCGTCGTACGACGGGCGCAACAAAGAGCCGGTCACACTGCCGGTGAAGTTTCCGCTGTTGCTGGCACAGGGTGTTGAAGGGATTGCGGTGGGACTTTCGTCAAAAATTCTGCCACACAATTTCAACGAAATCTGCGATGCGGCGGTGGCGTATCTCGAGGGAAGGGAGTTTAAGCTGTATCCCGATTTTCAAACCGGTGGTAGTATTGATGTGGAACATTACAACGACGGCGAGCGCGGCGGTTCGGTGAAAGTGAGGGCTACCATTTCGAAGCTCGACAGCAAAACGCTCGTTATCAAAGATATTCCTTACGGAAAAACCACATCCACGGTGGTGGACTCCATTATCAAGGCCAACGACAAGGGCAAGATCAAGATAAAAAAGGTAGACGATATCACGGCCGAAAATGTGGAGATCCACGTTCAGCTCGCACCGGGTGTGTCGTCCGACAAAACCATCGACGCCCTTTATGCATTCACCGATTGCGAAATCACCATTTCGCCCAACTGTTGCGTCATCAAGGACAATAAGCCGCAGTTTCTCACGGTAAGTCATCTGTTGCGCGATTCTGTCGATCGCACCAAGAATCTGCTTCGCCAGGAGTTGGAAATCGAAAAAAGCGAAAAACTGGAAGCATTGTTTTTTGCTTCGCTCGAAAAGATTTTTATCGAAGAGCGCATCTATAAGGACAAGGAATTCGAGAATGCCGAAAACATGGATGCAGCCGTGCTTCATGTCGATAAACGACTCGAACCTTTCAAGGCGCAATTTCTCCGCGAAATTACCCGTGAAGATATTCTTCGCCTGATGGAAATAAAAATGGCGCGCATACTTCGCTTCAATTCCGACAAGGCCGAGGAGGTGATTGCCGGACTGAATGAAAAAATAGCCGAAATCGACGATCATCTCAATCATCTGATCGATTATACCATAGCATGGTATCGGATGATTAAAGGGAAGTACGGCAAAAATTTTCCGCGCAAAACCGTTATCCGCAGTTTCGAAGACATTGATGCGGCAAAAGTGGCCGTTGCAAACGAAAAACTGTATGTAAACCGCGAGGAAGGATTCATTGGAACGACGTTGAAAAAAGATGAATTTGTCTGCGAGTGTTCCGACATCGACGACGTAATCGTTTTCTTTAAGGACGGGAAATACAAGGTGGTGAAGGTGAGCGAGAAAATGTTCGTCGGAAAAGGAATTCTCTATGTCAACGTGTTTAAGAAAAACGATAAGCGCACCATCTATAATGTGGTTTATCGCGACGGGAAAACGTCGCCCTGTTATATCAAACGTTTTTCGGTGCCGGGTGTTATGCGGGATAAGGAATACGACTTGACGCGCGGAACGCCGGGGTCGCGTATCATGTACTTTAGTGCCAATCCCAACGGCGAGGCCGAAACCATCAAAGTGGTTCTGAAACCCAAACCTCGGATGCGTGTTTTTCAGTTCGAGAAAGATTTCAGCGATATTGCCATAAGAGGACGGCAAGCAAGGGGAAATATTCTCACGAAGGCCGAAGTGCACCGCATTTTGCTCAAACAAAAAGGGGGGTCGACACTGGGCGGACGCAAGGTGTGGTTCGATCCCGATGTACTGCGCCTCAACTACGATGCAGAAGGAACCTATCTTGGCGAGTTTCAGGGTGAAGACGAAATATTGGTCGTAAAACAAAACGGGGATTATTATACCTGCAATTTCGATTTGAGCAACCATTTCCCTGCCGATTATCTGAGAGTAGAGAAGTACGACAAAAACAAAGTTTGGACGGCGGCTCTCTACAATGCCGATCAAGGGTATGCGTATTTGAAACGGTTTACGTTTGAATCTTCAGATAAACCGTTGAATTTTATGGGCGATAATCCGCAATCGAAATTGTACTTGCTCACCGACACGGTGTATCCGTATTTGCAAGTCGTTTTTGGTGGGAACGATGCGTTTCGTGATCCAATAGAGGTAGATGCCGACGAGTTTATTGCCGTGAAAGGTTATAAAGCCAAAGGGAAACGCTTGTCGAACTACGAAGTTGAAACAGTAAAAGAGCTGGAACCCAAACGTTTTCCCGAACCTGTTAAAGAAGAACAACGTTCAACCAGTGTAGAAATCGAAGAGGAGGAAGTAACGGAAGAAAATACAGGGCAGATGCCATTGTTCGACAAATAGGGCGGAAAGAAACGGTTTGTATACCCCATATCAACAAAAGAAAAAGCGTATGGTAAAGAAATTATCTCTTACTTTTTTTCTGCTGACGGTTGTTTCCGCCGGTATTTTTTCACAGGGAGTGTCCGATTCGGTTTTGCCGGGAATATCTGATTCGGTTGCGTTGGGAATGCCCGATTCGGTTTTGCTGAAATTAAGTCCTGTAAATCAAGCAACGTTGTTTGGTGTTGGCAAAGCGTTTTTTTCCGATACCTATCTTTCTCCCATGAAATATGACGGATTGACCTTTTCTCTACTGCATGAACGACTGAATGGCTCGTCTCTTTTCAATGAGAAATTGCTGCTGCAGCAACAGTTTCAAATTCAGTTGGCAAGTGCCGACAATCCTGCAAAAACGGGATCGTCGTATTATGGAAATCTTTATTATGCAATACACGGTTTTTATCCTTTGGTGGAAAACAATCGTTTGAGATGGTATGGCGGCGCCGGTTGGAATGCCGAGTTGGGAGGCATATACAACGAGCGCAATTCCAACAATCCCGGCTCGATGAAAGCTTCCACCAACCTCAATCTTGCCACGATGGCGCTGTTCGATTGGCGTATGTTTACTTTCCGGTGGCAGTTGAGTACCCCCATTATGGGAGTGTTTTTCTCTCCCAAATTTGGTCAATCTTATTATGAAATATTCACATTGGGTGACGATGACGGCACGGTGATTTTCGGTTCATTACACAATCAGCGGGCTGTACGCAACTACTTTACGGTTGATTTTCATGTCGGCAATTTGACCATTCGCACGGGTTACCTCGGCAATTATTACCATACCGATGTAAATCATATTGTTACCAAAATATTATCGCATCAGTTTATGATCGGATTGGCTGTCGAGTCGCTAAATGTTGGCGGAAAACGGCTGAAGCAAAACCGTTGGCTGCACAGCGTCTATTATAACGAACCCTAATTCTTTTTTTCGACAATGGCTTCTGTAAAGGATTGGATATCGACAATGATCGTGTAGCGGGCAAAGTAACTCTTGCGGCTAAGTTGGGACTGCAAAATGCCAAAATTTACCATACGTTGCTCACGTGTCTGATGTGTGCGTGTTTTTTCACATACAGTCTTTTGTATGCCTCAACGCCGTGGTATAGATATTTATATGTGCTTGTGTTTGTGTTTCCCATGAAGATATTGGCAGAAATTTATCAAAAAAGCGGGAAGGATTTGGATTCCTATTTAAAGCAAACCTCTTTGTTCAGCTTTTTGCTGGCTATCGTTTTTACGCTTTGCATCAATTGATTTTCCCGAGCTTCGTGCCGAAAAAGTCGGGCAAACCCCGACATGCAGTACCACTTTCAACTTTATAGCTATCTTTTCGTTGTTATACGACGTGAATTGTTTGCCGTAAATTTGCAGTTTCCGAAAATAGCGTGAATTATGGCACACCTTTACAAAGATTTTTCTCATCTTTGTAAAAAGTTGCATTTGCGGGTTGGATTCACCGGAGGGATTATGCAAATAAAGACGAAATCTATAAACATAAATATTGATTGGGAAAAGAATGAAATACAATTTTGATGAAGTGATCGACAGGAGAAATACCTCTTGTGTGAAATTTGATGCGGTTTCGGAACGTTTGGGAAGAAACGATTTTATCCCGCTATGGGTTGCCGATATGGACTTTCTTTCACCTCCCTGCGTTATTGAAGCGTTGAAAAAGCGGGTCGAACACGGCATTTTTGGTTATACTTTTGCGTCGCCGCAATATTACCGTTCCATTATCGATTGGTTGAAGAAAAAGCATCATTTGACGGTAAAAAAAGAATGTCTTACCTTTGTGCCCGGCGTAGTGAAAGGAATTGCTTTTGCCCTCGAAGAATTTACGAAAAAAGGCGATAAGGTAATTATTCAACCCCCTGTATACCATCCGTTTCGGTTGTTAACCGAAGGGCTGGAACGGCAGGTGATCGACAATCCGCTCGTTCCAGAAAACGGGCGTTACGGAATGGATATGGCCGGGTTGAAAAAGATAGTTGAGGAAAACGATTGCAAGGTGTTCATCCTATGCAATCCCCATAATCCCGGAGGGAGAATATGGTCACCGGAAGAGCTTGCCGAAGTAGCCGAAATATGCGATGATAAAGGAATTTTGGTGGTTTCGGACGAAATCCATGCCGATTTGGCGTTGCCGGGTTATAAACATACTCCTTTTGCAGGCGTATCGGAAAAGGCTGCCCAAAACAGCATCACCTTCATGGCTCCGAGCAAAACATTCAATATTGCCGGCATAGTGAGTTCGTTTGCGGTGATTCCGAATCCCGATATTCGCAAACGTTATGTGGGCTATCTCGAAAAAAGGGAACTGAATCAGGGGTGTCTTTTTGCTTATACGGCTACCCAAGCTGCTTATGAAGGTGGTGAAGATTGGCTGGACGAACTGCTGAAATATATTCAGGGAAATATCGATTTTGTATCGGATTTCATCGAAAAAAATATTCCGCAGATCAACGTAATGAAACCTGAGGCATCGTTTCTGATTTGGCTCGACTGCAGAAAGTTGGGATTGTCGCAAAAAGAGTTGGTGAGTCTTTTTACGGATAAAGCCCATTTGGTGTTGAACGACGGTACGATGTTTGGAAAGGAAGGCGAAGGATTTATGCGTATGAACGTGGGTTCTCCGCGGGCAGTGATCGAAAAAGCAATGAACAATTTAAAAAAAGCTATCAATGAATAAATAAACCGGCGGGGCTTATTTTTTATTTCAATTCAATCGGGATAGAATAAAAAGAAAATACCCTTCCAATTTATAAATATCAAAAACAACCATTTCAATGAAAATTTCAACAAACAAGTATGTTACATTGACCTACGATTTGCATGTAGGGGAAGACGAAGAGCGTGAATTAGTGGAACAAGCAACCATAAAAAAACCGCTGGAATTTGTTTTTGGCGTGAATGCGATGCTGGAAGCATTTGAAAATTATCTCGAGGGATTGGAAGAAGGTGATCGTTTCAGCTTCTCGATCGCTCCCGAAGAAGCATATGGCCAATACGACGAAGATAGAATCGTCAATTTGCCGAAGACCATTTTCGAGGTTGACGGCGAAATAGACGAAGAGGTGTTGTTTGAAGGGAATATGGTTCCGATGATGGATACCGAAGGAAACCGTATGATGGGTTTTGTGGTAAGCGTTGGAGACGATGCGGTGACAATGGATTTTAATCATCCGCTGGCAGGCGAAACCATGTATTTTGAAGGAACCGTGATTGGGGTGCGTGATGCAACTCCCGAAGAAATTGCTGCTTTCTCTATGGGTTGCAATTGTGAAGCAGACGATTGCGATCACGATTCGGGGAATTGTGGATCGGGATGCAATGGCAAAGAAAAATGCCATGAGTGAAGCATGAATACATTCGGGAATATATTTAGGTTGACGTCTTTCGGTGAATCCCACGGCGAAGCCGTAGGGGGAGTGATCGATGGTTGCCCTCCGGGAATCAGAATGGATATGGATTTCATTCAGAGTGAACTGGATAGGCGTCGCCCCGGTCAATCCCGTATCACGACTCCACGAAAGGAATCGGATACGGTGATTTTTCTTTCCGGTATTTTCGAAGGGAAAACAACCGGTGCTCCTATTGGATTTATGTCGAAGAACGAAAATTTTCGTTCTTCGGATTACGAAAATCTGAAAGATGTGTTTCGCCCATCGCATGCCGATTATACATATTGGCAAAAGTACGGTATTCGCGATTATCGTGGGGGAGGGCGAGCTTCGGCTCGCGAAACCTTTTCGCGTGTGGTAGCCGGAGCGATTGCCAAATTATACCTGAGGAGACTGAATATCGGCATAACGGCTTATACCTCGCAAGTGGGCGGAATTACGCTGGATAAAGATTATAAGAAATACGATTTTTCGCTGATAGAATCTACTCCCGTGCGTTGCCCTGATCCCGAAAAAGCATGGCAAATGATCGATCTCATAGAAGATGTGCGTTCCAAAGGCGATACGATAGGAGGGGTGATTACTTGCGTGATCAAGGGAGTGCCCGTGGGGTTGGGCGAACCGGTATTCGGTAAACTGCACGCCGCACTGGGTGCAGCCATGCTGAGCATCAATGCCGCAAAAGGTTTTGAGTATGGCGATGGGTTCGATGTAAATCACCGGGGGTCCGAAGTGAACGATGTTTTCTTTAACGATAATGGCACCATACGAACGCGAACAAATCATTCCGGAGGTATTCAAGGCGGCATATCCAACGGCGAGGATATTTATTTTCGGGTAGCTTTCAAACCGGTTTCGACCATTTTGATGGAACAGCAAACGGTAGATATCGATGGAAACGAAACCATAATAAAGGCTCGAGGAAGACACGATCCGTGCGTTGTTCCTCGTGCTGTTCCCATTGTGGAAGCGATGGCCGGCATGACCATATTGGATTATTATTTGCTGTCGAAAGCCAAATAGAAGGGAAACGTTGCCCACATGTGGGCGATATTAGATAAAAAAAGTATCCGTAAATCATTTGCGGATACTTTTTTTAATATTGAGAATGAGAGAATTATTCTTCCGATGCTTTTTCTTCCTTCTTCTCTTCTTTAGTCGTTTCTTCCTTCTTTTCCTCTGTAGCGGGTGTCGCTTCTTTCTTTTCTTCTGTAGCGGGTGCCGCTTCTTTCTTTTCTTCTGTAGCGGGTGCCGCTTCTTTCTTTTCCTCTGCGGTCGGCGCTTTTACTTCCGGTTCTTCTTTTTCTTTTTTCTCTTCTTTAACCGGTTTTTCCTTCTTTCCTTCTGTAGCGGGAACTTCTTCTTCCTTTTTCTCTTTCACAGCAGGTTCTTTTGTGGCAGATTCTTCAACATCCGGAGCATTGGCCGCTTCCACTTCGGCTCTTTTCTTGGCTAAAACCTTGGCCTTTTCTTCGTTTATCTTTTTCTCTGCTTCGAAGCGTGCTTTTTCCTCGGCACGTTGTTTTTCTTCATCTTTGTTTTTCAACGATTCGAGGGTTTTTTGCTTGTTCTCCTTCCACTCCTGGAATCTTTTTTCAGCTTCCTCTTCCGAAAAAGCACCTTTAGCTACACCACCTAGAAGGTGTTTCTTCATCAATACGCCTTCTCTCGATAAGATATTGCGTACGGTATTTGTGGGTTGGGCACCTGTTTGCAGCCAATACAAAGCTCTGTCGAAATTTAAAGTGATTGTAGCAGGATGAGTGTTCGGATCATATGAACCTATCCTTTCTATAAACTTTCCATCCCGTGGAGCCCTGCTATCAGCAACGACAATGTGATAGAACGCGCGATGTGTGCGTCCGTGTCTTTGTAAGCGCAGTTTTGTTGCCATTTAGTAGTTTCTTTAAATTTAAATATGTTAGACATTTTATATTGAAGTTGCAAAGGTATACAAACTTTTCAGAAAAATGAAGTTTTTGTTTAAAAAAACCTCGATAAAAACTTTCCGGGAAATTCGCACTTGCCAATTGAACTTACAATGAGGGAGTAGATTGCTTTTGGATTACATTTTTTAACATCCATAGACCCGGATTCGGGGTTTAAGTTTTTAAACTTAATAATTATGTCATATTTTTGTAACAACTTTGTAACATAAGTGTTATACTTTTGTAGTCGAGATAAGATTTTTAAATCGATGATGAAAAAAACGCTGTGGTTTCTCCTGATAAGTTTGGCGTTCTTTTCTTGCAGTGGAAGCAGGGATAAGAGCAAAAGGTCGGTGGGAGTTACTCTTTCGGGTGCAGGTGCCACCTTTCCTTATCCTTTTTATAGTATTGTTTTTAGAGACTACATGCGCAAACATCCGGGTGTGACAATCAATTACGGGGCTATCGGTAGCGGAGGCGGTATCCGCAGTTTGCGCGATAAATCGGTTAATTTTGCCGCAAGCGATGCGTTTTTAAACGAAAAAGAAACTGCATCGATGGGCGCGGAAGTGGTGCATATTCCCACTTGCATGGGTGGGGTGGTATTGTCTTATACGCTTAGCGGGGTGGATAGCTTGCGGCTGACAGGTGAACTTATTGCCGATATTTTTATGGGAAAAATTACCCGATGGAACGATCCGCGGGTGGCAGCCGAGAATCCGAATATTCGTTTTCCCGATTTGGAAATAACGCCCGTATATCGTTCGGACGGTAGTGGGACGACGTTCGTTTTTTCGGAATATCTAAACAAAGTGAGCCCCGAATGGAACAAAGAAATGGGAGCGGGAAAAGCATTGAAGTGGAAGGCCGGTCTTGCTGCAAAAGGAAATCCGGGAGTGGCAAGTATCGTACAACTGACGGAAGGCGCTATCGGTTACGTTGGGTCGGAATATGCGTTAACGTTGCAGATGCCGTCGGCCATTATTAAAAATAAAGCAGGCAATTATGTGAAAGCTACATTGAAAACCATTTCTGCTGCGGCCGAGACCGACTTGCCCGACGATATGAAAGTCACGCTTACCGATATGCCGCACCCCAATGCGTATCCCATCAGTATGATGACGTGGCTATTGGTTTACCGAGATCAAGGTTACAGTGGGCATTCAAGACAAGAGGCCGAAGTGTTGGTCGATTTATTGAATTACATTATTGGTCCCGACGGGCAACAGTTGGCCGAACAGGTGAATTATGTACCGCTGCCGTTGCAGGCAATACAAAAAACTAAACGCATCATCGACCAGATTCATTTTGAAGGAGAAAAGATATCGACCGTTTCCGATCCGGGAATTGCCGTTGGAAATGTTTTGTCGGAAACAAAGACCATGAGCGATCATGAAAAACCGGCACCCCATGGAAAAATTGTTAGCGAATGAAAGATAAGATTTTCAAATCGTTGCTTTTTGTTGCTGCGTTGACTGTTTTGGTGTTAACGGCAGGAGTGGTTTATGTGTTGGTAAAGCAGTCGTTGGATGTTTTTCAAGAATACGGTGTTTTTGGTTTCATCTTTAATGCCGAATGGGACCCCCGACCCGATACGGAAGAATATGGGGCATGGTCTTTTATAGTTGGAACCCTTTTTACGGCTTTTTTTGCGCTTTTGCTTTGCATCCCCTTTTCGTTGCCCGTGGCGTTGTTCAACGGCGAGTATTTCAAAGGTCGCAAGATATCGTCTTTCGTTTGTTCGGTGGTCGATTTGCTTGCCGGCATTCCTTCGATTGTTTACGGATTATGGGGTTTTACACCTTACGTCCGATCGTCATCCAATTGGGTGTCAATGCACAAGGGTTTGGAATTTTTCTGGCTTCGATAGTATTGGCTGTCATGATTATTCCGTATGCTTCGTCGCTGAGTGCCGAGTTTTTGTCGATGATTCCCGATACGGTGAAAGAAGGAGCGTACAGCTTGGGGGCCACGCGGGCAGAAACGATTTGGCATGTAAGCCTGCCAATGGCAAGTTCGGGCATTCTTGCTGCGTATATTCTTGCTTTGGGGAGAGCGTTAGGCGAAACAATGGCCGTGACCATGCTTATCGGGAACACCACCAATGTGCCCACTTCGTTGCGTGATACGGGAAACACGATGGCGAGCGTCATAGCCAATCAGTTTGGCGAGGCCGATGGTTTGAAACTGAGTGCTCTTATCGGCATTGGTTTGTTGTTGTTCGTTATAACGGCAGTAATCAATCTGATAGCCAAATTCATTATGAAAAAATTAGCGGTACGATGAGTGATAAGACGAAGTTGTCAAAGGTGAAGAAACGCATTGCCAAAGATAAAATTGTTTTTGGCCTGGTTTGTTTCTTTTCTTTCCTTTCCATGATCCCGCTGTTTCTCATTATTTGGAATGTGGTATCGAAAGGATATAAAAATTTCAATTGGCGTTTGTTTACAGAGGTTGCGCCCTCTTCCATGGATGCCTTGATTGCGAAAATGAGTGGCGAACCCATTCCGGGAGGAATTCTCAACGGTATTACGGGAAGCATCCTTATCGTAGGAATGGCGGTTTTGTTGACCGTTCCGTTGGGATTGTTTGTCGGTATTTACCTTTCGGAGCATCCTAAAAATAAGTTTGCCCGTACGGTGAGTTATCTCACCGATTTGCTCCAAGGAATGCCCTCCATTGTAATCGGCATTATTGCCTACATATGGGTAGTAAAACCGTTGAGAAGTTATTCGGCATTGGCCGGAAGCGTGGCTCTTACCATCATGATGTTGCCTATGGTTATACGCTCGACGGAGGAGACCTTGAAAATGCTTCCCCCAACGTTGAAAGAATCCGGATTGGCTTTGGGCGCACCGTATGCAAGTGTGATTTTTAGAGTGATTTTACCGTCGGGATTCGGAGGAATTTTTACGGGTATTTTATTGGCAGTGTCGCGTGTTATGGGCGAAACGGCACCGCTTATGCTTACGGCGTTGGGTGCTTCGGTAGTCAATTGGAATATTTTTGAACCCACCAGTGCCATCCCTTTGTTGATTTGGGATTTTTATAACGATCCCAATCTGGTAGATATCATTTGGTCTGCGTCTTTGTTGTTGTTGATTGTGATATTCTTGCTAAATTGGATAGCTAAAATTGTTGCACGTAGATGGAAAATATAACGGAAAACAAATCGAATAATCAGGAAGAAATTTCGGCAAACGAGCCCATACTGAAGTTGAGAAATCTTTCGGTATCGTATGCACCGGGTAAAAAGGCGGTCAACAATGTTTCTGCCGATATTTATCCCAATACCATTACCGCTATCATGGGGCCGTCGGGTTGCGGAAAAAGTACCCTCCTTAGGGCAATCAATCGTATGCACGATCTTTATCCCAACGTAGAGACAACCGGCGATATTTACCTGAAAGGGAAAAACATCATGGATATGAATCCAATGGAGGTGCGTCGGATGGCAGGAATGGTGTTTCAGACTCCCAACCCTTTTCCTACCATGAGTATTTACGATAATGTGTTGGCAGGTTACAAGTTGAACGGTATCAAACTGAAGAAAAAAGAGAAAGACGAGATTGTACGGAAATGTCTGATGGCGGTAGCCTTGTGGGATGAGGTAAAAGATGTGATAAACCGACGCGGGTCGTTTCTTTCCGGAGGTCAGCAACAGCGATTGTGTATCGCTCGTGCATTGGCATTGGAGCCCGAAGTGTTGCTCATGGACGAACCGACTTCGGCGCTCGACCCGGTTTCTACCAACAAAATAGAGGAATTGCTGTTGGATCTTAAAAAGAATTTCACTATCCTTATTGTTACCCATAATATGTCGCAGGCTGCACGCATCTCGGACAATTCCATGTTTATGTATCTTGGCGATTTGGTGGAATATGCTCCAACCAGGCAGATGTTTACCAAGCCACAAAACAAGAAAACCGAAGAATATCTCACCGGAATCTTTGGGTAAAAATACGGTGTATGTATCGTGTTTTCTGAATTATTCTATTAATTTTACACTCTGGGAGTGAACAATATAAAATCAAAACACATCAATGGATACTTTAAATAATAACTTGGGTTTCCCCGGTTCGTTGATCAAAGAAAAATACCTGGAAGAATTGCAGAGCGATTTTCGCATTCTTTCAGAGATTGTTCTTAATCAGATTGCCCTTACGCAACAATTGCTTGAAAATAAATTCGACAAAGAGGTGTTGAGCCGGATTGCAAGAAACGAAAAGATAATCGATTCGTTGGATCTTACCATCAGGGAAAAAGTGATAAACGCAATTATTCTTTTTACGCCGCGTGCTACCGATCTCAGAAAAATCATGGCTTATCACGATATCACCATCTCGATGGAAAGGGTGGGAGATCAGATAAAGAATGTGGCCGGGTTTCTGCAACGAACCGATCTTACCATTGAAGGATTTGGCGAATACCGCGGTTATTTGGATAAAATGCTGGTATACGCTACCAATATGTTGAAAAATGCTATTTTCTCCTTTACCGGATTGAGTCACGAATTGGCGTACGAAACCATTCAGATGGATGATAAGGTGGATAAGTGGGATAAGAAAATGGAAAAACGCCTTGCCGAAGAGTTTAAAGATAAAGTGCTCAGCCATCAAGCCATTTTGAATATCATGTACATTACCTCCATTTCGTATAACATAGAGCGTGTGGCCGATATGGCGGTCAATATGGCCGAAGCCGCTATTTATCTGGTTGAGGGCAAGGATATACGGCATCATAAGATGGAGGAGAAAAAACCTCCCGCGAAATCTTAAAAACAGCGAAAGTTTCAATTCATCGGATTATGGCGGAGATGCAGGAGAAAATTTTAGTGGTGGATGACGAAAAAGATATTTGCAATATTCTGCAATTTAATCTTGAGAACGAGGGGTTTGAAGTAGAGGTAGCGCATTCGGGTGAGGAAGCACTGCGAAAATTATCCGACAGCTATAGTCTTATTATATTGGATGTGATGATGGAGGGCATGTCGGGTTTTAAAATGGCAGAAAAAGTTCGGAGGGAGGGAAATACGGTTCCTATAATTTTTTTAACGGCAAAAAATGCCGAAAACGATATGCTTAAAGGGTTTTCGTTGGGAGGCGACGATTACATTACCAAACCTTTTTCGGTAAAAGAAGTGCTGGCAAGGGTAAAGGCTGTCTTAAAGCGGACAACAATGACCCAAACGACTTCCACGAAATGGGTGCACGAAGATTTGGCTATCGATATGTCATCCAATCGGGTTACCATAAAAGACGAAGAGGTGCCGCTTACGAGAAAAGAGTTTGAAATACTGGTTTTGTTGGCACAATCGGCGCCAACTATTCTTACGCGCAGCGATATTTTGAATAAAGTCTGGAGCGATAATGAATTTGTGTTGGATAGAACGGTAGATGTACACATTACCCGTTTGCGCAAAAAATTGGGCAATTATGCTTCGCTTATTCAGAACCGTTCGGGATTTGGTTATTATTTGAATACGGATTTAAAAATCGAAAAATGAAACTCACACTTTCGTACCGCAAAAAAATTTTTATCTATTTTTCAGTCATCATTGCCGTTTTCACGGTAGGGATTATCGTCTTCGAACAAAATCGTGTCAAACACGAGAGAATGGCGAATCTGGAAAATATTATGGATGTCTATGCCGAAACGGTTCATCGCTATATTTCCGAAAATCGGTTATATGAAAAAGATAGCTTGACGGCCGTGTCCGAGTTGCTTTCGTACTTGCCTGACGATGGCGTTCGTTTGACCATTATCGATTGGCAGGGCAACGTGATGTATGACAATACCCTGCTTGCCGACACAATGGGAAATCACCTGCAACGACCGGAAATACAAAAGGCTATCATGCAGCAGAGCGGTACCCATGTGCGTGTTTCGTCAACCAACAACGTAAAGTATATGTATTACGCCAAAAAATACGATGAAGGGTATTTTGTTCGCGTTGCTTTGCCCTACGATATAAAAGTGAAACCCGTTCTTGGTGCAAAAAATGATTTTGTATGCTATATTCTCCTCTTTTTTGTGGTTTGTGTATTGATGATGAACTATTTTGCCAAACGGTTTTCTAAATCGATTAAGGAGCTGAGGGAGTTTTCGTTGCAACTAAAAAGTGGACAGCCGATTAGCGAACCGGTGAATTATGTGGACGATGAAATAGGGGAGATTAGTGCCGATATTATCGAAAATTACAACCTCTTGCAGAAGAATCGCAAGCAATTGGCCCTGGAACGTGAAAAGTTGGTACAGCATTTTCAGTATTCCAGAGAGGGAATTGCGATTTTTTCGAGCGACCGAGAAAAAATATATGCCAATCCGCATTTTTTGCAATACCTCAATGTGATTGCCGACAAAACGGTGTTGGATGCAGAAAAAGTATTCTCGGATCCTCATTTTAGTGATGTTGTCCGTTTTTTGGAAATCAAACCGCGCAAAGAAAATATATATACCAAACGCATCGAAAAAAGCGGCAAACAGTTTAATGTGCGGGTGATCGTTTTCGACGACGAAAGTTTTGAAATCTATATTGCCGATGTGACCAAACAAGAAAAAACCCGCTTGTTGAAACAGGAAATGACCAATAACATTGCGCATGAGCTGCGTACACCCGTTACGGCCATCAGAGGATATATCGAAACTCTTCTTACGCTGGACGAAAACGATGTGGAGCGAAGGAGAAATTTTTTGGAGCGTGCTTATGCGCAGACCATTCGTTTGTCGGAACTGATTCAGGATATTACCCTGTTGACAAAAATAGAAGAGGCTCCCGACCGTTTCGAGTGGGAAGAGATAAACATCAAACACCTGTTGGAGGAACTTCGATCGGATTTGGAAGAACGGTTTAAAGAGAAGAATGATCGTTTCGTTATCGATGTTGACGATGACGTAACCGTGAATGGCAACCGAACATTGATTTATTCCATTTTCCGCAACTTGGCCGAAAACTCATTGGCTTATGCCGGAGAGAATATCGAGATCGGTGTGCGTTGCTATGCCAAAACCGACGATACGTTGTACTTTGAATTTTACGATACGGGCATAGGTGTGGATGAGCGCCATCTTGGGCGTATTTTCGAACGGTTTTACCGGATCGGTGAGGGGCGAACACGCAAAACAGGGGGGTCGGGATTGGGGTTATCGATCGTGAAAAATGCCGTATTGTTGCATCACGGCAGCATTGTGGCAAAAAATCGTCCCGGCGGAGGTTTGATGTTTCTCATAACTTTTCCACGATCACCGCAAAAATCGAAAAATCCATAGAGATATGAAATATGTAGGTGCACACGTTAGTGCGGCAGGAGGAGTAGAAAATGCTCCCTTGAATGCTCATCGAATTGGGGCGAAGGCCTTTGCTTTTTTTACAAAAAATCAGCGGCAATGGTTTGCCGCTCCCTATACCGAAAAAAATATCGAGCTTTTTAAGGCGCGCTGCAACGAATTTGGGTATTCTCCCGACCATATCCTTCCTCACGACAGTTATCTGATTAATTTGGGGCATCCCGAGGAAGAGGGTCTGAAAAAGTCGCGGGCGGCTTTTTTCGATGAGATGAAACGTTGTGAGCAGCTTGGACTGAATCGCTTTAATTTTCACCCCGGCAGTCATCTCAATGTTATATCGGAAGAAGCTTGTATGGACAGAATTGCCGAATCCGTCAATATGGCATTGGAAAACACAAAAGGTGTTACTGCCGTGATTGAAAACACGGCAGGGCAAGGAACCAACGTGGGTTATCGGTTCGAACATTTAGCCTATATTATCGACAAGGTAGAGGATAAAACGAGAGTAGGGGTTTGTATCGACACAGCCCATACGTTGGCAGCAGGTTACGAAATTCGCACAAAAGAAGATTATGAGGCTACGTTTCAACGGTTCGACGAGATTGTCGGGTTCGACTATCTGCGAGGAATGCACATCAATGATTCCAAAAGAGAACTGGATTCGCGGGTCGATAGGCATGCCAATATCGGAGAGGGTATCATGGGTATGGACATTTTTCGGTTTATCATGAATGATCCGCGCTTCGACGATATGCCGCTTATTCTTGAAACACCGGACGAAACCTTGTGGGCTCAGGAGATACAATTGCTTTATTCGCTTGTTCGATAATTGACGGTTATGGAAGGAATACAATAAAAAACGCACCGGTATTTTCCGGTGCGTTTTTTATTTCTATTTCAATTGGAATCAATCCAACACAATTTCATCGACAAAAATAAATGCTCTTTTTCCTTTGCCGGGATGCCATGCCGGAATAATGGAAGGCTTTACCGTAACCTTGAAATAACGCGCGGTTACCGGATCGAAAGTCAACGTATGCGTTACTACATCCGACCAATTTTCCATTTTTGCATCAATGAATTTCTCGCTCGTTACCGCGTTGAAAACGGAATCGTTGTCCGATGATGCAATTGCTATTTCCGATGCATCGAAAACCCAGTCGCCGGTTACTACGGCATTTCTGATTTCTGCTTTGGATATCGTTGTGGGTTCGAGCATATCGATTACAGCGATCAGATCTTCGGCTTGAAATCCAATCCATCGGCCGGTTTTGTAATTTGCACTTTTCCCGAATAACCCGTCAACCAACATGGGCGCACCATCAAAAGCATAATTGGGAGCAGGATTGGTGAGCAAAGTGATGGGTTTAAAGGTTGCCTTGCTTACCCTTACTTTTTCGGTGTATACTTTGCTGTCTCTTCCTCCTTCGCGAATAGCCACGGCTTTAATTTCGGCATTTTCTTTTATGGTAAACTTGCCTTCGTATAATGTAGAGGCCGTTGTTGGTTCGCTTCCATCGAGCGTGTAATAAATAGGTGCATTGTCGATGGTGGTGAGCTCTACTTCCAGCGAATTGGTATCGAAGTTGGGCGTTAATTTCGCTTGAATGTCGAAAACGTGAGTTGCATAGTTGTATCCCAGCTTGTCGTACAATGCCAGCAGACGGGGCAATCTTTTCAGAAATTCTTCGTAATTTTTCTTTTCGGGTTGCATCCATTGCACTTCGCAAAGCGCGGCAATGCGTGGCATAACCATATACTCTGCATGTTCGGGCGTTTTGATGTACTCGGTCCAGAGATTGGCTTG
>Ga0208564_1001487_pt1 | contig 19589 bp, 9 predicted proteins | sample AD_UKC073_MetaG_FD_184439 | JGI IMG/M metagenome (GOLD analysis project Ga0208564, IMG submission 184439) | Active sludge microbial communities of municipal wastewater-treating anaerobic digesters from USA - AD_UKC073_MetaG (SPAdes) (version 2) | ecosystem: Engineered > Bioreactor > Anaerobic >... | reverse complement strand
ATATATACACCGGAAGCCGGAGGCAAATGGGTTAATTTTACGCCAAATTTTGCGTCGGGAAGTCACACTCATTCGGCAGACGATATAAATTCCGGAACACTTGATTCTGCGCGAATTCCGAACTTGTCGGCAAGCAAAATTACTTCAGGAACACTTGATTCGGCGCGAATCCCGAACTTGTCGGCAAGTAAAATTACCTCTGGAACTTTATCAACAGATGTGTTGCCGGCTATTCCTTTTAGTAAAATAACGACATTAGGCGGTAATGATTTTTTAATGTCTACCCCTGACGGTGGTTTGACTTTTGTATCAACGGTGCCTTTTGATAGATTACCAACTGGTTCGGGTTCAAATGAAGTCGCTATTGGAAATCACAAACATTCTGCTAGTGAAATTACTTCAGGGACACTTGATTCTTCGCGAATTCCGAACTTGTCGGCAAGTAAAATTACTTCTGGAACTTTGTCATCAGACCGGCTACCGTCAATACCATTCAATCTTTTGCCGGTTGGAACGTCGTCAAACACAGTCGCTCGGGGTACTCACACGCATGGAATAGACGATGTTATTGATTATGTTGAAAGAGGCTTGCAATTATTGCGTTCAAAACCATCTGCATTGACCAGTGTTGGATCGGGAACATCGTCGGGATCTGTTACATTAAATTCAACATTATCATCGGGTACGCCGATTTTTATCGAAGTTAATACAACATCGAGTTATACAGCAGTACCAAAAATCATCGGCGTTACCGTTGGCGGAACAACGACGCGGGCATCAGCGACGGGCGAAGAGTATATTGCTGGCTGGTCTACTTTTGACGGTACGGATTTTCATATTTACACGTTTTCTGTTTGGTATTCGGGAAATACTCTCTATTTCGGAGCTAAGCGTTATATACGCGGCAATTTTACGTCATCAGCAATAAACTGGACTACTAGCACATACACTTTGTATGTGGGTCGAGTATGGGGGTTGCCGCTAAATTAAGGCGGTGATATCATATGCCTATCTATGTTAACGGTAATACAATTAACCAAATTTATCATGACAGTGTAAAAGTTACCACTGTTACGGTTAATGGTAGCACAGTTTTCACAGCCGCCGTGCAGTACCGATGGCAACCGGCAACACAAGCCGAGTTCGAGGCTTGTGCAACAAAATATTATGCTGTCGACAATCTTGGGTCTGCAGGACCGGAGATACTCCCTGAGCCTACCGCGGCAGGTTGGGGCGGGCGAATAGAGCATCGCCACACTTTCCCGCCTGTTTACAGTTATTATGTGTCAGTAATATTTTAAAATGAGGTGGAATTATGGAATTTAATGAATTCATAAGAAATGTAGTGGAAAATATCGTTGCGGCTATACCGGAAATTGTTGCGGTTCTGACGGTAATAATTTACTATTTATCGAAAATCGGGAGAACAGCAAACACTTTTCCAATGACAGCCGAAAATATTAAAACCGGATTGACAACGGCTTTTAACGAAGCGAAAGAAACGCTTGCGGAAAACGTTCAAACTAGCATGACGCAAATCACTACTGATTTTAAAGGAGTAAAACAAGAATTAGTCGATGGTTTTAATGAGTTCAAGCAAGATGTCAAAGAAGTTATTGACACGGAATTGGTGGAATTGCGTCAGAGAGTCGAAACATTAACAAATCAAATAAATGTTCTTGGAAAGGAAAACAAGGTTTTTCAAGATGTAATTGCCATGCTTGTCGGAAAAGATCCGGAAAAAGTTAAAAGCGGTATTGCGCAAGCAGTTAAAACGAAGTTAGATTTTAGTAAAGCGGAACTCGAAGCCAATCCGGAACTACTGCTTAATTCAAAAACTCTGGAATACCTTGAAAGTGTTGTCGGTGAAAAAAATGTTGATAACATCATGTGGAAACTTGGTTATATGAGGCGGGTTGGATATGTCAAAAAGAAAAAAACATAAGAATTATGCTTTGCGTAGTAAAGTCTATAGCGCTTTGGGAAATGTTTCGGTTTTCGGTTCAACGATTGGCGGGTTCGTTGTTTATGAATCTATAATTGATTGGCAGAATTTCAAAAATGAACTTGAAAATTTTGTCGTTATTCAAGAGAATAGTTTGAAACTTAATTTCGCAATAGCTTTGCCTTTGGCGATTGGTATGCTGGTTTATTTAATTATATTTTTAAAACGCAACAGGGATTTCTTTCAAGGGCGTTTAAGTTTCAAAATATTAATTGTGATTATGTTCTGTTATATCATTTATAGTATTATCGAAGTTATGATGTCGTTTTTAGTCGGAGCATTTATCGGAACGCTTTCTGACGATTTGATTTTCTTAAACCTTTCCAAACGAGCGAAGAAAAAAGCCGAATATGCAAAAGAACTTGATCTTGAAACCGAACGTGAAATGCGGCGAATATTAGCGCGTCGAACAGCGAGGGAAGAATTAGATGGAAGCGTATAAAAATATTCCGGAAGTTCCGGAACGCCCTGATGAGCCGAAACGGGATTTGCTAGATTTGTACTCGTTGGCAAAATCAAAAATTATGTCATACATCGGATATGTCGTCGCCATTATTGGCGTAATGGTCATGTTCTTAATTGCCGCCGCTGAAATAACGAAAGAGATAAGCGTTTCCTCAGGGCAAGGAGCGAAAATTCTACAGTATTGGCGTGAAACAAATGGTTTAGGTGAGGGAGCGTTTCCGGAACAACGGGGAGAAATAATTCGGTTTGAAGAACAGGAGTATTTTTTTGTTATTGACAAAATAGATGAAGAAACTGGTTTGATTAAAAAATGGCATTTTGCTTATGACGGCAAATTTAATTATGTTTTTCAGGGTTTTCGTTTTTGGGTGTTGTTTGGCTTTGTTTTTGCGATTTCGCTTTGGGTAGCGTTTGTTAACTACAAATCAACCGTCGACAAAACAAAAGAAAAAATTTTGTTTCAAAAATCGTTGATTTATTATCAGCGAGAAAAAGAACGCGCTAAAGAGTACACGCAATATTTACCAAAGTTTTGTTTTGATAAAAACCGCGCAACTTATGAAATGGAAGAAATGCGGATTGTTGAAGAGGCGGGATTGAGATACCGTGATTGGAAAGACAAAAAAATAAACTTTGAAGAATTGGAAAAATGGCAACAGAAGAAGTTAAAGAAAATTCGGAAAATAAAAATAATTAATCTTTATGCTTCCGACCTTTTACAAGACGGGAATCTAGTAACAAAGAAAATCCGAATGTTGCCAAAAGACCAGAGCAATTTGCAGTTAGGTTTTCTGTTGCGAGGCGCGTTCCAAAAGTTTCTTATGGCTTTTCTTAGCGGTCTTGCTATTGGTTTTGCGGTTAAAATCACCGATTGGTTAATGGGCGTTGTTTATGGGTTTCAAATTCTCATGAGTTTTGTAACGGCGGTTGCGACAGCGGTCGATCACACAAACACAACATTACGCGCGCGCGTTATTGCGAAAGGCGATTATTTAAACGAATTCTACAATGTGAAAGAAAAATATATTGAGCGAAAGGAGGTAGCCGATGAACTTCAATCAGAAAGACAAGAATTCACCGTATGCGCAACTGAAGTTTAGCGATATTGTAAAATCGCCATATGGTAAATTTGAAGTGGATAAATATTTGTATGAAACGAAGTTACAAAATATCTATGATGATTATAAGAAAAACATTGATATTTTGTCGCAAAGTGAAAAACGCAGTTTACAAGATGCTTATTACATACGCGAGTTAAGTCAAAAATATCTTGGCGAATATGCGTCAAATGTTGGCGTTGGCGATGTTTCGGGGCGGCTTTTGGATATATATTCAAATTATATACAGAATATTGACGCTATCCGAAGCAATTATGCTGAATTACGCACGAATTTTGAACAGGCATATCAACAAGAACGTTTTGATTCGCTTGCAAAAATTATGGAAGCGCAGTATGGCATTGAAGCGGGAAAACTTGACGAAAAAGTTAAAAATATTATGTTTAATATTATCCGCGGCGATATTGGCGATCATGAAAATTATTTTGATTATTTAGAAAGTTATCGCGACGAAATCGGTATTGACAATTATCATAGTTTGTATGGCACTCTTTATGCGGATTTGCTTGATAAAATTAATCATGATATTGAAAACCAGTTTTTTGGTTATAAAATAAATGAAAAGGGTGAACGGGAACTAATTACCGACGAGATGGAATATCTTGAGCAATATAGTGATATTCTTTCTCCGCAAGATTTCAAGGCTTTTATGGATAAAGCGCAATTTCGGAAAGAACTCCGAGATGCTCTTAATTTCACTGATATTATGTCGCCGGATAGCCCTCATTATGTTGGTCGTGATTATAACTTCAGTTTATTAACCGGGGAAGATGTAGATGCTACTTCGATTGGAATAATGGATTCGCGGGGCAATCGGTATTTCTCTGTTACTCAAAGCATCGATGAAGAAAAACAATATATTATGACAAGCGAAGAATTATTTGATATTTATGCGGAAGAGTATGAGAAAGGTCTAGCATCGACGAGAACGCCTGTAAACGGTAGTACGCTTGTTGTGCCGACAAAAATCGCTCCTTCGTCTAAGAAAGGTGTATATTCGACACAGTTAATTACTTATGTTTTCAAGGATGGAAGTTGGCATCGTTTAGTTCCGGAAAAACCAATCACTCCGATTGAAATGAGTTATTGGACTCCGGATCGCGCGAAAGGTTCTCCAATAGGGAAAGTGAAAATCAAGAAAGATACCTTTACGATTGAACGGAATGGACGTAAAGAAACATTTAAAAAATCGCCTCTTGTTTATGGTTCAAGAACAAAAGAGTATCAAAATCTAATGGATGAGGCTATCGCAATTCATGGAACATCTGTTCCAAATCAGTCGCTTTTCTTGTATGAAGGTCGTTTGTTTATGTATGAAGATGGGAAGTTTTATCAGATGCAAAAAAAAGACTAGGGTGATAGTATGATGCAAAATTATTATCAAGAAAATAGCGCTATTCAGTATGCGGGTTTAAAGCCGGAAGAAATATATGCGAAGATTCAATCGGATGCGGAAACAAAAATTCGCGCATATGTTGAAAAGTTTAAACAAGACATTGAACAGTTAGAACTTATCGCATCCGGCAAGCAGAAAAAAACCTTTCTTGGATATGTTTCAATTCCTTTTTCGCTTGCTTATTCGGTAGCGAAAGGATATATTTCCAGTGCGTTGGATGCGATTAATGGGATTAATATTATATTAGCAAATCTTGTGAATGATATTGTGTGGGTTTTTAAAGATCCGGAAAACTGGGACAAGCATCTTACTTATGCTATATCGAATCCTTTCATTACAATCATTGAGGGTATTGCAAACACACTCGTTGGCACGGCGGCTGAGGCTGGTCGTTTTTTGGGCATCGATCCGAAATGGGCATATGGCGAACACGGCACAATAACAGAAATTGCTGATAGAGCGGCCCTTGCGCGCGCTAAGGTAAAGAGAAAAGGAGTAAAAGCTTTAATCGAAGGTCGAAGTTTTGATGTCGCTGATATACCTTATAGGTCACCGGAAGTAGCACGTGACCTTGTCGACGAACACACTTTTAAAGAAACAGAACAATATATTCGCGGATCGCTAAATGTTCAAAAATGGATTGAAAAAAATGCTGTTGAACCTTTTATAGGACTCGTATTAGGAAAAGCAAAAGAACGCGCTGATCTTGAATTTGGCAATACTAAACTTTATCAAATGGGTGTTGGCGCCGCGGAAAGTGTTGGACGTATTTTGGCGGCTTGGACGTTGGCGAAATTGGGCGCAAAAGCGAATTTGTCGCCGCAAGTAATATCGACGTCTTATTTCGCCGCGTCTGTTTTCGGACAGTCTTTTCAAGAGGCTTTTGAAAGAGGCGCTAGTATGCAAGATGCTTATACTTACGCCGTAGCAAACACCGCATTAGAAACCGTAATCGAAAATATTGGCGGTCTTACCACAAGGGGCGTTAAGACATCAAAGAGCTCCGGTTTGTTTACTAAACTTTTCGGCGAAAAATGGGGCAATTTTGTTAAGAACGTTTTTGAAGAAGCGGCGGAGGAAGTAGCGTCAGAATTTATGGGGACCGGATATAGTAAATATTCTTCGGGCCAAGTAGAATATCATGAGAAATTTGGCGACGCTATGGCGGAATTGGGATTTGCAGCGTTGAGTGGCGCATTGGCAAGCGGCGTTCTTGGCGGCGGTCACATGATGTATCTTAACACAACAATGGAAGGGAAAATGGGTGATATAGCAAACAAGTTTAACAAAGCAGTTGAAAAATTCGGTGAAGAAAAAGCGGCGAAATTAGTTGAAAAAGAAATGAATAACGTTCTCACTATTTTGAATGATCCGAAAGCGCGCGGCGTTAAGACAAACAAAAAAGGACATCAATACATAGGAAAACTTACTACTCAAGAAAAGTTGGCGTTTTTGCGTGATAATGCTTTTCTCAATGCCGCAATTACAGAAGAAAACGGCAAGTTTGTTTTTCGTGAAAAATTCCAAAAAGGCTTAACGCCGGATATGTTTAAGAACCGCATTGGCGATAAAGTTGTAGAAAAAGGCGATTATGCGGTATCCCCCGAAGTGTACGGCGTTGATCTTTCTGACGAAGGAAGAGTTAATGTTAAGAAAGTAAGCGAACTCTCGGAAGCGGGAAAAGAAGTTTATGAGAAAATAGTTAAAAATGCCGGTTTCCCCTTAGCGATTGCTTACGAAGATATAGAGGGCGGCACTTTTTATGTGAAAAACAATGATATGGTTTACATAAATGAGAAGTGGCTTATTGAAGAAGCGAAAAAAAGTCCTTTTGGCACACCGTTGAAAACCGTTCGTGAATACGCGTTAAAACACGAGTTGGTTCATCGTATTCGAAACCGAAACCCAGAATTATTTGAAAAAATTGAAAAACAGATTTCACAGTTGGTAAAAATGAATATCAACCCTGAAACCGGCACGATTGTTTTTGAATATAAAAACGATGTTGTTCGCGATGCGATTAAAGAAGCGGGTATCGAAAAACAGATTTCTCGGTCAGCAAAGTATTATTTATCACGGTATGCGAATAAAACACCGACTTTGAAAGAATTGGAATGGGTATATGATACGTTGCATGAAGAATTGTCTGCTTATTTCATCGAAAATATTGGAACCGGCGATAAATTTACTAATACCATTCTTAAAAGTTATACTGGTTGGGATAAATTATCGGATAAATTACAGAAAAAAATATTTTCGGGAATGAAAAATGATATTATTCAAGACCGCGAATCCGCTAAAATATTAAAGCGTATAGAACGGAGTTTTATGCGCGCCGTGCGCGAAGATATTAAACGAAAGAAAACAATTCAGTTTTTTTTGGATCATGTGGCGGGAATTAAAGTAAAAGAATTGCCGGCATTTGTTACGAAGTTTTTCTCGAAAGAATTGCTCGAAGAATATCATCCTTTATTTATCGTAAACGAATTACTAGACCGTGAAAATTTTATTCCCGGTAATCCGGGGCAAATTCGCGAGGGCGCGGATGGTCCTTATATTGAGGGCTATGAACCGCCTAAATATAAAATCGGCGGTAAAATTTATACGGTGGATCAAATTTTTAACGAAGATTCCGGACCGTATCAGTTGTTAAAATATATTCAAGACCGTCCAAAAGCGCGTTTGGCAGAACCCGACGAAGATCTTATTCGAAAAAGTTTTAAATTCGATGCAAGTAAAACTTCGGATTATATTCGAGCATTAATAGAGTTAAGCGAAGAATATGATTATTTTTTACAAGAATGGTCTGCAGCTTTACCACGAGTGGATACAAAAGATCCAAACGAGAAATTGATGCTTGAAAAATATGAACAACAGCGCGAAGAATTAGGCAATTTAATCGACAAAGCGGAGGATTTAGTTAGTAAATTACGGCGACATGAAACATTAACAGAAGAAGAAATAGATTTTTTAGGCGATGTTTATGCTCAAAAAATTTATGAAGAAGAATTGGAAAAATATCAAGCATCGAAAAGAATTTATTTGCCAACGGAAGAAGCCAACGCTATTGCCGCTTGGTGTTTGCGCGTCAAAGAATTTATTCGTAATCACACCGGCTTAAATGTTCGCACTTTGTTTCCGGAGGGCGAAATCGTAACCACGTTTAAAATTGAAAAAAACGAAGATGAAGATGCGGCTTTTGAAAAGGTTAAGAATAGTTTGGCGTTTGTTCTTAATGCGCAGTATCCCGGCGAATATGATTTTGATGATGCAATCACAATAAAAGACGGCGAAAAAATCGGTACGGTTTTTATTTATCCGTTGCCGGAGGCAATTGAAAAAGAAATGCAAGGACAACGACTTGCCGCTGAGAAAAAAGCGATGGCTTTGGCGGAAAGCCAAGAACTTTTCCATGATAAAATTGAACTTGAAACCGAAGCGGCAAGGGGGTTGGGCGGTCAAATAAAGCAGTTTTTTCAAGAACATAAACTTTCTTTCCCGTCAAACACTAATTTCATTGAAATCAATTCGCAGACAACACTCGAAGATTTGGAAAAGCATGAATTTGATAAAAACAATGTAGTCATTGGCGTGATTGGTAATGAGAAAAAGGGTATTGAGATTGTTAATCAAGCGTTTAAAATTGCGCCTATTGTTATCGTAGCCGCGCCGATAAGTTGGCGTAGTCAATATAGTACTCAAAGTAAAATAGACAATACCGCAAAACTAGTCCTGAACGAACCGATGGGGGTTTTTTCGGTTGATGGCAAGACGGCGAAATTAACTGCTCAAATTTGGGTTAAAAATCTTTTCCTTGATCTTCAAAGCGATTTGGGGAAAAAATTATATAAAATTAGCAATATCCGCTTGCGTCAGCCTCGCCCGACTCGGTCAATTGATTTTGAAACTAAAACTTTCCAAAAGTATGATCCTGACATCGAGAATATGGATTTTGATTTTGCGGTTGTTTATTCTGGTTCGGCAAAAACAGATTTTAATCAAATTTATACAAAAGAAGAATTAGTAAAAGCGCCGATTGGAAGAATAATGTTGGTAAAAGCGAAAAATGACGCCGCTTTGGTTGCGTTAAAAGCGCTAGATTACAACGAAATTGCGCGAAAAGGTTCGTTTGCTGATCGTTATGGTTTTACTATTGCTGATTTGGTTGAAGCATATAACCAATACAAATATGATAATTTTGTTAAAATGCGGTTAGCGAAAGGCAAGTTACTTGAACTTTCCGAAGAAGAAAAGCAAGACATCGAGAAAGTTTTTGGTTCAGCCTTGTCTGCTATATATCGTAAAGATGCAAAAGGGAACTATATTTTGCAAAGTCAGCATATGAAAGAATATGCCGAAGCAAAAAAGAGTATTGTTTCTATTAATGGCACTTTATATAGTGGCGATACTTATGCCATTCATACTACGCGCGATTTTTCAGAAAGTAACATCGTTGTATCCCCGAAACGGATAAACGAAATTGTTAAACTCGAAGAATTAGGCACGGGCAAATTGCGGGCGCTTTTTGATTTGCTTGTTAAAATGAAAATAAGTTTTGTTTTCTTCCGCGCTCCTGTTGATAAAAGCGGGAAGATAACAAAAGGTTTTGTTCCGGCCGGTTTTGCTCCGAATATTGCCTTTTACAATGTTGAGTCGCCATATTTGCTTGAATCAATTGCGGAAACGATTGTTCACGAATTGACGCATGAAATAATTAAAGAGAATGACGAAGATTTTTTGCGAGAGCTAACATCGAGTTTAGCAAGTGTTTTCTATGAACAACAAGGGCAAAAAATACAGTTAACGGCTTTGGGTCAAGCCTTCGGCAAAGCGATACTTAATCATTTGAACCTCTATGCAAAAGACGTTACTCACGAAAAAGTCTATGATTCTCTTGTTAGGATGCGAACAAATCAGCAAAAATCTTTAGCGGAAGAATTTGTAGCATTTATAATTGGAAAACTTTTTTCTGACCAACAATTCATAAAAAAGTTGTTTAATAGTAAATTGGCAAATTTTGAGCCTTTAAAGTTGCAAAATCTTTTCTCTAAATTAATGAATGATTTTCGACAAACCGACCCGCTTGCGACGCAAATTTTGCAAAATTTATTTTCAGCTTTTAACTCGCATTATGAGGAGTATCTCAAAACTATTCGTAAAAAATATCCGACAAAGAAAGGATTTTCTTTAACGGAAATAAATGGGTTTGTTCGTGATTTTACTAACAACGAATATAAAACTCGCAAAGCATTGTTTGACGCATACTTCAAAGAAAAAATGCAGAAAAAGCGCGGTCCGGCTACACAACATTTGGAGAACGTCATTTTTGCGGCTTCGCAATTAGCGAATATCACTAAGCGCGGCGTGGAAATGTTCAAAAAAATTGAACGCGACTTTACGGCGACGATGAAAACAATCGAAAAAATTTACGACGACCCCGATGCTGTTTTCCGAATTGTAAACAACGACATTCAAAAAATGGCGAAAAACATACAGGAAATAATCACGGGGCAATTTAGACTTCTTGATTCGCAACAACAGGAAATGTTAGACACAATAAAAGACGCTGACGAATTAACAGAGAAGTTAAAAGAACTTTATAAAGAAGTTTTCTTGTCGGAAGAATTTTATGACAAATTAGATGAAGCGTTTCAAGAAATGGCCGAACAATTTGAAAAAATAGACCCGCTGATTTTAGATATGTTTGATTATCCGCGGTTTGATGTGATTGACGCTCTTTTTAAAGAAATCATTGAAGCATATAGTAATGCCGATGTTTCGCAATTACAAGAAAGCTTAAAAGCGTTGAAAAACTTTTTGGATAAGATTAAAAAAATCACTAGAAAAACAAATACTCTTCTTCAAAGAATTGCGCTTGACCAGAAAGCAAAACGCGATACTAATATTAAACATATCGTGAATGTTATCAAAAGCAAATTCGATAATGCGGTTGCAACAATTAAGGCGCATGAACGTCAGAAAGTATCGCCGCTCAATCGCAATCTTAGAACGATTATCGCTTATGTTCGCGGCGGTGAGTTTAAAACAAAGGATATGTTTACCGGTGAAGAGGTTATTTTTTCAACGCCGGGAATTATTCCTACGATTGAAAAAAATAAATTTGATTTGGCAAAAATGGCTGAAGAATTAGTTCCGGTGCTTGGCGAATTACATAGTTTTGTCGCGCGGAATATGGAAAATAGAGATGTGTTTGAACAATATTTACAGCCATTGTTCTATGCGCTTTATGGAAATTTTGCGGTCTTTTTCAACGACCCCGCAATTATAAGAAAAATAATTGTGAACCCCAGTTTGCTTGATCCAAAAGTTCCGCTTTCTGCGTTTGCGACAAAATTCAGCGAAGCAAGAGTCGGGTCTATTTTGGCGAAAATCCTCAAGGCTTTTGCGACAAGATATACAACGGTTTTTGGCGGCGATGTATTTACTCATGAAGAGCTGTCAACGCTCACGGTAGACCAAATTAGAAAATTGGAAGAGCCGGTCAATTTCAAAGGTTTAAACCCATTGAAAGATTTTTTTACGCCGCAAGAATATTTTAAGATGGTTGCAGAAATCCTTGAAGGAAAAGTAGATTTTTTCAAATGGTTCTATGACGAATACGTCAAAGCGGCTTTTCGGCATACTGATATTCTTGCTGATTTTGATCGCCGTTATCGAAAATTCAACGAAGAAAATCCGAAACTTCAAAAACATTCGCTGACTAAAACAGATATTCTCCCCGAATATTTGGTACAAATGCGTAGCGAAGAACTTGATATTATTAAAGACCGAGCAAGACAAAAACTCGAAGATATGAATACGGAAATTGCGACGATAAAAAAGAATATTAAGGAAGCGACGGAAAAAAGAAAAAAAATTATCGTTGAATTAAAGGAATTGCGTTCCGAAAAAGGCGATCCAAAAGAAATCGCGAAAAAGGTAGCGATAAAAGAAAAATACGACACTCGGATCGAAGGATTAAAAACCGACCTTGAAAATAAACGAATTATTCGCGATACGTATGATCTTGATATTGAGATCCGAAATGAAATATATACGTATATTCAAGAGCATATCAATGATCCTGACTTTGCAAAAAGACAACAAATTTCTAGAGGTCAACTTATAGCGACCTATTTGTCAGTATGCCGTGAAATCGAGATGCACGAGATTGCCGAAAAAGATCCGGTAGAATCAATTTTCCCGACAGAACATTTTCGTTTTGGCGGTGAGGTGCGTTTCTTTGATAACGAATTAATGCACAAGAAAGGTTATGAATACGCTAAAGAGCGCGCTGTTCCATTTGCAATATTGGCTGAAAGTCGAGAGAAATTGCGGGATTATCTCGCGTCAAAACTTGACGAGAACGATTGGAAGATTATCGAGTTTGCGCGGGAGTGCTTTGATAAGAACTATGAATATTTAAACGAAATTTACAAAGCCAAATTTGGTGTTGATTTGCCACGACAGCCAACGTATATTGGTTATGCCACGATTAATAGTGACTATACACGGCAATTTCAACTAAAGTTTGCCGGCGCGTATAACGTTGGTGTTGCCGACGGAATGACGCTTATGACAACCGAGGGCGCGACAACAACGTTGCGCATTGAAGATATTTTCGGATGTATAGAAAACCATACTAATCAAACGGCAAAATATAGTTTCGAACGCGTTATTACCGATTTTCAGAACTTGCTTGTAAATCGCGCTTCCGGAACAGATTTTGATGCTGTCGTTTCGGGCGCCGGCACAAAGCTGGGCGATGATAATAACTTCAAACAGTTTTTTGAACAGTCTATGGTTAATATATTGCGTTATACCGAAGTTGGCGAAAATAGAATAGCAAAAATTTCTCGCGATGTTATTCGACGGCTAACGGGTGCGACGGTTGCATTAGCCATTCCAATGATGTTCAAACAGTTTGCTTCTATCTTTGTAATCGCGCTTAAAGCTAACATTAATATAATTGATCTCATGAAAAATATTGGACTTAATTTAGGGAAAACCAAATACTTTAAGTGGCTTCTCGAAAAAAATAGTAATTTTTATTTCCGTGTTAGACAGCGAGGCTCTTCCGCTTTAGCAGAGCAAGTTGACCCCGGCTTGTTGCGGCGGTTGGATAGAAAAACGCGTAAAATCGGTGACGTTCTCAGCGCCCATATAACTTTTACGGACGCGATTATTCTTGTCGGAGCGTTTAAAACAATCGTCGATAAACTTCTAAAAGAAAACCCCGGAATGACTGTTGAAAAAGCAATGGAAGTTGCAAATGAAGGTCAGTTCCGCGATGTGTTGTTATTTTGCGTTGCCAATACGGACACGGCCTTTAGAACACCTCTTTCAAATGTGCGTAATCCGATGGTGCAAACACTTACTCGTTTTCAGGGCGAAAACTTTATGCACGTTTCGTCGATTTTGCGTTTTCTTTTCAAAATGAAAAATCGAGTGCCCGGCTCAAAACGAGAATTAGTAATTGCTCTTATTGCGATGTTAATGTCTGGAATATATTCAGCGTTAGTTTCAGCAACGGCAAATAATTTACGCGGATACGTTTCAAAAGAAGATTGGGCGTTTGATTTTGTAGTGAATGAATTTATATGGGGAAATGTAGTTGGCGCGATTCCGATTGTCAATTCCTTTACGTCGATGTTGCAATTTGACAAAGAAAACATTGTGCGACTTGGATTCGAGCCGCGTTCCCCCGGTTTGTCTGAACTGTTTGATGTGTTTGAAAAACTTGTTACGATGAATGACAATAATTGTTGGCGTAATCTTGTCGATATTGTCGCTACGCTTACACATCTGTTGGGGTTGCCGGGCAAAAATGCAAAACGGTTTGTTACAACGGGCGCTAGATTTTTCGATACCGGCGAGAAAAATGTTGCAAATGAAATAAATCGTTTCTTTACATTAAGAACAAGGCAACAAGAATTCGCGCTCGCTGTTAAAGAAAACAATCGCAGAAAAATTAACAATTATGTTTCGGAAATTTTTGAAGATTTTCGTGTGCGGCAAGAAATTGTGCGGCTTATGATAGATAACCCGGACGCGAAACTCAATTTGTATGATATCGAATCGTTTAAAAAAGAAAACGAAGAAGGTAAATTAGTTGAGTATAAAATTCCAATTAATATCCGGGATAAATATCATCGCCTTGCTCAGAAAGCGTTACGATTGTTAATCAGAAAAACAGAGTATCGCCGTTTATCCGATGCGGAGAAAATCAAAACAATTCAACGTGTGATAAACTATTATATGAATCATATGAAAGATGAAGTTTTAGGCGAAGTTGGAGAAATTGCCGCTATTGAAAAAGTAGTCGAAAACGCCTTGCGATACTCAAAATAAAAAGGCTCATATGAGCCTTTTTTTATAATTGTTGTGAAAATTCAGTATTGAATAATTCGTCATACATAGTCGGCACGGGATCACCTTTGCCATTCCAATAAACTTTTTCCGTTACTTTTTCTTTTTGTCGAAAGCGGTTTTCAGAAACTCGCCCGTTGTCAAGAAGTTGATATTTTTTTTCGGTAATAAGCGGTTTAATATCGGGCGGCGCTGTATAAGACGACACATAAACCGAATAAGGGCAATGGCGAAACCAATGCCAAAAAAAGTCATAATTAAACCCTTGACCAAAAAGGTATTCCTTGGCTCCTTCGTAGGGAGGATCGCAATATATGAAACTTTCGCGTAAGACGTGTTCTGGGAGGGAGGTGTATAAATCATACCAATCCTGTTTAAAAAGCATTAGACGCGAAATTTCGGGCGAAATACGCGAAACCGCATCCAAGTGCTCGGTTTGTTGTAAGGATTCCATTTGACGCAAACGCGAAAGATATTTTTTTTGCAACCCTGTTTTCGATTTGGTAAAGTCGCGAAAAATGCGTAAAAATGCTTGCCGTTTTGTTGGGTTTTTTCGATAATCAATATCCGCTATATGTGCGGGTACGGTAAAACCATCAAAGTTTTTATTCTGACGAATTAAACTAAAATCGTTGTTGACTATCGCTTCATGCAACGCGTGTTTGCCTTCTTCAATCTCTCTTGCATATAGATAATCTTTCTGATTGCAACCAAATGACCACACTTGCAAAACATAGCCTATATACCAGTGAGGATATTTTTCCGGATGCTCGTAAACATCTTGAAATTTTTCTCGACTTACCCATTCGTATTTGGCTATTTCAAGTTCGGGGTTTTTCATGAGTATCGCTTCATACAAACTCATGAGATAAATGTTTAAATCATTAGCAAAGACATTAAAATTCGTATGCAAAAGAGCGTAGTTCGTAACGGATAATCCACCACAAAATAGATCGATAAAATTTTTCTTACGATATTCGCGTTCGAAAATATATCGGATGATATGCAAAATCGATTCTTTCGATCCGAGATGAACAATGCCATATCTCATTTTTCAAACCTCTTGATATGATTTTCGATATATTTTTGCATTTCATCTACGCCATTTATATAAAAATATTTCCCGCCACATTTCGTAATTTTATCTTCCCAGTCTTTCTGATGTTTTGTTTGCTGATAATAAAACCCACCTTTAATTTCGAGGAAATGAATCTCGCCGATATGATGATTAAATACTATGCGATCAACAAAACCCCTCGCAATTTTTTCGGATTTTACACATTCAATTTTCGCTTTCCGACAAGCACGTATCAGAAGTTGCTCGATCTTTTTTTCGGTGTAATCTACCATTCTTTTTCCTCCCGTGTTTTTTTAACCGATAGTAATAACGTTGTTTGAGAAAAATTCGGTTAATTTTATTGACGATATTGTTAGTATGACTTATGCTTAGAATTTGATTTTTTCCAACCAACGCATAACTCGACAAAACCTCAAGAAGATAATTGCAAACAATATAAAATCGAACTTCGTCATGTCGGTAAATCATTTGAATTTCAAAATTGTCGCCGCCTAAAACAAATTCGACAAGATAATCCGGAAACTCTCTTTTAATTTTTTGTCTAAAGTTTTCAAGCGCCGCTACAGAAATACCGCACATTCGATTAGACTTTTCGATTTCGGGATTTATCATGTAAACCCCATTTTCGACTGGGATGAAATATTCTTTATTAAAAACACTAAATAATTTTTCAAGTTCCTCCGCATCGTCAGAATTAAGCACATAAAAAACAGATATTGAAAAGTCATAACTATTTATGTTATAAAGAAACCGAATTGCTTCATCCAACGAAAGCGTAAAATGCTTTCTTTGTTGGGAACGCTTAAATATTTTTTCTAAATGAATCATGTTTTCACCTCATTTCTAAAATGGCAAATCGAGTTCCGACTGTTTTTGACGCTTGCGGGTAATTGGTTGTTGATGTCCAAACGGACCAAAACGCGACTGCCGCGTTCGGTCAATTTCCCAGCCCAGATTTTCTATCGCTTGCAAAATGAGTTCTCGATGATAACGATTAATTGTCACATCTCGTTGTTGCAAGGCTATTTTCCAAAGTTCCAATACGCATACTCGTTCTACTGGAACAAGCGCCGCATTGTCGTAAAGTTGCGATGTCGAACGGTCTTTCTCGAAATCATAACTATTCACGTAGTTAAGCATTTCCATAATCGACATCGAATACCAGCTCCGCGGGCGCCGCATATTTAAATAATTACTTATCGCTCCTTGGAAATCATTTTCTGCAAGGTTTGCCTCGTTTGACTTTTCCCACCAGTCTAGTTCTTCTCTAGACCACGCGAAAATGTCAAAACCGTTTTTATAAAGATGTATTGCTTCCGCGATAAGTTGGTCGCGATATTCTTGCGAAAAAAGCGACATATCTTTAATGTAACATTCGTGACGCTCAAGCTGAGATTCTAAAACTAAAAAACGTCGATTTCCCGTACGGTCGCGTAACGGTGTTTTATCGTTTGTGGTGCCGGCAAAAGCAACGCGACGTTTGATTTCAGTAATCCGTCGACCATACGAACGGCGAAACTTATCTTCGGTTTTGTCAACAAAAGCCTTAATACTCTCTTGTTCGCTCATGTTCATACCGGCAAGTTCTTTCCATTCGTAAATCCAAATACCTTCTAATTGCTCATAACTATCTTTCGCTTTATTGAAATCAATTTTTGTATCAGAATAAAGATGATCTTCCGGTTTGCTAAAATCAAATGTCGCAAGGCGTTTAAGGAAAAGAGATTTGCCAATGCCCTGATTACCTTTGATTACTAAAACTAAATCCATTGGCGCTCCTGCTTTATACACGCGAGAAACCGCTCCGACTAACCAATGCTTAAACGCAACGCGAGTAAACGGGTTGAGTGGTACTTTGAAAAAATCATGAAAAAATGTTTCAAGTCTTGGTTTGCCATCCCATACTAGACTTTCGAAAAAGTCTTTTACTTTATTGATTTGAATTTTATCCGCTTCGACGACAATGGCATCGTCGACAACATCTTTGCCGCTTACGTCATAAACTTTTTTGAGATAGTGCCGAATATGCGACATATCTCGGTCGTCGATAGCCGTACCCGGCACGAACTCTTTACGCCAATATGGTTGTCGTAAAAAGCAAATATTATCTCGAAATGTGTCATAATAGAAAAGGCCTTTCAATATTTTGTCATGCTCGAAAATAATTGAAAGTTTTAATGCAGGATTTTTTACGCCGTCAAGTTTAACAATCCACCATTTATCTTCTTCTTTTTCTTCTTCAGAAGAACCGTTGGTTGTTGTGTCGCTATCTTGAGGCGTTTCTGTCGAGGTGGGTTCTGTCGGATAGTTAGCAGCTATGGCTTGTGCTTCTTGTTCTAATCTCTGAGAAAGAGCAATATTCGCCTCGCTATTTGCCACGACTTCGGGAAGCGAGCGGCAAAATTCAATCATTTTTTGAAAACTATCCGATTTTTCCCACACCGTTTCTGTCAATAATCGTTCGGGCGTAAAATCAGTGTCATAACTCCCGAAACGATGTATTCTCACTAAATCAAACGCGCTTCTGTAGTATGTATTTGCTGGGTCAGTGCCATGGTGAGAATAAAAAATTGTGTCATTGTTCAACAAGACACCACCGCCATAGCTTTCGCCCTTTAAATAAGTATATCGTCCATTTTTTTCTTTCCGATAAACTTGTGGCAAAAACTTTTCGATCGCTTGACTAACAGTATAAGTCCGATTAAAAGCGCCGACAAGCCCTTTGGCTTTAAGCGGTTGTTTATTGCAAAGAGCATTTTTCCCAATTTGGTATGAATCAGTTTTTTGCGGTTTAAACCATTCATACACATCCTTATAATCTAAATAATCATCTAAAATTTTGTCAACGTCAATAATTGGTTGCTCATCGTCAAATACATTCAAATTCAAGAGTTCGCAAATATACTCGCCATCTGCCGAAACAGACGGAAAAAACATTAGTCGGTTTGCTTGAAAAGTTGTTTCGTCGAAAAGACCTTGCAACGTTTCATATTTTGAATTTTCAATTTGGTAGGCAACACGACGCCCAACCGCTTCGTATTCGTCAGCATTGACTTCTCTGGATAATGGCGCAATTAACCGAAAACGATTTTCATTTGGAGAATGACTATGAGTTGAATGTACAATACATAGAAAATATACATTTCGCTTTAAATAATCAAGAATGTTCGGTAACTTTGTGTCAATATCAAGAGTAAGTATTTGACGCATAATACGGATGCCGGTTGTGCGTCGGTTGCCTTCCGTTTCGCCGCCGATAAACCCGCCTACGTCTTTAATGCGGTTTTTGGTTTCACGGTCGGCGCTCATGTATTCTCTATACTTATCACGGGTTCTACGTACCTTATCACGAAAAGTAAAGAAAATTTCCTCAAATGTTTTTTCCGTCAATACGCCTGTCGTTTTAAAACGGTCTTTAAAAATCGTTAATTTATATTTCCGTTTCATCAAACGCCTCTCGAAGTGCCGATACGTCTTTGTTTATGAGAGAATTGAGGCGAGCAGAGCAAGTATCTCGAATTGCACAGTATTTACACGCTTTGGGGTGAGGAGTATATTTGAGATTATCGTTATTGATATCTTCAAATATTTGATGTTTTTCAAAAAAATAATTTAGCACTTCACCTCTAGTTAAAATTTCACTCTCATATTTGAGATTTTGAAATATTGCAACCTCGATTTCGTTGACATTTGGAAAATTTGAAACAGCAAAATAAGCATAGAAATATAACTGCTCGTTATCTTTGGTTTCAACCGGAGAAAATCCCGTTTTTAAATCTATTACAATCGCTTTTTCGCGACTGAGGATAAAGGCATCAATTATTAGATTAATTTCGTTGCCGTAGAGAAAAATACGTTGCTTTCGTTCGATTATCGGTTTTGCGTTCAATTCGGCGGCTTTTGTCAAAACAGTATTAGCATAAGAGTGTACTAAATTTTTTTCGTAACTCGATAATAGCGACATACTTTCCCCAACGGTTTCCGGTTTGCACATCGCCAAAGCCCCCGCGATTTCGTGTAAAAACTTTCCGCGACGAGAATATTCATTTTCTTCAAACGGAAGTTCGTGTCTTAATGATGCGGTGCAGTTAAGAAAACGATGTGCTATACTTGGCGAAAGTTTGTACACATACTTCCCTCCTTTCAAGACGGGATTTT
>Ga0208564_1001482_pt1 | contig 19619 bp, 14 predicted proteins | sample AD_UKC073_MetaG_FD_184439 | JGI IMG/M metagenome (GOLD analysis project Ga0208564, IMG submission 184439) | Active sludge microbial communities of municipal wastewater-treating anaerobic digesters from USA - AD_UKC073_MetaG (SPAdes) (version 2) | ecosystem: Engineered > Bioreactor > Anaerobic >... | reverse complement strand
CCCGGCCAACAGCTGGTGGCTGAGGTCACTGTGGAGTCCACTGTGACCACCAAGGCCCGGCTGACAGTGTTTATGCAGGGTGATATTGCCTGGCAGCAGCAGGTGGAAATATCACCGGGAGTGCAGGCATTTTCTGTGCCCCTGGTTGTTGGCGGACAGGGCTTGCAGCGGGTGCGGGCCACCATCGACCCGGAAAGGGATGGCGAGGTTCGCAATAACAGCATCGACGGTCTCACCTTTGTCCAGGCTCCCCCGAAGGTGCTCATTGTCGAAGGGGCGGCAGGGAAGGGAGCGTCCCTGGCCGCAGTGTTTGAGGAGGCAGGTCTGGAGACTGCTGTCACTGGCCTTGCCGCTGCCAATTTGACTCCGGTGGCTTTGGCAGGGTACCGGGGCGTCGTCCTGGTAGACGTTCCCGCCTATAAACTGGATGCTGCGAGATTAGGCGCTCTGGAAACCTTTGTCCGCGTCCTGGGAGGAGGCCTGGTGGCAGTAGGGGGCAGGTCTTCCTTTGGCCCCGGCCTCTATGAAGGCACTTTGCTGGAAGACATGTTGCCGGTAAAGATGACGGTTGAAGACAAGGAAGAGCTGCCGGGTATGGATATGGTGCTGGTCATAGACCGCTCCAGCAGCATGGGCGGTGAAAAGATCAACATGGCGAAGAATGCAGCCATTCAAGCCCTGGAGCTGTTGAAAGAAGATGACCGCCTGGGAGTGGTTACCTTTGACATGGCTCCCAGAACAGAATTGCAGCTTACTTCCCTGAAAAACAAAGATGAAATAATTGATATCATTGCCGCCATCGGCAGCGGCGGCGGCACCTCCATCTACCCTGGCCTGGCCCAGGCGGTGTCACTGTTCGAAGAGGGGGAAAAGGTCAAGCATATAATCCTCCTCAGCGACGGCCAGGACGGTTCCGCCATGTCGGACTACGAGGCTTTGCTCAATAATGCCGCTGACATGAGAATCTCCATATCTACCATTGCCTTGGGAGAAGGGGCGGACTTAGGTTTGATGCAAACCCTGGCGGCTAAGGGCAATGGCCGCAGCTATTATGCAAAGCACGGCCAGGATCTGCCGGCGGTGTTTTTGCAGGAGACGGCCCTGGCCGGCGGGGATTGGCTGGTGGAAGAAGACTTTATTCCCAGTCTCCTTCATCCCGATGCCCTGGCCCTGGCGGGCAATACTCCCCAGTTTCACGGCTATGTGGCCTCTACAGCCAAGCCCTTGGCAGAAGTGCTGATGTCCACCCACAGGGACCATCCCCTGCTGTCCCGCTGGCAGTATGGCCTCGGCCGCACCGCAGCCTTTACCAGTGACACCTTTGGTATGTGGAGCAGAGAATTCCTCTCCCACCCCGGCTTTGCCAGCCTGTGGCTGGACATCATCAACTGGACGGTTCCCACGGGGTCAGAGGCGGATATAGCCCTGGAGTCGCGGCTGGAAGGGGCAGGGGTGGAAATATCTGCCCTCCTCGGTGCTCCCCTGGAAGAAGGAGAGACGTTGACAGCCACCCTGGTGGATAATGAGGGCAAGACTGAGACCCTGGAACTGTTGCCCACCGGAGGGGGGCGCTATGGGGCCAGCCTGGAGCAAATTGCCCAGGGGGTCTACCTCATTGCTGTCACCCGCTTTAATGAGGGCAAGGTGGTAAGCCATGTCCAGGGGGGCTTTGCCGTGCCCTATCCCGCCGAATACAGCATTCAAAATTATTCAGGGCAAGAGCTGTTGACGGCCCTGGCGGCGAAAACCGGCGGCAGGGTGCTGAAGGACCCGGCAGAGGTCTTTGCCGCTAATAAGGCGCCCAGCCGCAGGCTTACAGATATCACCTGGTGGCTGTTGCTGGCTGCCGTCCTGGCCTGGCCTGCAGATATTGCTCTGCGCCGGCTGGGAGGTTTGCCGGGACCCAGGGCAAAAAAAGAAGCTCCCAGGCCAAAGCCTCCCAAAGAAGAGCCAGCAGATGAGACTATGGAACGCCTGCTGGCGGCTAAACGCCGTCGGCGCTGACGGGGACGCCCCCTCGACTTATATATAACAATTAGCTATAATTATCTTAAGCTAATATTTTGCTGTTGGAGGGGATTGCCCATGAAGGAACTGTTGAGCCGCTTGCCTAAAGTGGGAAAACTGTTGGACAGCCCGGAGTGGAAAGGTGTACAGTCCCGCTGCAGCCGGGAGCAGGTCAAGGCCGCCCTGGAAGCGGAACTGGATATTGCCCGGCAGGCAATCAGGGCCGGTGTTCGCCAGGCCCCCAGCGGGGAGGAGCTGCTACTCCGGGTGGAGGCCCGTCTGGGACGGCTGTTGCAGGCAGGTCCCCGGAGGGTGCTCAACGGAACAGGGGTAATAATTCACACCAATCTCGGCCGCTCTCCCCTGGCCCGGGAAGCGGCGGCGGCTGCAGCGGAGGCTGCAGGCTATTGCAATCTGGAGATGGACATGGATTCAGGGGAGCGGGGTTCCCGCCATGCCCATGTGGAGCAACTTCTCTGTCGCCTCACCGGCGCAGAAGCTGCCATGGTTGTGAATAATAACGCCGCTGCCGTCATGTTGGCTCTTGGCGGCGTCGCCCGGGGCCGGGAGGGCATCATTTCCCGGGGACAGCTGGTGGAAATTGGCGGTTCCTTCCGGGTGCCGGAAGTGATGGCGCAAAGCGGCATCCGCCTGGTGGAGGTGGGCACCACCAACAAGACGTACATAGAAGACTACAGACAGGCAATTGGCCCGGATACCGGCGTTATTCTCAGGGTTCACCCTTCAAATTTTCGGGTAGTTGGCTTTCAGCAGGAGGTGACCCTGGCAGAGCTGGTGGCCCTTGGCCGGGAGTACAACCTGCCCGTCCTTGACGACCTGGGCAGCGGCAGCCTCGTTGATCTCCGTCCCTGGGGCATTGAGGAACCAACAGTCCAGGAAAGTGTGGCCGCCGGGGCCGACCTGGTCTGTTTCAGCGGCGACAAAATGCTGGGGGGACCCCAGTGCGGCATTATCTGCGGCAAGAAGCACTGGCTTGCCCGCCTGAAGACCCATCCCCTGGCCCGGGCCCTGCGCTGTGACAAAATTGCCCTCGCCGCTCTGGCTGCCACCTTGGCTTTATATATGCAGCCTGAAGGCTGGCGGCACATTCCCGTCCTGGCCATGCTCACCGAGGACATGGCAGCAGTGGAGGAAAGGGCACAACAGCTGGCGGGACAGATCAGGAGCCTGCCAGCCCAGGCGGAGGTTGTCGCGGATACCAGCCCTGTGGGCGGCGGCGCCCTGCCCCTGCACCAGCTGGAGACCCGGGCGGTGCGGGTGCAGCCTGAGGGGCTTCCTGCGCAAGCTGCGGCCCGGGCCTTGCGCTTGGGCAGCCCTCCCTTGGTTGTCCGGATCCATGAGGATGCTCTCCTCATAGATGTGCGCACTTTGCGGGGCGAGGAAATTGCCTTGGCAGCCAAGGCCCTTGCCCAGGTTCTTGGCGGTGAAGCAAATGGACAATAACTTAATTATAGGCACTGCCGGCCATGTAGACCATGGCAAGTCTGCCCTCATCCGGGCGCTGACGGGCATTGAGACTGACCGCCTGCAGCAGGAAAAGCAGCGGGGGATTACAATAGAGCTGGGGTTCGCCTGGTTTGACCTTCCCGACGGGAGGCGGGCAGGGATTATCGATGTACCCGGCCACGAGCGCTTTGTGAAGAATATGCTGGCGGGGGCCGCCGGCATTGATGTGGTTTTACTGGTGGTGGCTGCCGATGAGGGAGTCATGCCCCAGACCATGGAACACCTGGCGATACTGCAATTGCTGGGGGTGCAAAGGGGCATTGTCGTCATCACTAAAATCGACCTGGTGGATGACGAGATGCTGGAGTTGGCAGAGATGACCATTGATGAGGCCCTTGAGGGGACCTTTCTCCAGGATGCTCCCCGGGTGCGGGTTTCGGCAGTCAGCGGCGAAGGTTTGGAAGAGTTGCGGCAGGTGCTGGCCGACATCGTCACCGCCGCACCTTCCCGGCCGCGGCGGAGCTTTTCCCGCCTGCCTGTAGACAGGGTCTTTGTCCTCAAGGGTTTTGGCACAGTAATTACCGGCACATTGCTGGACGGCAGCATTAAGGAAGGGGACCAGGTGCTGCTGATGCCTGGGGAAATCAGCGCCCGGGTCAGGCAGTTGCAGATTCATGGCAACCACGTCCCTGAAGCCCATCCCGGCCAGAGGGTGGCGGTAAATCTGGCGGGAGTTGAGCGCCAGGGAATTCACCGGGGACAAGTTCTCTTTAAGGGGGAAGGCCTTGAGCCGGTGGACAAAGTCGCCGGCCGCTTCTATCTCCTGCCCTCGGCCCCTGTTCTCACAAGCAATACTCGCATTCGCTTTCACTGCGGTTCCAGCGAGACCATAGGCCGCGCTGTAATCCTGGGTGCCGACCAGGTGGAGCCGGGCAAAGACGCCCTGGTGCAGTTTCGCCTGGAAGAACCAGTGGTGGCGGTGCGGGGGGATCGCTATGTCATTCGCTCCTGGTCACCGGTCACTACCATCGGCGGCGGCGAAATTATTGAGACCGGCCGTCAGCGGCTCAGCCGCCACAAGCGCGAAGTGGTGGATAATTTACTGCTGCGGGAAGAGGGGGATCCCCCTGCCCTGGTGTTATCTTACCTGGATGAGGCCGTCCGGCCCTTATCCCGGCGGCAACTGCTCCTCAAGGCCCAATTGGCTCCTGAGGAACTTGAACAGGCTTTAAAGGAGCTGGGGGGCACCGTCATTACTTTTCAGGCCGATGGTGAAGAATGGCTTTTCAGCAAAGGGGAACAGCTGCTGGCTCAACTGAGGGATTTGTTGGCCAAGTGGCATCAGGATAACCCCCTGCGCCAGGGGATGCCCCGGGAGGAGGTGCGGACCCGGTTGTTGCCCAATGTCGGCAGCCGCGGTTTTGCCTCTTTGCTGGAAAAGCTGTTGCCGGGGTCGGGGATTAAGGAGCAGGACAGGGAGCTGGCCCTGGAAACCCATGAAGTATCTTTGTCGCCGGAACAGCTTGCCCTCCAGGAAAAGCTGCTCCAGGTTCTGCGGGAAAATCTCTTTTCTCCGCCTCAGGGGGAGGAGTTGGAGGCCTTGGGTCCCGTGGCGCCCTTGCTCAAACTCCTGGCCCAGCAGGGCAGCATTGTCATTGCGGGAGGGATGGTCTTTGCCCGGGAAGCCATCGAGGCCGGGGGAGCCTTCCTGCGCAAGCATTTTGAGCAGGAACCCCAGCTGACCTTAGCGCAATTTCGGGACTTCATCGGCAGCAGCCGCAAATACGCCTTGCCCTTGCTGGAATACTTCGACGGTGCCGGCTTTACACGGCGGCGGGGAGATGTGCGCATCGCCGGCCCGAATTTAAGGGGTGTGGAGCTATGAACCTCAACTTCTTGCGCACCTTTGTCAGTGTTGTCGAAGAAGGCAACTTCTCCCGGGCGGCTGCCCGCCTGCATCTGTCCCAGCCTGCAGTGAGCATGCAGATGCAGACTTTGGCAGATGACCTGGGTGTAGAATTGTTTCGGCGCCGGGGCCATCGGGTGGAACTGACTGAAGGCGGGCGCCTCCTGTATGACAAGGCCCGGGATATCCTGGGACTCTGGCAGAAGACGGTGCACCAGCTGGAGGGGCTGCAGCAGCAGCTGCAGGGCAGGCTGCAGTTGGGGGCCAGTACTGTCCCGGGAGACTACATTCTTCCTCCGCGACTATGTGAATTTTTTCGCCTCCATCCCGATATAGAAGTGCGCATGCAAGTTGCCCCCAGCCGGGAGATTATCAGGGAGCTGAAAGCGGGGCACCTGGACCTGGCAGTAGTGGGCCTTGAGCCTGAGGAGCCTGATTTGGCCAGGGAAGTGCTGCTGCGGGATCAGTTGGTGGCAGTAGTCAGCCCTGACCACCAGCTGGCTCAGGGCAGACATATTACTGTTGACGATTTGCTGGCCCATCCCTTTTTGCAGCGAGGGGAGGGCTCGGCAACAAGACAGGTTTTGGATGATGCCCTCAAGGCAAAGGGAGTGAACCCCAGGCGGTTGCCGGTGGTGATGGAGCTTGGCAGCAGCCGGGCGCTGCTGGAAGCTGCCGCCCAGGGCTTAGGGGTGGCAGTGGTGTCAAGCCTTGCGGCCGCCGACTATTTCCAACAGGGGCAACTGGTGGGCAAGCCCGTCTCGGGCCTGGAGCTCAAGCGGAGCTTTTGGCTGGTGCAGCCCAAGGTTTCCCTGTCTGCAGTTGTGACCGCTTTCATTAATTTTTTGCGAAGGAGTGAAAATCTTGCCTGAAGATATTCGCCTTACCCAAATGACAGAGGCAGCAGGCTGAGGTGCTAAACTGGGTCCGGGAGACCTGGCGCAAGTACTGGCGAAGCTGGATCTTAAGCCCGATGCCAACCTGCTGGTGGGGGCAAACACTGCAGATGACGCCGCTGTATACAAACTCAATGCCGAGCTGGCTGTTATCAGCACTCTGGACTTTTTTACCCCGATGCTGGATGACCCATACTCCTTCGGTCAGGTGGCTGCCGCCAACGCCCTCAGCGACATCTATGCCATGGGAGGGGTTCCCTTTCTCGCCCTCAACATCGTCGTCTATCCCCGCAAGCTTCCCCTGGAAGTGTTGGAATCGATTCTGCGGGGAGGCGCCGACAAAGTGATGGAAGCCGGTGCCAGGCTGGCGGGGGGGCATTCCATTGCTGAAGACAGCCCCATGTATGGCCTTGCTGTCAACGGCCTGGTCCACCCCGATAAAATCTGGACCAATGCCGGCGCAAAACCCGGGGACGCTTTGGTGTTGACCAAGCCCCTTGGCAGCGGCATCCTCTGCACAGCCATCAAGGGCGGCATTGCCACTGAGGAAGAAATCTCCGCCGTTACCGAAGCAATGACCACTCTCAATGCCGCTGCCGCGAAAGCCGCTGCGGATTTAGAGGTTCATTCCTGCACTGACATCACCGGCTTCGGCCTGCTGGGCCATTTATCGGAAATGATGCTGGCCAGCAATGTGCGGGCAGAACTGGAATATGCCAGCATCCCCTTGATTACCGGTGTGGTGGAAAAGGCAAGTATGGGCATGGTCCCGGGAGGAGCCTACCGCAACAAAAAGCACCAAAGCTGCATGGTGCATTTCGCCAAGCCTGTAAGCGATGCTGAGGCCGATGTCCTCTTTGATCCCCAGACTTCCGGGGGCCTGCTCTTCAGCCTGCCCGAGGAGGATGCCAGGGTGTTGACCCGGCAGAATGTCGGCTGGCGCATAGGGCGGGTTCTGCCTCCGGGTGAAGATGGCAAATTGCTGCACATTGTCTAGCTCTTGCATCCCTTTGGGGATAAAGCTATAATATTACCGGGAATGGAGGAGTCCTGGTGGACTCTCTGGACTTCAAATCCAGTAACGGGCAGGGTATGTCCGTGGTGGGTTCGATTCCCATGCATTCCCGCCATTTTTTTATATTCTTGGTTTAAGGAGGTGTTCCGCCTTGAACCTTAAGACAAAGCGCCAGGTAGTTACTGTTACCAGCGGACAAGCTGGGGAAAGGACTGACTTGCTGGCAACTGAAAGGCCGCTGACTATAATTGTCAACGGCCGTCAATATATTAGCCTGTTTTCCAGCGGCGGGTACGTGGAAGAACTGGCTGTGGGCTATGCCTTCAATCAGGGACTGCTGGCTTCCAGGGAAGACATACGCTCTCTGTCTGTCTGCGGCGACAGGGCGGTACTGGACCTTGCCGCCAAGCCGGGATCGGGAACCCTTCCCAGGATCACGGCGGGGATTAAGCTGCCGCCAGCCCAGATAACCAGACTTATGACAGAGTTTTCTTCAGCTTCTGTACTGTTTCAGGAGACCGGGGCGGTGCACTCGGCGGCCCTGGCGGGGGAGACAATCCTTGTCTTTCGGGAGGATATCTCCAGGCACAACACCATTGACATGTTGGCCGGTACCATAATTCTGCAGGGACTGAATCCTGAGTCCTTGTGCCTGCTTACCAGCGGCCGGATTTCTTCCGAGGTCGTCAGCAAATGCCATCGCATGGGAATAGGCCTTCTCATATCCCGCTCCGCTCCCACTGCCCTGGCAGTGGAGCTGGCTGCAGAAGCGGGCATTACTGTAATTGGTTTTGCCCGGGAACAGCGCTTTAATATATACTGCAATCGGTGGAGGGTGGAGATATAAGTGTTGAGACAGATCTTGGGCTTGTTGCTCCTGGCGGGAGTGGGCATAGCTTTGCTGGCAGGCGGCATTGCCGGAGCCCATGGCTGGGAGCTGCTTGCCCTGATAACCATAGGCCTGTTATTTTACCTGGGGGTGGCCAGGCTCTTTTTCTCCCTGAAGGGAAGCGCCGCTAGCGGGGAAAGGGCGGGATTACTGCCCATTGTTACTGCTGCAATTGTTGGCGCCGCGGCAACCTGGGGGTTGAGGGCGGGCCTGGGAATCAACCCTTGCGTCGCTTCGGGGTTAGTGGGCATTGTTGCTGCTCTGGCCCTGTCGGAGAATGTGGCGGCGGCGGTTTACGCAGCGTCCTTTGTCGCTACTTCCTCGCTGACGGTGTTGCCAGGCCTGCCCTTGGTGCTGTGGGCAGGGGCTTTAACAGGCGGCATTTGCTGCCTCACCTCCTCCGCCTATGCAGGCGTCGGCGGCAAACTGGGCACGATCGCTGCCGGGGCAGTGTTGGCTACCATGCTGATCTTCAGGGCTTTAGGGGGGATGTAGCATGTCCTTCCTCCAGGTCCTCATTACTTCCCTGGCGGCAGGTCTGCTGACCCGGTTTCTCACCTCCCGCCTGCAGCGGGGGCCGGTGCTTTCCTCAGCTCTTGTTACAGTGGCGGCCGGCTTAGCGTTGCCTGTACTTCTCTCCCAGGGAGGAGCCCTGGTGCCGGTGGCAGCCTGTGCTTCCTATGTTGGGATGACGGCCGACAATCGCTTGGACAGGCCCTGGCAGCTGGCAGTTGCCTTGAGCCTCAGCGCAGTTCTCTATGTTGCCTCCGCTGCAACCTTTACAGGCATTGGCGGCAAGGGGGGCACTATAGCTGCCATCGCTGTCATTGCTGTATGGGGATGCGTCGGGCGCCATGCTCAGGATTCTCAATAAACCTTGACCTCAGCCCACAGGGGCTGGGGTTTTGTATATTTGATTCTTTTGGGGAAATAATGATATGGTGGACTCAGGAAGGCAGGCGCCATAATCAGGAGCTTCAGCAAGCTTTGGCAAGCTAATTGCCCATAATCGCTGAAAATCGCAAAATATCATTGTTGCCCTTAATGGCCCTAGACCTTAAAATAATACTTGGTGTTAGCACTCAGCAAGGGCGAGTGCTAACAAAAACAATAAAGAAGGAGGTCAATTTGATGAACATCAAGCCTCTTGGCGATCGCGTGGTAATTAAGGCATTGGAACAGGATGAAGTTACCCCCAGCGGCATTGTCTTGCCGGACAAGGCCAAGGAAAAGCCCCAGGAAGGTGAAGTTATCGCTGTTGGCCCCGGCAAAGTCCTGGAAAACGGGACCCGCCAGGAAATGGAAGTCAAGGTCGGGGACAGGGTAATCTATTCCAAGTATGCCGGTACCGAAATTAAGAAAGATGGCCAGGAATACCTGATTCTCAGCGAACGAGATATCCTGGCAATAGTGGGCTAATAACATAGGAGAAAAGGAGGAATACGGATGGCAAAACAAATACTGTTCAGGGAAGATGCCCGCAAGGCTCTGGAGCGGGGAGTCAATACCCTGGCTGATACAGTAAAAGTTACCCTCGGCCCCAAGGGCCGCAACGTGGTTTTAGATAAGAAGTTTGGTTCTCCCCTCATCACCAATGACGGGGTTACTATTGCTCGGGAAATAGAGCTGGAAGACGGCTTTGAAAACATGGGGGCACAGCTGGTAAAAGAAGTTGCCACCAAGACTCAGGATGTAGCCGGGGACGGCACCACTACTGCTACCCTGTTGGCCCAGGCCATCATCCGCGAAGGCATCAAGAATGTCACTGCCGGCGCAAATCCCATGATCCTGCGCAAGGGAATTGAAAAGGCTGTCAAGGCTGTTGTGGAAGAAATCAAGAAGATCAGCAAGCCCATTAAGGGTAAGGATGACATCGCCAGAGTTGCAGCCATTTCTGCAGATGACGATGAAATTGGCCAACTCATTGCCGAAGCCATGGAAAAGGTCGGCAAGGACGGCGTCATCACGGTAGAAGAATCCAAGGGATTTGGCACCAGCCTGAAGATTGTCGAAGGTATGCAGTTTGACCGGGGTTACCTCTCCCACTACATGGTCACTGACACCGAAAAGATGGAAGCGGTGCTGGAAGAACCCTTTATTCTCATTACCGACCGCAAAATCAGCAATGTCCAGGATATCCTTCCTGTTTTAGAGAAAATCCTCCAGCAGGGCAAGCCCTTGCTTCTCATCGCTGAGGATGTCGAAGGAGAAGCTCTGGCAACTTTGGTTGTCAACAAACTGCGGGGGACATTTACCTGTGTGGCAGTCAAGGCCCCTGGCTTTGGCGATCGCCGCAAGGCCATGTTAGAAGATATCGCTACCCTGACTGGCGGCCGTGTAATTTCTGAAGAACTTGGCCTCGACCTCAAGAATACCGAGATCAGCATGTTGGGCCGTGCCCGCCAGGTCAAGATTACCAAGGACGATACCATCATCGTCGATGGCTATGGCGATACCGCAGAAATCAAGAAGCGCATCGACCAGCTGCGGGTGCAGATTGAAGATACCGATTCAGACTTTGATCGGGAAAAATTGCAGGAGCGCTTGGCTAAACTGGCCGGTGGCGTAGCTGTTATCGAAGTTGGCGCTGCTACTGAAACTGAACTCAAGGAAATTAAGCTGCGCATTGAAGACGCTCTGTCTGCCACCAAGGCTGCAGTGGAAGAAGGAATCGTTGCCGGCGGCGGCACGGCCTTTATCAACGCCATTCCCGCCCTCGACAAAATCCCTGCTGAAGGCGATGAATTAACCGGTATCAACATCATCCGCCGGGCACTGGAAGAGCCTGTGCGCATGATCGCTGAAAACGCAGGCCTCGAAGGTTCTGTAGTTGTAGAACGCCTGAAGAATGAGCCTGCCGGCATTGGCTTCAACGCCCTCACCGAAGTATACGAAGATATGGTCAAGGCCGGCATTGTCGACCCGGCAAAGGTCACCCGTTCTGCCCTGCAGAATGCCGCTAGCATTTCCGCAATGTTCCTGACCACCGAAGCCGTAGTCTGCGACATTCCTGAAAAGGAAGCTGCCAACCCCGGCATGGGTGGAATGGGCGGCGGCATGGGCATGATGTAAAATAATCAAAAGGACCGTTAAGCGGTCCTTTTTTTATGTGTTTTGTTACGAAAAAACAAAAAACAGGAAGGCATTTTTTCAAATTATGGCGAAGTAATATGAGACATTTTTTTTAAAGGGGGTCTTATTTTGCCTAAGTTCAGGGGAGGTTTTTGGGTAATGTCCCTCTTTACATGTATCGCCCTTATGAGTGCCGCCTGGATTCATAAGCCCCTGTTGTGGTTTCTCTTTTACCTGGGCCTGGGCTGCATCCTGCTGGCTGTGCTCTACCGCTGGAGGAACTGGTCAGCCCTTGAAATTACCAGGAGCTTTAACACCGACAAGATTATAATGGAGGCAGGTTCAACCCTGCAGATATTGCTGCATGCCAGGGTCATGAGATTATTGCCCTGGCCCTGGATAGAAATTGAGGATGTTTTGCCCCCGGCCCTGGCCAGGCACATGGCCAGGGAGCCAAAGGAGCATTTAGTCTGGGCTCGCAAAGGCACAGTGCAATATGCTTCTTTCCGCGTCCCCAATCTTCCTCGCGGCATACACCAGTGGGATACTTTTCTGTATCAATCAGGAGACCCCCTGGGGTTTGTCACTTACAGGGGACGGATAAGACAGCCAGCCGAACTCTTGGTTTACCCGCGGACAATTGAATTGCCTGCCTGGAGTTTCTTTCCCCGCCGGGTGGAGGGAGCTGTCATGCCCAAGAGGACTTTTAACCAAAGCCAGGTGCAATTAGCCGGAATCCGGGATTATCAGCCGGGAGACAGGTTTGGCCTTATCGACTGGAAGTCGACAGCCAAAACCGGAAATTTGCTTTCCAAGGAATTCGAGCCCTTGCTGATGAGTTTTTCTCTGGTAGTCCTGGATTGCACCATAGATTCCTGGAAGCGGGATTATGACCCGGCTTTTGAAGACGCAGTGGTTGTAGCTGCCTCGTTGGTCAAAGGGGCGGTGGCAGCCCATATTCCCACCCGGTTTCACAGCAATTACACCCGGCAGCGGGGACAGATGTCGATCACTTCCAAGGCAGATTACTATACTCTTCTGGGGCATCTGGCTGCTATTGACTCTGACGGCAGGGATATTATGACCCAAATGCTGTACCAGGAATTGTTCCTCCGGGATAATAATGTAGTGGTTGTATCTTCCCACCGGGGAATAAAGCTGCGCCAGGTGCTGCGCCACATATCGGTGCGGGGAAATGCCGTTACTTTAATTATGGTCAACGGCAAGACTGAGCTTCAGGCACCTGTCTCCACCAGGAGAGACGGGTACTATACTGAAATCTTTATCGACACGCCGGAAGATTTAATTCAGGCTAGGGCAAAGGAAGTGATTTAATTTGCGGGCCGATGTAATTAAAAAAATCCTCTGCGGGCTGTGGTTTATGGTTCTGGTGGCGGGACTGAATACTGTTATGCGGTTCATTGATTCCGGCATTCTCATACTCGTCTTTCTCTTCTTCACCCTGGTGGACCTGATCTTCTCCAAAGCAGGTATATTTATCAAGGTGTTTATCTCTCTATTGTTGGTACACAGGAAATATTACATCGGCAATTTTTTCAATTTGCGGTGGCTTACCTGGCTGGCCCAGGACATGGGCAGGGACCTGGCAGCTATCAGCCAACAAGGTTTGGTTATGGTACAGCCGGTTACGGCAATGGTTCTCACTTTAGCAACACTGATTGTGTTGCAGACTGTTTTCTTCATTGTCTTTAAACGGGGCAGGGGAATAACTTTTTTCCTCTGTTTGGGGACTGCCCTCCTTGCTGCTGCTTATACATGGCAGGGAGATGGCTCGGTGTGGTATACCGTGTTCTTTGTGGTCCTTGGCCTGATTTTGAAGGCTACTTTACCCCTGGAGATGAAAGCTTCCTTCCCCCTGGGCCGCTGGCTGAGGCTGTTGCTGGCAACGGTGCTGGTGTTAACTGCTGTTGCCTGGGCAATGCCTGACCCCGGCCTGGATTTCAGCGATTGGATGGGGGACGGGTTGGTATGGAAGTATGATCCCCTTGCGCCCCCACGGGGCAAGGTGAGCTACAGCTCTTATGACGGGGCACTGGGTTCCGCCCTTAACGATGACGATACTCCTGCCTTGCGGGTAATAACCCCAGTACCCGTATACTTACGGGGAGAAACCAGGTGGCATTATACCGGCTCTGGCTGGGAGTCTCCCACTCTGGTTAAGGAGGACTCACCCCAGTTGGCACCGCAGCATCTCAAGGGCGAAGAAATTGACATTACTGTAGAGGTGCTTGCTGCTGCCAGCCTCATCTTTGCCCCCCGCTACCCCGTAGATATAGAAGTGCAAGGCGGCAGTTATGACGTCTATCTCCCCAGGGACATTAATCCGGTTTATCCGTACGAGAATTATAAATACAGCGCCCACTTAGAAGAAGGGGATACATATCGCCTGTCGGTGTTTTTGCCGGAAGATGATCCCGAAGCCCTGAGGGAGTTAACTTCTGCCAAGGCAGACTCCAAGTACTATTCCCTGGATAATATTACTGCCAGGGTTTATGAACTGGCGCAAACCATCGTGGCGGGAAAGACAAACAGTTACGACAAGGCGGTGGCGATTGCATCCTACCTGCGTTATAACTGGGACTATTCCCTGGAGACTGAGCAACCGGAACCGGGAACAGATTTTGTCGAGGACTTCTTGTTTAACAGGAGAGATGGTTATTGCGTGCATTTTTCCACATCCTTTGTCGTCCTTGCCCGTGCGGCAGGGCTTCCCGCCCGTTGGGTCAAGGGATACAGTTTCGGCTCTCGGGAAGAGGAGGGCACTTACCTCCTGCGCAACAACAATGCCCATTCCTGGGCGGAAGTGTGGTTTGACGACTACGGCTGGATACCTTTTGAACCTACTCCCGGGGGCGCCCATTTGCGGCCGGATGTTGGGGTTCCCCCGCCAAGGAATCCAAGTACCAATAAACCCGATCCCGGGGAAGAGCAGCCGCCTCCTGACCCCGGGACCAGCGGACCCAAGACCGAAACACCTGAAGGTAAGAAAGCGGTTAAATGGTGGCCCTATCCAGTGATTGGGGGGGCTGTCATTGCCCTGGCTGTTGCCCTCTACCTGGTAGTGAAAAAGAGACGGGACGCCATCGGCATCCGGGAAGTTTATGCCCGGTTGCAGGCTCGCCTCAGGATATTTGGCTGGCAGCGGCACCGGTGGGAAACTCCGCGCGAGCATTTGGACCGGGTGGAGGGCTTGCCTGACCGGCCAAAACTCGGTAGATTTGTCCGCCGGTTTGAAGACTCGGTTTATGGGGGTGCGGAAGAGCCTCCGAAAGATGAACGTCAACTCGGCAGGGGCTATTCCCTGGTGGGGCTGCTCATCCATCGCCTCACCCGCGCCAAAGGAAATTAGCATAAGGAGAGAGGGGAAAAATGCAAAAGATAAAAGGACTGCTCGATAACCTGAATAAGGTGCTGATTGGGAAAGAAGCGGTGGTGGAGATGGTGGCAGTGGCCCTGATTTGCCAGGGCCATGTACTGGTAGAGGACGTGCCCGGCCTGGGCAAGACCATGCTGGTCAAGGGGCTGGCCCGTTCCCTGGGCTGCAAGTTCAGCCGCATTCAGTTTACCCCGGACTTGTTGCCCTCCGACGTGGTGGGCGTGCAGGTCTACAATCAGAAGACCATGGAGTTCCAGTACCGGCCCGGCCCCGTCATGGCAAATATAGTGCTGGCAGACGAGATCAACCGCACCTCCCCCAAGACCCAGTCCAGCTTGCTGGAAGCCATGGAGGAACGTCAGCTTACGGTGGACGGCGAGACGCGGCCTCTGCCCGAGCCCTTTATGGTCCTGGCCACCCAAAACCCCATTGAATATGAGGGAACCTTTCCCCTGCCCGAAGCTCAGCTGGACCGGTTTTTGCTGCGGCTGCAGATAGGTTACCCTTCCCCGGACAATGAAGTGCAAATTATCCGCACCCAGGAGCATGGGGAGCATCCCCTTGATGACCTGGACCAGGTGCTGTCCATTGAAGAGCTGCAGTCTATCCAGAGAGAGGCAGCAAATGTTTCTCTCAGCGACAGCCTGGCGGCATATATAGTAGAATTGTGTAAACGCACCCGCAACAATTCCAGCCTCTACCTGGGGGCCAGCCCCCGGGGATCCCTGGGCCTGGCGCGCACAGCAAAGGCCTTGGCCTGGTTGCGGGGCCGCGACTATGTCCTTCCCGATGACATCAAGGCCATGGCCGTTCCCGTTCTTGCCCACAGGGTCATCCTCAACCCCGAGGAAAAACTGCAGGGGCAGACAGCCGAGGATGTCATTCGCAAGATTATCAATACTGTTTACGTCCCAACCCGGTAATACTACTGAGGGAGGATACAGATGAAAAGACCAGTAATAGTAATAGATTTCGACGGCCACTACAGCGGCCTGGCCAGAAGCATCCGCAAACTCAAGATCTGGTCGGAAGTATTGCCCTGCCATGCAACCCTGGAGGAAATTGCAGCCCGCAAGCCCCTGGCCCTTATTGTCGCCGGGGACGGGGCAGTATTAACCCCGGAACTGTTGAGCCGGGGCTGGCCGCTGCTGGCCCTGGGCCAGGGAGTAAAGCTGCTGGCAAGACTTACCGGGGGGAACCCCGTTGAACAAGGAAGCATCCACTCCACAGAACTTAACAGTACTGACCCCCTCTTTGCCGACTTTCCGGAAGCCATTGAGCTCAGGGGGAAAGTCCAGGCCCCTCCCGGCTTTGAAGTCATTGCCGGTACAGCCACTGAGGCAATAGCTGTTGCCGATAAAAACAGAAAGCTATATGGCCTGGAATTTCATCCCGCCCCCCAGCAGACCGGCATTCTCCTGGCCAACTTTCTCCAGGGAATCTGCGGCCTGCAGTCCAACTGGTCGGTGGAGGAATATATTGACCAAGCCGTAGAAGCCATCAGGGCGCAAGTAGGCAAGGAAAAAGTCATCTGCGGCCTCAGCGGCGGCGTCGATTCCGCTGTCGCTGCCGCCCTGGTGCACCGGGCAGTGGGGGACCAACTGACCTGCTTTTTTGTGGACCACGGTCTGCTCCGCCAGGATGAGGCCGGAGAAGTCATGAAGGCCTTTGCTGGCAAGGGCATCAGAGTCCTGCAGATCGACGCCCGCCAGAGATTCCTGAAGGCCTTGAAAGGCGTTGCCGATCCTGAGGCCAAGCGCAAAATAATCGGCCAACAGTTTATCCGGGAATTTGAAGCCGCCGCCAGGCAATTGGGGGATGCCAAGTTCCTGGTGCAGGGCACCGTCTACGCCGATGTCATCGAAAGCGGCAGCGGCGATGCCGTTGCCGTCAAGAGCCATCACAATGTGGGCGGCCTCCCTGAAGAGATGAAATTTGAGCTCTGCGAGCCATTGCGGGAACTGTTTAAGGATGAAGTGCGGGAGGTGGGCCTGCAACTGGGGCTGTCCGAGAAAATAGTCTGGCGCCAGCCCTTTCCTGGCCCCGGCTTGGGGATTCGGGTGCTGGGAGAAGTCACAGAAGAGCGCCTAAACATAGTGCGGCATGCTGATGCCATCGTCAGGGAGGAAATGGCCGCCGCCGGCCTCGAGCGGGAAGTTTGGCAGTACTATGCCGCCCTTCCCAACGTCCGCAGCGTCGGCGTCAAAGGCGGCCGCCGCACCTACATGGAATTGGTAGCAGTGCGCGCCGTCACCAGCATTGACGCCATGACCGCCGATTGGGCTAGGCTGCCCTGGGAGGTATTGGAACGCATCTCCCAGCGCATACTCAGTGAAGTGGACCAGGTCAACCGGGTGGTATACGACATCACCCCCAAACCCCCCGGCACCATCGAATGGGAATGATACCAAGAAACATGGAGCAAGCTATGGTGGACCATACACAACTCTCAGTGAAGCTCTTTTCTGGGGTATAGAGTATTATTGTTTGCATGAACCTTGGTTTAGATAGAAAATCGGTTAAGGAGTATACATGGTTTTTGTTTTTGGAGTAATTACTCAGGCTTCCAGTTTGGCGGCTAAGAATGGGGGATAAACTTGATAGAAAAAAAACAGTGCACCATGGTAATTGTAAGGTTAGCGATTGGTGGAATAGGTTTTCTTCTTCTGCCCCTATTTTTTCATATTTATTTCCTCAAGGCATACTACGTCTTTAGTTCCGCAATTATGTTTATTGGGACTGTAAAACACTTAGTATGCCTCAACCGGGAAAGGCTACGTGAACAACCTTATCTCTTAAACGTTGTGAGGGAAGGATTGCTGTTTACGACCTGGGTTGTTACATCATTTTTCGCTATTGCTGTATTCTCTAGGGGTTATTCACCTGCAGAGTTATTACAACTCATTACACCTACGCGATTGGTACTGATGCTTCTTGCTTTAGTCGCAGTTTGTTTGGGTTCAGGTGCCCTTATTTACAGCCGAAAGAAAAAAAAGTTTCGCGGTATTTCATAGGAACGCGACACCGGGAATTTGCGCCATTGTCAGCATCCTCCTTAATACCTCCCCTCATAATTGACCTATAAGGGTAGGCTTCTATGGGGCTGCTGCAATGGCCTTCTCTATCTGCAAAAGCAGGGAATTTTACTTTGCAGCTTCCGGGAAACCTATCTTGCAATTCCCGGTAAAACTAGTCTACAACAAACATTTCAAGGGCTCATGCTACTTGTAGGGGGTTTGCAGGCGCGGCGGTGGAGATGCAAGTAGAGGATTACCACTGGTGTAAGGATGAGGCCGGAGACGACCAGGGATATAGAAATGCTGGTTTTTAGGGCGATAAAGCCTATTAAGGGCCCGCTGATAATCTGTCCCAGGGAATTGAGCTGGCCATAGGTGGATAGAACGGTAGCCCTGACACCAGGTTCAATGCTCTCGTTGAGCCAGGCTCTGTAGATGGGGCCATTGGTGGTCCTGAGAATGTAGTAGGTCAGGTAGGTGGAAGCTGCCAGGGAGAAGTTTCTGGCTACTGCAAAGCTGACTATTGCCAGCAGCATCCCTGAGTTGATTGCTGTCAGCAGCCATACTTTCTGCAGCTTGCCAGTCCTGGCCAATCTGCGTTTTATATACTCTACAGCTGCGATGCTGGTGACCATGGCAGTGCCATTGATCAACCCAACCCATACTATGGGCGGGACTACAATGGCAGGAAGCTTGACATTGTCAATGATATGGGCTATCCACAGCCTGTCCAGGCCTTCGCTGTACAGGCCGTAGAAGAAGGTTACTGCCATCATGACAATGAGGAAATGCTTTTTTTTGATGGACTTGAGTCCCTGAGTAAAGATATGTACCATCTGATTGGCAGGGCCCCTATTTTGGGTAATTGCCGGTGTAAAGGCAGTCTCGGGCATAAAGCGCAACAAGAAGAGCCCTAGCACTATGAAGAGGGCACCGCCTATGAGCAGGGGCAGATTAATCATAATTGTCCCAATGAGGGTGCTGATGATAATGGCCAGCAGGGCGCCTACCTGGCCGACCTGGGCCCCTCTGAGAAATACTTTCTCAAGGCCGCGACCTCCCAGTTCATCGGTTATCCATGCTTCATCGGCTCCGCTGATAAAAGTGTAGCCAATGCCCCATACTACCTGGCTAAGAAAGATGAAGAGAAAATTGGGAAACAGGCCTTCGAGGAAAAAGCCCAAGCCAATTAAGCACAGTCCAATTACGACAGATAGCTTGCGGCTTTTAAGGTCAGCTAAAACTCCTGTGGGAATTTCAAAGAGAAAAGTGGATAATTCCAGGGCCGTTCCTACCAGGACCAGCTGCATGGCATTAAAGCCTGCAATTTCAATGCGATAAAGCTCGTTAACCGTGAAGACCATTTCAAAGAGGAAAGCAGAGACCCCTGCGTAGATTAGGTAGATTTTATAGGCGGGCTTAGAAGTCATGGCTACCTCCGGAAGGATAGAATGATTCCATAATACCATATCTCGCAGCTGCAGAAGGTGGGTACTGTTGTATCAGCAGGGTTCTTTGCGGTAGAATGAACTGGAACTTAGTGAATGGGAAGCTTAATTCTTGGGAGTGAGGGGTATCAGTACACAGATAGTAAATGTCATTTGGGTCTTCAACCCTGCTGGAGATAAGGTTTTAATGTGTTACCGAAAAAAGGACCCGTACAAGGGGCTGTATAACCTTGTGGGCGGCAAAGTGGAGCCGGGTGAAGAGGGGCTGGCGGCAGCATACCGGGAACTGCGGGAGGAAACGGGTATCACCGACATTGACCTCATTCACCTGATGGATTTTACCTACTACCTGCTGGATGCTTGCACTGTTGAAGTATACGTGGGCAGGCTGAGGCAGGATGTTGACCTCAGCGGAGATGAAGAGCAACTTGTGTGGCTGGACCTTACAGAGGACTTCTTTGACATGCAACGCTTTGCCGGCGAGGGCAACATCGGGCATATTTAC
>Ga0208564_1001481_pt1 | contig 19633 bp, 18 predicted proteins | sample AD_UKC073_MetaG_FD_184439 | JGI IMG/M metagenome (GOLD analysis project Ga0208564, IMG submission 184439) | Active sludge microbial communities of municipal wastewater-treating anaerobic digesters from USA - AD_UKC073_MetaG (SPAdes) (version 2) | ecosystem: Engineered > Bioreactor > Anaerobic >... | reverse complement strand
GGCAAGACCACACTCGCCACGCACATCGCCGGCGAGCTGGCGATGCGCGGCCAGCACGTCGTGCTGCTGGACGCCGACCCGCAGGGTTCATCGCTGGACTGGACACAGCGCAGAAGCCAGCAAGGCTTGCCACGGCTGTTCAGCGCCGTGGGCCTCGCACGCGAAACGCTGCATCAGGAAGCGCCAGAACTCGCCAGGCGGGCCGATCACGTCGTCATCGACGGGCCGCCGCGCATCGCCGCCTTGGCGCGCTCCGCGCTGCTGGCGGCCGAGCGCGTGCTGATCCCGGTGCAGCCCAGCCCTTACGACCTGTGGGCCAGCGCCGAGATGGTGGCGCTGATCCGCGAGGCGCAAGTCTTCCGACCTGCGCTGCGCGCGGCCTTTGTCATCAATCGGCGCGTCAGTACCACCGTGATCGGGCGCGAAGCGCGCCAGGCGCTGGCCGACCAGCCGCTCCCTGCGCTGCGCGCGGAAGTGCATCAGCGCATTGTGTTCGCCGACAGCGTGGCCGCTGGACGGCTTGCACGCGAGACGGCGCCGGACAGCGCCGCCGCGCGCGAAATTACCGCGCTGGTGGACGAACTGCTGCGGTGGCCGACATGACCGCGAGGCCGCCACCGAACAGCAAGCGCACGGCAAAGCGCGTCGGCATCGGTGCGCGTCCGCCCGCGAATCCGCACGTCGAGGCGTGGATTCGCCAGGGCGACGCCGATGCGCTCAACAAGGGCGACCTCTACACCGCCCGCCTGACCCTCGACATCACGCCCGCGCTGCGCGCGCGCATCAAGGTGTCGGCCTTCACGCAGGGCGTGACCGTGGCCGATCTGCTGCGCGGCCTGCTGGAGCGTGAGTTTCCAGAGCATCGCAGGGAGAACGCACCATGACCGCATCCGCTTCGCCTGCCGCTGGCGCGGCTACGGCTGCGCTCGCAGCGCCTTCCGGCCAGCTTGCCAGCGCGCCGTTGACGCGCGTGGCACTGGCCTACATCGAACCACGCTTCAAGCTCTACCTGCGCTTCGGCGAACCCGCGCGCATGCATCAGCTCGATCGCTGGCGGCGCTGCGCGGTGTTCCAGCCGGGCGCCATGTTTTGCCGCATCCGCTGGCAGGCCAACGACTACGGCACGATTCGCTGGCAGCTCATGGTGATGCAGGCTTGCACGCCGCTCGATGCGGCGCAGCGCATTCCCGGCGTGCAGCCGGGCGCGCGCCTGCTGCTGCACGCCGAGGGCGAGAATCAGGTGCGCGCCGTGCTGGAGCGCATCGACGCCATCGAGGCGCTGGGCATCGCGCCTGCCGCTGCCTCGCCCGTGTACTGGCGCACGCTCGCCAACCGGCTCGCTGCGCGCCTACCGCTGCCCGAATACAACGCCGAGCGGCACGCCGCCTGGCTCATCGGGAGGGCGCTGCCATGACCACCGTTTCGACTGCCGGCACCGCGCCGCGTCCTCGCTCGCCCCGCGCACGTTTGCGCGCTCGCATCGTGCTGGCGGGCCTGTCCGCCTGCGGCCTCGCTGCGTTGGCCTGGGCGTCCTTCGTGCATCCGCTGCCGCGCCTGATCTACAACCCGTCCGACAGCGTGGCGGTCGGCTGGTATCGCGTTGATCCGCTGGGCCACGGCACCGGCTCGCTGCCACGTCCTTTGTCTGTGGACAGCATCGTCCTGACCACGCTACCGCCAGAAGCCGCTGCGCTGGCCGCGCAGCGCGGCTACCTGCCGGCGCGCGTGCCGCTGCTCAAGCGTGTGGGTGCCGTCGCGCCGCAGGAAGTGTGTATCGCGGGCGGCATCGTCCGCATCGACGGCGTGCCTTCGGCCGCCGTGCTGCCTGCTGACCGCTGGGGCCGGCCGCTGCCATCCTGGCAGCGATGCCGCCGCCTCGAACCCGGCGAACTGTTCCTGCTCAGCGTGACCAACCCGGCGTCGTTCGACAGCCGGTATTTCGGGCCGGTCAGCACATACGCCGTGATCGGCGTCGCGCATCCGGTCTGGCTGGATTCCCGCCCATGAAGGCCGTTGATTCGCTGCACGTCGCCGTGCGTCTCATCGTGCCATCGGGCGTGTCGTTCTGCTGTTCGTCGCCGTGTCGTCGCGCGTGCAGTGCTGGTGCATTCGCACCGCACTTCGCGCTGCCTTCGGCGCAGCCGTCCAACGTGCAGGCGTCTTGCCTCGAACGCGCCCGGCCTGCGGCCGTGTCCGCGTTCGCCGGCGCGCTGGCTGCTCGCGCAGCAGCGCCGCCGGGCCGCCGACGCCCGGAGCGTCAGCGAGGGGCAAAGGCGGAAGGCAAGACAAAAGGACGCGGCACCGGGCCGCGTCGAAAGCCTGTCTGCACATGGGGGTGGCGCGGCACGGAGCGGCTTCGCCACCGTGCCGTGTGGGGCGCGAGGCCCGCGCCAATGCAGGCATATCCGCGTGCTTCGCACGACCGGGCGCGCCAGAGCTTGCAGGGAGCGCAGCCATGACCGACCGCCGCGACGACGATTTCCGCATCCGCCCCAATGCCCCGAAGAACCGAGGCCAGGGCTTCGTTTCCAAGGTGCTCCAGCAGGCAGGCAAGGCCAGCAGCGGCAAGTCCTCGGTGCGCCGTCCTGGGACGGCTGGGGGCACCGGGAGGGGCACTGGCCAGCGGCCCGGCTCGCGCCTGGGGCGCGGCCACACGGCGGCGCGCTTCGCCGGGGCGAAGCTGACACCCATGTCGCGGCGCGTGACCATCAAGACCCTGCTGGTCAACCAGCGCCAGGTCAGCCCGCAGTCGCTCGCCAAGCACCTGCGCTACATCGAGCGCGATGGCGTGGGCCGCGATGGCGAGCCGGGCCAAGCCTACGGGCCGCAGACCGATGCCGCCGACCTCGACGCCTTCAAGGAACGCTGCGCCGATGACCGGCACCATTTCCGCTTCATCCTCTCGCCCGAGGACGGCGCCGAGCTGGAAGACCTGCGCACCTACACGCGGCACCTGATGGGCCGCATGGAAGCCGACCTGGGCACCGGCCTGGATTGGGTGGCGGTGGATCACTGGAACACCGATAACCCGCACACTCACCTGATCGTGCGCGGGCGTGACGACACCGGCAAAGACCTCATCATCGCCGGCGACTACATCGCGCACGGCTTTCGCCATCGCGCCGCCGAGCTGGCGACCGAATGGCTGGGGCCGCGCACCGAGTTGGAGATACAGCAGACCTTGCAGCGCGAGGTAGAGCAAGAGCGGTGGACGAGCTTGGATCGCACCCTGCAACGCGAGGCCGGCGAGGACGGCCGAGTGCAGATCGAACGCTTCAACGAACCGAAGCTGCAACGCCAACGCCTGCTATTGGTCGGCCGACTGCAACGCTTGCAGCGCATGGGCCTGGCCGACGAAATGCAGCCCGGAACCTGGGCCATTCATACAGATGCAGAGAAGACCTTGCGCGCCCTGGGCGAGCGCGGCGACATCATCCGCACGATGCAGCGGGCCATGCGCGGCGAGCTGCGCGAGCTGGCGGTGTTCGAGCCGAGCGACGATGGCCGTACCGTCATCGGCCGCGTGGCCGCGAAGGGGCTGGCCGACGAGCTGCGTGATCGGGGCTATCTGGTCATCGACGGGGTGGACGGCAAGGCCCACTACGTCGCGCTCAACGTCCGCGACGAGCTGGCGAACTACCAGACCGGCGCCGTGGTGGAGGTGAAGGGATCGGCCGACGTGCGCGCGGCCGACCGCCACATCGCTGCGCTGGCGAGCGATGGCCTGTACCGCACCGATCACCACCTCGCCATCGCGCAAGGTCAGGCCGTTCCCGGCCGAGATCCGCAGGAAGTCGTCGCGGCCCACGTCCGCCGGCTCGAAGCCCTGCGTCGGGCCGGCATCGTGGAGCGCGTGGCTGAGGGGCTATGGAAAGTGCCGGACAACCTGGCCGAGCGCGGTCGCCTGTACGACGCACAGCGCCTCGGCGGCGTGGCTGTGGAGCTGAAATCGCACCTGCCCATCGAGCGGCAGGCCCGCGTGATCGGCGCGACCTGGCTGGATCAGCAGTTGATCGGCGGCGGCAAGGGCCTGGGCGAGCTGGGCTTCGGCGGCGAAGCCCGACAGGCGCTGCAACAGCGCGCCGACTTCCTCGCCGAACAGGGATTGGCCGAGAAGCGCGGCCCGCGCGTGATCCTGGCGCGCAATCTGCTGGCGACTCTGCGCAATCGGGAACTGGCCCAGGCCGCAAAGGACATTGCCACGGAAACCGGGTTGGAGCATCGCCCCGTAGGCGACGGGCAGCGCGTGGCCGGCATCTACCGGCGCAACGTCATGCTCGCCAGCGGGCGCTACGCGATGCTCGATGACGGCAAGGGGTTCAGCCTGGTGCCGTGGAAGCCAGTGATCGAGCAACGGCTGGGGCAGCAGATTGCAGCGACTGTGCGCGGCGGCAGTGTTTCATGGGAGATCGGGCGACAACGAGGGCAATCCTTGAGCTGACAGTCGCATCCCTGCGGTAGACGAAGCACGCGCCGCCCACACTCACGTCTCGCTAGCCCTGCGTCGCTTCGAGGGTGATTTGCGCCCCTTCGGCGTACTCTCAGCATATTCCCGGCCAATCGCCTCCAGCCCTGCAAGAGCGAACTTGTGCAGGTGTGACGTCAGTTCTTGCCTTGGCATCCGTAGCACCTGCTGCGGGGGGCCTGGTAGTCCGCCGTTGCCTGCGACCAGCAGCATCAAGCAGGGAGCCGCAATGCTGATCATGCAGCGAAGCAATGCTGGGTCGCTTTCAGGAATGCCAGTGACCTCGCCGATGACGCGCCTGATGAAGGTGAACTTCGGTTCCAGATCCTCTTGGTATAGAACCTGAAGATTCGACGACGGCGCTAGCAACTCGCGTGCAAAGAGCCGTGCGTGCCAGCCGTCGTTTCCTATCGTGGCTTCGGTCAGTCTGTCGATGCACCATTTCAGCTTCTCACGCGCGGGCAGCGCGCCTTCGACGACTTGTTGCAGATCGTCGAAGCTGATGATCCGCCGGTGACCTTCGACAAGAACGGCCTGATAGAGGCCGCGGCGACTGCCAAAGTGATAGTTGATCGAAGCGAGGTCCACGCCGGCTTTCGCAGCGATGGCTTTGCTGGTGGTTTCAGCGTACCCGGTGGCCGCGAACAACGATCCTGCGGCTTCCATGATGCGGGTACGGGTCAGCTCGCCATCGGTACGGGGGCTGCGGCGCGGTTTGGTCATAGCTAGTTCTGTGATCGGGGTGGGCGGGCTGATTGTGCTTGAACTGAACTTTAAATTCAATTTAACTTTAGTGTATGCTCGCGCTCATACCAAGCGGGCGCAGGCCAGCGCGCCCTTACACGCCCCCTTTCGAGAGACACCATGTTTACGAAACGGCTGGTTCCACCCGACGGCAGCGCCATTGCCGACTTGGCCTTGGGTCGCCCTGGCGCTCCGGCGCGTGCTGGCCGTCGGCACCTCGCCTCACGCATGGCCGCTGTCGCCGCGTTGCTCGGATTGCTGTGCGTAGTGCCCAGTAGGGTGGCACAGGCGCAGTCGTGCCCTGACGGGAAGACACCTCTGTTGTCGTCCGGGACGATCAACCTGCGCATTGACAACGATCTGTTCGGAAGGCTGGGCCAGGATCAAGGCTACTCGAACGGCTTTTTGGTCAGTTGGGTATCGCCCAACCTGGTCGATTACTCCCATGATCCGTGTCTGCCATTCCTCGCCCGCCGGCTGAACCAACGCTTGGCCTGGCTACAGCCGGACGGGTTCGACGAGCAGAACATGACGATCGGGATCGGGCAGATGATGTATACCCCGACCGACAAGGTGCCTTCTCACCTCATCGAGGATGATCGTCCATTCGCCGGCGCGTTGATGCTGAGTTTTGGCTACAACGCCCGTCGCGGCGATTCTCTGCGTACTTCGCAAATCCGCGTTGGCGTCGTCGGGCCTGCTTCGCGGGCCGAGCAGGTGCAGAACTGGTGGCATGGTGTCATCGGCGTGGATCGCTTCAACGGCTGGGATCACCAGTTGCGTGATGAGCCAGTCGTGCAGTTGATCCATGAGCGCCGCAAGCGCGTAGCGCGGCACGTAGGCACAAGTGGCTGGGGTTGGGACTACACGCGCCACTGGGGCATGAGCCTGGGAAATTTTGCGACCTATGCCAATGCCGGCGGCGAGTTGCGCTTCGGCCTGCGCCTCCCGGATGATTTCGGCACCGCGCCGCTGCGGCCGGCTGGCGAGAACACCGCGCCGGTGAAGGTGGCCGCCGGCCAACCCTGGAACTGGCACTTGTTCGTGGCCGCAGACGCCCGCTGGGTACTGCACGACATCACACTCGACGGCAACACCTTCAAGTCCAGCCACAGCGTCGATAAGCGCCCGTTCGTGGCCGACCTCGGCTATGGCGCTGCGATCTACCGCGGCCACTGGCGATTCGCATTCGCGCGCTACTTCCGCACGCGCGAATTCCACGGCCAGAAGGAAACCCCGGTCTACGGCACGTTGACCATCGGCAGGCGATTCTGACCACGGATGGCGGGCGCCTGCGGATGTGCTTGCGCCTAAACATTAAATTGCATTTAATCTTAGAGTATGCTCACAGCCCGAGTTGCCACTAAGCCCACGGAACACCGTCCATGAAGAAGCCTCTCATCCTCCTTGCAGCCATCGCGGCAGTGGTTCTCGTAGCCTGGGCCTGGTGGCATTTCAGCCACCGTGATGGCGACGGCGCGCTGGTGCTGTACGGCAACGTGGACATTCGGCAGATTTCGCTGGCGTTCGACGGCAGCGGCCGGGTGGCGGAACTGCACGCCGAGGAAGGCGACCGCGTAACGTCGGGAACTGTGCTGGGTGTGCTGGATACCCGCACGCTGGCGTTGCAGGCCGAGCAAGCGCAAGCACAGATCGGCGTCCAGCAGCAGACGCTCCTGCGCCTGCGCAACGGCTCACGGCCGCAGGAGGTCGCGCAAGCCCGCAGCCGTGTGACCGCAGCACAGGCTGACGCCTCGCAAGCCGAACAAGACCTCAAGCGCCTGCAAGGCATTGCGGCCAATACCCAAGGGCGCGCCGTGAGCGCGCAGGATCTGGACCGCGCCCGAAGCCATCTACAGGTCGCGCAGGCGAAGGTCGCGGAGCAACGCGAAGCATTGCGCTTGACCGAACTTGGACCGCGTGCGGAAGACGTGGCGGGGGCGGAGGCACAGCTCAAGGCGGCGCAGGCGCAACTGGCCTTGTTGCAGCACCAGATCGCCCAGGGCGAACTCAAGGCGCCCGCCGACGCGATCGTGCGTTCGCGGCTTCTTGAGCCGGGCGACATGGCCACGCCCCAGCGGCCGGTTTTCGCCTTGGCGTTGACGCAGCCGAAGTGGGTTCGCGTCTATGTCGGCGAACCCGACCTGGGCCGGGTCAGGCCCGGCATGGAGGCCCGCGTCGTCACTGATGGCCGCCCCGGCCAGTCCATCACTGGCAAGGTCGGCTACATCTCATCGGTTGCCGAGTTCACGCCCAAGTCGGTCCAGACCGAGGAACTGCGCACCAGCCTGGTTTACGAGGTACGGGTGCTGGTCGATGACCCGCAGGACGTGCTGCGCCTTGGACAGCCGGCAACCGTTCACCTGACGACCGGCACCGCGCAATGAACGACAGCGACACAACGGTCATTGCCGAGGGCCTGCGCAAGACCTTCGAGGCGCCGGGCGGCGGCCCGTTGCTTGCGGTGAACGATGTGTCGATGACGATACGCGCGGGCGAGCTGACCGCCCTCGTCGGGCCGGACGGCGCAGGCAAGACAACCTTGCTGCGCATGATGGCCGGGCTGCTTAAGCCCGACGCCGGGCGCCTTGAGGTGCTGGGCATCGACGTGGCGGCCAATCCGCAGGCGGTGCAAGACCGCATCAGCTACATGCCACAGCGCTTCGGGCTGTACGAAGACCTGAGCGTGCAGGAAAACCTGGACTTGTACGCCGACCTGCACGGGGTGCCGCCTGCCGAGCGCAGCAGACGCTTCGCCCGGATGCTGGAGATGACCGACCTCGTGCGCTTCACCGCACGCCCGGCCGGCAAGCTGTCCGGCGGCATGAAACAGAAGCTGGGCCTGGCCTGCACGCTGGTGCGCTCACCCGATCTGCTGCTGCTCGACGAACCCAGCGTCGGTGTCGATCCGCTGTCGCGGCGCGACCTGTGGAAGATCGTGCAGCAATTGGTCGATGACGAGAACCTGAGCGTGATCGTCAGCACCGCGTACATGGACGAGGCCGAGCGATGCGCGCAGGTGTTCGTGATGAACGCGGGCCGGTTGCTGGACGAAGGCACGCCGGCCGCGTTGAGTGAGCGCGCTCGCGGCTTGACCTTCACCACGTCGCCTCCAGCGGGGATGCCTGCCCGCGATCTACAGGCGCGATTGATCGACGCCACCGAACTGATCGTCGATGCGGTTCCCCAGGGCGGCGCGGTTGACTTCATCCGCCAACCGCAGGCCACCACCGACGAGGTGAACAAGCTGCTTGGCGATGCCGGCTGCGAGCCACGCCCGGCGGAACTCGAAGACGCTTTCATGATGATGCTGCGCAAGCAGCAGCAGGACGAGGGCCAGGCGCCGGAACTGCGAGCAGCGTCGCACGCGCAGGTCATGAATGGCGATGCCGATGGGCCGGTGATCGTGGTCCGCGATCTGGTACGCAAGTTCGGCGACTTCACCGCCGTTGCCAGCACATCGTTCGAGGTGAGCCGCGGCGAGATATTCGGTTTGCTCGGCCCCAATGGCGCGGGCAAGACCACGACATTCCGCATGTTGTGCGGGTTGCTGCCAGCCACCAGCGGCCATCTGGAGGTCGCTGGACTCAACCTGCGCACGGCGCGCGCGCAGGCGCGTGGGCGCATCGGCTACGTGGCGCAGAAATTCGCGCTGTACGGCAACTTGACCGTGCGCGAGAACTTGGAGTTCTTCGGTGGCGCCTACGGGCTGCGCGGACAGGTGCTGCGCGAGCGCGTTAACGGCACTATCGAGGAATTCGGGCTGGAACCGATGGCGGTCAGCGGCCTGCTCCCCGGCGGCTACAAGCAACGCCTGGCAATGGCCGCTGGCCTGCTGCACCAGCCGGAAATCCTGTTCCTCGACGAACCGACCAGCGGCATCGACCCGCTGGCACGGCGTGCCTTCTGGCGGACGATCACCGCGCTGGCGCAGAGTGGCGTCACTGTCATCGTCACCACCCACTTCATGGAGGAAGCGGAATACTGCGACCGCATCGCTATCCAGGACGCCGGGAAGATGCTGGCACTGGGCACGCCGCAGGAGGTCCGCGAACAGGCCGGGGGCGACGGCAGCACTGACATGAACAGTGCGTTCATCGCCATCGTTGAACGCGGTCGCACCGAAAGCCAGCGCGCGATAGTGGGAGCCGCTGCATGAATACCTCGGGATTCATCAGGCGATTCTCCGCGCTGCTGCGCAAGGAAGTGCGCCAGATGCTGCGCGACAGGAGCACGCTGGCGGTCGGCCTGATGCTGCCGGCTGTGCTGATCCTGCTGTTCGGCTATGGCCTGTCATTCGACGTGAAAAACGCGCCGGTGGCCGTAGTGCTGGAGGACAGTTCGCCGTCCGCGCGCGAGGTGCTTGCCGGCCTGGAGGGATCGCCCTATCTGGCGCCCGTGTGGACGACCAATATGACGGAGGCCGAGCGCCGGATGCGCGACGGGGAAGTGCGCGCCATCGTGCGGGTTCCGGCGGACTTCTCGCGCAGACTAGCAGCGGGGCAAGCCCAGGTGCAGTTGCTGCTGAACGGTGTCGATTCCAACACGGCCGCTGCCGTTGACGGCTATGTCGGTGGAGCCATCGCAACCTGGGCGCAACAGAAGGCCGACCGCGCTGGCAGCAAATCCGGTGCCGGTGGCGTGGAGCTGGTGCAGCGCATGTGGTTCAACGAAGCCTCAACCAGCACCTGGTATCTGGTGCCGGGCTTGATTGCGCTGGTAATGACGCTGATCGGCGCCTTCCTGACTTCGCTGCTGATCGCGCGCGAGTGGGAACGCGGCACGCTGGAATCGCTGTTTGTCACGCCGGTACGGCCGCTGGAAATCGTGCTGGCCAAGCTCGCGCCCTACCTGTTGGTCGGTGCCATTGACCTGGCGCTGTGCCTGCTCGCGGCCAAGTTCCTGTTCCACGTGCCGATGCGCGGGTCGCTGTGGGTGATCGTGTTTGCCTCGCTCTTGTACCTGACGGTATCGCTGCTGCTGGGCCTGTTCATCTCCGGCAAGACGCGCAACCAGTTCCAGGCGAGTCAGGTAGCCCTGCTGGTCAGCTTCATGCCGGCATTGATGCTGTCGGGTTTCATCTTCGACTTGCGCAACGTGCCCGTGGTGGTTCAGGCGGTCAGCCAGCTACTACCGGCAACGCACTTCGTCGGGCTGATCAAAACGCTGTTTCTGGCCGGTGACAACTGGCCGATGATTCTGCGCGACTGCGCGATTCTGAGCCTTTACGCGCTCGTGCTGACCGGCGCCGTGCGCCGCACGTTGCGCAAGACGCTGGACTGACGCCATGCACGCATTTCTCACTCAACTGGCGTCGATCGGCTTCCTCTGCCGCAAGGAGTTTCTGGCGCTGTTCAAGGAGCGGTCCAGCCGGGCAATTCTGTTCGTACCCGTTCTGATGCAAGCCCTGCTGTACGGCTACGGCGCGACCTACGATCTCAGCTATGCACCCTATGCGGTGCTGGACCAGAGCCGGGGCGCGGCCTCGACCGAGTTGCTGGCGCGTGTGGATGGCACCGGCGTGTTCAAGCGCGAAGCCTCGCTGAATACGCCGCAGCAGATCGCTCAAGTCGTCGATCGGGGCCATGTGCTGCTGGTGCTGCACTTCCCCGCAGACTTCGACGCCCGGCTGGCTGGTGGTCAGCAAGCTCCGTTGCAGATGATCCTTGACGGCCGCAATTCCACGACCGCCGGGGCGGCGGCAGCCCAGGTCAGTGCCATCGTCGCCGCTTACAACCGATCGCGCACCGGCACGCCTGCGGTCAGCGTGGAGCGACGTGCTTGGTACAACCTCAACCTGGAGTCGCGCTGGAACTTGATGCCGGCACTGATTGCCGCGTTGAGCCTGATCCAGACTTTGCTGCTGTCGTCGCTGTCGGTCGCCCGCGAACGCGAGCAGGGCACCTTCGACCAGTTGCTGGTGACGCCGCTGACGCCCATGCAGATTCTGGTCGGCAAGGCCGTGCCGCCGATGCTCGTGGGCGTGGCGCAAGCGACCATCATTTTGCTGATCATCCGCTTCTGGTTCCAGATACCGATGAACGGCTCCCCGTGGCTGCTCTACCTGGGGCTGGTCGTTTTCACCTGTGCCACCGTGGGACTCGGCCTGTCGATTTCCGCGCTGTCGCTGAACATGCAGCAGGCCATGCTCTACACCTTCCTGCTGATCATGCCGATGATGCTGCTGTCGGGCTTGCTCACGCCGGTGAGCAACATGCCTGAACCCCTACAGATCGTCACCTATGCCAATCCGCTGCGCTTTGGCATGGACCTCGTGCGCCGCGTCTATCTCGAAGGCGCCGGGTTGCGCGAGGTCGCCTTCGACTTCGTTCCCATGCTGGTGATGGCAATCGTCACGCTGCCGCTGGCGGCCTGGCTGTTCCGCAACCGCCTCTCCTGATCCGGGGTATTGGCTATGTCCGACTTTCGCATTCTTCGTGGTCAACCGTCGCGCTTGGCGGTGTGCCTGCTCGCCCTCGCAATGGCTGGCTGCGCGGTGGGGCCGGATTTCGTCAAACCCACGCCGTCGGCCCCGGATGACTGGACAAGTTGGCGCAGCGCCGACGATGCGTTGCGTACCCCTGTCGGCAACGAGCAGGCGTTGCCGGCGGACTGGTGGCGGGCGTTCGGCGATCCGACGCTGGACCGCCTTGCGCAACGGGCTTTCGAGGCAAGCCCGGACTTGCAAACGGCCGCGCTGCACTTCGCCCAGGCGCGTGCGCAGCGCAGCACCGTCGAGGCTCAACGCGGGCCGCAGGTCAACGCCAACGGCGGCGCGATCCGCCAGCGCCAGAGTGAGTATGGCGCCAGCACACGCATGATCGACGCCATCGGCGGCGACCGATCGACGCTGGCACAAGTGCTGAGTGAGCCTTTCACGCTCTACCAGATCGGCTTCGACGCCTCCTGGGAGCTGGACCTGTGGGGCCGCGTGCGCCGCTCGATCGAGGCAGCCGACGCCGAAGTGTCCGGCCAGGCGGCGCTGCTGGATCTGGCCCGGTTGAGCCTCATCAGCGATGTGGTGCGCAACTACTTCGAGCTGCGCACCACACAGCGCCAGATCCGCCTGGCGCGCGAGGACATCGCCGCGCTGGAGGAGCGCGTGGGCCTGCTGGAAGCGCGCGTGCAGGGTGGCATCGTCGATCACCTGGACCTGGAGCGCCAGCGCGCCGAATTGGCGGCGGTGAAAGCGCAATTGCCGGGGCTGCTGGCGCAGGAAGGCGCCAGCGCCAACCAGATCGCGCTGCTCCTGGGCGAGCGGCCCGGTGCCTTGCGCAACGAGCTGGCTGCCGTCGCCGACGACGGCAGGACGGCGTTGCCGGACTTGGCGCTGGGGCTGCCGTCGGAAGTTGCCCTGCGCCGGCCCGACATTCGCGCCGCCGAGGCTCGCCTGCATCGGGCCACGGCCAGCATCGGCGTTGCGCAAGCCGAGCTGTACCCAAGCATCCGCCTGGGTGCGCGGTTCGGGTACGAGTCCTATCTGAGCGGCGAATTCTCAGCCTGGGGCAGCCGCACATGGTCGATAGGACCGACTCTGAGCCTGCCGCTGTTCGACCGTGGCCGCCGCAAGAGCGTGGTGCAGTTGCGCGAGCTGGAGCAGCAAGAAGCGGCAGTGAACTACCAGAGGACCGTGCTCAAAGCCTGGCAGGAGATCGACGACGCGCTCAGCGGATACACCGCAGAGCAGCAGCAGGAACGTGAACTGCAAGCCCGAATGCACAGCGCCGGCCAAGCCTACGAACTGGCCCAGGCACGCTACGACGGCGGCATGGCCGATTTCCTCTCCGTGCTCGACAGCCAGCGTAGCTATTTGCAGGCGCGCCGCGAATTGGCAGCGAGCGAAGGGCGCGTGGGCACCCGCTACGTGATGGTCAACAAGGCCATTGGCAATACACAACTATCGGAAGGCGGCGTGACGAAATGACGAGCTTCGTTAGCGCGTACTCCGAGCGCACAGATCAACTGTTGTTGGTTGTGGAATTGGTCTGCTCGCATGATCGGGAACACTGCGGCGATTCGTCCTACCGGATACGGGAGGGGTGAAATGGAACTTCGGCATCTGCGCTGTTTCCTGGCCGTGGCCGAAGAACTCCACTTCGCCCGCGCGGCGGAAAAGCTGCACATCGAACAATCGCCACTGTCGCGTGCGATCAAGGAGCTAGAAGAAGAACTTGGCGTTGTGCTGTTCGCCCGCACCACGCGCAGCACGCGACTGACCCGTGCTGGAAAGCTGTTCTTGGAACACGTGCGCCGCGTGTTCACAGTCTTGGAACAAGCACGCGATAGCGTGAAAGCGGCGGCCCACGGCTTCCACGGACAATTGCGCGTGGCGTTGTCGGACGGCATCACACCGTCGCGCTTACCGGCTTTACTGGCGCTATGCCGACAGGAAGAACCGGAAGTTGAACTCCGATTCTTCGAGGTGCCGCTGTCACAGCAGATCAAGGGGCTGCATGACGATCTGTACGACGTGGGGTTTGCGCAGTCCGATGAAGTGGGCGATGGCATCACCACCATGCCTGTCTGGAGAGACACGCTCATCGTGACGGTGCCAGCGCGACATCCGCTGCTGGCACACAAGCGCATCCCTTTGGAGGAACTGCTGCGCTATCCGCTGGTTCTATGCGATCCACAAGTGTGCGAAGGCCATGCCAAATTCGTCGATCGGGTGCTACGTCGGGCCGACATGGAGCCGCTGGTCGCAGAACGGGTCGCTACGTGTGATTTGATGATGGCCTTGGTATCGGCCGGTTTCGCACTTGGGTTTACGGGTGCCGCGCGCATTGCCGCGAACCCTGACTCCGGCGTAGTGGCCCGACCGCTGGCGTTGCGCGTGCCGCCGCTGACAACCTACCTGCTTTACCCCGCCGGCGAGCCGTCCGATGTGCTGGCGCGGTTCATTGAGCGCGTGCAGGCCATCGAGTCACCGGAACCCCCAAGGCCCAAGTCGGGCCGTCATTCCGATTCCCTGGAGGAACCTGAGCCATGAAAAAGATCATCCCGTTCTTACTGGCGGCCGCGTTGACTGCTTGCGGCCAGTCCGAAACGCCTCCGAAGGCCAACACGTCGGAAGCGAATATCCCGACGGTGGAAGAACTGGCGTCCAACCCCGAACGGTTGAAGGAACTGCGCCAGCAATGCAAGACGGATCGCCCCAAGCTAGGCGACGTGCTGTGCAACCGGGTGGCCGAAGCCACGCGCAAGCGATTCTATGGCGACGGCGAGACGCCCTACACGCCGCCGAAAGAATCGCCGAAGTTCTGACCGTTGGCGGCTCGCCGCCTCGCCTTCATATTTCTGTTCGACACGCCGCAATGCGCCTTCGCTTGCGGCATTTTTCTTTGGCCTGCCGCTGCATTCATTCTGTCTTTTTGCTCGACCTTTCTGCTTGAAACGGTCTTTGACCAGCACTGATCCGGCACCGATCCTGACGCTTGCGGCACGTCCCTGTGCCGCGCTTTCCATGAGGAACCAGCGCAGGAGAAAGCGGAGGCCAGGTCATGCAAGGGACGAACGTGCTGTTCGGTCAGATCGCCGTGGTATTCGGCATCGTGATCGCCGGTGTGTGGGGTGCCACACAATGGACAGCGGCGGCCCTTGGCTATCAAGTACGCCTTGGCTCGCCCTGGTTCGACTTTCTTGGCACGTCGATCTACCACCCGTGGAAGCTGTTTGAGTGGTGGTTCTTCTTCGGCGCCTATGCGCCGGAGGTCTTCGACACCGGCGGTGCCATTGCCGGCGCCAGCGGCATGGTCGCCGTGGTCGTTGCCATCGCCATGTCGGTCTGGCGCTCGCGCCAGGCACGCATGGTCACGACCTACGGCTCGGCGCGATGGGCGAATGCGCACGACATTCGCAAGGCCGGCCTCACACAGCCTGCCGGCGTGTTCCTCGGTCAGCACGATCACCAGTACCTACGTCATGAAGGACCGGAACACGTCCTGACCTTCGCGCCCACGCGCTCGGGTAAAGGCGTGGGCCTAGTCATTCCCACACTCTTGAGTTGGCCGGCATCCGCCGTCATCCATGACATCAAGGGCGAGAACTGGAGCATCACCGCCGGCTGGCGTTCGCGTTTCTCGCACTGCCTGCTGTTCAACCCGACCGATGCGAAGTCGGCAGCCTACAACCCACTGCTGGAGGTGCGGCGCGGCGCGCATGAAGTGCGCGACGTTCAGAACATCGCGGACATTCTGGTCGATCCCGAAGGCGCGCTGGAGAAGCGCAACCATTGGGAAAAGACTTCGCACGCGCTGCTGGTCGGGGCCATCCTGCATGTGCTCTACGCGGGCGAAGACAAGACGCTGCGCGGCGTTGCCAACTTCCTGTCCGATCCGGCCAGCCCTTTCGAGCTGACCTTGCACCGGATGATGACCACGCCCCACCTGGGCGATGGCCCGCATCCGGTAGTCGCATCGGCTGCGCGCGAAGTGCTCAACAAGTCGGATAACGAGCGCTCCGGCGTGTTGAGCACCGCCATGTCGTTCCTCGGCCTGTACCGCGATCCCACGGTGGCCGAAGTCACTTCGCGCTGCGACTGGCGCATTGCCGACCTGATCGCGGCCGAACATCCGGTGTCGCTGTATCTGGTGGTGCCGCCTTCGGACATTTCGCGGACGAAACCGCTGATTCGCCTGATCCTCAACCAGATCGGGCGGCGCCTAACCGAATCGCTTGATGGCTCCGACGGCATCGCGCGCCGCCACAAGCTGCTGCTGATGCTCGACGAGTTCCCGGCGCTGGGCAGGCTCGATTTTTTCGAGACGGCGCTGGCCTTCATGGCGGGCTACGGCATCCGCAGCTTCCTCATCGCGCAGTCGCTCAACCAGATCGACAAAGCCTACGGCCAGAACCATTCGATTCTGGATAACTGCCATGTGCGCGTGACGTTCGCCACGAACGACGAACGCACGGCGAAGCGCATTTCCGAGACGCTGGGCACGGCCACCGAGCTGCGCGCGCAGCGCAACTACGCGGGCCACCGGCTCGCGCCGTGGCTGGGCCACTTGATGGTGTCGCGCCAGGAGACGGCCCGGCCGCTGCTGACGCCGGGCGAAGTCATGCAGCTTCCGCCCGACGAGGCGGTGGTCATGGTGTCCAGCGTGGCGCCGATCAAGGCGAAGAAGCTGCGCTACTACGCGGACGCCAATTTCAAGCGCCGCGTGCTGCCGCCGCCTGCACTGGCGAACGGGCAGTACGCGGACGCGCCGCCGTCGCGCTCGGATGATTGGAGCGGCCTGGCTATTCCCGCCATGCCCGTCGCGCCTGCGTCCGATACCGCTGAGGGCTTCGCTGCCTCTGCCGATGACGGTGGCCCACGCCGTCAACCCGAACTCTCCGAAACCGTCGCCTACGCCCCCGAGCTGGCCGTGCCGGCTGCCGACCTCGCGCTGCTCGATGACGACGACGACCTGCCGCTTCCCCTTCCTCGCCAGCTTGACCCGGCCATGCAGCGCACGGCGCGGCTGGCTTCCCTCGACCCCAACGACGGAATCGAGCTATGAGCCACTACCGCCTCAACCTGTTCATCCAGCCGGAGCACGCCAAGCGCCTGGACGAGCTGGCCGCCAAGAAAGGCGTGTCCAAGTCGTCCATCGTCGCGGCGGCGCTCGCATCGTGGTTGTCGCCTGATGCCGCCGACCAGCGCGAGGCGGCCATCGCCAAGCGGCTTGATCGCCTGTCGCGGCAGGCGGAGCGCATGGAGCGCGACCAGAACATCGCCATCGAAACGCTGGCGCTGTTCATCCGCTACTACCTGACCGTGAGCACGCCCGTTCCCGAGGCGCACCAAGACGCGGCTCGCGCCCAGGGCAAAGCACGCTTCGAGCAGTTCGTGGAGCAGCTTGGGCGCCACCTGCTACGCGGACGCAGCCTGGTGCGCGACGTGGTGGAGGAACTGCACCCCGATCCGATGCGGATGGAGGACGCGGCGGCAGTCGCCCAAGCACAGGAGCGTGCGTCATGAGCGCCGTTCCGCAATCCATGACCGCCACGTCGCTCGACCGGCGCATCCAGATGTTGCGCACGGCGATGGGGCCGCTGATCGCCGCCGCGCTCGAAGACCCGGACGTGGTGGAAGTCATGCTGAATCCCGACCGCACCCTTTGGGTGGATCGGCTTTCATCGGGGCGTGCGCCGATGGGCGTGGAGCTGTCCGAAGCGGACGGCGAGCGAATCATCCGTCTTGTGGCGGCCCACGTCGGCGCGGAAGTGCATCGCGGCCAGCCGCTGCTGTCGGCCGAGCTGCCCGAGACCGGCGAACGCTTCGAGGGCATCTTGCCGCCCGCCGCGCCGGGGCCAGCCTTCGCGCTGCGTAAGCGCGCCATCGGCGTGATCCCGCTGGAGCGCTACGTCATCGACGGGATGATGACCAGCGCGCAGGCGGGCTTTCTGGTACGGGCCGTGCGCGAGCGGCAGAACATCCTGATCGCCGGTGCCACCAGCAGCGGCAAGACGACCTTGGCCAATGCTCTCCTGGCCGAGATCGCCGCCACGGGCGACCGCGTTCTCGTGCTCGAAGACACGGTGGAACTGCAATGCGCGGCCCGCGACCACGTTCCGCTGCGCACGCGCGCAGGCGTGGTGTCCATGACCGAGCTGGTGCGTTCATCCATGCGCCTGCGACCTGATCGCGTCGTCGTCGGCGAGGTGCGCGGCGCCGAAGCACTGGATCTCATCAAGGTGTGGGGAACGGGCCACCCCGGCGGCATCGCCACGATCCACGCCGGTTCCGCGCTCGGCGCGCTGCTGCGCTTGGAGCAACTGATTCTCGAAGTGGCCGTGAACCCGCCGCGTGCGCTGATCGCTGAGGCGGTCAACGTGGTGATCTACATCGCCGGGCGTGGGCGCAAGCGCCGCATCGAGAGCATCGCCCGCGTCGTCGGCTTCGACGGCGTGGGCTACCAACTGGCGGACGCGATGGATGCGCCATTTCCCGAGCTGCCATCGCAGTCCGACCTTTCTTCCCCGTCCCTCAACCACCCTGGAGAACTGCCATGACGCAGATGCACGTTCCTGCTTTCCGTATTTTCGTAGATCCGCTTCCTCACCTGACCGGCTTGGCACGGCTGCGCAGCCTGGCACGCCCTGCGGGGCAAGGACTGCTGCTGGCCGCGCTGCTGCTGTTCATGGCCGGAACCGCGCAGGCCGCCGGTTCCTCGATGCCGTGGGAAGGCCCGCTGCAATCCATCCTCGAATCCATCCAGGGGCCGGTGGCGCGCATCGTCGCGGTCATCATCATCATCGCCACGGGCCTCGCGCTCGCCTTCGGCGACACGTCGGGCGGCTTTCGCAAGCTGATCCAGATCGTCTTCGGCCTGACCATCGCCTTCGCGGCTTCGAGCTTCTTCCTGTCGTTCTTCAGCTTCTCCGGCGGGGCCGTCGTATGAGTGCCCCGGATGCCTTTGCGGCCGGGTTTGAAGTGCCGCTGCATCGCTCGCTGACCGAGCCGATCCTGCTGGGCGGTGCGCCACGCACCGTGGCGATCGCCAACGGCACGCTCGCTGCCGCAGTGGGGCTGGGCCTGCAACTGTGGATTCCCGGTGTCGTGCTCTGGATCGTCGGCCACTCGCTGGCGGTATGGGGCGCGCGCGTCGATCCGCAGTTCATGACCGTGTTCGCGCGGCACATCAAGCACCGCCCGCTGCTGGACGTGTGAGGGGACGCCGCCATGCTGAACCTTGCCGAATACCGCCAGCGGCCCGCACTGCTCGCCGACTGGCTACCGTGGGCCGGGTTGGTCGCGCCGGGCGTCATCTTGAACAAGGACGGTAGTTTCCAGCGCACGGCCCGGTTTCGCGGGCCTGACCTCGACAGTGCGACGCAAGGCGAGTTGATCGCCACGTCGGCGCGCTTGAACAACGCGCTGCGTCGCATGGGTTCGGGCTGGGCGCTGTTCATTGAGGCCGAGCGCCGACCCGCTGCCGACTATCCGCACTCGGAGTTTCCCGAGCCGCTGTCGTGGCTCGTGGAGGAAGAACGCCGCGCCACCTTCGAGGAATCTGGCAACCACTTCGAGAGCGGCTATCACCTGACGCTGGTGTACCTGCCGCCCGAGGAATCCCGCGCCCGAGCGGCCGGGATGCTGTACGAGAACCGGCCCACCGAAGGCGTGGACTGGCGCGAGCGCCTGGCGGCCTTCATGGCGGAAACGGATCGCGTCTTCGACCTTCTCGATGGCGTGATGCCGGAAATCGCGTGGCTGGACGACGGGCAGGCGCTGACCTACCTGCACGCCACCATCTCGACGCGGCGCTACCGCGTCGGCGTGCCCGAAGTGCCATTCCATATCGACGCGCTACTGACCGATTCCGCGCTGGTCGGCGGCCTGGCGCCCATGCTGGGCGACCAGCACCTGCGCGTGGTGTCGGTGCGGGGCTTCCCGACCTCGACCTGGCCGGGGATTCTGGACGACCTCAACCGCCT
>Ga0208564_1001479_pt1 | contig 19672 bp, 15 predicted proteins | sample AD_UKC073_MetaG_FD_184439 | JGI IMG/M metagenome (GOLD analysis project Ga0208564, IMG submission 184439) | Active sludge microbial communities of municipal wastewater-treating anaerobic digesters from USA - AD_UKC073_MetaG (SPAdes) (version 2) | ecosystem: Engineered > Bioreactor > Anaerobic >... | reverse complement strand
CTACAATCCTTAACCGGGGACGGGATAATAAGTAGGGGGCTGCCCTTTTGGGACAGCCCCGGCGGTGAGGCACAGTCGTCTGCGCGGTAGAAACTTTTGCTCAAAGCATATTAATTTTACTGTCATCACGGGCTCGTGCGGCAATAGAAGATGCAGCAACGGAAAGAAGGCAGAAACTCATGCAGCAAAAAAAGGTTCTACTGATTGTCCTTATCGTCATAATCCTGCTGGCATCGTTTGCCGCCGGTATCATATTTGGACCGGCTCTTTTTAATGAGCGGCGGGGTGAAGATGATCCCGGCGAGCACAATGACCCTGGTGGTGATCCGGAAGAACCGGGCCAGGGGAGCAATAACCCCGATCAAAACGGCGATGCGCCCGGCCCGGATTTGGCGGATCTGGTCCGCGCCGCCGCCGAGAAACACCGGGCTGACCCGGTCGACGCCGTCTACAACAGCGCCTACAACACCGTCATCCCCGAAATGAACGGCTACCGGATTGATCAGCAGGCCACGCTGGCCCGGCTGATGGCAGCGGCTCCCGGCGAAGCGGTGGCCCCGGTCTGGCAGGAGCTGCGCCCCGCAGTCACTGCCGCGGACTATCCCGACGCGGTGATCGAGCGGGGCAATCCCGCGCGGCAGAGAGTTGCTTTCATGATCAATGTGGCCTGGGGCAACGAATACCTGCCGGAGGTCCTGGATGTTCTTGAGCAGCACGATGTGCAGGGCACGTTTTTTATCGTGGGCCGCTGGGCGGAACGCTTCCCGGACCTGCTGCAGGAGATTCACCGCCGCGGCCATGAACTGGCCAACCACGGCTATGATGACGGTGAGGTCATGCCGGATCTCGACTACAACGCCACTGCCGCCTCGCTGAGCCGGACAAACGAAATAATCGAAAAGTATACAGGGCAGCGGCCCCGCTATTTCACTCCCCACAAGGGCGAATACAGCAGTGTCAGCTGCCGGGCGGCGGCCGGCCTGGGAATGCGCCTGCTCACCTGGACCCTCGATACTGTGGACTGGCAGCTCCCCGGCGAAGAGGCGATGGCGCGGCGGATACTGGACAATCTCTCCCCGGGAGCGATTATCCTGATGCATCCCACGGAACAATCGGCGGGCTTTTTGCAGCTAATAATGCCGGAGTTGCAGTCGCGCGGTTATCGCATTGTTTCTGTTAAAGAACTCCTTTCGCCGGTCCCGTCATTTCCGCAGCTTACCCTGAAGCGTTAAACCTCCGGCAAAAGTATTGAAAACCGCCGGCTACCCCTGCAATCTCCTTAACTGAAAACCCCTCTTCAGACTGACCTGCCGTTACCATGAGTTGCCCTAAAAAATAAATAATAATCTAAATATATAAAATATTGAGAAGGAATTTTTTAGATGGCGTCGAATAAAATATACAAAATAATCCCTGTTCCTTTTTCAGGATTAGATCACGAAAGGAGGGTACAAGTTCGAACGTTGGGTTAAGGTTAAATATTGGCTGTGAATTAAAAAGAAAAGGGGGGAAATAATTGAAAGTCACTGACAAAACGTTTATCCGCAAAGTTGCTGCTGCAGTTCTTATTGCCGGGCTGATTCTTTTTGCGGCCGTGGGCGCTGCTTCAAATGATTCTCCCAAAAAAGGATTTGTTCTTTTTGGTTTAAGCCAGCTCTACGAAGGAACCGAGCAGATCCGCGGTGGTGTGGGCGAACTTCTGGACGGCAATGAACAGCTGGTAGGCGGTCTCGATACGCTGGGCGGTGCACTGGAAACGGATATCGCCGGAAACCTTCAAACAATGAAGACCGGCATTGACGGACAGATTCTACCGGGTCTGAGCAGTATCCTTGCCGGCATCTCCGGCCAGGTAGTTCCCGGCCTGCGCGACATGAAAACCGGTATCGACAGCAAGATGGTTCCCGGCCTTGGTGACATTCTCGCAGGAATCAAGGGCCAGGTTGTTCCCGGTCTGGTTGATCTTCGTGCCGGTCTTTCCGGCAAGATGAGCCCCGGTCTAAGCGACCTGATTACCGGCTTCACCCAAGAAAAAGGCATTATCAGCGGTCTCAATGATATACGCGGCGGTTTGGGCGGTCCCGTTGGTGGTGGACTGACCGAGATTCTTCACGGCTTTAACAAGACCATGGCTGTTGATGGCGAAACGGGCATCGTGGAGGGCTTAAACCTGATTAAGTCAGGTTTGGACAATGCCGACCCGGATGAACCCGGTATCAGCCAGGGTTTGGCCGCGGTGCTGCACGGCCTCAATAAGACTTTCGCAGTTGATGAGGAGTCGGGCATTGTGGAGGGCTTAACCCTGATTAAGTCAGGCCTGGACAATGCCGACCCGGATGAACCTGGTATCAGCCAGGGTTTGGCTGCTGTGCTGCACGGCCTCAATAAGACTTTTGCAGTTGATGGGGAGTCGGGCGTTGTGGAGGGCTTGAACCTGATTAAGTCAGGTTTGGACAATGCCGACCCGGAAGAACCTGGTATCAGCCAGGGTTTGGCCGCGGTGCTGCACGGCCTCAATAAGACTTTCGCAGCTGATGGGGAGTCGGGCGTTGTGGAGGGCTTGAACCTGATTAAGTCAGGTTTGGACAATGCCGACCCGGAAGAACCTGGTATCAGCCAGGGTTTGGCCGCGGTGCTGCACGGCCTCAATAAGACTTTTGCAGCTGATGGGGAGTCGGGCGTTGTGGAGGGCTTGAACCTGATTAAGGCTGGCCTTGACAATGCCGACCCGGAAAAACCCGGTATCAGCCAGGGGCTGGCTGTGATGCTGCATGGTTTTGAGTCGGGTATCGTGGAGGGCTTGACCCTGATTAGATCAGGCCTTGACAATGCCGACCCGGCTAATCCCGGCATCAGCCAGGGTTTGGCCTCGGTGCTGCATGGTTTTAATAAGACCTTGGCAGTTGATGGGGAGTCGGGCATTGTGGAGGGCTTGAACTTAATTAAGGCGGGCCTTGACAATGCCGACCCGGATAACCCCGGCATCAGCCAGGGGTTGGCCTCGATGCTGCATGGTTTCAATAAGACCCTGGCAGTTGATGGAGAGTCGGGCATTGTGGAGGGCTTGAACTTAATTAAGGCGGGCCTTGACAATGCCGACCCGGATAACCCCGGTCTCAGCCAGGGGTTGGCCGAGGTGCTTGCCGGCCTGGGTTCGCGCGAAGATGTGGATACGGTCATCAACGGTATCTATAGAATCAATCAAGCGACAGCAGAAAATCTTCCGGCCATAGATGCGGTCAGGCAGGTCCTGGCAGATCCAGAACAGCCTGATGCAGTGAAGGTTTTACTTGCGTCTAAAGCTCTAGATACGGTCTACAATTCTCTAAACAACCCTGACCCGGAGCCGGGCCAGGATCCCGGTTTGCTCCAGGCTACGGAGCTGCTGCTGGAAGGCTTGGATAGAATCGTCGCAGGCCTGCAGACCATGAAGGGTGGTGTGGACACCCAGATGGTTCCCGGTCTCACTAATATGCTGACCGGGATCACCGGGGAGATGATTCCCGGTCTGCAAGCTATGCAGGGTGGGGTGAACACCCAGATGGTTCCCGGACTCACTGATATGCTGACCGGGATCACCGGGGAGATGATTCCCGGCTTGCAAGCTATGAAGGGTGGGGTGGACGCCCAGATGGTTCCCGGTCTCACTGATATGCTGACTGGGATTACCGGGGAGATGCTTCCCGGCCTGCAGGCTATGCAGGATGGTGTAGACACCCTGATGGTTCCCGGTCTCAATCAAATTCTGACTGGGATCAACGATGAGATGAATCCTGGCCTGCAGACCATGAAGGGTGGTGTGGACACCCAGATAGTTCCCGGTCTCACTGATATGCTGACTGGGATCAACGATGAGATGAATCCCGGCCTGCAAAAGATGAAAGATGGTGTGGACACCCAGATAGTTCCCGGTCTCACTGATATGCTGACTGGGATCACCGGGGAGATGATTCCCGGCTTGCAGACCATGAAGGCTGGGGTGGACGCCCAGGTGGTTCCCGGTCTCAATCAAATTCTGACTGGAATCACCGGGGAGATGATTCCCGGCCTGCAAGCTATGAAGGATGGGGTGGACACCCAGATAGTTCCCGGCCTCACTGATATGCTGACAGGGATCACCGGGAAGATGCTTCCCGGCCTGGAGCAGATCCATGGCGGAATCGATCAGAATATGCTAAACGGCCTCGATTTGATTCTGGCCGGATTAAACGGGCAGGTTGTACCCGGTATGCGCGAAATGAAGCTCGGCATTGACGGGCAGATGGTTCCCGGTCTGAACAAGCTTGTCGATGGTTTGGGCGGCCAAATTGCCGGAGGCCTGACCCAGATCCAGGGCGGCCTGAAAGACCAGTTCAGCCCCGGCCTGGGCGACATGCTCACCGGCTTCAACAAGACCGAAGCTGCTACCGGTGAGTCGGGGATCATTGAGGGGCTGACCAAGATCAGCCACGGCCTGGCCAACCCCGAATTCAGCCCCAACCCCGGCGGTGATCCGGGCATCAGCGACGGTCTCGGGCTGGTTATCAATGGTATCCGCACCGAGGTGCTCGGCGGTATCGATGAGCTTAAGAGCGGCATTGTCGACAAGATAATGCCCGGGCTGGAGAAGATGGGTACCGGGATCAGCGATGAGCTGCAGCCGGGCTTTAGCAAGGTTAGCCTGCTGCTGCTGGCAATCTGGCTGGTCTCCCTGGTCATACTTCTGGTCGTGGGCATCATTATCGGACGCGCCGGCAGGGCGAAAGCATCAGCAGGTCGCAGCGCCTCGATGTAAGCCTCGTATTATCCGCGCAGACCAAAGGGGCTGTCCCAAGCGGGCAGCCCCTTTATAGTAAGGCACGCTTTAAAATCCCCCCCGGCCCCCCTTTTTCAAAGGGGGGAGTTATTAAATCCCCCCCGGCCCCCCTTTTTCAAAGGGGGGAGTTATTAAATCCCCCCCGGTCCCCCGCCAGGCTTGTAGGGGCGGCTCATGAGCCGCCCAAACCCGTAGCAGCAACAAAAAAAATACCATGCTTAGAGAAAAAGCCACTACTAAAGTAAAGCAAACACCTTTACCCAACCAGCGGGCGAGGCATGCCTCGTTCCTACAACTTGACGAGGCATGCCCGTCCCCTACACTTTCAGTCAGCTTTGTAGCTGGCTGCACTTTTTGGACAGACCCTGCTACAAAAACGCCTGTACCTCACCAGCGGGCGGGCACAAGGCCCGCCCCTGCGAATTAAACCAAAGGGGCATAAACCGCCGGCGGGCGGTTCATGATATGGTCGTCAAAATTAATCAGATAGACAGGGATTGTCCGCTATTTTGTCGAAGAAAATCAGCCAGGGAATAAAGAAAGAGGGCAGAATCGAATGACCAGGCGGAAGAGGAAACTGAAAAGATTTCAAAAAATAAGGCGCGTGATGATGATCCTGCTGTGCGTGACGGTAGTAGTGGCGGTTTTAACCTATGTCTACCGGCCTGACTTGCTTGCCTGGGCGATCCCGGGACTTGAAAAATCGGGCAATGAGGAGCCGCCGGCTGAAGAGGATCCTGATCCCGAAACGCCTTCCCCCGGCAATGAAAATCCGCAGCTTGACGCGCCCGAGCCGGAGGATGAAAACCCGCAGCTTGACGCCCCAGAACCGGAACCTGAACTTGAGCCGCCGGCCTTGAAGGTGGTATCGGATGGCGATTACCTGCTGGCGCTCGTGACCAAGGAAACAACCTTGAAAAAGGATTATGCTCCCCGCGACCTTGTAAAAATTCCCCCGTACATGAATCCCCCCAGGGAGCTATTTTTGCGAGCGGAAGCTTTTGCCCATCTGGAAGAGTTGTGGCGTGCCGCCGAGGCCGATGGGGTATCGATAGCGGTTCTCTCTGCTTACAGAAGTTATTCTTACCAAGTAGGGCTATTTAACAGCTATGCGGAAAAGCACGGTCAAAAAGCGGCAAACCGCTTTAGCGCCCGCGCGGGTCAGTCGGAGCATCAGCTTGGAACAGCGATAGATTTTGGCGGGACTCCCGATGACTGGGAGGATGCTTTCGGCGAGACGCCGCAGGGCAGGTGGCTCGCCGAAAATGCGCATCTTTACGGCTTTGCCTTGAGTTATCCCCCGGGCTGGGAGCATGTTACAGGTTATATTTATGAGCCCTGGCATTTCCGCTATATAGGCGTGGGAAAAGCTCGTGAGTGGAAAGAATCAGGGTTGGTCCTCTGTGAATTCCTGAAGCAGCAGCCCCAATACTGGGAGCAGTAAAAGAATTAATTGTCCGGGATCTTCTCTGCATCATTTTCTTCGCTGAAGATATATTCCACGATGCCCATGAAAATTGCCCGGGCAATTTTTTTTCGAAAAGATTTGCTTCCAAGCAGTTCGCGATCGTCGGGGCTGGTTATGAAAGCCGCCTCCAGCAGCACGGCAGGCATATCGACTTCGTTGAGAATGTAAAAAGCGTTGCTTTCCTGCGCCAGCTGGTGCACCAGCTGGCCCTTCTTGGCGTCGGCTGTAAAAAGCGGATTAATATTTCTCTGGATCGCTTCGGCCAGGCGCTTATTTTCCGGATTGCTCCCGGCGTAGAAGGTTATGGGCCCCCTGACGCTGCTGTCGTAGATAGAGTTGATATGCAGGCTGATAGCGAGAGTGGCCGCCGAGGCGTTTATTAATTTAACCCGCCCCCGCACATCGCGCCGGTGGAGGGGCAGGGAATCGTCTGGGAAATGGTAGGCCAGGTTCTCGTCCTTTTCCCGGGTAATCATGACCCTGGCTCCGGCCTGCTGCAGTAGCCGGCGCAGCTCCAGGCCTATTTCCAGAACAATATCTTTCTCCAGCATTAAAGATTCAAAATGAGCTCCTGAATCAATCCCACCGTGGCCCGGATCTATGGCCACGGTGACCCCTTTCAGGGGGCTGCCGTAATATAGTGATGCCAGTCTGACGGTTGGGGAAAAGGCAAGAGTTGCCGCAGCGGAAACAAACAGCGCCAGCAAGGCCAGGAGCGGCCAGAGGGAGGGCGGGAACGTGATCACTTTAATCTTTTCGGAACGGGATAATGTCATGTTGGAGACCTCTTTTCAAGAAAGAGTATATGCAAACCTGGTTCATATACAAGACGCCTCCGGGTGCAGTTTCTACTGCCATGGCCGGATTGGTAAAGTAAGATTAAGAATACGCCCGGTTATTTATATGCTTTTCCTTGATGTGATATTTTAACTGGAATCAGGATAAATTACTTGGAGTTAAATCATGCCGCACAATAAAGGAATTGAATCCCATTAAACGAATACTAATTTTAGCGGGATTCATCAACGAAAGGAGATGCGAATTATGCTCGCGGTTACCGGCAAAGCAGCGGAGCAGTTTAGGGAAATTATGGAGCGTGAGAAAGTAGAGGATGCCGCCATCCGCCTTTATGTCAGCGGCGTGGGGTGAGGCGGGCCCCGTTTCGGGCTGACTCTGGAAGAGTCAATCGATGAAGAAAAAGATATAGTCGAAGAGGTGGAGGGGCTTAAATTCACCTATGAAAAAGCGATCGCCCCTTACGTGGACGGAAAAGTGATCGACTACCATACCGGCATCCGCAAGGGATTTTCTGTCACACCCGCCGACCCAAGTTCGCAGTGCGGCGATTGCAGTTGCTAAATTTGATGAAGCGAGGCCGTGGGGCGGTATAAGATTGAACATCTATTATGGAATATGGAACAAAAGGGGCGGCGGAATCACCGCCTCTTACCCGTGTTGCCGCGCCAAATTCCGCCCTGGCCCTTTCTATAATTTAACGGAATTCAATGAGGGCAGCCTGTTTCAAACTGTCTAAGGGGGTAATAACGATCTCCAACCATTGGAACTGGTATATTGAATTTGCAGATTCGCATGCCGGCTGCTTCTTCGCCATCAAGCGCTATATTTACAGCGGCAGGACTCCGTACCAGCAGGTAGAGATAGTGGATACGGAGTCATATGGCCGCGTGCTGATCCTCGACGGAAAAGTCCAGTCGGCGGCTTTTGACGAGTATATCTACCACGAGGCCCTTATCCACCCGGCAATGACGCTCCATCCCGGGCCGCGGCGGGTTCTTCTCATCGGCGGCGGCGAGGGGGCCGGTTTGCGGGAGCTCCTGCGCCATCCGCAGGTTGAGGAGATTACGATGGTGGATATAGACAAGCAGGTGGTTGAACTTTGCCGCGAGCACCTTGAGGAGTGGCACCGGGGCGCTTTTGATGATGCGCGGGTCAGGCTTCTTTTCATGGATGCGCGGCGCTATCTTGAGGAAACTGAAGAGCAGTTCGATATCATCATCAGCGATCTGACCGACCCGTCTGCAGCGGGCCCCTCATACCTTCTTTTTACCCGCCAGTTTTATGAAACGGCAAAAAAGAGGCTTACGCCGGGTGGCATCCTCACGGTTCAGGGCGGCGGATTAAGCCTCGATTACATGCAAATCCACGGCGCCTTGCGCAACACGCTGGGCCGGGTTTTTAAAATAAGGCGTTCTTATCATACACATATTCCTTCTTTTGACAGCGAATGGAGCTTTATTATCGCCTCCGACCTCCATGACCCCCTGGCGCTGGATCGCGAAAAGGTGGATCAACGGCTGAAAGCGCTGGCGGACCAGCTTAAATTTTATGACGGAGAGACGCACGAAGGTCTTTTCCGCCTGCCGAAGAATATCCGCCGGCTTCTTTCCGAGAACCTGGCCGTAATTGATGACGAGAATCCGGTGGCAGTTTATTAGGATTATTGGGAAAAGTTATTTGTGCGCTCGTTGTTCCTTTTTTCCAACTCAAAGGCATCATGAAGCACCCGCACGGCCAGCTCGCCGTACTTGGCCTCGATGACACAGGAAATGCGGATATCAGATGTGCTGATCATCTGGATATTGATTCCCTCCCCGGCCAGCGCCTTGAACATCCGCGCGGCAACGCCGGGACAATTCTTAATTCCCAGGCCGACAGCCGATACCTTGGCGATGTCGTCGTCGGTGCGGAGTTCCTGGGCGCCGATTTCCGTGATAACCTGTTCCACCAGTTCCCGGGTTTTTTTAAGATCAGTCTTGGGCACGGTGAAGGTAAAGTCGGTACACCCGTCGATGCTGGCGTTCTGAATGATCATGTCCACATTTATAGCCGCTTCCGCCAGCGGGGCGAGAATACGGTAGGCCACGCCCGGGCGGTCCGGAACCCGGATAACCGACAACTTGGCCTCGTTGCGGCTGAGAATGATCCCGCTGATGACAGCGCTTTCCATGTTTATCTCCTCCTCGACGATCCAGGTGCACTTGTCACTGCCGAAAGATGATTTAATTAGCAGGGGGACTTTAAATTTCCGGGCCAGCTCCACGGAGCGAATCTGCAGTATCTTGGCGCCCATGTCGGCCATCTCGAGCATCTCGCCGTAGGTGATCCGGCGCAGGTGGCGGGCCTGCGGGCATATCGCCGGGTCGGCGGTGTAGACACCGTCAACATCGCTGTGAATCTCACAGGCATCGGCCTTAAGCGCCGCAGCCAGGGCTACCGCGGTGGTGTCGGAGCCGCCGCGGCCAAGGGTGGTAATGTCGCCGTTGGCGTTGACACCCTGGAAGCCGGCGACCACGGGGACAATATCCTGGTCCAGGGTTTTTTTCAACCGCTCCGTTGGCAATTTTATGATGCGCGCCCGGGTATGCTGCTCATCAGTCAGCAGGGGCAGTTGCAGGCCCAGGAAAGAGCGGGCGGGAACACCCAGGTCTTCCAGGGCCATTGCCATCAGGGCTGCGCTGGCCTGCTCGCCGGTGGCGGCGAGGGCATCGAGCTCGCGTTCCCGCGCCTCCTCCGAAATTTCGCGGGCCAGCTTCAGCAGGCGGTCCGTTTCGCCGCTCATGGCCGAGACAACTGCCACCACCTGGTTGCCGCTATTTTTAGTTTCAGCGATGATCCGGGCAACGCGGCGGATATGTTCCGGTGTTGCCAGAGAGCTGCCTCCGAATTTTTGGACGATCAGTGCCACATTCAATCACACCTTTTGTTTTAAAGCTGCATCCGTTTCAGGTTCAATGTCCTTATTCTCTCATAACTGCAGTTTTGTGACAAGGGGTGATTGGCTTCAGAACCCCTCTCCTGTCATCATGAGGGTGGAAACCCTCTATACATGTATTTATGTTTTAGATAGGCCCCCATTTCTGTCATCTTGATGACGAAGTCTGAAGGTTTATCCTGAGGGTCCAGCCCGGAGGAACCCCGCCGTGCGTTGCTAGGTGGCTGAAAAAGAACCCCCGCTTTTTAACAGTTCGATGAAGGCCTGCAGCCTGGTCTGGATGGCTCCGGCCGGGGCAAAGCTGTAGTTGTCGTCGATGAGCAGCATGGGAAATCCGCTTTCCTTAAGGTAATCCCTTAAATCGGGGTAATCAAATTTATGGGGATCGCAGAAAGAAATAATATAGCCGATGACCCCGTCAACATTGTATTCCCGCGCCCTTTCGAGAAGGTAGTCAAAGCGCGGCCTGCCCGGCCCGCGGTCGGTGCGCGGGCACTGGAAATTGATAAAGTAGTGATTTTTTAGCGCTTCGATGGGATCATCCGCCGGCGGAATGTCCTTTTCAAAAAGCCGGAAGCCGATGCAGGTGTCGTCGGCGGCAACATGGGCGCCCGCCTCTTCGATCATCCGGTAGAAGGCGGTGTTGTCGAGCAAGCTGCCCCAGACGAGAACCCGGGGGCGCGGGGGTTCCTGCGCAGGTCTATTTTTGATCCCGGCCAGGGTGTCGCTCAGCAGCTTCTGAAACTCCTCCGGGGGGAGCCATCCGCCGGCCAGCAGGAGCTCCAGCATTTCGCTGCCCCTGATTAAGGGAGGATTTTCCTGCCTGAGCCGGTAAAGCTCCCGGATCAGAGCCCGGCTGCGGTTGGCCCGGGCTATCTCTTCTGCCAGCCTCTCCCCGGTTACTTCCTGCCCGGTGAACTGCTCCAGGCTTTCTTTGAAAAAACCAAGCTCTCTCATAAAAAAACGCTCTGCCTGGGGGGTAACCTGGTGGGGGACGTTGAAAAGCCGGGAATAGGGCAGCGGGCGGTAGTAGGTCCAGATCCCGTAAAGCCGCTGCACCAGGTCGCAGCTGTGCGAGATCACCAGTCCGTCCAGGAAATCAAGCCTCCCTTTCAGGGCCTGTGTAAAGACATTGCGGACGTAGCTGCAGCCGTACGGCTCCATGTAAGCGTCGGCTTCGGATGTGGGCTCCCCGGGCCTGCCGGTAATCCGGTAAGGAATTGCCCCTGCGGCGCTGATCATCTCGGGCGGGGCAAAGCAGCAGAGATAGCCGATCACCGGCCGGCCGCTTTCCCGCCGCAGTTCGCGCACGCGCTCCTCTTTTTGCGAGTTCAATTCTGCCGCGCGGGCCAGTACAGGCATGTCTTTCATTTTTATCTCTCCCTCTGTAATATCATCAATAAAACCCTCATGCTTTTAGCCTTTCGCCGTGCTGCGGCCGGCCATCGTCTCGATAAAGGCGTGCACCCTGGTTTTGATCTGCGCGTCCGACCAGAGGCGGGGGTCGGCCATGTCGCTCTCAAAAATCAGCGAGGGGACTCCGAGTTCCGCAAGGCGGTTGCGGGTATGAACTTCGCCGAAGGAGACGGCGCGGCAGGAGCGGGTCAGGTGCATCACCGCCCCGTCGAGGCTGTATTCTTTAACCGTCTCTTCGAGCATGCGGCTGCCGGCGAAACCGCCGAAGACGGCGGGGTTGCACAGCTCCGGCATGACCTCGGTGCCGTATTCGTGCATCTTCACCGCGCGCCGCCAGGTCCGCTCCACGATGGCTTCCAGGGGGTCGTCCAGGTCCACCTCGAACCAGTCGCCCACATTGTAAGTCGATTCAATGGCCACCACCGCCCCCAGCGACTCCAGGTAGTTGAAGAAACCGAGGTTGAACCAGGGCGGCAGCCCGAACCAGATGAGGCGGTATTTCTCCTCTTCGACGATGCCGATCTTCCGTTCAACCCTGTCCTTGACCTCGTGATAGATCTCCCGGTAAAAATCGACTGCCTCTTCTTCGCCGACCATGTACATCTGCGGGATGATGGCCGAGAAGTAATCGGTAGAACCCATGGGGCAGGGGATGGCCTTGCGCAGGTAGAGAGTATCGCGCCAGTAGGCCAGGGCCTTGTGGGAGAGAGCCAGGATTTCCCGGAGCAGGTCCAGGTCCAGCTTTTTCCCGGTATGCTGCTCCAGGAACTCCACCTGGCCTTGCAGGTCTTCCCGGAGCAGGTCCTTGTAATGGGCGGCGATGCGGGGATCATGGGGATCCACATCCCACGGCGGGGCCAGGGGGTCGCTGCTGTATACGGGCACGTCAAGATAGCGGGTGGCGATGGCCTGGAACCACTTGTAGCGCGGCTCGCAGATAAAGCCCGAGCCCAGAAGCATGGAGGGGTTGCCCATACCGCCGGGTATGGGGCTTGCTTCCGGCGGTTCGCCGCTGTCCTTCCAGATCTTGCAGTAGCCCATTGTATTGGTCACGTAGGTGCACAGCTCCGGGGAGTATCCGTCCCCTTCGGCTGCCTTGATAAAGTCGGGAGCGACCAGGCGGCTGGCGCAGATGGTGCCGAAGTTTTCAGGCCACTCCCAGAGCAGGTTGAATGCTTTAAGCAGCTCCGGCGGCACCCCGACCATGCACCAGGCCAGGGGCTCGTTGCTGAAGCGCCTCTCAAGGGTGCGCATAAAAAAACGAGGCAGCATATCTTTCATCTTGCGGGTAGTTTCCAGGTGGCGTTTGGCCCGCCTCATTTCACTGGCGGACATAGGTTCGACCTCCTTTTTGGGCAGAAGATTCAATACATTTTAAACATTCGCTCCCAAACCTGCCGGTTCCTGCTTGTTTAAACAGATCGCCCCTAATTAAGGCCTCTTTGCCTGGCAGGGACAGGGCTGCTTAAAAACAGATCTATGCTTGCAGGCCCGTCCTTTTTACTTTATGCCTTGTTTGTAAGGAGCGCCGCCCGCCGGAGAGGCGAACTGTCCCGATTTGCCATTGAACAGAGCAGGATTTCAAGGGCTTGCGCCGTAGCATGGCCTTTTCCTCCGGCAAAGAGCTGCCGGCAGACAGTTGAGGATAGCGGCCGCCTGCCGTATGCTTGAACTGCCGCACGGTGCGGGCGGCAAAAAGAGAAGGAGGAAGGAGGCAGGAGCGGTGGAAGAGATAGTAACTATTGTGGGCAACTGGGGCTTTCCCATTGCCGTAAGCATCTACCTGCTCGTCCGCATTGAAGGAAAGCTGGAGCACCTGGCCGAATGCATCAGCGGCCTGAGCGATGCCATCAGAAAATCATGACTGGCTTCTCGGCCTGGATATGATACTGGCAAGGACGGTAGCTTTCATGAACTTCTTTGTCATCCTGAGTGAAGCGAAGGCTCTCTCCTGCAGGTTGACGGCTCCTTTTAAAAATGATAGCCTGAATCTAAATATTTTATATTGAGTGGATGAAAGGAAGAGTGGGGTTGAAAAGGCTGAAATTGGGTCTCCCCGCAGGGAGCTTGCAGGAATCAACCATGGAGATCTTTAGGAAAGCCGGCTACAATATCAGTATCGGCGAACGTTCATACTATCCGTACATTGATGACGAAGAGATCGAATGCGTCCTTATCAGGGCCCAGGAGATCCCCAAGTATGTCGCCGAGCAGGTGCTTGATGTTGGCCTCACCGGCAAGGACTGGATTGTGGAAACAGGGGTTCAGGTGGAAGAGATAGCCGAGCTTGCTTTCTCGAAACGGGGCCTGCGCCCGGTCCGCCTGGTCCTGGCGGTGCCGCGGGACTCGGATATAAATACAGTTGCCGATCTGGAAGGAAAGAGGATTGCCACCGAGCTGGTTGAGACCACCAGGCGCTACCTGCAGAGTAAAGGGGTTTCCGCCGCGGTTATCTTCTCCTGGGGGGCTACCGAGGTAAAGCCGCCCCTTCTGGCTGACGCCATCGCCGAACTAACCGAAACGGGCCGCTCCTTGAAGGCCAACAACCTCCGCGAGATCGAAACCATACTCGTTTCTACGCCGCGGGTAATTATGAATCCGGCCAGCTCGCGCGACCCCTGGAAGAAGAAGAAAGTGGAGCATATGGTTACCCTGTTGAAAGGAGCGCTGCTGGCGGAGCAGAAGGTGATGCTTAAGATGAACGTTCACCGCGATAACCTCGACCGGATCATCGCTCTCCTGCCGGCTCTGCGCAAGCCCACCATCTCTGCACTCAGCGAGGATCAATGGGTGGCGGTGGAAAGCGTTGTTGATGATAAGAAGGTGCGCCGGCTCATTTGTGAATTAAAAGAAGCCGGGGCCGAGGGCATCGTCGAGTTTCCCTTAAACAAGATTATCCCCTGAAAATCTGCATGTGCCATGGCCCATCTCATTGCCGCAAATTTGTAGCGCGGGATTTTCTTCAAGTTGACGGCTCCCTTGGCAGTGTTATAATTTAATGAGCAGCTTGCTTAAAAAAATTGATGCCAGATTAAGACTAGAAAAGGGGTTTTTAAATGAGCAATAAGGAAGGGCAAAAGGGGTTGCCGGGGCCGCAAAAGGCCATTTTACTGGTTTTGGCCCTGGTGATCGTGGGAGCGGTAGCGCTGATCATTTTCATGCAGCATGACCCGGCCGTGGCCGTGGTGAACGGTGAGAAGATTAAGCGCAGCGAGCTTTACACGATTATGTATATGCAGTACGGGAAAGAGTTCCTGGACGATCTCATTGTTGAACGTTTGATTCTGCAAGAGGGGAAAAAACGCGGCATCTCGGTCAGTAATGAAGAGATCGATGCTGAAATTGACATTATCGTTGGAGAGTACTACATGGGGAACGAAGAAAATTTGAAGCTTGACCTGGAAAGCCGCGGCATCCCCATGGACTTTATCCGCAATAATTTTCGGGTGAATATCATGCTGGAAAAGATCGTTACCGGCGATCTGGAGATAACCGAAACGGAAGCCCGGGAATATTTCGAAGAGAACCGGGAAGATTTTGATATCCCCGAACAGGTCAGGGCACGCCATATCCTTGTTGATACCGAGGAGGAGGCTCTGGAAATAATTTCCCGCCTTGAAAATGGAGAAGATTTTGCCGGGATTGCCAAGGAAAGCTCAAAAGATACCGGCTCAAAAGAGCAGGGCGGCGACCTCGGCTTCTTCCCCCGTGGAGAAATGGTAAAGGAGTTCGAAGAGACGGCTTTTAACCTGGAGGTTGGCGGGAGGAGCGCACCGGTAAAAACCTCTTACGGCTATCATGTCATTGAGAAGCTGGAACACAAGGAAGGCCGGGAGGTTACCTACGAAGAGGTGGCGGATAAAGTTAAGGAAGCGGTCAAGGAGAATAAGCTTCCGGTATTGAAGCAGGAGTTAATCTCCAAGTTGAAAGAAGAAGCGTTAATCGATTACCTTGAGTAGGTGCCCATAGAATCTTGCCCACGCACATCCCCGGGGGGAGGATAGGATAGATGCTTGTGCCTCCCTCCCCGGGGAATTTCAATGCAGAAATCCTCTTATCAGCGGTCAATAGAGTTTGCCATTTTACTCTCTTAACTATGAGAACTGGATGAAGTTGAAGCTGTTCACGTCGAAGAGGCCGCGGTCGGTTATCTTCAGATGCGGGATAACCGGCAGGGCCAGGAAAGAGAGCGTCAAAAAAGGATTAAGAGGCGCCGTTCCAAGAGAGCGCGCGGCGGCGGTAACCTCGGCCATGGCTGCGGCCACCTTTACAGCGGGTTCCGGCGAGATCAGGCCGGCTACCGGCAGTGGCAATAAGGAGCGCACCATGGCGGTCCCGTCAACGGCAACAAAGCCGCCCCCGGCCCGCGCCAGTTCATTAACCGCCGCCGCCATGGCCGCCTCCTCCACTCCGGCCACGATGATATTGTGTGAATCATGAGCCACGCTCGAGGCGATGGCCCCGCTGCGCAGGCCCAGCCCCTTGACCAGGCCCAGGGCTGCCCGCCCGCTGCCCCGGTGCCGTTCGATCACGGCGATCTTGATTATATCGCGCCCGGGGTCGGCCAGCACGGCGCCGCTTTCGTCTCGCCGCGGCTCGAGCGTCAGCTTCTCGGTAATGATCTGCTCCGGGATTATGCCGATCACCGGCAGGGCTCCGGGCCCGGCTTTGAACTTGAAATCATCAGCCTGCAGCGGGCGCCGCAGCTTGATCGTGTGCATGACGCCCTCATCGGCCGGAGGAGAGGTTATTTTCGCAACCGGCTTTCCCTCACGGGCGGCCACCCGCCCATCCTTAATCACCAGCCGCACGTTAAAGCTCTGCAGATCGTCAACTACAGCCAGGTCAGCCCGGTAGCCGGGGGCCACTGCGCCGCGCCGGGCCAGCCCGTAATGCCGCGCCGGGTTCAGGGTGGCCATTTCCACCGCATCCAGCGGGTCGCAGCCCAGCGCTACCGCCCGGCGCAGGATTTCGTCCAAATGGCCCGCCGACAAAAGTTCCGCTGCTTCCTTGTCGTCAGAGCCAAACATGAAATGCCGGCTGCCGGCCGCCTTAACGGCGGGCAGCAGGGCAGCCAGGTTGCGGGCGGCGGAGCCTTCGCGAATGATCACCTTCATCCCGCAGCCAACCTTCTCCAGCGCCTCGGCCGCGCTGACGCATTCGTGATCCGTAGAGATGCCGGCCCCCAGGTAAGCCTGCAGATCGCGGCCGCCTAGGCCCGGTATGTGCCCGTCAACCGGCTTCTTCCGCCGGTGCGCTGCGGCGATCTTCGCCGCCACCGCCGCATCTCCGGCTATTACCCCCGGGTAATTCATCATCTCGGCAAGGCCGAGCATGCGCGGCTGATCCAGCAGCCGCTCCACTTGCTCCGGGGTAATTTCGCCCCCGGCTGTTTCCATCTCTGTCGCCGGGACGCAGGAGGGGGCCATAAAATAAAAATCCAGGGGCAGCTGTTCAGTAGCCCGGAGCATGAAAGTAATGCCCGCTTCTCCGAGGACATTGGCGATCTCGTGGGGATCGGCGATAACTGCGGTAGTCCCATGCGGCAGCGCCACGGCGGCGAAATGCGCCGGCAGAAGCAGGGTGCTCTCAAGATGGATATGCGCATCGATCAGCCCTGGAATTATTAGACCCCCCGCAAGGTCAATTACCTCGCGGCCTTTGGAATACCCGGCTTCCACTCCGGCAATCGTAGAGCCTTCTACAGCCACGGCTGCATCTCTTACTTCCCGGGTAAAGAGGTTGACCACCCGGCCTCCCTTGAGCAGGAGCGAGGCCGGCCTGGCGCCCCGGGCAACTTCGCTTATCGCTTTCAGCTTTTCAGCAAACAGGATCAACACCCGCCTTCTAAAATGTATTCAACATGGACCGGTTCTTTTCTCCGGCAGGAAACCCTTCCCTATTTAGCGAATAGAGCCTTCGAGTTTTTTTAACACAACTGAGGAGGAGAATCATCTTGACAAAAACCGCCAGGGACGTCATGACCACCAAGGTGATCAGCATCACCGGGGATGAAACCCTTCAAGAGGCGATCGACTTGATGGACAGGCACAATATCAGCGGCCTGCCTGTCACCGATGCTCAAAACATGCTCATCGGTATTATCTCAAATACGGATATCATTCACTATTCGCAAAAGGTGAATGTTGTTCCGCTGTTTGATCCCTCCGGCTGGATCTCGCCCCATACCGATATCAACGACCTGGCTTCTATCCGCCGGGGCATAGACCTGCTGGCCAGGACAAAGGTCAGCAAATTGATGAAGAAAAAGGTCTATACTGCAAGCGAAGAAACCCCTCTCATAGAAATAGCCAGGTTAATGAGCCGGCGTCAAATCAACCGCGTGCCCATAGTGAACCGCGAGGGCAAGCTTACCGGCATTATCACCCGCGCTGATATGGTCAGAAGCATCGCCGATCGGGACGATCCCATTTAATCATAAATTATGCTGCATTGAAAGAGCCCCGGTTCTCTGCGGCGCGCAGACCGGGGCTCTTTTCTCCTGCCGGTGCCCCGTTTCCCCGTTGCCTTTTGCCCCTTCCAGGCATAGGATAATCACAACAGAAATGGCCATAATTCTCTATGATTGGCAATCGCAGCAGGATTGGATCTCACCATGTCGAAGTGTTAAACAGTTGTTTAAGTTAAGGGAAGGAGTTTCGTGAATTTGGCAGCTAGAAAGCGCTCCGGCTCAGGCGGCGCTCCCCGGGCAGGCTTGCGGGACTATGGCGCCCTCTTTTTGGGTAAAATGCTCATCGTTGGCACCAGGCTGCTTAAACATGGCGGCACGACCCTGCCCGGGCGGGTTGCCCTGAAAGTATCACCGCAGCTGCTCTCCTTTATGGCCGGGCAGCTGCCAATGGGAACGATCGCCGTTACCGGAACCAACGGCAAAACCACCACCGCCTCGCTGCTGGCGGCAATTTTCCGGCAGGGCGGTCTGCGCTGTGTCCACAACAAGGCTGGCTCCAATCTGGCCTGGGGCGTAGCTACAACCCTGATCGAAACCGGCGCCTGGAAAGAAGGGCTGCCCGGCGATATCGCTGTTATGGAGATGGACGAAGGGGCCTTTCCGGCAATTTCCAAGGACATGCAGCCGCGCGGCGCCGTGGTAACCAATATTTTTCGGGATCAGCTGGACCGCTTTGGAGGGGTGCAGCAGGTGCAGGATGCGATAAGCAGGGGTGTGCAGGCTATGTCTCCCGGGGCCGCTGTTTTTTTAAATGCCGACGACCCCCTGCTAGCCGGCATCGACAGCGGCGGCAGGAAGACAATTTACTACGGGTTCGATCTGCCCCGCGGTTCCATCACCCGGGTCTTTCCGGAGAGAGGATTTCCCTGCCCCCGCTGCCACCGCGATCTCATCTACACCGATCTTTACTATGCTCACCTGGGCCGCTACCGCTGTGCCAACTGCGGTTTTATGCGGCCTGAACCGGAATTCAAGTTGCGCCGTTTCGAAACCGCGCCGGAAGGAGGCGCCCTGGCAACGCTGAGCCTGCGCGGGAAACTGCTGCAAGCGGCGCTGCCTCTGCCCGGAATCTACAACCTCTACAATGCCCTTGCCGCCGCAGCAGCAGCCACTGCCCTGGACATGCCGGAGGCCGCCATCAGAGATGCCTTTGCCGCCGCCGCCCCGCCCTCCGGCAGGATGGAGCGGCGCCGCCTGGGCAACAAGGACCTGCTCATTGCTTTGATCAAAAACCCGGCCGGCGCCGGAGAGGTGTTTCGCACCCTGCTCCAGGGAAGAGGCGATTCCCGGATACATTTTCTCATCGCCATCAACGACCGTCCCGCCGACGGCAGGGATATATCCTGGCTTTGGGAAACAGATTTCGAGCAGCTGGCCGGGCTCCGCTTTCGCACGGGCAGTATGGTTCTTTCCGGAACGCGGGCCGTTGACGTGGCCCGGCGGCTGAAAAAAGCGGGATTCGATGGGGCAAAGATGATCGTGGAGCCGGTTCTGCGAAGGGCGCTGCAAAAGGCGCTCGCCGCGACGGCGCCCGGCGAGAAGTTGATCATACTGCCCAACTATACGGCCATGATGCAGCTGCGCCGCCTGCTTAAATAGAGGCCGGAGGCCGGAAGTCGGAGGTCGGAGGGAATAAGGTGAATTTAAAGGATAGAGATACTCAGGTTCATCCTGGTTTTTTTCAATCTTTACCTCAATTTCCTACATCCGCATGCGTGGCAGGAATTATGTTGCAATTCACGAATATGATATTTAAAGGTATTTCTATATATGTCTGCATATTTTAAG
>Ga0208564_1001478_pt1 | contig 19677 bp, 17 predicted proteins | sample AD_UKC073_MetaG_FD_184439 | JGI IMG/M metagenome (GOLD analysis project Ga0208564, IMG submission 184439) | Active sludge microbial communities of municipal wastewater-treating anaerobic digesters from USA - AD_UKC073_MetaG (SPAdes) (version 2) | ecosystem: Engineered > Bioreactor > Anaerobic >... | reverse complement strand
TTTAAGACATCATAGGGGTCCACTAGACGAACACCTCCTCGACCCTGGCTACTGCGTCCCTGGTGATTACCAGTTTATCGTAGGCCAGGATGTCGTAAACATTGAGGCCCTCAGCATGAAGGGGCTTGATGTTCGGGATGTTCCGGGCCGATTTTTCAACGGCTTCGTCGTTATCCGCAGTAACCACCAGAGCGTCATCCACCTTGAGGTTGTTCAAGATCTTGACCATCTCTTTAGTTTTGGGCTGCTCCAGGCTGAGCTCATCCAGAACAAGCAGGTCCCCCGCCTGCACCTTGGCGGACAGGGCCGACTTCAGGGCCAGCCGCCTTACTTTTTTGGGCAGGGAGTAACTGTAGTCCCTGGGATGGGGTCCGAACACAACCCCGCCGCCGCGCCAGATGGGGGAGCGGATGGAACCGTGCCGGGCCCTGCCGGTGCCCTTTTGGCGCCAGGGCTTCCTGCCGCCGCCCCGGACTTCACTCCGGGTTTTGGTATCGTGGGTACCCCGGCGCTGGCTGGCAAGCTGCATAACAACGGCATCGTGCAGGACCGGCCCATGTACTGGAACGCCGAAGATCTCATCCTTCAGCTCTATCTCGCCGACCTGTTCGCCGTTTGTATTATACAAGGCTACTGTAGGCATGCCATTAATCCTCCTTCGCTGGATGCGGGCCCGTTCCTTAAGGGTCTGTACCCTCTCACGCCCGGGTCCCGCATCCCGTCATTCGTTATCCGCGGTTCTTGGTGGATGGTTTGACCAGCACCAGGCCGCCCTTCGGGCCGGGGATGGCCCCTTTCACGGCCAGCAGGTTGCGGTCGCCGTCCACCCTGACCACTTCCAGGTTCTGGACCGTGACCCGCGCTGCGCCCAGGTGACCGGGAAGTCTCCTTCCTTTGAACACCCTGGCCGGTCCCTTCGCTCCCAGGGAACCGGGGCGGCGGTGGTACTTCGAACCGTGGGCCATGGGCCCGCGGTGAAAGCCGTGGCGCTTGATCCCGCCGGCAAAGCCTTTACCCTTGCTGGTCCCCACCACGTCAACCCTCTCGCCCTGGGCGAAAATGTCAGCTTTGATTTCCTGGCCCAGCTGGTAGGCCCCCGGGTCCTCCACCCTCAGTTCCCGCAGGTAACGCAGCGGGCGGACTCCACTGGCTTTAAAGTGCCCTTTCAAGGGCTTGTTAAAAAGATTTTCCCTTTTCTCACCAAAACCTATTTGAATGGCCGCATACCCGTCTTTTTCCGGAGTCTTTATCTGAACCACATAGCACGGGCCGGCCTCAATTACCGTAACAGGAACGGCAAGACCATCACCGGTGAAGATCTGGGTCATGCCGACCTTTTTTCCCAGAATACCTTTGGGCATAATTGCACCTCCGTTAACGGTAAGCCCGCGGGCTGGATTTTTTAAACCGGGCCTTTCAATCCGCCTACCGCAAGCCCGGTTTGATATTCCACGCTGCGACTTCCGTTATCTGTGGCAAGAGGTTGAGCTGGTTCTCAACATTGCCTCTTTTTAATATATTTCTTAAAGGACGTGTAAAGCTTAACTTGTCCCGCCTTGTTTTTAGAGCTTGATCTCGATATCCACACCGGCGGGCAGGTCCAGGCGCATCAGCGCGTCCACGGTCTTGGGTGTGGGTTCGAGGATGTCGATTAGACGCTTGTGGGTGCACATTTCAAACTGCTCACGGGAGTCCTTGTTCACGTGAGGACTGCGCAGGATGGTATAGACATTCTTTTCCGTGGGCAGCGGGATGGGCCCGGCTACAGAGGCACCGGTCCGCTTCGCTGTTTCCACAATCTTTTGGGCAGACTGGTCCAGCATATGATGATCGAAGGCTTTAAGCCTGATCCTGATTTTTTGCTGCATCCTTATAGCCTCCTTATTTCGCCCGATTTCCGGACATTTCTCGGTGAAAATTCCCCATTTCGGCAGCAGCCTTCTGCAGCCGGCGGCTGGCTTATGTTATGACCAACCACCAGCGACCAACCACCAACCACCAAAATGGCAACCTTTCACCTCATCGCATAAATAGCGTTTAAATGGGACAAGGGGACAGGTTCCTTGTCCCGGTGCACCTACTCGTTGATGGCCGTAACCACGCCGGCACCCACTGTGCGGCCGCCCTCACGAATGGCGAAGCGCAGGCCTTCCTCTATGGCGATGGGGGTGATCAGTTCAATGTCGATTTTGACGTTATCCCCGGGCATTACCATCTCGACGCCCTCGGGCAGGGTGGTCACGCCGGTGACGTCGGTGGTCCGGAAGTAAAACTGGGGACGGTAGCCGTTGAAGAACGGGGTGTGCCGGCCGCCTTCTTCCTTGGTCAGGACGTATACCTCAGCTGCAAACTTGGTGTGGGGCTTGATGCTCCCGGGTTTGGCCAAAACCTGGCCCCGCTCTACTTCTTTGCGGTCGACACCCCGCAAAAGGCAGCCAATGTTGTCGCCGGCCTGGCCGTAATCCAGGATCTTCCGGAACATTTCCACGCCGGTGACCACAGTCTTGCGCGGTTTTTCGGTGAAACCGACAATTTCTACTTCATCCTGCACTTTGATCTGGCCCCGCTCCACTCTGCCGGTGGCAACGGTGCCCCGCCCGGTGATGGTGAAAACGTCTTCTACAGGCATCAGGAAGGGCTTGTCGATGGGCCGCTCGGGTTCAGGAATGTATTCGTCCACGGCGTCCATGAGCTCCCAGATGGATTTGCACCACTGGCAATCCCGCTTGCCGCAGGCGCATTCCATGGCCTTTAAGGCTGACCCGGTGATGATGGGTATATCGTCCCCGGGGAAATCGTAGGTGGAGAGCAGTTCCCGGACTTCCATGTCTACCAGCTCCAGAAGCTCAGGGTCGTCAACCATGTCGGCCTTGTTCAAATAGACAACGATATAGGGCACGTTAACCTGCCGGGCCAGGAGAATGTGTTCCCGGGTCTGGGGCATGGGCCCGTCGGCAGCGGAAACCACAAGGATGGCTCCGTCCATCTGGGCTGCGCCGGTGATCATGTTCTTGATGTAGTCGGCGTGGCCGGGACAGTCTACGTGGGCGTAGTGCCGCTTGGCGGTCTCGTACTCCACGTGGGCGGTGTTGATGGTGATGCCCCGGGCCTTCTCTTCGGGCGCGTTGTCAATTTCCTCGTACTTCTTGACGGCGGCCCCGCCCACGGTGCTGAGGACAAGGGTAATGGCCGCGGTCAGGGTGGTTTTACCGTGGTCCACGTGTCCGATGGTACCGATATTAACGTGGGGTTTGGTACGTTCAAACTTTTGCTTTGCCATTAAAATTTGCCTCCTTAACAAATACTCGGTTTGTGAAAGTGTTTAAGTATGCTGGAAATTATACTGCCCTGTCAGTATTTTAACCCTGCCGCCTGGCAATAATTCCTTCCGCAATATTGTCCGGCGTCTGGGCGTAGTGGTCGAACTGCATGGTGTAAATACCGCGTCCCTGGGTGCGGGAGCGCAGGTCTGTGGCGTAACCGAACATTTCTGCCAGGGGCACGTAGGCGGTGATCACCTGTACGCCGCCCCGGGCCTTCATTTCCTCTATCCGGCCGCGCCGGGCGTTGATGTCGCCGATTACATCGCCCATGTATTCGTCATTGACCACAACTTCCACTTTCATGATCGGCTCCAGTAGGGTGGGATCGGCCTTGGTGGCCGCGTTCTTAAACCCTATGGAACCGGCAATCTTGAAGGCCATCTCGGAGGAGTCCACATCGTGGTAGGAACCGTCCAGGAGGGTGACGCCCACGTCGATCATGGGGAACCCGGCCAGGATGCCGTTCTCCATGGCTTCCCTGACACCGGCCTCCACCGCCGGGATGAACTCCTTGGGAATAACCCCGCCTACTATTTTATTGGTGAAAAGGAAGCCCTCGCCCGGATTCCGGGGTTCCACTTCCAGCACCACATGGCCGTACTGGCCGCGACCGCCGGTTTGACGGATAAACTTGCCCTCCGCCTTGACCTTTTTCCGGATGGTCTCCTTGTAGGCCACCTGGGGCCTGCCCACGTTGGCCTCCACCTTGAACTCCCGCAGCATCCTGTCCACAATGATTTCCAGGTGCAGCTCACCCATACCCGAGATCAGGGTCTGGCCGGTCTCCGGATCGGTGCTGATCCTGAAGGTTGGGTCCTCTTCAGCCAGCTTCTGCAGGGCCAGGCCCATTTTTTCCTGGTCCTGCTTTGTTTTTGGTTCAATGGCCACCTGGATCACCGGTTCTGGAATTTCCATGGACTCCAGTACGATGGGAGCTTTCTCGTCACAGAGGGTATCCCCTGTGGCAGTGATTTTCAGTCCCACCGCCGCGACGATATCGCCGGTGTGGACCCAGTCGATATCCTCCCGGTGGTTGGCGTGCATCCTCAGGATCCGCCCAATCCTCTCCCGCCGGTTGCGGTTGGAATTGTAGATATAAGAACCCGACTTGAGGTTTCCGGAGTATACCCTGAAGTAGGTCAGCTTGCCCACGTAGGGATCCACGGCAATTTTATAAGCCAGGGCCGCAAAGGGCTCGTCTTCGCTGGCCTGCCGGGAGGCTTCCGTGTTGTCCCGGGGGTCGATCCCCTGGACCGGCGGTATGTCCACCGGAGAGGGCAGGTAATCTACAATGGCGTCCAGCAGCGGCTGCACGCCTTTGTTTTTAAAGGACGAGCCGCACAGGACGGGGATCAGTTTCACGGCCAGGGTAGCCCTACGCAGCCCCTGCCGGATTTGCTCCTCCGTCAGCGTTTCGTTTTCCAGGTAAAGCATCAGTGATTCTTCATCATTTTCAGCCACCACTTCAATCAGGCGGCTACGCATGGCTGCCGCCTCTTCGGCCAGTTCCGCCGGTATTTCCGACTCTTCGCTCAGGGTACCCAGGTCATCCTTATAAATAATGGCCTTGTTCTTGATCAGGTCGACAACCCCGCAAAACTTGTCTTCCGTACCTATGGGAAGTTGCAGGGCCACCGGGTTTGCGCCCAGCCGGTCCCTGATCATCTGAATGACGCGATAGTAGTCTGCGCCTACCCGGTCCATCTTATTGACGTATGCAATGCGCGGAACTCCGTATTTATCGGCCTGCCGCCAGACAGTTTCAGACTGCGGTTCAACGCCGCCCACGGAGCAAAACACGGCAACAGCGCCGTCCAGCACACGCAGGGAGCGCTCTACCTCCATTGTGAAGTCCACGTGGCCTGGCGTGTCGATAATATTAATCTGGCAGTCGCGCCAGCGGCAGGTAGTAGCAGCGGAAGTAATGGTAATACCCCGCTCCTGCTCCTGGACCATCCAGTCCATGGTGGCCGCGCCGTCGTGGACCTCCCCGATTTTGTGAACCCTCCCGGTATAAAAGAGGATTCTTTCGGTGGTGGTGGTCTTGCCGGCGTCTATGTGGGCCATAATCCCAATATTTCTGATTTTATTTAACGGAAATTCCCGCGCCACCTGAGTCACTCCTTACCACCTGTAGTGCGCGAATGCTTTGTTGGCTTCTGCCATTTTATGTGTATCTTCCTTTTTCTTCACTGCGCCGCCGGTGTTGTTAGCCGCATCCAGGATTTCACTGGCTAGCTTTTCTTCCATGGTCCGGCCGGCGCGCTCCCGGGCATACCGGGTCAGCCAGCGGATGGCCAGGGTCTGCCTGCGGTCGTGCCGCACTTCAACCGGGACCTGATAGTTGGCGCCGCCCACGCGACGGGCTTTCACCTCCAGGACGGGCATGACGTTTTTCATGGCCGTTTCAAAAACCTCCAGCGGGTTTTTGCCGGTTCTTTCCCTGATAATATCCAGGGCGCCGTAGACTATCTTTTCGGCAATGCTTTTTTTGCCCTTCAGCATGACCTGGTTGATCAGCTTGGTGAGCACCTTGCTCTGGTAAACGGGGTCCGGTAAAACATCAGGTTTCGGAACAGCCCCTCTTCTAGGCATTTATTTCCCCCCTTTGCTGCGTAAATAGGGTAGATCAATAAATACACAGGTTTCTCAAATCTTAAAGCTTTAAGCCGGAAAAACTTGCCGAAGACATAGCAGAGTTTTAGGGAAGCAAACTTGCTAAAAGCTTTTAGGTTGACAGGAACTTGTCGAAAAACCTGCTTATTTCTTGGGGCGCTTGGCACCGTACTTGGAGCGGGCCTTGTTCCGGTTCTGCACTCCGGCGGAGTCCAGGGCACCGCGCACGATGTGATAACGGACACCGGGGATATCTTTAACCCGGCCGCCCCGTACCAGGACCACCGAGTGCTCCTGTAAATTATGTCCGATTCCCGGAATATAGGAGGTTACCTCGATACCGTTCGTCAGCCTTACCCGTGCCACCTTGCGCAGGGCGGAGTTCGGCTTCTTGGGTGTAGTGGTATAGACCCTGGTACATACACCGCGCTTCTGGGGACACTCCTTCAAGGCGGGAGATGCTGATTTTTTCTTGACTACTTCCCGGCCCTTGCGGATCAGCTGGTTAATGGTCGGCATACTTCGATTACACCTCCTTCCCTTAGTTCAAAGGATAAAGTAAAAGCTTCTTCCATCCAGGACGCCTCCCGGGACAGATTCCTGCAGGATACCGGGACCTTTAGTCCCAGCCCGTAAACCCATCATTCCTCCGTAATGGCGGCTGAAGCGCAACCCACATCGATCCGGCAGGCTTTACCCAGGGCCTGCATGGAATCCACCTGTATAACCGGAATTCCTTTCTCAGCACAAATCTGCAGGAGCGGCTCCACAACGTGCCTGTCGGCGGTCTTGGCTACATAGACAACCTTGGCCAGCCCCCGCTCGACGGCCTTCAAGGTCTGTTTTGTTCCCACAGTCCTTTTCCGTGCAGAGATGAGCCGTTTCATGGTTACTTAAAACCTCCTGAAATCCAGACACTTAAACATATTACCACTCAATTGGGCCATTGTCAACATTTCCTTTATTTTAACGCATTCCGGGCAGGCTGGCGAAAAAGGCGTCAGATCCAAGGCAGGGTGCCCCGGGAGAACCGTTCCCCAAACACACCCCTGACACCTTGGAACAGTCTCCAGGCACCCTGCCCTAAAACCTAGATAGTCGTAGTTTCACCGTATACAAGGTTTATTTCCGACAAATCCTCCAGCTCCAGATCGGCTTCCTCCGCCACCACGGAAATGTTGCGGTAGCGGGACATGCCTGTACCCGCCGGGACCAGTTTGCCGATGATCACGTTTTCCTTCAAGCCCATAAGCGGGTCCGTCTTGCCCTTGATGGCCGCATCGGTGAGGACCCGGGTGGTTTCCTGGAAGGAGGCCGCGGAAAGGAAGGAATCGGTGGCCAGGGAAGCCTTGGTAATGCTCAGCAGCACGGGTTTAGCCGTGGCGGGCTCGCCGCCCCTGGCAATGATCCGCTTGTTTTCCTCCTCAAACTCAAAGACATCGATCAGCCCGCCCGGCAGCAGGTCGGTATCGCCGGGATCTTCAACCTTCACCTTGCGCAGCATCTGGCGGATCATCACTTCGATGTGCTTGTCGTTGATATCCACGCCCTGGAGCCGGTAAACCCGCTGTACTTCCTGGAGCAGGTAGACCTGCACCCCCTGGACTCCCTTGATCTTGAGCAGGTCGTGGGGATTCACGGATCCTTCGGTCAGCTCATCCCCGGCGTAAACGTGGTCGCCGTCCCGCACCTTGACGCGGGCGCCGTAGGGCACCTGGTAGACCTTTTTCTCGCCGTCCTCCGCCGTGACCTCGATTTCCCTGCGCCCTTTAACCTCCCGGACCGTCACGGTACCGTCGACCTCGGCTACAACGGCCTGGCCCTTGGGCCGCCTGGCCTCGAAGAGCTCCTCCACCCGGGGCAAGCCCTGGGTGATGTCGTCCCCGGCCACACCGCCGGTGTGGAAGGTGCGCATGGTCAACTGGGTACCCGGCTCGCCAATGCTCTGGGCGGCAATGATGCCCACGGCCTCGCCGATGTCCACTTTCCGGCCCGTGGCCAGGTTGCGCCCGTAGCATTTGATGCAAACCCCGTAGCGGGTTTTGCAGGTCAGGACAGAGCGGATTTTCACCTTATCCAGGCCTGCTCCTTTTATTTTTTCGGCCTGGTCTTCCTGGATTTCCTCGCCGGCGCGGACCAGGATATCCCCTGTTTCGGGATGCACGACGTCTTCCAGGGCCGTGCGGCCGGTGATCCGGTCTTCCAGCTTTTCAATAACATTGGTGCCGTCTTTGATCTCGCCCACCTCAATGCCCTGGGAGGTACCGCAATCCTCTTCCCGGACAATGACGTCCTGGGCCACGTCCACCAGGCGGCGCGTCAGGTAGCCGGAGTCGGCCGTCCGCAGCGCGGTGTCGGCCAGACCCTTGCGGGCGCCGTGGGTGGAGATGAAGTATTCCAGGACCGTCAGGCCTTCCCGGAAGTTGGCTTTGATGGGCAGGTCGATAATCCGGCCAGAGGGGTCTGCCATCAGGCCCCGCATCCCGGCCAGCTGGCGGATCTGCTGGATGTTACCACGGGCGCCGGAATTAGCCATCATGTAGACCGGGTTAAAGCGGTCCAGGGACTTAACCAGGGCCTCGGTCACTTCCCTGGTGGCCTCGTTCCAGATGCCGATCACCTTGCGGTAGCGCTCATCTTCAGTAATCAGGCCCCGGCGGTACTGGAACTCTACTTTTTCTACCTTCTCTTCGGCTTCTCTCAGAATTTCTCCTTTCTCAGGGGGGATGGTGATGTCCTGCATCCCGATGGTAATCCCCGCCTTGGTTGCGAAGCTGAAGCCCAGCTTCTTGATCCCGTCCAGGAGCTTGGTGGTTTTGGAGAAGCCCAGCTTCCGGTAGCAGTCGTCCACAATTTTGACCAGTACCTTCTTTTCGGCAACCTGGTTGATGTAACCCAGTTCCGGAGGAATTACTTCATTAAATATAACCCTTCCCACCGTGGTTTCCATCAGCCCGTGCCCGGGGATGCGGACCTTGACCTTGGCGTGGAGGGATACGTCATTATTGTAGTAGGCCATGATGGCCTCATTGGGATCCTTAAAAACTTTCCCTTCGCCGGGAACCCCTTCCTTCTCCATGGTCAGGTAGTAGCTGCCCAGGACCATGTCCTGGGTGGGAATGGCCACGGGGCGCCCGTCCTTGGGGTTAAGGATGTTATTGGCCGAAAGCATCAGCAGCCTGGACTCGGCCTGGGCTTCGGCGGAAAGGGGAACGTGTACAGCCATCTGGTCCCCGTCGAAGTCGGCGTTGTAGGCCGTGCAGACCATGGGATGGATCTGGATGGCACGGCCTTCCACCAGCACCGGTTCGAAAGCCTGGATGCCCAGGCGGTGCAGGGTGGGGGCACGGTTCAAGAGCACAGGATGCTCCCTGATTACTTCCTCCAGGACGTCCCAGACCTCGGGCCGCACCCGCTCCACCATGCGCTTGGCGCTTTTGATGTTGTGGGCGAAGCCGTCGTTGACCAGGCGCTTCATCACAAATGGCTTAAAGAGCTCCAGGGCCATTTCCTTGGGCAGCCCGCACTGGTGGATCCGCAGTTCCGGGCCCACCACGATAACCGAGCGGCCGGAGTAGTCCACCCGCTTGCCCAGCAGGTTCTGGCGGAAGCGCCCCTGCTTGCCCTTGAGCATGTCGGAGAGGGATTTCAGCGGCCGGTTGCCGGGCCCCGTCACCGGGCGGCCCCGGCGGCCGTTGTCGATCAGGGCGTCCACGGCCTCCTGCAGCATCCTCTTTTCGTTCCGGACGATGATGTCCGGGGCACCCAAATCCAAAAGCCTCTTCAGGCGGTTGTTGCGGTTGATCACCCGGCGGTAGAGGTCGTTCAGGTCGGAGGTGGCAAAGCGGCCGCCGTCCAGCTGCACCATAGGACGGAGTTCCGGAGGGATGACCGGGATCACTTCCAGGATCATCCACTCGGGCCGGTTGCCCGACTTGCGGAAGGCCTCTACTACCTCCAGGCGGCGGATGGCCCGGATCTTGCGCTGGCCTGTGACTTCCTTGAGTTCCTGCCGGAGCTCCCGGGCCAGTTCGTCCAGGTCGATCTCTTCCAAAAGCTTTTTAATGGCCTCGGCGCCCATGCCAGCTTTAAATTTATTCTCGTATTTCTCCCGGTATTCCCGGTATTCTGCTTCGCTCAACAGCTGTTTTTTGATGAGCCCGGTTTCCCCAGGATCCGTTACGATATATGATACGAAATACAGGACTTTCTCCAGGGCCCGGGGGGACATGTCCAGTAAAAGGCCCATCCGGCTGGGAATACCCTTGAAATACCAGATATGGGAGACAGGGGCCGCCAGTTTGATGTGGCCCAGGCGCTCCCGGCGGACCTTGGAGCGGGTAACCTCAACACCGCACCGGTCACAGATAACGCCTTTATAGCGGACGCGCTTGTATTTGCCGCAATGGCACTCCCAGTCCCGGGTGGGACCGAAAATACGCTCGCAGAAGAGCCCGTCCCGCTCCGGCTTCAGGGTGCGGTAGTTAATGGTCTCAGGCTTTTTGACCTCGCCGCTGGACCAGGCAACTATTTGCTCGGGAGATGCCAGTCCAATCCTGATCCGGTCAAAGTGGTTCAAGTCTATCAAAAAGGACCCCTCCTTTGGTAGTAGGGCGTAAGTCGTTAACCGCCGTTAAATGTACTCGGAATTATCCACCTTCATCCTTTGATGACCCTCTACACCGCACTTAGCCTACGTCCTGTCAGTTAATCTCATCGTCTCCAATGTCAAAGTCTTCCTCCAGAAAGTCATCACTGAATTCATCATCTTCAAGGAGCTCGGGCTCTTCCTCCTCCTCTTTCTCTTCCTCCCCATCGGGAGCTTCGGGCGGTTCTTCTTCCTGCAGGTCGATGCCCAGTTCCTTGGCGGTCTCGTTGATGTCTTCCTCTATTTCCTTGATCTCGATTTCCTCGTCTTCCTCGGAGAGCACCTTTACGTCCAGGCCCAGGCTCTGCAGTTCCTTGATCAGCACTTTAAAGGATTCCGGCACGCCGGGCTCCGGCACGTTTTCACCCTTGACGATGGCTTCGTAGGTCTTGACCCGGCCCACCACATCGTCCGACTTGACGGTAAGGATCTCCTGGAGGGTGTAGGCCGCGCCGTAGGCTTCCAGGGCCCAGACCTCCATTTCCCCGAAGCGCTGGCCGCCGAACTGGGCCTTGCCCCCCAGGGGCTGCTGGGTCACCAGGGAGTATGGGCCGGTGGAGCGGGCGTGGATCTTGTCGTCCACCAGGTGGGCCAGCTTGAGCATGTAAACGTAGCCCACGGTAATGGGGTTGTCGAAAGGCTCGCCGGTGCGCCCGTCATAAAGTATCATCTTGCCGTCCCTGGGCAGGTTGGCCTTCTCCAGGAATTCTAAGATATCCTCTTCCTGGGCTCCGTTGAAAACCGGGGTGGACACGTGGTAGCCCAGGGTCTTGGCCGCCCACCCCAGGTGGGTCTCCAGGACCTGGCCGATATTCATCCGGGAAGGAACACCCAGGGGGTTGAGCACGATTTCAATGGGAGTGCCGTCGGGCAGGAAGGGCATGTCTTCCTCCGGCAGGATCCTGGCGATGACGCCCTTGTTCCCGTGGCGCCCGGCCATTTTGTCCCCCTCGGATATTTTCCGCTTCTGGGCGATGTAGACCCGCACCAGCTGGTTTACACCCGGCGGCAGCTCGTCGCCGTTATCCCGGGAAAATACTTTGACGTCCACGATTTTCCCGGCCTCGCCGTGGGGTACCCGCAAGGATGTATCCCGCACCTCCCGGGCCTTTTCACCGAAGATGGCCCGCAGCAGGCGCTCCTCGGCGGTGAGCTCGGTCTCGCCTTTGGGGGTAACCTTGCCCACCAGAATGTCCCCGGGCCGGACTTCGGCGCCGATCCGGATGATACCCCTGTCGTCGAGGTCCTTCAAGATTTCCTCCCCGACGTTGGGGATATCCCTGGTGATCTCCTCGGGACCCAGTTTGGTGTCCCGGGCATCACACTCGTATTCCTCTATATGAATGGAAGTAAAGTAATCATCCTTGACCATTTTTTCGCTGACCAGGATGGCGTCCTCGTAATTGTAACCCTCCCAGGGCATGAAGGCCACCAGGACGTTGCGGCCCAGGGCCAGCTCGCCCTGATCCGTGGAAGGCCCGTCCGCGATAACCTGGTCTTTCTCCACGCGGTCGCCTTTCCTGACGATGGGCTTCTGGTTAATGCAGGTACCCTGGTTGGAGCGGGTAAACTTCAACAGCCTGTAGTGGTCCAGTTCCCCGCTGTCCGTCCGGACAGTGATCCCTGTTGCCGTTACCCGTTCCACGACACCGCTGTTTCTGGCAATTACCACCACCCCGGAGTCCCGGGCTGCTTTATACTCCACCCCGGTGCCCACCAGCGGGGCCTGGGCTTTAAGCAGGGGCACGGCCTGACGTTGCATGTTGGCGCCCATCAAGGCCCGGTTGGCGTCGTCGTGCTCCAGGAAGGGGATCAGGGCGGTGGCGATACTGAACACCTGCTTGGGCGAAACGTCCATATAGTCCACCCTGTCCGCGGGGACTACGACAATTTCCGGGGAACGGGCGTTGACCTTTTCCTCCGCAAAGTAACCGTTTTCGTCCAGGGGCGCGTTGGCCTGGGCAATGACGTAGCCTTCCTCCTCATCGGCGGTAAGGTAGACGATTTCATCGGTGACCTTCTTATTAATCTTGTCCACCTTACGGTAAGGCGTTTCAATAAAACCGAAGGCATTGATCCGGGCGTAGGTGCTCAGGGAGCCGATCAGGCCGATGTTGGGACCTTCGGGAGTCTCTATGGGACACATCCGGCCGTAGTGGGAGTGGTGCACGTCCCGGACCTCGAAGCCGGCCCGTTCCCGGGACAGGCCTCCGGGCCCCAGGGCGGAAAGACGCCGTTTATGGGTCAACTCAGCCAGGGGGTTGGTCTGGTCCATAAACTGGGACAGCTGGCTGGAGCCGAAAAACTCCTTGATTGCGGCCACAACGGGGCGGATGTTGATCAACACCTGGGGCGTAATTACGTCCACGTCCTGGATGGTCATTCTTTCCCGGACCACCCGTTCCATCCTGGAAAGGCCGATGCGGAACTGGTTCTGCAACAACTCACCTACGGAACGGAGCCGGCGGTTGCCCAGGTGGTCGATATCATCCACGCAACCCTCGCCGTTCATCAATTTGAGCAAGTATTTAATGGTTTCAAAGATGTCCTCCCGGGTCAATTCCCGGATGAATTCCCGCTCCTTGGGGACTTCCTTCTTTAAATAAGGATCAAACTCGGTTTCCCCGCTGCTGTTTGCACCGTAGCGGTAAAGGACCCCGTGCTTTAATTTCTTTTGAATTTTATAGCGGCCGACATTACCCAGGTCGTACCGCTTCTGATCAAAAAAGAGGGATGATAATAGGGAGCGGGCACTGTCCACGGTGGGTGGTTCCCCTGGCCGCAAGCGCTTGTAAATTTCCACCAGCGCTTCTTCCTCGGAGTCTGTGTTGTCCCGGGACAGTGTTTCCTGGATATACTTGTTGTTATCGAAAAGGTCGGCGATCATGGCGTTAGTACCGCACCCCAGGGCGCGGACCAGGACAGTGACCGGGATCTTCCGGGTCCGGTCGATCCGGACAAAAATGTGATCGTTGACGTCGGTTTCAAATTCCAGCCACGCCCCCCTGTTAGGGATGATTGTGGCCGTATAAAGCTTTTTGCCACTGGGGTCGATGGTTTCGGCGAAGTATACCCCGGGTGAGCGGACAAGCTGGCTGACAATAACCCTTTCCGCCCCGTTGATGATAAAGGTGCCCTTTTCAGTCATAAGGGGGAAATCGCCCATAAAAACTTCCTGTTCCTTGACTTCCCCGGTCTCCTTGTTAATCAAGCGCACCTTCACCCGTAAGGGCGCGGCATAGGTAACGTCCCTTTCTTTGCACTCCTCTACCGAATACTTGGGTTCGCCCAGGGTATAGTCCAGGAACTCCAGGACCAGGTTTCCAGTAAAATCCTGGATGGGAGAAACGTCCTGAAAGACTTCCCGCAGGCCTTCTTTTAAAAACCAGTGGTAGGAATTGCGCTGCACTTCAATCAGGTTGGGCAGTTCCAGAACTTCCTTCAACTTACCAAAGTTGTAACGGACCCTGGCGCCAACCTTTTCAGCATAAGGCATCAAACGCTTCACACCCCTGTCCTAAAAATAAAATGAGGCTGCCATAAAACCGACACTTTATGAGAAAAATAGAGCCTAAGATTCATACAAGGGAAAAAGCAAGGTTGTTGTTCGACTACAATACCTCGCTTTTAGCTGTGTTTGGAACTATCTGAATATTATTTCCTGATAAAGTCTCTCCGATACTTTAATACCACGAAAATGAAAAAAGACATTGCCCCACAATGACATTCATAAATGATAGCATAAAATAACTGGAGTGTCAAGTAAATTTTATAAGATATAGAAAAGTTTCGCTAAACAATGGACGGGGACAGACGGACAGGCAAGAACTGGAGGGAATCCAGGGTTGCTCCATGCTCCGGACGGACCGGCGGGCGTAATCCAGGGGATTTAAGGATGCTCCATGATCCGGATGGACGGGCGTAATCCATAAGCCAGGGGTACTCCCTGAGCTATAATCCAGCAATCCGGGGGAAGGAGTTGCCAGGGTGACGGGTGTCAGGGGACGGGTTTGTTGACACCTATCAAATGCTACATATTTGATCAGACACGATGAGATGGGCTGATTATCCATAGAAATATAGCAGTACCTTCAATTAATACATAATTTGATTAGACACCCGTGCCGCTGGAGCAACACCAGCAGAGGCTGAAAAAGTCTATTTTCAGCAACTTCTCAACTTCTTGGTGCCTGACACCGATTTTGTTGGTGCCTGACACCAACTTATCAACTTACGGTATGGTAGCCTGGACCAGGGTCTCTAAAGCAGCACCAGCAGAAGATGAAGATGCTTATTCATTATTGGACATGCTGAAAATTTAGATCTTCAGGACATTCTGAAAAGGCCGTTATCCCGTATAGATAAAGGGATTGCAGCTTTCTCCAACTTTTGGTGTCAGACACCAACTTATCCTTGGTGTCTGACACCAACTTATCAACTTACGGTATGGTAGCCTATTATTAGGAAAGCCGGGAACCTCCCGCCCCAGGGGCAGCTCCCGGCAGCAAATTTATCCGTCAAGCAGCAAGTCCTTGAGGAGTTCCACCGCGCCGGGTACAAACCCCGGCAACCCAGCGGGGACCGGTCCCCGGCGCGGACCTCCCGGACAAGTTACTTGATTTCCACGGTTGCTCCCGCTTCGGTAAGCTTGGCTTTGATGGCCTCGGCCTCTTCCTTGGAGACCTTTTCCTTGACCGGCTTCGGCGCGCTGTCAACCAGTTCTTTGGCTTCCTTCAAGCCAAGGGCGGTGAACTCGCGGACAACCTTGATTACGTTGACCTTCTTGTCGCCAACGGCAGTCAGGATAACGTCAAATTCAGTTTTTTCTTCTTCGGGTGCTGCCTCAGCAGCCGGAGCTGCTCCAGGAGCGGCAGCGGCTACGGCCACCGGGGCGGCGCTCACGCCGAATTCTTCTTCAAAAGCCTTGACCAGCTCGGACAGTTCCAGAACGGTCAAGCCCTTTACAGCTTCAAGAATTTCCTGTACTTTGGACATTTTCGATAATAACCTCCTGTTTTTTTGTGGTATTCTTTAACATCCCAAGGGTAATAACTCAATAACTCCTGTACCGGGTACACAAGTTGATAGTATCGCCTAACTTGATAATTAAGGCACCCGGATACGGTGTTTACGGGGTACAGTGTTCAGGCCTGGCCGCGCGCTGTTTGCAAACGCGAGTATTAAGTAAATCTTTCCAGCCTGATCCCTTAAGGAGCTTAGGCTTCGCCTGCACGCTGTTTGCGGAGAGCTTCCAGGGCGTAGACGAAACTGCACAGGGTCCCCTGCAGGACAGAGGCAAAACCGTAGAGCGGGGCCTGCATGCCGCCCAGCACCCTGCCCAGGAGGACTTCCCGGGAAGGCAGGTCGGCCAGACTTTTAACGCCTTTGACGTCAATTATTTTTCCATCGAGAACCCCGACCTTGATTTCCATCTTCTTGGTTTCTTTGATAAATTCATTGAGCACTTTGGCCGGCGCCACCGGGTCTTTGCCGAAGGTGATGCCCACCGCTCCCTCCAGATAAGGGCTTAACTCGTCCAGATTGAGCTGTTTGACCACCAGCCTGGTCAGGGTGTTTTTGGCCACCTTGAACTCGCAGCCGGCTTCCCTCAGGCGGCGGCGCAGCCTGGTAGCCTCAGCCACATTCAAGCCTTTGTAATCGGCAAAAATGGCTATGTTGGAATTCTCAAACTTCTGCTTCAGTTCCTGGACAATGGCTTCTTTTTCAGATCTGCTGATTGGCACTTTCCTCAAAACACCTCCCTTCGCCTAGAGGTTGTCAGGCACAGGCCCGCAGAGGTAAGGAACAAGGGGTTTGGACGTCTGCCCATGCTGTATCCTTAACTGTGATCTAAAAGGGGCCCCTGTAGACATGGACAGAGGCCCCGCGTTGGCACGCTAAGGTTTTTATGGCCTCGGCTGGCGGCATTAGTGTTTAATGCCATTATGCAAAGCACCAGCTGTCTACAGCACGGATTTTCAATTTTATGGTTTTGCCCTAACCGGCTACCCTTTGGGGGTTGATCCTCAGGCCGGGACCCATTGTGGAGGAGACCGAAATGGCTTTAAGGTACTGTCCCTTGGCGGCAGCAGGTCTGGCCCGGACCAGCGCGTCGATCAGGGTGCGCAGGTTCTCCACCAGTTTCTCAGGTTCGAAGGAAACCTTGCCGATGGGGGCGTGGATGTTTCCGGCTTTATCGACCCGGTACTCAATCTTGCCCGCCTTGACTTCCTGGACAGCCCTGGCTATATCAAAGGTAACTGTACCGGTTTTGGGGTTGGGCATCAGGCCCCGGGGTCCCAGGATCCGGCCCAGTTTACCAACGTTACCCATCATATCAGGCGTTGCTATGGCCACATCAAATTCCAGCCAGCCTTCCTGCTGGATTTTGGCCACCATGTCTTCAGCCCCGACGTAGTCGGCGCCTGCCTGTTCCGCTTCCTTGGCCTTGTCGCCCTTGGCAAATACCAGCACGGTGCGGGTTTTTCCGGTACCGTGGGGCAATACCACGGCCCCGCGCACCTGTTGATCCGCGTGGCGCGGGTCCACACCCAGCCGCACGGCGACCTCGACGGTCTCATCGAATTTAGCTGGAGCAATTTTCTTGATCAGTTCAAAGGCTTCAAGGGGTTCGTAGAGCTTGTTGCGTTCAACCTGCTTTATTGCCTCTTGAAACTTTTTACCATGTTTAGGCATACTGATAACCTCCTTTGTGGTCTAACGGAAATCCTTCCTCCCACTTATTAGCCCTCTACAATTTCTATTCCCATGCTGCGGGCCGTGCCCTCAACCATCCGCATGGCGGCTTCCACATCGGCCGCATTCAAGTCGGGCATTTTCAATTCAGCGATTTCCCGCACCTTGGAGCGGGCCAGTTTGGCGACCTTTGTACGGTTGGGCTCACCGGAGGCTTTTTCAATTCCAGCTGCTTTCTTAAGCAGCACCGCAGCAGGCGGTGTCTTGGTGATGAAGGTGAAAGAGCGGTCCTCGTAAACAGTGATTTCAACCGGTATAACAAGGCCTGCCTGGTTGGCGGTACGCTCGTTATACTCCTTTACAAAAGCCATGATATTTACCCCGTGCTGGCCCAGGGCCGGTCCTACCGGGGGAGCAGGTGTAGCTTTACCTGCCGGAACCTGCAGCTTGATGATGGCCGCTACTCTTTTTGCCATTGACGTTCACACCTCCCTTCGGTGCTCGTACTCCTTCGGGTAACCGCAGTCCTTTCGGGCAAGCGTTGTCTTGCAGTCCTTGTTCGGATGCGCAGCACTTCCTGTGCATGGGCACCAGGCCCTGACTATAGGGTCTATTTTATGTTTTAGGGCCCTCGCAGTATATTATAACCATGATTTTCAGACACCGCACCACTCTAACCGTGGTTCAGGGTATTTCCGGTTTATCCGGCTTGTCCGGCCTTGCTCAGGGCAGGACCAGGTCAGGTGAGTTTCTCAACCTGGGTAAAATCCAGTTCGACGGGGGTTTCCCGCCCGAACATGGAGATCATCACCCTGACTTTACTTTTTTCCATGTTGATCTCTTCAATCTGCCCGATGAAGTTCTCAAAGGGCCCGCTGATTACACGGACACTTTCTCCCGGGGAAAAGTCAATTCGGGCCCGGAAGTCTTCCCCGCCCATCTGCCTGATAATTTGCCTGGCTTCTTCGTCGCTCAGGGGGATCGGCTTGGACCCGGAGCCGACAAAACCCGTTACCCCGGGAGTATTGCGAACGACATACCAGGAATCATCCGTCATATACATCTCCACCAGGACATAGCCCGGGAAGACCTTGCGTTTGGATACCTTTTTTTTGCCGTCCTTGATCTCGATCTCGTCCTCCATGGGTACAAGGATGCGGAAGATCTTCCCTTCCATGTTCATGGACTCAATCCGTTTCTCAAGGTTAGCTTTTACTTTATTCTCGTAACCGGAATAGGTGTGGACGACATACCAGGCCTTTTCCATAAAATACAAGGGACCCTTCGCGATCCTAGGTCCCTCACCCCCTCAGGAAAATTATCATTACAGGATAAGCTTGAGGAGCGTGCTGAGCAGTGAGTCAAAAAGCCAGATCAGCGCTCCCACCACAACCACTGCAACCAGCACAACTACAGTATAGATAATAATCTCCCGGCGGGTGGGCCAGTGAACCTTTTTCAGTTCGTTGAGCGCCCCCCGGAGGAATTTCTGGGCCTGCTCGATACGGTTGACCTTCTCTTTTTTAACAGGCAAGTCTTTTTTGCCAGAATCCTTTTTAGCTGTATCCTTCCTGTCTTTAGTCAAGGCCAGATCCTTTTTCGAAGGTTCTTTGTCCGGTCCCCTTTTCAGTAATTGCTTCTTACCCGGGCCCTTTTTACCCGCTTCTTTCTTCGAATTGTTGTTGTCTTGCTTTTTTGCAACAGCCATAAAGCGCCACGTCCTTAACTATAATGAAATCTGGCGGACCAATGCCGGTGGGCTCAATACCCTGGTGCGGCTGTTTTGAATGCGAAAGAACGACCGGCCATTACCTGGTTTCCTTATGCAAGGTATGGGTTTGGCAGAACCTGCAGTATTTCTTCATTTCAATCCTGTTTGGATCGTTTTTCTTATTCTTAACAGTTGTATAGTTCCGGCGCTTGCATTCTGTGCAGGCTAAGGTAACGCCTACTCTCATTTATGCCACCTCCCCCATAACCAAAAAAAAAATCTACAAAGCCATTTTTTTTAGAAACTGCTTCATCAAATTTATCATAATTAAAATTGAATGTCAATAGTTTCCCCAGGACGGGGAAATGCCCTTCGCAAGGGGCATTTCCCCGTTTGTTCACACACCTTACTCTAGTTTAACTTTTTGGAAATTCTTTTATACGTCTGGAAACCGTGGACAGGTTTCCTTGTCCAGGTGTTCCTACTCGTTGATGGCCGTAACCACGCCGGCACCCACTGTACGGCCGCCCTCACGAATGGCGAAGCGCAGGCCTTCCTCTATGGCGATGGGGGTGATCAGTTCAATGTCGATTTTGACGTTATCCCCGGGCATTACCATCTCGATGCCCTCGGGCAGGGTGACCACGCCGGTGACGTCGGTGGTCCGGAAGTAAAACTGGGGA
>Ga0208564_1001474_pt1 | contig 19709 bp, 20 predicted proteins | sample AD_UKC073_MetaG_FD_184439 | JGI IMG/M metagenome (GOLD analysis project Ga0208564, IMG submission 184439) | Active sludge microbial communities of municipal wastewater-treating anaerobic digesters from USA - AD_UKC073_MetaG (SPAdes) (version 2) | ecosystem: Engineered > Bioreactor > Anaerobic >... | reverse complement strand
CTGACCGACGAACTGGTCTCGGCCCGTGAGGCCGGCGAATCGGTGCTGACCTCGCCCGAGCGCATCCAGTACATGGACGTGGCGCCGGCGCAGATCGTGTCGGTGGCGGCCTCGCTGGTGCCCTTCCTGGAGCACGACGACGCGAACCGCGCGCTGATGGGCGCCAACATGCAGCGCCAGGCCGTGCCGACCCTGCGCCCCGAGAAGGCGCTGGTGGGCACCGGCGTCGAGCGCGTGGCCGCGGTCGACTCGGGCACCGTGGTGACGGCCCGCCGCGGCGGCATCGTCGACTACGTCGACACCAACCGCATCGTGATCCGCGTCAACGACGCGGAGACGGTGGCCGGTGAAGTGGGCGTGGACATCTACAACCTGATCAAGTACCAGCGCAGCAACCAGAACACCAACATCCACCAGCGCGCCATCGTGCGCCGTGGTGACCTGGTGGGTGCCGGCGACGTGGTGGCCGACGGCGCCTCCACAGACCTGGGTGAACTGGCCCTGGGCCAGAACATGCTGGTCGCCTTCATGCCCTGGAACGGCTACAACTTCGAGGACTCGATCCTGATCTCGGAGCGCGTGGTCGCCGACGACCGCTACACCTCGATCCACATCGAGGAACTGGTGGTGATGGCCCGCGACACCAAGCTGGGCAGCGAAGAAATCACCCGCGACATCCCGAACCTGAGCGAGCAGCAACTGGCCCGCCTGGACGAGAGCGGCATCGTCTACATCGGCGCCGAAGTGACGCCGGGCGACGTGCTGGTCGGCAAGGTCACGCCCAAGGGCGAGACCACGCTGACGCCGGAAGAGAAGCTGCTGCGCGCGATCTTCGGCGAGAAGGCGTCCGACGTGAAGGACACCAGCCTGCGCGTGGACCAGGGCACCAACGGCACGGTCATCGACGTGCAGGTGTTCACCCGCGAAGGCATCCAGCGCGACAAGCGCGCCCAGCAGATCATCGACGACGAGCTCAAGCGCTTCCGCCTGGACCTGAACGACCAGCTGCGCATCGTCGAGGCCGACGCCTTCGACCGGATCGAGAAGCTGCTCAACGGCAAGGTCGCCAACGGTGGCCCGCAGAAGATCGCCAAGGGCACGGTCATCGACAAGGCGTACCTCGCCTCGGTCGAGAAGTACCACTGGTTCGACATCCGCCCGGCCGACGACGAGGTGGCCAACCAGCTCGAGTCAATCAAGAACAGCCTGGAGCAGACCCGCCACAGCTTCGACCTGGCCTTCGAGGAGAAGCGCAAGAAGCTGACGCAGGGCGACGAGCTGCCCGCGGGCGTGCTGAAGATGGTCAAGGTCTACCTGGCCGTCAAGCGCCGCCTGCAGCCTGGCGACAAGATGGCCGGCCGCCACGGCAACAAGGGTGTGGTCTCGAAGATCGTGCCGGTGGAAGACATGCCCTACATGGCCGACGGCACGCCGGCGGACATCGTGCTGAACCCGCTGGGCGTGCCCTCGCGGATGAACGTGGGCCAGGTGCTGGAAGTGCACCTGGGCTGGGCCGGCAAGGGCATCGGCCAGCGCATCGGCGACATGCTGCAGAGCGAGGCCCGCGTGGCCGAGCTGCGCAAGTTCTTCGATGAGCTCTACAACCAGTCGGGCGGCAAGGGCGAGAACATCGCCGCGCTGTCGGACGACGAGATCGTCGAGATGGCCGGCAACCTGAGCAAGGGCGTGCCGTTCGCCACGCCGGTGTTCGACGGGGCGAAGGAAGAAGAGATCCGCGCGATGCTCAAGCTCGCGTACCCGGATGACATCGCCGCCCGCAAGGGCCTGACCGCAACGCGGACCCAGGCCCACCTGTTCGACGGCCGCACCGGCGAGCAGTTCGAGCGCCCGACCACGGTCGGCTACATGCACGTGCTCAAGCTGCACCACCTGGTCGACGACAAGATGCACGCCCGCTCCACCGGCCCGTACAGCCTGGTGACCCAGCAGCCGCTGGGCGGCAAGGCGCAGTTCGGCGGCCAGCGCTTCGGCGAGATGGAAGTCTGGGCCCTGGAAGCCTACGGCGCGTCCTACGTGCTGCAGGAGATGCTGACCGTGAAGTCCGACGACGTGAACGGCCGCACCAAGGTCTACGAGAACATCGTCAAGGGCGAGCACGCGATCGACGCCGGCATGCCGGAATCGTTCAATGTCCTGGTCAAGGAGATCCGCTCCTTGGGCATTGACATGGAACTGGAAAAGAACTGATCGCGGACGAGCCAAGGAGAATCGCATGAAAGGTTTGCTGGACCTCTTCCGTCAGTTCACCCCTGACGAGCATTTCGATGCCATCAAGATCGGCATCGCTTCCCCGGAAAAGATCCGGTCCTGGTCGTTCGGTGAAGTCAAGAAGCCCGAGACGATCAACTACCGCACCTTCAAGCCCGAACGTGACGGCCTGTTCTGCGCCAAGATCTTCGGCCCGATCAAGGACTACGAGTGCCTGTGCGGCAAGTACAAGCGCCTGAAGCACCGTGGCGTGATCTGCGAGAAGTGTGGCGTCGAAGTGACCCAGACCAAGGTCCGCCGCGACCGCATGGGCCACATCGATCTGGCCGCGCCCTGCGCGCACATCTGGTTCCTCAAGAGCCTGCCGTCGCGTCTGGGCCTGGTGCTGGACATGACGCTGCGCGACATCGAGCGCGTGCTGTACTTCGAAGCCTACGTGGTCGTCGACCCGGGCATGACCCCGCTGAAGAAGTTCGGGATCATGACCGAGGAGGACTACGACGCGAAGCGTGCCGAGTTCGGTGACGAGTTCGTCGCGCTGATGGGCGCCGAGGGCGTGCAGAAGCTGCTGGCCGACATGGATCTCGACACCGAGATCGACCGCCTGCGCAACGACATGACCGGCAGCGAGCTGAAGGTCAAGAAGAACAGCAAGCGCCCTGATGTGATGGAAGCCTTCAAGAAGAGCGGCATGAAGCCCGAGTGGATGGTGATGACCGTCCTGCCGGTGCTGCCGCCCGACCTGCGCCCGCTGGTGCCGCTGGATGGCGGCCGTTTCGCCACGTCCGACCTGAACGACCTGTACCGCCGCGTCATCAACCGCAACAACCGCCTGGCGCGGCTGCTGGAGCTGAAGGCGCCCGAGATCATCGTGCGCAACGAGAAGCGCATGCTGCAGGAGGCCGTCGACTCGCTGCTCGACAACGGCCGCCGCGGCAAGGCCATGACCGGCGCGAACAAGCGTGCGCTGAAGTCGCTGGCCGACATGATCAAGGGCAAGGGCGGCCGCTTCCGGCAGAACCTGCTGGGCAAGCGCGTCGACTACTCGGGCCGTTCGGTCATCACCGTGGGCCCGACGCTCAAGCTGCACCAGTGCGGCCTGCCCAAGCTGATGGCGCTCGAGCTGTTCAAGCCGTTCATCTTCAGCCGGCTGGAGGCGATGGGCATCGCCACCACGATCAAGGCCGCGAAGAAGGAAGTCGAGAGCGGCACGCCGGTGGTGTGGGACATCCTGGAAGAGGTGATCAAGGAGCACCCCGTCCTGCTGAACCGCGCCCCGACGCTGCACCGCCTGGGCATCCAGGCCTTCGAGCCGGTGCTGATCGAGGGCAAGGCGATCCAGCTGCATCCGCTGGTCTGCTCGGCCTTCAACGCCGACTTCGACGGTGACCAGATGGCCGTTCACGTGCCGCTGTCCATCGAGGCGCAGATGGAAGCCCGCACGCTGATGCTGGCGTCCAACAACGTGCTGTTCCCCGCCTCGGGCGAGCCGTCGATCGTGCCGTCGCAGGACGTGGTGCTGGGTCTGTACTACGCGACCCGCGAGCGCACCAACGGCCTGGGCGAAGGCATGGTGTTCTCGGACATCGTCGAGGTGCAGCGCGCGCTGGACAACAAGGTGGTCGAGATCACCGCGAAGATCGCGGTGCGCCTGACCGAGTGGACCCGCGACGCCGACGGCGAATTCCAGCCCGAGACCAAGCTGGTGCACACCACCGTGGGCCGCGCGCTGTTGTCGGAGATCCTGCCCAAGGGCCTGCCCTTCGCCAACATCAACAAGGCGCTGAAGAAGAAGGAGATCAGCCGGCTGATCAACACCAGCTTCCGCAAGTGCGGCCTGAAGGAGACCGTGGTGCTGGCCGACAAGCTGCTGCAAAGCGGCTTCCGCCTGGCCACCCGTGCCGGCATCTCGATCGCCATCGACGACATGCTGGTGCCGCCGCAGAAGCAGGGCCTGATCGAGCGTGCCGAGAAGGAGGTCAAGGAGATCGAGCAGCAGTACGTCTCGGGCCTGGTGACCGCCGGCGAGCGCTACAACAAGGTCGTGGACATCTGGGGCAAGACCGGCGACGAGGTCGGCAAGGTCATGATGAGCCAGCTGTCCAAGCAGAAGACCATCGACCGCAATGGCAAGGAAGTCGACCAGGAGTCGTTCAACTCGATCTACATGATGGCCGACTCGGGCGCGCGCGGCTCTGCTGCGCAGATCCGCCAGCTGGCCGGCATGCGCGGCCTGATGGCCAAGCCCGACGGCTCGATCATCGAGACGCCCATCACGGCGAACTTCCGTGAAGGCCTGAACGTGCTGCAGTACTTCATCTCCACCCACGGCGCCCGCAAGGGCCTGGCGGACACGGCGCTGAAGACCGCGAACTCCGGCTACCTGACGCGCCGCCTGGTCGACGTGACCCAGGATCTGGTGGTCACCGAGACCGACTGCGGCACCGAGAACGGCTTCGCCACGCGCGCGCTGGTCGAGGGTGGTGAAGTCATCGAGTCGCTGCGTGACCGCATCCTGGGCCGCGTCGCCGCGATCGAGGTGCTGCACCCCGAGACCCAGGCCCTGCTGGTGCCTGCCGGCGCGATGCTGGACGAGGACGTGCTGGACATGCTTGAGGCCGCCGGCGTCGACGAGGTCAAGGTGCGCACGCCGCTGACCTGCGCCACGCGCTTCGGCATCTGCGCCAAGTGCTACGGCCGCGACCTCGGCCGCGGCGGCCTGGTCAACAGCGGCGAGGCGGTGGGCGTGATCGCGGCGCAGTCGATCGGCGAGCCGGGCACGCAGCTGACGATGCGGACCTTCCACATCGGTGGCGCGGCCTCGCGGGCGGCCATCGCCAACAGCGTGGACGCCAAGAGCGACGGCCTGATCGGCTTCAACGCGACGATGCGCTACGTCACCAATGGCAAGGGCGAGCTGGTGGTCATCTCCCGTTCGGGCGAGATCATCATCTCCGACCAGCATGGCCGCGAGCGTGAGCGCCACAAGGTGCCGTATGGCGCCACGCTCAACGTCAAGCCCGACCAGCAGATCAAGGCCGGCCTGGTGCTGGCCAACTGGGATCCGCTGACCCGCCCGATCATCACGGAATTCGCCGGCAAGGCGCGTTTCGAGAATGTCGAGGAAGGTGTCACCGTGGCGAAGCAGGTCGACGAGGTGACCGGCCTTTCAACCCTGGTGGTGATCGACCCGAAGCGCCGCGGTGCGACCAAGGTCGTGCGCCCGCAGGTCAAGCTGCTGGACGCTGCCGGCCAGGAAGTGAAGATCCCCGGCACCGACCACTCGGTGACGATCGGCTTCCAGGTCGGCGCGCTGATCCAGGTGCGCGACGGCCAGGACCTCGCCCCCGGCGAAGTGCTGGCGCGCATCCCGGTCGAAGGCCAGAAGACGCGCGACATCACCGGCGGTCTGCCGCGGGTGGCCGAGCTGTTCGAGGCGCGTTCGCCCAAGGATGTCGGCATCCTGGCCGAGCAGACCGGCACGGTGTCGTTCGGCAAGGAGACCAAGGGCAAGATCCGCCTGCAGATCACCGACCCGGACGGCCGCGTCCACGAAGAGCTGGTGCCGAAGGAGAAAAACATCCTGGTGCACGAAGGCCAGGTGGTGAACAAGGGCGAGCTGATCGTCGACGGCGCGGCCGACCCGCAGGACATCCTGCGCCTGCTGGGCGTGGAAGAGCTGGCGCGCTACATCGTCGACGAGGTGCAGGACGTCTACCGCCTGCAGGGCGTGAAGATCAACGACAAGCACATCGAGGTGATCGTTCGCCAGATGCTGCGCCGCGTGCAGATCACCAACGCCGGTGACTCGACCTACATCGTCGGCGAGCAGGTTGAGCGCTCGGAGCTGTTCGACACCAACGACCGCCTGCGCGGCGAAGGCAAGGTGCCCGCCACCTACGCCGACGTGCTGCTGGGCATCACCAAGGCCAGCCTGTCGACCGACTCGTTCATCTCGGCCGCTTCCTTCCAGGAAACGACCCGGGTGCTGACCGAGGCGGCCATCATGGGCAAGCGCGACGAGCTGCGCGGCCTGAAGGAGAACGTGATCGTCGGCCGCCTGATCCCCGCCGGCACCGGCATGGCCTACCACCAGGCCCGCAAGGTGAAGGAAGAGATGGACGAGACCGAGCGCCGCGCCATCGCCCTGCAGGAGGCCGAGGAACTGGCCGCCGTGCAGATGGCGGCGGTCGATGCCGGCGCCGAAAGCGGCGACGGCAATCCAGCCTGATGCGCCAGGCCGTTGCAGCCGCAGCGGCCCGTGCGATGTTCGTGAAGGCGGCCCTGCGGGCCGCCTTTTTCATGCCTGTGCGGCGGCCCAGGTTTCGGGCGTGCCGATGCGCAAGCCGTGCAGGCGCGCAGTCCGGGCCAGCTTGAGCACCGCACGGTCCCGGCTGAGCAACCAGCCCGCCGGCCAGCTCCAGGCCAGGTCGACGAACTTCTGGTCGTCGACGTCGCTGCAGCGGGGGGCGCGAATGGACTGTGGTGCGGGCGTGGGCACCCGGTGGCTGCAGGCGTGCAAGGCGGCCAGCACGCGGCTGACGTTGTCCTTGCGCGACATCGCGAAAGGCCGCTGCAGCACGTCGGCGAGTTCGGCCAGGGTTGCCGCCGTCACAAGTGCCTGCGCATGCCCCGTCTCCAGCGCCGCACGCAGGCCGGCAACTCGGAAGTCCTCGAAGAGCCAGAGATCCAGGACGACATTGGTGTCCAGCACGATCAACCTGTGCGGATGGGCTGGCGAAGGTGACATGGCAGTGAAGTGGACGGCCTGACTTGCCGCAAACAGGGCGCTCGACTATAATCGAGGGCTTTTCGGCAAATTGCATCGCCCGCATCGTTGGGTGAACCGCTGTTCGGACGACATCTGGCGTCGTGGCGCTCGCGCTTCAGCGAGGCCCGGCGCCGTTTGTGTTTTCCGCCTGCCGCGCCTGCGTGGGCGGTGTGCCGAAAGGGATGTCATTTCAAACGGGAACAAGTGACCTATGCCAACCATTAACCAGCTCGTGCGCCAAGGCCGTGAGGTCGAGGCGGTCAAGAGCAAGTCGCCTGCGATGCAGAACTGCCCGCAGCGCCGCGGGGTCTGCACCCGCGTCTACACCACCACGCCGAAGAAGCCGAACTCGGCGCTTCGCAAGGTCGCCAAGGTTCGCCTGACCAACGGGTTCGAGGTCATCTCGTACATCGGCGGTGAAGGCCACAACCTGCAGGAGCACAGCGTGGTGCTCGTGCGCGGCGGCCGGGTCAAGGATTTGCCGGGTGTGCGTTACCACATCGTGCGCGGCTCGCTGGACCTGCAGGGCGTCAAGGATCGCAAGCAGTCGCGGTCGAAGTACGGCGCGAAGCGCCCCAAGAAGGCCTGACCGGTCTTCTGACCGAAAGGCCTTTGCCGGTCTTTCAAGCGGTTGTCACCATCGGCTGCAAGGCTGGTGTTGTGATTTTTTGCGGCAGGCGCCCGAGCGCCGCCGAGTAAGCGGAAGGTCTGTTGCGTGACCTTCCCGGTGCGGGCGATCCAGCCATTTGCTGTCCCGGTCACCAGCTGAAGCAGACAAAGGAATTGACATGCCACGTCGTCGCGAAGTACCGAAGCGCGAGATCCTCCCTGACCCGAAGTTCGGGTCGGTCGACCTGTCCAAGTTCATGAACGTGATCATGGAGTCGGGCAAGAAGGCGGTTGCCGAGCGCATCATCTACGGCGCCCTCGAGCAGGTCGAGAAGAAGGCCGGCAAGGATCCGCTGGAGATCTTCATGATCGCCATCAACAACATCAAGCCGATGGTCGAGGTCAAGTCCCGCCGCGTCGGCGGTGCGAACTACCAAGTTCCCGTGGAAGTTCGCCCCGTACGCCGGATGGCCCTGGCCATGCGCTGGCTGAAGGAATCGGCCCGCAAGCGCGGCGAGAAGTCGATGGCGGCCCGCCTGGCCAATGAGCTGCTGGAGGCCAGCGAAGGCCGCGGCGGCGCGATGAAGAAGCGCGACGAAGTGCACCGCATGGCCGAAGCCAACAAGGCGTTCTCGCACTTCCGCTTCTAAGCCCCCACCAACGCCCTCGGCCGCCCCACCCGGGTTACTACTGACCCGAGGGCGGCCCCTGTATTTGGAGCAACACCATGGCCCGCAAGACCCCGATCGAGCGCTACCGCAACATTGGCATTTCCGCGCACATCGATGCCGGCAAGACCACCACGACCGAGCGCATCCTCTACTACACCGGCGTGAACCACAAGATCGGCGAGGTGCATGACGGCGCCGCGACGATGGACTGGATGGAGCAGGAGCAGGAGCGGGGCATCACGATCACCTCGGCGGCGACGACCTGCTTCTGGAAGGGGATGGACATGTCCTATCCCGAGCACCGCTTCAACATCATCGACACCCCCGGGCACGTCGACTTCACCATCGAGGTGGAGCGTTCGATGCGCGTGCTCGACGGTGCCTGCATGGTGTACTGCGCCGTGGGCGGCGTGCAGCCGCAGTCCGAGACCGTGTGGCGCCAGGCGAACAAGTACAAGGTGCCGCGCCTCGCGTTCGTCAACAAGATGGACCGCACGGGCGCGAACTTCTTCAAGGTCGTCGACCAGATGAAGACGCGCCTGAAGGCCAACCCCGTGCCCATCGTCGTGCCCATCGGTGCCGAGGAAGGCTTCAAGGGCGTGGTCGACCTGCTGAAGATGAAGGCCATCTTCTGGGACGAGGCGTCCCAGGGCATGAAGTTCAGCTACGAGGACATCCCTGCCGACCTGGTCGCCGAATGCGAGAAGTGGCGCGAGGGCATGGTGGAGGCCGCGGCCGAGGCCAGCGAAGAGCTGATGAACAAGTACCTGGAGACGGGTGAGCTGACCGAGGCCGAGATCAAGAGCGGCCTGCGCACGCGCACGATCGCCACCGAGATCCAGCCGATGCTGTGCGGCACCGCGTTCAAGAACAAGGGCGTGCAGCGCATGCTCGACGCCGTCATCGACTTCCTGCCGTCGCCGGTGGACATTCCGCCGGTCACCGGCACCGACGAGGATGAGCAGCAGGTCTCGCGCAAGGCCGACGACAGCGAAAAGTTCGCCGCACTGGCCTTCAAGCTGATGACCGACCCTTACGTCGGTCAGCTGACCTTCGTGCGTGTGTACTCGGGCGTGCTGAAGTCTGGCGACTCGGTCTTCAACCCGATCCGCGGCAAGAAGGAGCGCATCGGCCGGATCCTGCAGATGCACGCCAACCAGCGTGAGGAAATCAAGGAGATCCTGGCCGGTGACATCGCCGCCTGCGTGGGCCTGAAGGACGTGACCACGGGCGAAACCCTGTGCGACCCGGAATCGGTGGTGACGCTGGAGCGCATGGTCTTCCCGGAGCCGGTGATCTCGCAGGCTGTCGAACCCAAGACCAAGGCCGACCAGGAAAAGATGGGCATCGCGCTGGGCCGTCTGGCTGCAGAAGACCCGTCGTTCCGTCTGCGCACCGACGAAGAGTCGGGCCAGACCATCATCTCCGGCATGGGTGAGCTGCACCTGGAAATCATCGTCGACCGCATGAAGCGCGAGTTCGGCGTGGAGGCCAACGTTGGCAAGCCGCAGGTGGCCTACCGCGAGACCATCCGCAAGGCGGTTTCGGACGTCGAAGGCAAGTTCGTGCGCCAGTCGGGCGGCAAGGGCCAGTACGGCCACGTCGTGCTGAAGGTCGAGCCGCAGGAGCCGGGCAAGGGCTTCGAGTTCGTCGACGCCATCAAGGGTGGCGTGGTCCCGCGTGAATTCATTCCCGCGGTCGAGAAGGGCCTGATCGACACGCTGCCCAACGGCGTGCTGGCCGGTTTCCCGGTGGTGGACGTGAAGGTCACGCTGACCTTCGGTTCGTACCACGAGGTGGACTCGAACGAAAACGCCTTCAAGATGGCCGCGTCGATGGGCTTCAAGGACGGCATGCGCAAGGCCAGCCCGGTGATCCTGGAGCCGATGATGGCCGTCGAGGTCGAGACGCCGGAAGACTACGCCGGCACGGTGATGGGCGACCTGTCCAGCCGCCGCGGGATGGTGCAGGGCATGGACGACATGCCCGGCGGCGGCAAGGTCATCAAGGCCGAAGTCCCGCTGTCGGAGATGTTCGGCTACTCGACCTCGCTGCGTTCGGCCACCCAAGGGCGTGCCACGTACACGATGGAGTTCAAGCACTACAGCGAAGCTCCGAAGAACGTCGCCGACGCGATCATCACGTCCCGCGCCAAGTAACAACCCAGCCGGTCTTCGGCGCCTGCAGCCCCCACCCGGGGCTGTGGCGGGTCTGCTGCCCGTGGCGGGCCGTGCGTCGGAAACCTTAAACACCCACGGGAAACGCTCTTTTCGAGACGGAGAACAGAAATGGCAAAAGGCAAGTTTGAACGGACCAAGCCGCACGTGAACGTGGGCACGATCGGTCACGTGGACCATGGCAAGACGACGCTGACGGCGGCGATCACGACGATCCTGGCGTCGAAGTTCGGCGGCGAGGCGAAGGCCTACGACCAGATCGACGCGGCGCCCGAAGAGAAGGCGCGCGGCATCACGATCAACACCGCGCACGTCGAGTACGAGACGGCCAACCGGCACTACGCGCACGTGGACTGCCCGGGCCACGCCGACTACGTGAAGAACATGATCACGGGCGCCGCGCAGATGGACGGCGCGATCCTGGTGTGCTCGGCTGCTGACGGCCCGATGCCCCAGACCCGCGAGCACATCCTGCTGGCCCGCCAGGTGGGTGTGCCTTACATCATCGTCTTCCTGAACAAGTGCGACATGGTCGACGACGCCGAGCTGCTGGAGCTCGTCGAGATGGAAGTGCGCGAGCTGCTGTCCAAGTACGACTTCCCGGGCGACGACACCCCGATCGTGCACGGCAGCGCCAAGCTGGCGATGGAAGGCGACAAGGGTCCGCTGGGCGAGCAGGCGATCCTGAAGCTGGCCGAGGCGCTGGACAGCTACATCCCCACGCCCGAGCGCGCGGTGGACGGTTCGTTCCTGATGCCGGTGGAAGACGTGTTCTCGATCTCGGGCCGCGGCACCGTGGTGACCGGTCGTGTCGAGCGCGGCATCATCAAGGTCGGCGAGGCGATCGAGATCGTGGGCATCCGCGCGACGCAGACGACGACCTGCACTGGCGTGGAGATGTTCCGCAAGCTGCTGGACCAGGGTCAGGCCGGCGACAACGTGGGCATCCTGCTGCGCGGCACGAAGCGCGAGGACGTGGAGCGTGGCCAGGTGCTGTGCAAGCCGGGTTCGGTGAAGCCGCACACGCACTTCACGGCCGAGATCTACGTGCTGAGCAAGGACGAGGGCGGCCGCCACACGCCGTTCTTCAACAACTACCGGCCGCAGTTCTACTTCCGCACGACGGACGTGACGGGCGCGGTGGAGCTGCCGAAGGACAAGGAAATGGTGATGCCGGGCGACAACGTCAGCATCACGGTCAAGCTGATCGCGCCGATCGCGATGGAAGAGGGTCTGCGCTTCGCCATCCGCGAAGGCGGCCGCACTGTCGGCGCCGGCGTGGTTGCCAAGATCATCGAGTAACTCTTGCATGACTGGCCGGCGGCCCGGAGACGGCTGCCGGCCTCATCGCTCTTTACAAGGAACCGTCATGCAAAAACAGAAGATCCGCATCCGCCTGAAGGCGTTCGACTACAAGCTGATCGACCAGTCCGCACTGGAGATCGTCGACACGGCCAAGCGCACCGGCGCCATCGTCCGCGGCCCCGTGCCGCTGCCCACGCGCATGCAGCGTTTCGACATCCTGCGTTCGCCGCACGTCAACAAGACCAGCCGCGACCAGTTCGAGATCCGCACGCACCAGCGTCTGATGGACATCGTCGATCCCACTGACAAGACCGTGGACGCGCTGATGAAGCTCGACCTGCCGGCCGGCGTGGACGTCGAGATCAAGCTGCAATAAGCGCACCGCCTTGCGGGTCGGCACTTCACTGGGCTATACTCGCGGGCTTTTCGCGGCCCACCCGGAGACGGGATGGCCGCGAATGTCTTGAGGTGGCGTGCCGGTATCGAAACCGGAGTCGCCACCCGGACAACAGTCACCCCCGGCCAATCGATGTCGGGTGTTTGAAACAAAGGCTCCCTTTGGTGGGGGCTGGAGAAGAGCCATGACGACAGCTGCCAACAGCTATCGCCTCGGTTTGCTGGGCCGCAAGGTCGGCATGATGCGCATCTTCACGGACGATGGCGATGCCATCCCCGTGACGGTGCTCGACGTGTCGAACAACCGGGTCACCCAGGTCAAGACCGAGCAGACGGACGGCTACAACGCCCTGCAAGTGGCGTTCGGTTCGCGCAAGGCATCGCGCGTGACCAAGCCGGAGGCCGGCCACCTCGCGAAGGCGGGCGTGGAAGCCGGTGAAATCCTGCAAGAGTTCCGCGTGCCTGCCGACGTGGTCGGCCAGTACGCCCCGGGCGCTGCCGTGCCCGTGTCGCTGTTTGCCGTGGGTCAGGCTGTCGACGTGCAGGGCACCTCGATCGGCAAGGGCTTCACCGGCACGATCAAGCGTCACAACTTCGGCTCGCAGCGCGCGTCGCACGGCAACAGCCGCTCGCACAATGTGCCGGGTTCGATCTCGATGGCGCAGGATCCGGGTCGCGTGTTCCCCGGCAAGAAGATGTCCGGCCACCTCGGTGACGTCACCGTGTCGGTGCAGAACCTGGACATCGTGCGCATCGACGAAGCCCGCCAGCTGCTGCTGGTGCGTGGTGCGGTGCCGGGCGCCAAGAGCGGTTTCGTGACCGTTCGCCCCGCGATCAAGGTCAAGGCCAAGAAGGGAGCCCAGTGATGCAACTCGAGCTCCTGAATGAACAGGGCCAGGCCACGGCCAAGGTCGACGCGCCGGACACCGTGTTCGCGCGTGACTACAACGAAGCCCTGGTGCACCAGGTCGTCGTCGCCTACCAGGCCAACGCCCGCCAGGGCACCCGCGCGCAGAAGAACCGCGAGCAGGTCAAGCACAGCACCAAGAAGCCGTGGCGCCAGAAGGGCACCGGCCGTGCCCGTGCCGGTTCGACCTCGTCGCCGCTGTGGCGCGGGGGTGGTCGCATCTTCCCGAACATGCCTGACGAGAACTTCTCGCACAAGGTCAACAAGAAGATGTACCGCGCCGGCATGGCTGCGATCCTGTCGCAGCTGGCCCGCGACGGCCGTCTGGCCGTGGTCGATTCGATCTCGGTCGAAGCGCCCAAGACCAAGCTGCTGGCGGCCAAGTTCAAGGCCATGGGCCTGGAATCGGTGCTGGTGATCGCCGACACCGTCGACGAGAACCTGGCGCTGGCCTCGCGCAACCTGGCCAACGTGCTGGTGATCGAGCCGCGCTACGCCGACCCGCTGTCGCTGGTCTTCTACAAGAAGGTGCTGGTGACCAAGGCCGCAATCGAGCAGCTCAAGGAGATGTTCGCATGAGCCACGGTGCAATGAACCTGAAGTTCAATGAGGGTCGCCTGGCCCAGGTGCTGCTCGCGCCGATCGTGTCCGAGAAGGCCACGAGCGTTGCCGAGAAGCACAACCAGGTGCTGTTCAAGGTGTTGCGTGACGCCACCAAGCCCGAGATCAAGGCCGCCGTCGAGCTGCTGTTCAAGGTCGAGGTGCAGGGCGTGACCGTGATCAACCAGAAGGGCAAGACCAAGCGCTTCGGTGGCCGCATCGGCCGCCGCGACCACGCCAAGAAGGCGTACGTGTCGCTGAAGCCGGGCCAGGAGCTCAACTTCTCCGGGGAGGCCGCGTAAATCATGGCCGTCGTCAAAGTCAAACCCACTTCGCCCGGCCGCCGTGCCGTGGTCAAGGTGGTGCACAAGCACCTGCACAAGGGCGCGCCCGAGGCGTCGCTGCTCGAGCCGCAGAAGCAGAACTCGGGCCGCAACAACAACGGTCACATCACGGTTCGCCACAAGGGTGGTGGTCACAAGCACCACTACCGCGTGGTCGACTTCAAGCGCAACAAGGACGGCATTCCGGCCAAGGTCGAGCGCATCGAGTACGACCCGAACCGCACCGCCCACATCGCACTGGTGATCTACGCCGATGGCGAGAAGCGGTACATCATCGCGCCGCGTGGCATCGAGGTCGGTGCCAAGCTGCTGAGCGGTGCCGAGGCGCCGATCAAGGCCGGCAACACGCTGCCCATCCGCAACATCCCTGTGGGCTCGACCATCCACTGCGTCGAGCTGGCGCCAGGCAAGGGCGCACAGATCGCGCGCTCGGCCGGCGCCTCGGTGACGCTGATGGCGCGCGAAGGCATCTACGCGCAGGTCCGCCTGCGCTCGGGTGAAGTGCGCAAGATCCACATCGACTGCCGCGCCACGATTGGCGAGGTGTCGAACGAGGAACACAACCTGCGCCAGTACGGCAAGGCCGGCGCCATCCGCTGGAAGGGCATCCGCCCGACCGTGCGCGGCACTGCGATGAACCCGGTGGATCACCCGCACGGTGGCGGCGAAGGCAAGACCGGCGAAGGCCAGGCGCAGGTGTCGCCGTGGAACACGCTGACCAAGGGCTACCGCACTCGCAGCAACAAGCGCACGCAAGGCATGATCGTCTCGCGTCGCAAGAAGTAAGGGTCCGCCATGGCACGCTCACTCAAGAAGGGTCCCTTCGTGGACCACCACCTGCAAGCCAAGGCCGACAAGGCTGTGGCGGGCAAGGACAAGAAGCCGATCAAGACCTGGTCGCGTCGCTCGACGATCCTGCCGGACTTCATCGGTCTGACGATCGCCGTGCACAACGGCAAGCAGCACATCCCCGTGTACGTGACCGACCAGATGGTCGGCCACAAGCTCGGCGAGTTCGCGATGACCCGCACCTTCAAGGGCCACCCCGCGGACAAGAAGGCCAAGAGGTAAGGCGATGGAAACCAAAGCAATCGTGCGCGGTGTCCGCCTGTCGGTCGACAAGGGCCGGCTGGTGGCCGACCTGGTCCGCGGCAAGCGCGTCGACCAGGCGCTGAACATCCTTGCCTTCACCCAGAAGAAGGCCGCCGGCATCGTCAAGAAGGCCCTGGAGTCCGCGATCGCGAACGCCGAGCACAACGACGGCGCCGACATCGACGAGCTGAAGATCACCTCGATCTACATCGAGCAGGGCGCGACGCTGAAGCGCTTCTCGGCACGCGCCAAGGGCCGTGGCAACCGCATCAGCAAGCCCACCTGTCACATCTACGTGACGGTCGGCAACTGAACAGGCTGAAGGAAGACCATGGGACAGAAGATCCATCCGACCGGTTTCCGCCTGGCGGTGACCCGTGCCTGGGCCTCGCGCTGGTATGCCTCGAACCGCAACTTCGCCGGCATGCTGGCTGAAGACCTGGACGTTCGCGAGTACCTGAAGAAGAAGCTCAAGAACGCCGCCGTCTCGCGCATCCTGATCGAGCGCCCGGCCAAGAACGCCCGCATCACCATTTTCTCGGCCCGTCCGGGCGTGGTGATCGGCAAGAAGGGCGAGGACATCGAGAACCTGAAGGCCGAGCTTGCTCGCCGCCTGAAGGTGCCGGTCGCCGTGAACATCGAGGAAGTGCGCAAGCCCGAAATCGATGCCCAGCTGATCGCCGACTCGATCACCCAGCAGCTCGAGAAGCGCATCATGTTCCGCCGTGCGATGAAACGTGCGATGCAAAACGCGATGCGCCTTGGCGCCCAGGGCATCAAGATCATGAGCGCCGGTCGTCTGAACGGCATCGAGATCGCCCGCACCGAGTGGTACCGCGAAGGCCGCGTGCCGTTGCATACCCTGCGTGCGGACATCGATTACGGCTTCTCCGAGGCCAAGACCACCTACGGCGTCATCGGCGTCAAGGTCTGGGTCTACCGCGGTGACAACCTGGGTCGCGGTGACGCGCCCGGTGCCAAGACCGAGACGACCGAAGACGACCGTCGCCCGCGCCGTGGCCCGCGCCCCGGTGGCCCGGGTGCCCCTGACCGCCGTGGCCCGCGCCCCGGCGCGGACCGTGGCCCGCGCAGTGATGCCGCCCCCGGCGACGCCCGCCCGGCCGACGGTGGCGACCGTCCGGCTGCCAAGCGCGTGCGCAAGGTGCCGGCGCCCGGCACCGGCGCCGCCTGAGGAGTAGACCAACATGCTGCAACCATCACGTCGCAAGTACCGCAAGGAGCAGAAGGGCCGCAACACGGGTGTTGCCACCCGCGGTGCCAATGTCTCCTTCGGCGAATTCGGCCTGAAGGCCACCGAGCGTGGCCGGATCACCGCGCGCCAGATCGAAGCCGCCCGCCGTGCCATCTCGCGCCACATCAAGCGCGGTGGCCGCATCTTCATCCGCATCTTCCCGGACAAGCCCATCTCCCAGAAGCCCGCCGAAGTCCGGATGGGTAATGGCAAGGGCAACCCTGAGTACTACGTGGCCGAGATCGTGCCGGGCAAGGTGCTGTACGAGATCAACGGCGTGCCCGAAGCGCTGGCCCGTGAGGCGTTCACCCTCGCTGCTGCCAAGCTGCCGCTGCGCTGCACGTTCGTCGCGCGCCAGGTCGGCACCTGAACCCGGAGCCCATCATGAGCAAAGCATCCGAACTCCGCGCCAAGGACGTCGCTGGTCTTGAAAAGGAGGTCACCGACCTCCTGAAGGCCCACTTCGGCCTGCGCATGCAGAAGGCCACGCAGCAGCTGGCCAACCACCAGACGCTGGGCCAGACCCGTCGCGACATCGCGCGCGCCAAGACCATCCTGGCCGAGAAGAAGAAGGAGGCCGCGAAATGAGCGAGACCCAAGCCGCCGCCCCGGTGAAGAACACCCGCACCCTGGTGGGTCGCGTGGTCAGCGACAAGCGCAGCAAGACGGTCACCGTTCTGGTCGAGCGCCGTGTCACGCATGAGCTCTACGGCAAGATCGTGGCGCGCTCGCGCAAGTACCAGGCGCACGACGAGAAGGGTGAGTACCACCTGGGTGACGAGGTCGAGATCGCCGAAGGCCGGCCGATCAGCAAGACCAAGTCCTGGGTCGTGACCCGCCTGGTCAAGAAGGCCGGGCTCGTCTGAGTCCGTGCTGTCGCGGGGCCTTGTCGCTCCGCTGAAGGCCGCAACGGCCGGTCGCTGGGATACTGGCGACCGGCCGTTTTCCATGGTCGGTTCCATTTCGAACACCCCACACGAGGAGATGCAGATGATCCAGGTTGGCGACAAGTTGCCCGCAGGCACCCTGAACGAATTCATCGAGGTTGAAGGCAATGGCTGCTCGATCGGCCCCAACAGCTTCGACATCGCCAAGGAGACGGCGGGCAAGAAGATCGCGCTGTTCGCGCTGCCCGGCGCCTTCACGCCCACGTGCTCGGCCAAGCATGTGCCGGGGTATGTCGAGAAGGCCGGCGATCTGAAGGCGGCCGGTGTCGACGAGATCTGGTGCGTCAGCGTCAACGACGCCTTCGTGATGGGCGCCTGGGGCCGCGACCAGAAGACCGGCGGCAAGGTTCGCATGATGGCCGACGGAAGCGCCGCCTTCACCCAGGCCACGGGTCTCACGCTGGACCTGGCCGCTCGTGGCATGGGCCTGCGCAGCAACCGCTACTCCATGTTGGTGGTGGATGGTGTGGTCAAGTCGCTCAACGTCGAGGGCCCCGGCAAGTTCGAGGTCAGCGACGCCGACACGATGCTGGCGCAAGCCAGGCAGCTGCTGGCTTGATCGGCCCTGCCGCGCTGCCCGCAATGGGCGCGCGGCGCCACAGCGAATTTCTTCCAGCGGCACTTGCGCCCACTCGGGAATCCACGCATAATCCGCAGCTTCGCCGATCGGTGGCCCTGCTCTCTCGCAGCAAGACGCCGGTCGGATCCGCCCACACGTGGACGGTGATGCCGATGGCCGCCAGGCCGATGTCGGGCCACCCGAGACGACGGGCCCAAGACTGACCGACTCGCTGGCTGCAACGCAAGTTGCGGCTGGGCAAGACGGGACAAGTTGGGGACACAAATGATCCAAATGCAATCGCGACTCGACGTCGCAGACAACACGGGCGCGAAGTCCGTCATGTGCATCAAGGTGCTTGGTGGCTCCAAGCGTCGCTACGCCAGCATCGGCGACATCATCAAGGTGTCGATCAAGGAGGCGGCGCCGCGTGGTCGCGTCAAGAAGGGCGAGGTCTACAGCGCCGTCGTCGTGCGCACCGCCAAGGGCGTTCGCCGCCAGGATGGCTCGCTGGTGAAGTTCGACGGCAATGCCGCTGTGCTGCTCAACGCCAAGCTCGAGCCGATCGGCACCCGCATCTTCGGGCCGGTGACGCGCGAGCTGCGCACCGAGCGCTTCATGAAGATCGTGTCGCTCGCACCTGAAGTGCTGTAAGCACGGCGCGCAGGAACAAGGACATCCAGCCATGAACAAGATTCGCAAGGGCGACCAGGTCATCGTGTTGACGGGTCGCGACAAGGGCAAGCGGGGCACCGTGACCCTGCGTGTCGACGACGACCACGTGGTCGTCGAAGGCATCAACATGGTCAAGAAGCACGTCAAGCCGAACCCCATGAAGGGCACGACCGGCGGCGTGATCGACAAGACCATGCCCATCCACCAGTCGAACGTGGCGATCTTCAACGCCGCCACCGGCAAGGCGGACCGCGTGGGCGCCAAGATCCTTGCCGATGGCAAGAAGGTCCGCGTCTACAAGTCCAGCGGCGAAGAGATCAAGGCCTGAGGCCTGCGAAAGACAAGGATTCAGCCATGGCTCGTCTGCAACAGTTTTACCGCGAGAAGGTCGTCCCCGATCTGACCGCCAAGTTTGGCTACAAGTCGGTGATGGAAGTGCCGCGCCTGACCAAGATCACGCTCAACATGGGTGTGAGCGAGGCGGTGGCGGACAAGAAGGTGATGGACCACGCCGTTGGCGACCTCACCAAGATTGCTGGCCAGAAGCCGGTCGTCACCAAGTCGAAGAAGCCGATCGCCGGTTTCAAGATCCGCGAAGGCCTGGCCATCGGCTGCATGGTCACGCTGCGCGGCGTCCAGATGTACGAATTCCTGGATCGATTCGTGACGATCGCGCTGCCCCGGGTGCGCGACTTCCGCGGCATCTCCGGCCGGTCGTTCGATGGTCGTGGCAACTACAACGTGGGTGTCAAAGAGCAAATCATCTTCCCCGAGATCGAGTACGACAAGATCGACGCGATCCGTGGCATGAACATCAGCTTCACGACCACTGCCAAGACCGACGACGAAGCCAAGGCGCTGCTGTCGGCCTTCCGCTTCCCCTTCAAGAACTGAGGCGAAACATGGCCAAACAATCCCTCATCCAGCGCGAAGAAAAGCGCGAGAAGCTGGTTGCCAAGTTCGCCAAGAAGTATGCCGAACTGAAGGCGACCGCCAATGACGCCAAGAAGAGCGACGAAGAGCGTTACCTGGCGCGCCTGGAGCTGCAGAAGCTGCCGCGCAATGCCTTCCCGACCCGTCTTCGCAACCGCTGCGAGCTGACTGGTCGTCCCCGTGGCACGTTCCGCACCTTCGGCCTCGGCCGCAGCAAGATCCGTGAACTCGCCTTAGGGCGA